>Ga0208879_1000879_pt1 | contig 29720 bp, 27 predicted proteins | sample Knorr_S15_td_Bot_FD_185605 | JGI IMG/M metagenome (GOLD analysis project Ga0208879, IMG submission 185605) | Marine microbial communities from Southern Atlantic Ocean transect - Knorr_S15_td_Bottom_ad_5009_LV_A (SPAdes) (version 2) | ecosystem: Environmental > Aquatic > Marine > Oceanic | place...
GTCATCACCGCTACGCCGGCGAGGAGCCCTCTGATCGAGGAGGGCATGCTCGCGGCCGGTGCGACGGTCATCGCGGTGGGCGCTGATGGCCCGCAGAAGCAGGAGCTCTCCGCTGCGGTTGTCGCAGGAGCCGACAAGGTCGTCACCGACCTCACATCCCAGTGCATAGGCCTCGGCGAGGTGCATCATGCTATTGAGGGCCTCGCTGATGACCGAGGCCGATGCCTACGCCGAGCTGGGTGAGATCGTCATCGAGGAGAAGCTCGGTCGAGAGGGCGACGAGACGATCGTGTGCGACCTGACGGGCGTCGGGGCGCAGGACGCCGCTATTGGCGAGCTCACATTCGTCGAACTCGCAGGGCAGGACGCGCGGACCGGCGGGCACTAGAGCCTCCAGAGAAGTCGATGGCCGGGTCCATGAAGATCCAGTCGTAGCTCCCGTCCTCGGATGCGATGAACCCGTCGAGACTCATCGCGACCGAGTATCGAAGCAGCCTCGTCACCCTCGTTACGCCTCGTACACAGCCCTGCCACCAACGACCGTCTGGACGATCTGGATCTCCTTGATACGATCTGGATCCACGTCGTGGGGGTCCTCGGCAAGCATGACGAAGTCGGCCAGCTTGCCGGCCGTGATGGTGCCCTTCACGTCCTCCTCAAAAGCCGCATAGGCACCGTTGCGGGTGCAGACCTGTAGGGCCTCATCCACCGTGATGCGCTGGCTGGGACCCCAGACGCGCCCAGAGTAGTCCTTGCGGGTCACCATGCTCTGGATCGCCATCAGGGGCTCGTACGGTCCCGGCGAGTGGTCCGAGGCAGGGGCGACGGGAATTCCGTAGTCGATGAACGACTTGTGGGCGAACATCCATTCCATCTTCTCGTCACCGTACTCGATCCACTTCTCGCCGTGGTAGTGAGCATACGTGTAAAACGGTGCCGGAATGTACCCACCGTCAGCGATGCGCTGGAGAAGCTCAGGATTGACCAGCGAGCAATGCTCCAGGCGATGCCTGGCGTCGTCTCGAGGCCACTCGCGCTGAACGCGCTCATATGCGTTGAGCACCATGTCGATGGTGATGTCTCCGTTCGCATGGATCGCGATCTGCCACCCGGCGCGATGCGCCTCTTCGACCGAATCGTGGATCTCCTCCTGCGTCATGGTCAGAATGCCGAAGTCGTCCGGCCTCCCGGCATAGGGCGTACTCATCGCCATAGTGCGCTCAGACGCTGAGCCGTCGGCGGCGAATTTCACCGGCCCAAGCTTGATCCAATCGTCTCCGAAGCCCGTGCGCACACCTGACCTGAGGAGCGCCGGAAACGAGCCACCACGCGCCATCGTGTACATCCTCAGCGAGAGATCGCCTGCAGCGCGCGCATCCTGCCACGCGGTGAAGCCAGCCGATGATGTGCCGGCCTCATGCACAGACGTCAGTCCGGCTGCGTTCATCTGACCGCAGATCAACGCGACTCCGGCCGCGCGCTCCTCACGGTTCGAGCCCGAGGGCACGCTGAAGGCCCCGCGCGCACTCTCGGCGACCTTTCCGGTGAGTTCGCCGTTTTCACGGTAGAAATGTCCGCCGAACGGATCAGGCGTGCTCACGGTCACGCCGGCGGTCTCGAACGCCTTCGAGTTGTAGACGCCTGTATGACCCCCGCGGTGGCCCACGACGATGGGGTGCTCGGTGCTCACCTGGTCGAGATCCACACGATTCAGCGGACGACCCTCTTCCTGCTTGGTATCGTCGTACATGTAGCCGATGATCCACTCACCGGGAGGGGTCGTGCCGGCCCGTTCTCGAAGCGCGTCCTGTATGCGCGCGATGCTGCCCAGGTTCGTGTCCACGTTTCTCAACGCGTTGATGCCCGCGCCTGCGGGGTGGGAATGCGCATCGATGAAGCCCGGCACGATGGTCATGCCGCCGGCATCGATGATGCGGGTATTCGCCGACGCCAAGTTGCGCACATCGGCGCTCGAACCGACGGCCAAGAAACGGCCGTCCTTCACCGCGAACGCCTCGGCGGAGCCTTGGCCCACCTCCTGAGTGAGCACGCGCCCATCGACGACGATGAGGTCTGCGGAGATGGCATCACCTGTCTCGACCGACGCGCACCCAGTCGCCAGGCCGGCCGCCGCTACCGTGCCCAGGCCCAGGAAGTCCTTTCTACTGATTTCGCTCATCTCGCTTCTCCTCAGACCACGTTTCGCCGGCACCCGACTCCACTCGGCTGATCGTACGGTCCAGCGCGGTGTCCGGCCAGAAGAGGTGAGACCCGTAAACATGTGTTGCTTCCAGCCTCGTTAGTGCTCAGCGTTGAGGCATGTCAGTTGCCAGGACCCCCCTAATCTGTGCGGCTTTGACCGTGGCGCTTTCGGCCTGTGAACAAAACAGCCAGAAGCTGCCGTTCGAGCCCGATCCGGCACATGTGTGGGAGAAATCGATCGGTCCAGAGGGCGGGCTGATCAGCCACCCGATGGGGATGTCGATCGAGTTTCCGCCCGGAGCTCTGACCCGAGCGACCCAGATCTCAATCTCGTTCCGCGAGAACTTGGGCGACTTTCCCGGCGCCCCCGAAGGGCAGTTGGTTCCGGGGACCTTTTTCGACGTCTTTCCAAGCGAGCTAGGCCTCGCGAAAGAGGTCGAGGTGGACATTGCGGTAGCCGCCTCCGATCTCGATGAGGACGATCGGATCCGGCTCGGATTCGCCACGCAGACGTTGGATCAGAGCGTGAAGACCGAGGGCGTCACCTTCGACCTGACGTCGGGGATCTTGCACGGGACGCTCCCCAAGCTCGGTGCCATCGCCGTAATCGTGTCGGACAACGTACTGAACGTGGCACCCGAGACACCCCCAACCCTGGGCGGCGGCACGTTCACAGACCCGACTGGTGGGACTCCGGCTCCGTCCGGTGCAGCCGCACGGATCGCCTCCGCTACCGGTGCCTTCGAGGTCCGATGCAGCCATAGGGGGAATGTGCGGCGGTGCTTCGATTCCGGAACGATGGAGTTGTTCGCCTCACCCAAGATCCAAGATCGCCTTTCCGGAGCGATGGTCATCCTCAATCCTGACGTGAGCGGGTCATTAGAGTTCACGGACTTCTGTCCGGCGGTGACGTGAACGACAACGGAAGCGTGAAAGGGCCGCTGTCGGCCGCGGTACCCGAGGGGAGCTTCGACTCGGACTTCGTGGTCCTGGGCCCTCCGAGCTTGAACACGTTGCTGGACTACGATGCGGTTCTGCTCTACGAGAACGGGACGTTTGAGCACGCTACCGCAGTGGGGTCGCGACTCGCCCAGTACGTGGCGGCGGGAGGCAACCTCATCATCGGTTCGTTCTACTGGCAGAACCGCTCAGACAGCGGGTTCGGCAATGCCGGATGGGGCGGGCTCGAGTCCCTAGATCCGTTCACGAGCTCCGGGGGCGCCGTCTATGGCTCGGGGTCTCTCGGCTCAGTGTCCGCTCATCCCATTACGGAGGGGGTCACGGCGTTGGGCGCGGACCGTTGGTGGGGTGGAGTGAACGCGAAGGGAAGCACGACCGTCGTCGCCTCGTGGGCCGATGGCACGGCTCTGGCGGGCTTCCGAACACTCGAGGGGGGACAACGCATCGTCGCCATCTCAGGCTTCCCGGGGCTGATGGGACAGTGCTGCTCGAGCGGCGACTACACGACGCTGTGGGCCAACGCCGTTCGCTGGGCGGGTGGGGCCGGCGGCCCTTCCCGAGTCGCCGCAGTATTCCTACCAGGGTACTGAGCCGCCCGCCGGAGCGAGATCAGAAGACCGGACCTATCGCCTTGCGCACCTCGCGCATCTCGGCGACAACGGCCGGATCGGGCTCTGTCATCAGGCTCACGCCGATGCAGCAGGCGAAGCCCGCGATCCCGCCGGGGATCATCTCGTAGAGGTCGTAAAACCCCTCCTTGAAGAACAGGACCCACGCGACGGTCACCACGAACCCACCGATCATGCCAGCGACGGCCCCAGCCCTCGTGGTCCGTTCCCAGAAGAGTGAGCAGAGGACGACCGGCGTGAACGCGCATGCGATGCCCGACCACGCGAACAGCACGAAGCTGAAGATGAGCCGTACCTCGGCGAGCGCGACGTAGAGTCCCACCACGCCGATCACGACCGTGACCGCCTTCCCGACATTCGCGAGCCAACGCTCGGAACGGTCGATTCCCAGGGCCTGCTGAGCCACGTCTCGCACGACGGCGGATGAGGCCAAGATCAGCAGGGAGTCGACGGTCGACATGATCGCGGCCAAGACGACCACCAGAAGGATCCCCGTGAACAGCGCCGGGAAGAGATCAGCGCCCATCTGCGGCAAGATGGTCTCCTGATCAGCCAGACCGGGGTAGAGCACACGGCCCGACATGCCGCCCAGGATCGCGCCGACATCGAATCCGATCACACACAAGACGGCCCACAGGCCACCATCGATGATCTGCTTCTGGTCGCGCGCGGCCATGAATCGGGTGAGGAGCTGGGGCGAACCCAAAAAGGCGAACCCGATCGCGACCGATCCGAGGGCGCTGATGATGCCCGCGGTCCCTAGGCCGAACGAGCCCATCGGACGGAGGAGTGCCGGATCGGCCTGAGCTAGCGCATCCATCATGGGGCCCCATCCCCCTGCAGCCCGAATGCCGACCACAGGCAGCAGAAGTAGACACCCGAGCATGAGTATGCCCTGCAGGAAGTCCGAGTACGCGACCGCCTTGAATCCTCCTACGGTGGTGTAAAACAGGACGATGCCGAGACCGATCCAGACGCCCACCTCGTATCCTGTGCCCAGGAACGAGTCGAACGCCTTTCCCGATGCCGTGAGCTGCGCGGCCGTGTAGGCGGTCACCATGCTCAGCACAATCACAGCGGAGACCCACCGGAAGACGTGGGACGTGTCGTTGAAGCGGGCGGTCAGGTAGTCGGGAACCGTGATCGAGTCGAAGCGATCTGTGGCTTCCTTGAAAGGGCGAGCGACCCAAACCCACGCGCAGGCTACGCCGAGAACCTCGCCGAGGATGACCCAGAAAGCATGGACGCCTATGGCATAACCCATGCCGGTGAGCCCGAGGAGCAACCAGGCACTCTCGCCCGTGGCGTTCGAGCTGAAGGCGATGACCCACGCGGGAAGGCGTTTGCCCGCGACGTAGTAGCCCTTGAGGCTCCCGGACTCTCGGCTCGCCCAGAAACCGATGCCCAGCAAGACGATGAGGTATACGACGAGGACTGAGATGATCGTCGCGGAGGTCATTCGCCGACCTCACCCGTCGGGGAATCCTTGCCACTCGCCCGGTCTCGCCGGCGCGCCCGGTAGAAGGCGAGTTCAACTCCTAGACCTAGTGCAACCGAGACGAAGAGGAGCAACCAAGCATCGAGTGGCATCGGGCGCAGCACCGTGACTGGGGACGAAGGCGCCCGAATATGGACCCTAGCATCGACGATGGGCCACTCGGAGGTCCCCTCACCCCGGCCGCAACGGTGCGACGCGGGCTGAACGGGTGGAGTGAACCCGCCTCAACCGACCTGGTCGCACGCCTTTCCGAGCTTGCCCAGCCCCTCGGCGATTTCGTCCGCGGTAATCAAGAGCGAGGGGCCAATACGGATCACCGTCCCGTCGAGGCCACCCTGACCGACGAGCAGGCCCTGTTCCCGAGACGCCTCCAACAGCGCGGCAGTACGCTCCTTGTCAGGCACCTTCGTCTCGGGATCCTTCACGATCTCGATCCCCTGCATGAGCCCCATGCCGCGGACATCGCCGATCCACGGGTGGCGACTCTGCATGTCCAGCAAGCCGGCACGCAACTCCTGCCCCCGCTCCTCGGCATTCATCGGCGCGTTTTCCTCACGCAGCACGTCTTGCGTGGCGCACAGCGCCGCCATGGAGACCGGCGTCCCGCCGAACGTCGAAATCGTCTTGCCGCGCCACCCGTGCGCGATCTCGTCGGTCGTGACCGTCGCTCCGACGGGGGCACCGTTGGCGATACCCTTGGCCATGACCATGATGTCCGGTTCGACGCCCCAGTGCTCGATGCCGAACCAGTGCTTGCCGCATCGGCCGAAGCCCGCCTGGACCTCATCGATGATGAGCAGTCCGCCGTAGCGGCGAATCACCTCGGCAGCCTTCTGGAAGTACCCGGGGGGCGGCACCACATACCCAGCCACACCCATGATCGTCTCGGCGATGAAGGCGGCAGGTCGACCGTTCGTCGTCGTGATGATGACCTCCTCGAGGTCCGCCACGAACTTGTCGACACACGACTCGTCGCACGGCTGCTTGAAAGGGCAGCGGTACATGTTCGGCGACTTGGCGTGCTTGATGCCTGCAACCGGTGTGGCGAGCGGTCGCCAGCCCGAGTGCGCGGTGACGCTCGTAGCCATGAACGAGCGACCATGGTAGCCGACGCGCAGACCGATGATCTCGCTCCGGCCCGTGGCCAGACACGCCATCATGAGCGCGGTCTCGACCGCCTCGGTGCCCGAGTTGGTGAAGAACGTTCGTTTGAGCTCACCCGGAGCGATATCGGCGATGCGCTTGGCAGCCTCTACCTGAGGCTCGTTGGCATAGAGCGTGGAGATGTGCCCGAGCTTGCTCATCTGATCGGCCATCGCACCGACCACGCGCGGGTGACAGTGTCCAACCGACGTGGTGAGGATACCGGCGAATAGGTCCAGGTACTCTTTCCCGTCTGCGTCTCGCACGCGAACACCGTCGGCCTCCACGAGTGCGAGAGGCTCCGAATACATGTGGAGCATGGATGGAAGCAGATACTCGCGCTGCCCCTGGACGATCTCGGCGCCTGTCGCGCCCGCTGCGATGGTCTGAGTCATTCGATGTTTCGCCTCGTGGGGTAGCTCGTCAGCCCTTCGGCCGATGGTGGGGGTCGGAGCTCACGTTCGACCAACGTGAGATGACTACCCGCTGGTCCGTGTAGAAAGCGACCCCATCGCGACCCTGTGCCTTGAGGTCACCGAAGAACGATCCTTTCGAGCCGCCGAAGGGGAAGAACGCCATGGGCGCGGCAACGCCGATGTTCACGCCGATCATGCTGATGTTCGCGTTGTACCTGAACTCGCGTGCCGCATGGCCGCTCGTGGTGAAGATCGAACAGGCGTTCCCGTAGCGGCTCGCGTGCATCATTGCGATCGCCTCGTCGACGTCCTTCGCGGGGTTGATCGTGGCGACGGGGCCGAAGATCTCCTCGGTGCCGATCGATATGTCAGGTGAGACGTTCTCGAAGACGGTCGGGCCGACCCAGTAGCCGCCCTCCAGCCCGTCCACCGTGGCGCCGCGCCCGTCGAGCGACAGCGTCGCGCCGTCGGCCACACCCTGATCGATATAGGAGTTCACGCGGTCGCGATGGGCGGCAGAGATGACTGGGCCCATATCGGTGCCGGCGTCCAAACCGTCACCCATGCGAATCGAGGACGCGTGGTCCATGAGCCGGTCGCGGATCTGCGAGTGAGCATCTCCGACTCCCACGACGACGCTACCCGCCAAGCATCGCTGGCCCGTCGATCCGAACAGCGACGCTGCGCACGCCTCGAGCGTCGCGTCCATGTCCGCGTCGGGGAGCACGATCAGGTAGTTCTTCGCGCCCCCAAGCGTCTGCACCCGCTTCCCCGCCGCAGCTGCGCGCGTGTACACGATCTTGGCAACATCGCTCGAGCCGACGAACGACACGCCGACGATATCCGGGTGGTCACAGACCGCCTCGACCGTCTCCTTGCCGCCGTGAACGACGTTGAGCACGCCGGGCGGAAGGCCCGCCTGCTCCGCCAGCTCGACGATCCTCTGATGCGTGAGCGGGTCCTGCTCACTGGGCTTGATCACGATCGTGTTCCCGGTCGCTACCGCGTAGGGCCAGAACCAGAGCGGAATCATGACCGGGAAGTTGTACGGCGTGATGAGCCCGAACACTCCGAGCGGCTGACGCCACGAAGCCGAGTCGATGCCCGTAGCGATCTGTTCGAGGGTCTCGCCCATCATGAGCGCGGGCACGCCGCACGCGTGCTCGACGTTCTCTATCCCGCGCTGAACCTCGCCTCTCGTCTCGGCGATGATCTTCCCATGCTCGATCGTCAGCTGCTTAGCGAGCTCTTCCTTGTGCTCCTCGAGCAGCATCTTGAGGCGAAAAAGCACTCTCGCCCGGGCAGGTGCAGGCGTCGCCCGCCACGCCGGGAACGCCGCCTTCGCAGCCTGGACAGCCGCGTCCACATCCGCCCCACTCGAGAGCGGTACCCGTCCGATTTCCTCCCCGGACGCAGGGTTCATCAGCGGGAGCGTGTCGGTGGCGGACGACTCGCGCCATCCGCCCCCGACGTAGTTCTGAACCGTCGCCGTCATCGCAGAATCACATCCTTGGGCTGGCGCCCGAGCTGCGCGTCGCCAGCGAGCACGTCGGCCACTGGCCCGGCCCACCGCCACGCCCGGTGATCACGGTGCGCCGCTCACGGCTGACCCGCTCCGGGTCCTCCGACGCGAGATAGACGAGGGACGCGGTGAGCACCGCGTTGTTCTTCAAGTCGTCGAAAACCAGCTTGTCGTACGTGTCGCGATGTGTGTGCCACGTATGTGAGCTGTAGTCCCAGGAGAGGGCGCCCAAGCTGAAGCCCGGAGCGCCGTAGCAGACGAACGACGCGTAGTCGGAGCCGCCACCTCCCGGGTTGCCCGGAAGGTTGAGGTCTACGAAGCCGGAGACTTCGGCCGGCACCATGGACATCCACCGGGCCAATGAGCCGCCGGCCTTGGTCAGTCCCTGGGCCGAGAGGTTCACGATCCGACCCGTGCCGTTGTCCTGGTTGAAGAGCGCCTGGAGTCCTTCCACGACCTCGGGATGGTCTTCGGTGAAGGCTCGCGAGCCGTTCAACCCCTGCTCCTCACCACTCCACAGCCCGATCAGGATCGTCCGCTTCGGGTTCGGATAGACCTCGCTGAGAATGCGTATGGTCTCCAGCATGAGAACCGAGCCACTGCCGTTGTCGGTCGCGCCTGAACCGCCCTCCCAGGAGTCGTAGTGGGCCGACAGCATCACGTACTCGTCCGGCAGCTCGGATCCGGGAATCGTCCCGATCACGTTGTAGACCGGGATCTCACCGCGGTTCTCGGCCTCGGCCGTCACGCGCAGGATGGGCTCCTGCCCGTTCGCCGCCAGCCTATGCACGAGCCCGTAGTCCTCGCACGACAGCTCGAAGGTTGGGGTCTGTCGGTTGTAGGCGTTGAACACACGCGTGGTGCCGAAGGAGCCGGGCCACTGTGAGGTGATGATGCCAGCGGCGCCTGATTCCTCGAGTTGGCTGTGAAGGTCACGACGCCGCCCGTCCTGCGAGCCGGTGGCCTGAAGGCTTCGGTTCCACGCCTGGTTGCCCGCACTCCGCGCTTCGTTCATCCGCTCGGCGGACCCCGGCATGCCGTATTCGGCCCACTGCTCGTTCGCTCGGCACGTCGGCTGCGGGTACGACATCATGACCCACTTGCCGGTCACGGTGCCGAGGAATGTCTCCCAGTCGGTTGGGGACCGAATCTCGGGCAGGTAGGCGACGCCGCCCTCTACCGGCTGGCCGCCTGTCCCAGGGCTCCACGCGAGGATACGACCCTCAAGGGAGCGCACGCGGGGCGAGATGAGGTCGACATGGCTCGGACCCCGATCCCAGCCCTCCCAGGTGCCGTACTGCTCCGTGCGGGCCTGTGCACCCCAACTCTGCAGCATCTTCACGGCCCAGTCCTGAGCTGCCTCGATGCCCGGTGATGCCGTGAGTCTCGGTCCGATGGAGTCGAGCAGGGATTGGGCCAGGCTCTCGAAGTGCGAGTTGTTCATCGCCTGGTCCCAGATGCCTTGCAGCACTGGGTCGTCCGTGGCCAGGCGCTGTGCATCGGCCGGGCGCGGCGAAGCGACCAGAAGCGCGCTCACGACCAAGAAGGCTGCTGTCGAACGAAGTGTGTTTCGCATGGTTTCACCTCAATAATGTCTTTACGGTCAGCCACTGTACCCGGCCATTTTCTTGACCCGGTCGAACTCCTTCTTTCTCGCTGACTGGACGGACAGCCGTCCGTATCGGACCAGCTCCATGTCGGCTAGCGCCTTGTCGGCCTTGATTTCGTCCAGCCCCACCTGGCGATCGAACTTTCCGACAAACTCGACATCCACCATGAACCAACGGGGGTTGTCTTCGTCGGACTTGGCGTCGAAGTAGTGGCTTTTCTTATCGAACGCATAGTGATCGGGGTACGCTTCCTTGCACACGCGAGCGATGCCGACGGCTCCGGGAGGCTTGGCGTTGGAATGATAGTAGATCACTTCGTCGCCTACCTTCATATCCCGCATGTTGTTGCGTGCCTTGTAGTTACGCACGCCCTCCCAGCAGGTTGAACCGTCTCGCTCCAAGTCGTCGATCGAATAGACGTACGGCTCAGACTTCATCAGCCAGTACTGCTTCGCCATTTAAACGGACCTCATCGCGTTCACCTACAGGAAGGACCCCTCATTGGGGGGCCTCATTATGGGGGCGGCCTGGGGCCGTGTCACTCGCCGAGAGACTCTCGGAGTCGGGTGATGGCAGAGCGTGCCTCCACGAGCGCGAGCGAAAACTCCGCTCGCGTATATGGCTTGGGCATGAAGTGAGCCCCTAGCGTCTGGACCTCGTCCAGCGCTTCACGGTCCGCCAGGCCGCTCATGACCAAGATCGGCATCGCAGGCTGAATCATCCGGATCGCCTTCGCGAGTTCGATACCCGTCATCTCGGGCATGTTGATGTCGGTCACGACCATGTCGAACGGCTCGGCCGCCAGGCTGACCAGGGACAGGGCGGTCACCGGGCTCTGCTCGACGGTCACCGTGTAGCCGAGCGACTCCAAGCCGGCTCGAGCGACGCGCAGAATGAGCATCTCATCGTCGACCAGCAGCACGTGCCCTGGCGAGACGCCTGGAACCGGGGGCTGTGCGCGCACTATGACTCCACCGTCTCGATCTCGACCTTGATATCTCTCCACTTTTCTCGCCTGAAGACGATCACGCTCAGCGTGGCCCTGGTGAGGTGTCCCAGAACGATAGCGAGCCAAATATCTTTCGGATCGAGCGTCGAGAAGGTCCGGATGGCGAGGCACATGCCGATCGGAATCGCGATCTGGGACACGATGGAGATGTACAGCGGGCTCTTCGTGTCACCCGTCCCCTGAAGCCCTCCGGTGAACGCCAGGGCGACTGTGATGAAGAGTCCGGAAATGCCGAGGTAGCGAAGCAGCTCGACGCCCAACGCGAGCACGACCGGGTCGTCCATCCCGAAAATGCCCAGAAGCAGCATCGGGATGATGAAGAACGCGGCGCCGATGGCGGCGGCCAGCATGAGACCGAACCCGGCGGCTACGTGCACGGCGCGCGCGGTACGGTCTGGCTTCCCGGCCCCCAGGTTCTGTCCGGCCACGGCGGCAGTGGCGCCCATGATGCCGACGGACGTCCACGTGATGAACGAGAACAGCTGCGTATAGCTCACGACGTAGGCGGCCTGCGCCTGGGCACTCATGGTTAACGAACCGATGAAGCTCAGGAGGACAACACCCCCGACGTTCATCGCCACGCCCTGGATGCCGGTCGGGAGCCCGAACTTGAAGAGTTGGCGGATGATCGCGAGGTCCGGCCGCCAGTTCATTCCGCGCTCGAACTGCACCACCCACGTGCCGCCAATCAACCGGAAAAGTGCGTACGCGCTCACGATCCCGCCTGAGATGACCGTGCCCATCGCAGCGCCGGTCGTGCCGAAGCTCGGAATCGGGCCGAGACCACGGATTAGGATCACGTTGAGCGTGATGTTCAGCACGGTGAGCGCGATGCCGAGTCGGAGCGGCGTCTTCGCATCGCCCGCCGACCTCAGCGCGCCGCCCAGCATGAAGAACATCAGCATGCCGAACGAGAAGACGAACATGATGCGGAGGTACGGGAGCGCTTCGGCCTGCACCGCGGGCGTGGCGTTCACCAGGTCGAGCAGCACCGGGGATAGCACGTACCCGATCGGCGCCAGCACGAACACGACCATCATCACCGCCGTGAGGAAGGCCTGGTAGACCGTTCGGTTCACCTTGTCCGGCTCGTTGGCTCCGGTGAAGCGCGCCACGAGCACGCCCATACCGGTGAACAGCGAGCTGATGAAGACGATGACGACCAGGAAGATCTGCCACGACACACCGATCGCGGCGTTCCCCGTGAAGCCGACGTAGTTGCCGACCATGACATGGTCCACAAGGCCCTGAACGCCACCGATGATGTTCTGGAGCATCGTCGGCCAGGCGAGCTTCCACACGGCGCCCTTGATCGGGCCTTCGACGATGGACCGGTCGAAGGCTTTGCCCTTCTTCTTGCCGGATTCGTCGGCCAAGTCAGCCGCCTTCTGAGATGAGGGCTTGGAAGTCGGAGCGCTCGCGCAGCGGGTCGTAGATCGGGTCGAGACGGAGTTCCCACACGGATGTGAACCCGGGCTGGTCGAGTAGCTCGACGATGTCGCTCATGGCGCCGTCCAGGTCGCCGATTACGACGCGGATCAGCATGCGCTGGGTGTCACCTCGAAGGCCCACGCCAACGCGAGAGCAACCGGGAACCCCAGAATAGCGAGCACCACCACCACCGTCAGAATCGTCTCCGACAGCCCGAGCGCGGGCACGACCACGTCCGCCACCTGCACCACCGCCCATACGACGGCAAGGTAGACGACCCCCACGCGAACGACCTTCCGTCGCTTCAGCTCCTCCAGGAAGTCAGGCTTTTCCGCCATCCCGGCTACGCGCTACCAGACCAGGTGGAGCTTGTTCTGCCGGCGAAACACCCAGTGCCGCTCTCCCTCGGTGTCCAGGTACGCCTCTTCTTCTTGCCTACACGACGCGGTCTTGCCGCCCCACTCGGGAATCGGTGTCGTCGCCTGTAGCTCGATCGAGTGCCAGGTCGACGCCAGCAGTTTGGCATCGCCGCGGACAGGCACGCCTTCCTGAGCGTCCCAGCGCCCGATGAGCGGGCCGGCACCGTGCCCGTGGTCGCCGATCGGGTGCGTATAGACGGTCCCGTCGATGCCTTCGGAGCGCATCTGCGCGAGTGTGTTCGCCAGGATCTCGTTGCCCGTGTGCCCTGGCTCCATATGAGACAGCAGGATGTCCTGGAGCCGGTTCGAGTTCGCCAGGCATTGCTGAAGGCCATCGGGCGCCGCTGTCTCGCCTTCCTTCAGCACGTAGCCGAGGTGCTGCGTGTCGGTGTGCAGGTTGAGCCCGACCACTCCGTAGTCGGTCCAGAGCAGGTCTCCGCGCTCAATGACCACCGGGCCGCTGCGGTCGATGTCGCCCTCGCGCTGCACGTCGACCGAGGTCTGGAACCAGGTCGTATACCCGAGGTCCCTCAGCCTCTGCCGCATCCACCACACGACGTCATCCGTTGTGGTCGTCCCAGGCGTGATGACCGAGTTCGAGAATGCCTGGGAGATGATCGCATGGACGGTCTCTTCGATCCTGCGATAGCGAGGCATCATCTCGGGAAGCCGAAGCGCGATGTAGTTCATCGCCAAACGATGCTCGCGCTTGACGCGGCCTGCGTACTTGTCGCCGAGTGCGGCGAGGAGCTCTTCCTGTTCGCCCGAATGCAGGCCGTCCGAAAAGGCCCAAACTGGGTCGACGTTGAGAACGATGTTCTCCGGGTCGCGGTCCTCTACGAGCTCGCGGAGAAGATCCCACTGCTCGTTGCCGACCAACTCGCCGGTCGCCTGCGTGGGCGCGGGTCGAGTCGATCGGAATGCCTCGAAGACCCCTCCCTGACTCGTCCCTCCGAGCGCGAGCCTCTCCAGCGATCCGTCGTCCTGCCTGGTGATCACATAGATCGAGCGGCGCCGCGCGGCGAACGTGGTCGGCGAAGTGATTGACCAGAACACTGGATCCTCAGCGTATTCGCGCATCGAGAGAATCCACATCCTCACGTCGTACTCCGCCATGAGCTCCGGGAGGATCCGCTGCATGCGGGTCTCGAGCCACGACTGCTGCTCGTCCGCCTGATCGCGCAGCGTGGGCAGGGGATGGATCCGGGCCGGCGCATCGTCCGGGACGTGCGCGGGCGCCTGCGCCATCAGCGCGGCAGGCACAGCTGCCAGCATGAGGCACGCGGAGAGGGGCAGCTTCGAGTTCATCGTTTCCGCTCGGTCAGCGTCTTCTATGTCCTGGAGAGCGTCGCAAGCTACCGGGCGTCACCCGGGGCCGCCACGCCCAAAACGCGCTCACACGAGGCCGCTTTGAACCGATAGCCTGCCTCCATGGATCCTTCCAGCCTTGTGCAGGACGTCGCGATCTCCCTAGGCGTTGTCGTCGTCCTGATCTTCTCGCTCCGTCTCATCGATCGCATGATGGAGCGCCAGGTCGGCGTGACAAAGTTTACGCGCCAGCTGACGCTCATCGTGCTGACAGCGATGGCGGATGTCGTGGTGAAATCGACGTGCTCGAGGAGGAGATTCGCGGAGCGGGAGGCCGAGCTCGAGGCGATGGAAGAGGGCGAGGAGCCCGAGGGGGAGCTGAGCTGAGAGCTAGCTCTTGGCAGAGGAGCCGTCGGATCGACGATCAACCTCGAATCAGCATCGCTACGGTAGCCGTAATCCAGAGCACTCCGATCAGGCTGAGCAGGATCCACTCGAGCACGTTGGTTTGTTGCTTGCCTCGCTCTCCATGGAACCAGGCCACCACGGTGGTGGCAGCCACGCCTGCGACGGCAAGCGGGAGCGTGACATCGACCGTCCAGAGGGGGAGCCTCTCCACGTCAGCGAGCCCCACGACCGTGCCGATGAGCCCGACAGCCACCGCCATCGCGAACCCGACGATCTGGGGGACTCGACGCTTGGCGATCTGGTCGAACGTGGCGGGGGCCTCCACACTGCCGCTCGTCGGCCCGGTCGGATCGCCTTGGCCCTCGAGCGCCCGAACAATGTCGGCCGCTGCCGGCCGGTGGTTGGGCTCCCGATTCAAGCATCGCCGGAGCAGGTCGGCGATCGCCGGGTCGATGCCCGGACGCAGCTGCTGGATGTCGCGCGGGTCAGCGTTCAGGTGAGCTGTGATCCACTGCGTGTTGGTCTTCGCCTCGTAGGGACCCTCGCCGGTGAAGAGCTCGTAACCCAGCACTCCGAGCGAGTAGATATCGGCCATCTCGCTCAGGTCCTGATCGAGCAACTGCTCCGGGCTGAGGTACTTCGGATTCCCCATCATCTGCCCTGTCTGCGTCAGACGGGCGGCCTCTTCTCCACTCGTGGCCAGGAGCGCGGCGATCCCGAAGTCGGCGAGAAGTGCCTCGGAGCCGTCCTCATCCCATAGGATATTGGCCGGCCGTACATCCCGATGCACGATGCCCTTCGCGTGGGCTGCAGCAAGCGCGGACGCGACGTCGGACAACACCTGCTTCGCGAGATCGAGCGGGAGCCTGCCCTCCCCGCCGAGGCGCTCCTCGATCGTCCGGCCATGCACGTAGCGCATGACGAGGTAAGGCGTTTCGTCGTTAAGGCGACCAAATCGGTAGACCTGGACGACGTTCGGGTGCGCTAGCGACGCGGCGGCCTTGGCCTCGCGCTCGAAGCGTTTGCGAGAGGTCTCGTCTCTGGCCTGGCCGGGGGAGAGAACCTTGATCGCCACCAGTCGACCCAGCGCTTCTTCCTTGGCCAGGTACACAGTGGCCATGGAGCCCTTGCCGAGCCGCTTCTTGATGTCGAACGCGGGGCCTAGCGACTCCTGTAGTTCGTCGATCGAGCGTTGCTCGGCCTCAGCGCCATTGCCAGCAGGGGAGGAGGTGTCAGGACTCATTGTGGTCGGCACTTTATGCTTGAAGCCCACGCCCCACAAGGAGAATCCGGAACCCGCAAACTATATCACCGACTTCCCTCGTGGGGCAGACCCAAACTTTTCCCTTGCGTTGCTCCGCGAAGTGTACCAGTGTACTGGTCTACCGATACACTGATACACTCGCGCACATTACCGATGCCCATCACACCTCCGCCAATCATCGGCACCATGAGAGAGGACTCCGCCGTCGAACATTCGGGGTCAGCCAGCCAGGTGTCTTCATGACCCAGGGCGGCCGGCAGTTGGTAGCCAAGACGGCGCAGAGCCTCGCGCAGGCGTTGACGGCCTGGGGGCTCATCCTTCTCTGGGCAACCACTGACCTGGACCAGGGGCGGGTCATGTGGACGATCTTTCTGGTGTTGGCCCTTGTGATGCCTGTGAGGACCAAGCCGGGGCACCACGACCGCGCGGTCTCAAACTTCGCGTCGGGACTGGTGATCTGGTGCCTGACCGCCCTGGATATCATGGCGTCGGTCATTCTGTTTTGGTCCGGCCTTCTGCCCCAGATGATGACGCCGGTCCAAATGATCCTCTTGTGCGCGACCGCGCTGTTCATGTTCGCCGGGGCGTTCTTCTGGATCAACGCTCGTCGTAGTGGTGAGACTGCCTGATGTTCGACGATATCGATCCCCGCAGTCCCACCCCGCTCTACGAGCAGATCGCGGCACGCGTACGCGTGGCGGTCGCGGCGGGTGAGCTGAGCCCGGGTGACTCACTACCATCGGTACGTGTCCTCGCGCGCGACCTGCGGGTGAATCCCGCGACGGTCTCGCAGGCGTACCGGGACCTCGCCGCAGACGGCTTCGTCGAGAAGCGGCACGGTCAGGGGACGTTTGTGCAGGAAGTGCCCACGTTCCTTCGAGACGAAGAGCGCGCAACACGGGCACAACAGTTGGTTCGGAAGCTTCTCCAAGATGCGGCGCGGTTGGGAATCGGGGTGGAAGAGCTGTCGAACGCCTTCAACTCGGAAGTAGGAGCCGAGATCATTGAATAACGCAATCGAACTCAAAAACGTCAGTCGGCGCGCCGGAAAGTCGTTCGCGCTACAGGACGTATCATTGAGCGTCCCGGCCGGATCGATCTACGGTTTTCTCGGACCAAATGGCTCCGGGAAGACCACGACGATCGGAATGTTCATGGGGATGTTGAAGCCCGATCAGGGCACTATCCAGCTTCTGGGAAAGGCGGTGCCCGGCGAGCTGAAGTCCATCCTCGCTCGGGTGGGTTACGTCCCCGAGCGGCCCCACGTGTACCCTTCTCTCACCGTCGGCGAGCAGGTGAAATACCACTCCTCGTTCTTCAAGCTCTGGGACGAGGGATGGGCCAAGGAGCTCATGGGCAGCCTTCGCATCGACGCCGATCAGAAGATCTCGCGCATGTCGAAGGGTGAGGTCGGCAAGCTCTTGCTGCTGCTAGCGCTGTCCTAGCGGCCCGAGCTGCTCGTCCTGGACGAGCCGACGGACGGATTGGACCCGGTCGTGCGGCGCGACGTTGTCGACTTGGACCTGGAGGAGGGCTTCGTGGAGCTCCTTCGGTCCTCGAGGCCACAACACCCCAACGGGAGCTGAGCGATGTATCAGCCGATGCTCTTTCTCCACTGGAAGCAGGTCCGTTTCGGCCTGATTCCGTTCATCCTCGCGGCGTTCGCGCTGCCCGGCTTAGCTGGGCCCGCGGGATCGCTTCACCAAGGCGGCCGTACGCAGTGCGCCGAAACACGGGTCGGTGGGACAAGAAAAAGGGGCGGCCTCGAAAGGCCGCCCCCGATATCATCGGCGCCCCTCGTCGGCTAGCGCGGGCCAGCCGCCTTCACTCCGTCCGACACCTGGTCGGCGAACTTCTCGAAGTTCGACCTGAACATTCCAGCCAATTGGGACGCGGCACCGTCGTACGCCTCACCGTCGGCCCAGGCGTCACGCGGCCGCAGGACCTCCGATGGTACGCCCGGAACCGCAGTCGGCACGGCGATCCCGAACACCGGGTCGGGCACGAACTCGCCGCCGTCCAACTCCCCGGCCAGAGCCGCGTTCACCATGGCGCGGGTATGCGCGAGCTCCATTCGGCTCCCAACGCCGTAGCCACCACCGGACCACCCCGTGTTCACCAGCCATACCGTCGCGCCGTGCTCGTTGAGCTTCTCGCCGAGCATCTTTGCATAGACGCCCGGGTGACGCGGCAGGAAGGGTGCACCGAAGCACGCGCTGAAGGTCGCCTTGGGCTCGGTCACGCCTCGCTCGGTGCCGGCGACCTTGGCGGTGTATCCCGACAGGAAGTGGTACATCGCCTGTTCAGGTGTCAGCCGAGAGATGGGAGGCAACACGCCGAACGCGTCCGCGGTCAGGAATACCACGTTTCGCGGGTGACCCGCTCGACCCGACAGCACCGCGTTGGGGATGTAGTGGATCGGGTATGAGGCCCGCGTGTTCTCCGTAATCGATCCGTCATCGAAGTTGATCTCGCTCGTCTCGTCATCGAGAACAACGTTCTCGAGAATCGTTCCGAACATCTGCGTCGCGGTGTAGATCTCGGGCTCCCCCTCAGGGGAGAGGCGGATCGTCTTCGCGTAGCAGCCACCTTCGAAGTTGAAGACCCCGACATCGCCCCAGCCGTGCTCGTCGTCCCCGATCAGGCCACGGGTCGCGTCGGCGGAGAGCGTGGTCTTTCCTGTGCCCGAAAGCCCGAAGAAGAGCGCGACATCACCTTCGGTGCCCTCATTGGCGGAGCAGTGCATGGGGAGCACGCCCACTTCCGGTAGCAGGTGGTTGAGGACCGAGAAGATCGACTTCTTGATCTCGCCCGCGTACCGGCTGCCCGTGACCACGACCTCGCGCGCCGAGAAGTTCACGACGATTGCAGTGTCCGAGTTCGAACCGTGTCGGGCCGGGTCCGCCTTCAGATGCGGTGCGTGAAGCACCGTGAAGTCCGGCGAAAAGCGCTCCAGCTCCTCGGGCGAGAGGCGCAGGAACATGTTGTAGGCGAACAGGGAGTGCCACGGGCTTTCGCTGATGACCCGCACGTTCACTCCGTGCGTCTCGTCTGCGCCGGCCCGCGCATCCCGAACGTAGAGGTCGCGACCGTTCAAATAAGCGACCACGTCCTCCCGCAGGGCCGCGAAGTGCTCCGGCGTCATGGGGGCGTTCACCGCGCCCCAGTCCACCGGCTCCTCGGTTAGCTCATCGCGGACGACGAACCTGTCGTTGGGTGAACGCCCCGTGTGTGGTGCCGTGACCGCGGAGATCGCGCCCATGTGCACCAGGCGGCCGTCCCCGATGGCGAAGGACTCTTCGTAGAGGCGCGCGGGGGACAGATTCCAGTGGACAGCCCCCGAAGGAGCGAGCCCATGCGCGGCAAGATCGCGTGGCCCGTGCTCCGTCGATACGTCGCCAGGGCTGCTCGCGGCTAGTGTCGTCATTCGACCGATATACTCCCACAACGTCGTTGGCAAAAAAGAACAACCCGGGCCGATGAGCGCCCGGGGTAGACATCAAATCTGCTGACTTCTGGCCTGACAGTCTACCGATGCGATCGTCGCGAGATTGAGCACGTCCTGGACGCTGCAGCCACGCTGTAGGATGTGCACTGGCTTGGCCATTCCAAGTAGCACCGGACCGATCACATCGGCGCCACCGAGCTGGTCCAGCAGCTTGTAGGCGGAGTTCGCCGCCGACAGCCGGGAGAACACCAACACGTTGGCGGGGCCGTCCAGGTGGGTGAACGGATAGATGTCCCGCAGCTTGATTGCATCCACCGCGGTATCGGCCTGCATCTCGCCGTCGATCTCCAGATCGGGGTCGGCCTCGCGCACCAACTCAACCGCTTTGGCCATCTGACGCGACTCTTCGTGGGAAGCCGATCCGAAGTTCGAGAAGCCTACCATGGCGATTCGCGGCCGAATGCCGAGCTCCTTTACGAAGCTCGCCGTCAGCAGGGCGATATCGCGTAGCGCCTCAGCGTCCGGGTCGATGTTCACCGTCGTGTCCGCGAAGAACAGCAATTCCCGATTCGGGAACGCGAGCATGTAGAGACCGGCGACACGCTTTACCCCTTCGGCGGCCCCGACGACTTGCAGCGTAGGCCGCAGGATCTCGACGTAGCTAGCCTCGATGCCCGCGACCATGGCATCGACCTCTCCTGCCTCGACCATGCTCGCTGCGTAGTAGATGGGCTTGTACAGGTTCCACTGTGCCTCGGCGAGGGTGAGGCCCCGACGGCCCCGACGCTTGAAGAGCGTGTCGGCATACTCGAGGCGCTTCTCCTCGAGGTCCGCCGCGTACACGATGTCGATGCCTTCGAGGCTGACTCCGAGCCCTTCTGCCTTCTCCCTTACGCGCGGCGGACGACCCAACAGCACGGGCGTGCAGATCCCATCCTCGACCATCTGGGCGGCGGCACGCAGGATCGTATCATTGTGGCCCTCCGGAAATATGACCCGCGCGTTTCCGCGTCGTGCTCGATTGGTCATCCACCGCATGACCTCGTGCCCCGGTCCCAACGAAGCGCGTAGTCGATCCTTGTACTCGTCGAGATCCACCTCAATGCGCGCCATTCCGGTTTCCATCGCCGCTCCCGCTACCGCCGGCGCCACGTGGAAGAGGACCCTGTGGTCGAACGGTGTGGGAATGAGGTACTCGCGTCCGAAGCTGAGCTCGGAGCCATCGTAGGCACCTCTCACCGTCTCGGGCACTTCCTCGCGGGCGAGCTCTGCAAGGGCGTGCGTCGCGGCCAGCATCATCTCGTGATTGACGCCTTTGGCCCGCACGTCCAGTGCTCCTCGGAATATGAACGGGAAGCCCAGGACGTTGTTCACCTGGTTCGGGTAGTCGGACCGTCCCGTAGCCATGATCGCGTCGTCGCGCACCTCGGCAACCTCTTCCGGGAGAATCTCCGGATCCGGATTGGCCAACGCGAAGATCACTGGATCCTTGGCCATGGACGCGACCATTTCCTTCGTCATGGCGCCCTGGACGGAGAGGCCGATGAACACGTCGGCACCCTTGAGCGCGTCGGCCAGGTCACGGCACTCCGTAGCCACCGCGAACGGGGCCTTGTACTCGCTCATCCCCTCTTCGCGACCCTCGTAGATCACACCCTTGGAGTCACAGATCAGGATGTTGTGCGCCGAGGCTCCCAGCCGCTGGAAGTGCTCGGCCGTGGACAGCGCCGAGGCTCCCGCACCGCTGAATACCACTCTCACGTCGCCGATATCCTTCCCGATGATCTCCAGCGCGTTGATGAGCGCCGCGCCGGCGATGATGGCTGTGCCATGCTGGTCGTCGTGGAAGACCGGGATGTCCATCGTCTCCTTGAGCGTGCGCTCAATGACGAAGCAGTCCGGTGCGGAGATGTCCTCGAGGTTGATTCCGCCCACTGTCGGCTCGAGAAGCTGGCAGAAACGAATGACCTCCTGTGGATCCTCCGAATCGATCTCGAGGTCGAATACATCGATGCCAGCGAAGCTCTTGAAGAGGACACCCTTCCCCTCCATGACTGGCTTGGCAGCGCGCGGGCCGATGTTTCCGAGACCCAAGACGGCCGTGCCGTTCGACACCACCGCTACCAGGTTGCCCCGCGCCGTGTACTTGAAGACGTCGTCCGGATTCGCATGGATCTCTCGGCATGGTTCGGCCACCCCGGGGGAGTACGCGAGCGTGAGATCACGGGCCGTAGCCACCGATTTGGTGGGGACGACTTCGATCTTGCCCGGCCTTCCCTGTGAGTGATAGTCGAGGGCTTCTTGGCGGCGGTTTGCCATATATCTATGACTCCAATCGGAGAACGGACCTTGGTCGGCCGAGAAGCGTAGAGAAGCCCGCGTAACCGTGTCAAACTCGTCCCTCCCTGAAGGGTGGCTCCGAGCCCGCTCCTAATCGCCAAGTCAGGTCGCATGGTCGTAGCCCGCTCGCTCGCCGACATCACCGTGGTTGCGGCTGCCCTCGTGTCCGTTGTGCTGCCTCAGGACGCGGAGGCGCAGCAGCCGCAGGGTGTTCAGATATGCGAGACGGGCATCATCTCCAGAATCATCGTCGACAATCAGCCGATTTTCCTCGTCGATGAGCTCGGGGAGGGCAGTGCGCTTCGTTGGGCATACAGCCTAGCGAACGCTCTCCACATCACGACAAGGCAGGGCTTCATTCTGAGAGAGGCACTCTTCGCCGAGGGCGACTGCATGGACCCGTTCCTCCTCACGGAGTCGGGTCGGATCCTTCGCCAGTTTCCCTTCTTCGCCGACGCCCAGGTCTCGACCTCCGAGCTGCAGGACGGGTCTCATGAGGTCGTGATCCAAACCCGTGATGAATGGTCCACGCAGTTCGACCTTGGGGTGTCGTTCGATCAGGGGCTCCAGCTGGAGCGCATAGAGCTCACCGAAGAGAACCTGCTCGGCCAGGGAGTCCTCGCCGAAGCCTACTTCGCGCGTAGACGGGAGCAGCGTGACCGCGGCTTCAGAGTGAAGCAGCCGCGTCTTTTCGGGACACGGACCGACGCGTTGATCGGCTTCGGCAGTACCCGCGTCGGTGACTTTATCGAACAGGAGCTCACGTACCCGTTCGTGGGTGAGGTCGGACGCCTGGCGGCCCGCCAGGTATACCGGCGCCGGGATCAACTCCAGACTTACGCCACCGGAGCAGGTGCCGACTTTACTCAGGTTCTCCTCCCGTTTCAGGAGGAGTGGCTCGAGTTCGCCGTCGCCGCCCGCTCCGGTAGACCGGGGCGGCTGACCCTGTTCGGTCTTGGGCTCTCCCGTGACCGAGTCGAGTTCGGCGCGTTCCCGGGGGACCTGGAGCTCGTGTACGACAACGACTTCGGAACGACCTTCCCGGGCACGGCCGACGCCGAGGCCGCCGTGTCGTCGCAGCTCGATGCGAACGCGACCACTCGCTTGAACTTCATGGTCGGCCGTCGCCAGATACGCTACGAGCAGCCGCGGGGGTTGGACTCGCCCGACGGTGAACAGGATGTCCCGCTCGGCTTGGATGTGGGGCTCGCCGTGGGCAAGAGCATCGGGGCGTTCGGCGTCGGCGGGCTCCCATCGTACGACGACGTGCTCACCCGCTTCAGGCTTTTCGCGGGGCACGATCCCGGCGCATCGTTCGTGTTCTTCAACGTGGATATCCAGGCTCGCCGACCCGCCGGACAGGACACGTGGCGGGACCTGTTCGCCGAGGTCGACCTCTATACGTACCTCCGGACCGACGCGCTGCCGGGGCACACGATTTTCCTGAGGGGGTCCGGTGCGGGCGGTTGGTCGGTCGACAGACCCTTCCAGCTCACCCTCGGAGGACGCGAGGCGCTGCGAGGTCAGTTCGAGGAAGACGCCCCCGGAGCACAACGGCTCCTCTTCACGATTGAGGACAGGATCCTCATCAGGTGGCCGGCACCGGAACTCTTCGACTTCGGGTTCACCCTCTTCGCCGACGCCGGGCGCATGTGGGCGGGCGACGTCCCGTATGGGGCCGATACCGACTGGCGTGGAACGCTCGGAATCGGATTCCGTCTCGGCCTCACCGCCGAAAGCCGCCGCACTGCCCGGATCGACCTGGCGTTTCCGGTCGGCGTGGCCAGGTCCAGCGGGCCCGTCTTCCGCGTGACGATGATCGAACTGCTCGGCATCCGAAACAGCTTCGTGGATCAACAGTTCCGGCGGACGCTCCGAAATCCGGTAGGCCCCGACCTCTTCGTAATCGAGCGATAGGCGCCCAAGTCACCATGCCGGAGCTCACGCCCGAACTACTGGTCTTGCCCCTCCTGTCGATCGCGGCGGGCGTGGACCTATACCTGACGCTCCTCTTTCTGGGGGCGGCACCCACCACGACCTGGTGGGATCAACCGCTCCCCGGCGCCCTGGGCGACCTCAATTCGCTCGGCGTCATGCTCCTGGTCGGAATGTTCTATCTCCTGGAGTTTACCGCAGAGCGGTTTCCGACCGCCGCCCTGGTCTGGAATGCGTTCCATGCAGTCATTCGACCCCTGTCCGGTGCGCTGTTGGCCCTACTCCTGCTCGACGGCCAACCACCGCTCGTGATCGCAACGGGTGCCCTCGCATCCGGGGCGCTGGCGGCGACGGCCCACGCCGCGCGTTCGGGCTCAGCCATCATGGCGTGGTTAGGTGCAAGAGAGACCCCACACCCTCTGTTGGTGTCGCTGGTCGAAGACGTCGCCGTGCTGGGCATGGTCGCGTTGGTGATCGACCAACCGACATGGGCCTTCTTCGGGGGCCTGCTGATCCTGGCGGCCGGTGCGTTCGGATCCGCTTCGCGAATCCGCGCGTTCTTCTTCGCCATTCGGCTCGCGACCGGTCGAGTCTTCCAGGGACTTGGAGCCGCGCGGTGGACGGACTCGAGTGATTTCCCTGAATGGGTCCGGGCCGCATTCGACGACGACATCATGGCGCCGGGGGGCGGCCTCCGTGGCAACGGCGTGGGCGCTCACGGCCTGCCCGGTGCTCCCCGGTTCGCACACGGGTGGGTCGTCGTGCGCGGCGACTCACCGGCGTTCGTGTACCGGAAGTGGCGAGGCACCACCCGGATCGACCTCGCCGGGCTTCCTGCCCGGGACGTGGTCGAGACTGGCTTCTTCCGCCGGGTCGACCTCGGGCCACCAGGCGACGCGCCCGCTTGCATCTTCTTCGGCGTGAACGGTCCGAGCACCGAAAGCCTCAGGGCGGAGTTCCTGTTCGACTGACGTCGGCCGCCCAAGGGAACCTCTGCACCGCCAGTGTTCACAAGGCCTCAGAAAAAAACCTTTGACCCTCGAAACAGGCTTTTATAGTTTCCCTCTCACCCTAAAGTTTTCCGGGCTGGCCGCCCCGACCTTGAAATAACCCAAGCACCACGCGGGTTGTCAGGGCCGGCATGGTTTGGCCAGGTCCCACTCGACCCGCTGACAGGAATGGCAAGAAACGGATGTTTTCTTCCTCCCGTGGCCTGGATTCGTTTGATCAGTACCTCCAAGACGTAGAGAAATACCCCCTCATTCAGGACCCACGAGAGGAGCGAGAGCTCGCTCGCCGGGCCCGAGTAGGGGACAAGGAGGCCGCTGAGCGCCTGGTGACAGCCAACCTGCGCTTCGTCATTTCCTACGTGAAGAAGTACCAAGGCCGAGGTCTCGGGCTCGCAGAGCTCGTGTGCATCGGCAACGAGGGCCTGCTCAAGGCGGTCAAGAAATTCGATCCGGACAAGGGGGTGAAGTTTATCTCCTACGCCGTGTGGTGGATTCGTCAGACCGTATTGCAGGCGCTCGCCGAGCAGACGCGGTCCGTGCGTATTCCGCTCAATCAGAATTCGAACCTCGCCAAGCTCGCCCGAACGAACACACAGTTGACGCAGTCGTTGGGTCGGACGCCGACGGACGCCGAGATCGCCAAGGAAATGGAAGAGCCCGTGGATACGATCCGCGCGCTTCGCCGAGTGGCGGCCTCGGAGCTGAGCTTGGATGCTCCCATAGACCGCAGTGATCGTGACAGCGCGAGCTTCGGGGAGCGCTTTTCGGGAGCGGGGGCGTCGGACATCGAGCAGGACGTCGAAGCGATCGCACGGCGGGACTTCCTGGAGACGATGTTCGAGCAATACCTGACCGAGCGCGAACGAAAGATCCTCTATCTGTACTACGGTCTGGATGACGGAGAGGAGAGGACGCTCGAGGAGATCGGATCGCTCCTTGGCGTGACGCGCGAGCGGATCCGTCAGATCCGCAATCGCGCGTTCGAGAAGCTCCGCGAGAGCCCCCAGGGCGAATCTCTGTCCGGCTTTTGGAACGCTAACTGACGCTCTGATCGACCGGCTCGGCCGCAAGGGGCCCCGTCCTTCGGGACGGGGCCCCTTCTTTGTTTGGGAACCGGCCCCGAGCGGTGAGCGTAACATGCCTGCATCCCCCCCCGGCCACCGGGAAGACGCGTAGGTGAAGCTCACTCCACTCCGGTTCCTCCCGACAGCTCTCGCGGCGGGCGCATGCCTCGCCCCGGCCGTCGCCGCCCAGCAGGGTGAGATCTGGAATGGAGGCGAGGGTGCTCGAACTCGTCGAGCGTGCGAGGGAGATGCGCCAATCCAATGTGATCGACCCGGACTTTCGCTCGTACCGCGGTGAAGCCCAGGGATACGTGTATTTCTTCATCGACCGCCCGGACTCGGACCAGCGGACCCTCGTGAAGACCGATCAGGTGGCGCTGGAAGTTTTCTGGCAGGCCCCCAACAGCACCAGTCAGCGCATCGTAGGGCTTCGCGACCGCAAAGAGCTCCCCACCAACATCCAGTACCACCTGGACCATCTGACCGTGGTCCAGGACGACTTCGGTGACTTCATCCGGCTCGGAGACGGTGACGAGGTCGAACGGGTGCTCCATCCGGTTGGACCGGCCTCAGAGAGCGTCTACGACTTCCTTCTCGCCGATTCGCTGAGGCCGGTCCAACCGGGCGGCGGCGAAGAGATCCGAGTCTACGAGGTCCGCGTTCGGCCCAAGGTGTACGACGAGCCGGGCTTCATCGGCACCGTGTTCCTCGACCGGGCCACCGCGGCGATCGTGCGCATGAACTTCACGTTCACGCCGAGCTCATACGTTGATCCGTACCTGGACTACATCCGCATCTCGATCGACAACTCGCTGTGGGAAGGTCGTTTCTGGTTGCCGTACCGGCAGGAGGCCGAGCTGCGACGAGAGCTCCCCATCCTGGACTTCCTCGCTGGCAGCATCATCCGAGGACGCTTCGTGATCGGCAGCTACGACTTCAATGCGGATCTGCCGTCGAGCCAGTTCTTCGGGCGCCGCGTTACCTCCGTCACGCCAGAGGAACGAGAGGCGTACGCTTTCGAACGCGGCCTCTACGACGATCTGGATGAGCAGGGCCTCACGCCAGCGCCGAGCCTCGAGGAGATTCGCACTCAGGCGAGTCAGATGCTCCAGAACCGATACCTGGGCGGGCTGTCTCCCTTCCGGCTCCATCTCGGCGCTGGCTCCGACGCGCTCCGGTACAATCGCGCGGAGGGGTGGTTCGTCGGCGCCGGCCTAGCTCTCCGCCCGGGTGGGGATGTCGTCCTGCGGACGGCTGCTGGCTACGCGGAGGGCCGAGGGGACTTTTCCGGCTCGATCTCCGCGACCGGCGGTCCCGATCCGATCGTCCCTCACATCGAGGTCTACTGGGATCAGGTGCGCGACATCGGCACCGGCGAGACCGCCTCAACCGCGATCAACACCCTCGCCACGGCCCTGGGCACCGAAGACTATCTGGACCCCTATCTGGTGCGGGGCGTACGCCTGAGCTTCTCCTCGCGCTCGCCGACCTCCCCGCGCATCACGCTTCGATGGGAACGGCACCACAGCGCCACGGATGTGGTGTCGGAGCGACCGGGCATCGATCACAGACCCGTTCGATCCGTGCAGGACGGAATCATGGGCGCCGTGGACGTGTCGGCCGGGGTCGATCTTCCGTCCGATGGGCGACTCGCCCTCACCAGCACGTTCGGCCGGCTCGAGTCCAGCACGTTCGGCGCGCTCGTGGCGGAAGGGTCGTGGGAGCTGAGCGACGGCGACGGCGGGTGGCGGGCGGAGCTGTCCGCCTCAGGAGGATGGGTGACCGAGGACGCACCCCCGCAGGCGCTCTATCTGCTCGGCGGCCGGGGTACGCTGCCCGGCCACGCCTATCGAAACTTCGTCGGCGACCGCTTCTGGTTACTTCGATCCGAGGCCACGCTGCCCCTCAGGGCGCCCTGGCTCGGCTTGCGGGTCTTCGGAGCCGTCGGGGCCGCTTACCTCGCCGACCGGACGCTTCCCACTGATTGGGGCGCGCGAGACTCCGGGGGCGTCCGCGCCTCGGTCGGCGCGGGTCTCGCCTTTGGCTGGGACGTCCTCCGCCTCGATATGGCGAGGGGCCTCGACGGCGGCGGCTGGGAGCTGATGTTCTCCGTGGCGCCGCGCTTCCGTGCGTGGTTGTAAGTAGAGCAACCCAGCACCCCCCAGGCGTGCAGGCCCGGGAGCTAGAGCTCCCGGGCCCTCGCGTACCCGCTCCGTTACGCGGCTTCCTCCATCTCCGTGTCGATCGACCCGGCTTTCGGCGAAAGTAGCACGAGCTCACGGACGCTGACCTCAGCTGTCGGGATCGTGACGCCGTCTCGCTCGTACACGCCGTACTCGAGCCTCCCTTCCACGTAGATCCGGTCACCTGTCCGAACATGGTCTTCGGCGAACTGGGCGAGCCGGTTCCACAGGGTCAGGCGATGCCAGTCCGTCCGTTCCTCCTCCTCGGAGCCGGCAGGAGCCCTCCGGTTCGTGGCGATGGAGAAGTGGGCCACCTTCGTGCCGCTCTTCGTCTGCTGGATGTTCGGATCGCGCCCGACATTGCCGATCAGGGTGATCTTGTTCACGGACCGACTCATGAGACTTCCCTCCGATGCTGGGTTGGATTCGCTCGGCGTGATGGTCCGAGCGCTCGATGCAATCGAAGGATGAGGGGTGGCTCGGGGCGTACGGATGGTGCGAGGGGACGCATCACCCGGAAGCGTGCGCTCAGCCCTTACACTCATACCAGGTCTTCCCCACACCATAGTCCACGACGAGCGGGACGTTCAGCTCCACGGCGCCCTCCATTCGCGCTACCACGAGATCGCGAACATCGTCGAGATCCTTCTCGGGCACCTCGAGTAGAAGCTCGTCGTGCACCTGGAGCAGGATCTGCGCTCGTGTGCCCGATTCGTCGAGAGCGATGCCGACGTCGATCATCGCCTTCTTCATGAGATCCGCGGCGCTCCCCTGTATGGGCGTATTCTGAGCGACGCGCTCACCGAATTGGCGCACGTTCCAGTTACCCTGCCGCAGCTCCGGGACGTACCTACGTCGACCCATCAATGTCTCGACGTACCCCTTCTCCTTGGCCATCTCGATCTGGGCGTCGAGGAAGTCCCGCACGCCGCTGAAGCGCTCGAAGTACGTGTTGATGAAGTCCTTCGCCTCATCACGCGATATTCCCAGCTGCCTCGCGAGCGAGAAAGGCCCCTGTCCGTACAGCGTCGCGAAGTTGACCGTCTTGGCCTGCCCGCGCATCTCAGGCGTGACATCATCCACTGGCACGTCGAAGATGACCGAGGCCGTCTGCCTGTGGACGTCGATACCCTCCGTGAAGGCGGTCACGAAGGCCTGGTCGCCCGAGAAGTGCGCGAGGACACGCAATTCAATCTGAGAGTAATCCACCGCGAGGAAGTACGTGTCCGGAGCCGAGACGAAGCCCTTTCGGATCTCCCTCCCGATGTCTGTTCTGATCGGGATGTTCTGGAGGTTCGGATCGCTCGAAGAGAGCCGGCCCGTGGCGGCCACCGTCTGATTGAAGCTCGTGTGGATCCGTCCGGTGCGCTCGTTCACGAGCTTCGGCAACGCGTCGACGTAGGTGGAGCGTAGCTTCTCCAACTCCCGGTACTCCATCATCCGGCGCGGCACCTCATGCCCCTGGGCCGCCAACTCCTCGAGCACCGTGACATCGGTCGAAGGTCCGGTCTTGGTTCGCTTGAGGACCGGAAGCTCGAGCTTCTCGAACAGCACCTGCCTCAGCTGCGGCGTCGAGTTCAGGTTGAAGTCGCCTCCGGTGAGTTTGAAGATCTCCTCCTGAATGAGATCGAGTTCCCGCTTGAGCTTCGATCGCATCTTGCTGAAGAAGTCCTCGTCGATCAGGATGCCGGCGAGCTCCATTCGAATCAGAAGCGGGACGAGCGGCATCTCCAGATCGGCCATCAAGTCCCCGAGCGAACGCTCGTCGAGCTGTTCGTCTAGGTGCTTCGCGAGCTGAAGGGCCATATCTGCCGTCTCGCACAGGTAGTCCCGAGCCCGCTCGGTGGGCACCTCCGCAAACCGGATCTTCGCACGACCGGTTCCCACGGCGTCGGCACGTGTCAGAGCACTGTGCGAGAAC
>Ga0208879_1000881_pt1 | contig 29693 bp, 8 predicted proteins | sample Knorr_S15_td_Bot_FD_185605 | JGI IMG/M metagenome (GOLD analysis project Ga0208879, IMG submission 185605) | Marine microbial communities from Southern Atlantic Ocean transect - Knorr_S15_td_Bottom_ad_5009_LV_A (SPAdes) (version 2) | ecosystem: Environmental > Aquatic > Marine > Oceanic | place...
GCATTGCCCGACCTAGCGGCAGTTCCTTTCGTTCCAGCAAAGCGGAAATGTAATCATCCCATTCCGGTAGGTTCTGGTAGTGGACGCCGGCGACATGCCCAAAGCTGGCGATGCCGGTCGCTAATAAATCAGATCCAGACCACAGATTGTCGCGATAGCTAAAACTGACTTTTTCCGGATCCTTGATGAGTGTATAGGCACTGGAGATGTGATATCCGACTGCCAGCAATTCATCAAACGCATAATCAAGCCAGGCTCGTTTGGTTTCCCAGTCCGCCACGGGTGTTTCAATCTTGTTTCCTAAAATATCACTGGAATAAACGGTATTAAAGGGCAATTCCATTTGGTAGATCGTGACACTTTCTGGGTCGAGTTCGATCGTCTTGCGAATATTTTCTTTCCAGTTGTCCCACGTCTCTCCGACCATTCCGGAGATTAGGTCGATGTTGACGTTATAGAAATCGGCCGCGGTAATCCAATCCCACGATTTATAGACCTCGCCGGATAGATGTGCCCGTCCGTTTTCGCTTAAGATATCATCGCTAAAATTTTCAATGCCTAAACTGAGTCGCGAGATGCCGAGTTCTTTCAGCGTTTTGATTTTGGTTTCTGACAAGGTGCCAGGTTCACATTCAAAGGTAACTTCTTCGGCAGCAGACCAATCAATGTTCTCACGTAAGCGATCGACCAAACTGGTGAGTTGTTTCGGGCTTAAGTAGGACGGAGTGCCGCCACCAAAATAAACAAAACGAATAGGGCGGTCACCCATGAAGGGTTGCTGAGATACCAATTCAATTTCTTGCGACAAGGCGGAAACGTACGTTTCAATATCACTAGCCTTGTTGTCGGTAAACACTTTGAAGTAACAAAACTTACAGCGTTTTCTACAAAATGGTATGTGCAGGTAGAGTCCCAACGGGGAATCGTTGGGAGCGGATGCAAAGGCGGTCTTAATCTCGCCTAACTCATCGCTTGACCATTGGGAGAAGGGAGGATAGTTGGAGATGAAATAACTGCCAACGGTTGTTTCGGTGGATTCGGTCATAGTTTTTGTTGATACCTATTTGACGCTAGGTACTGCGAGTGGTTCACAAACAGTTTGCTATTCATGTGTTTGTACTGAGTGTATTAGGAACGCAGGGACTGGAAAACTTTAGGAGGAAATCATTTCTCCCCAAAACAGTATACCTTACCATCTCCGCTAGCGATAACGAGGCGTTGTTCGGCGATCGCAGGCGCAGCCGCGAAATCACCGCCCGCTTCATATTGCCAAACGCGCTTCCCTGTTTTTAGATTAAACGCGTGGATACGCCCGTCGGAACTTCCCACAAATACTCGGTTGCCGACAATTACGGGTGATGCATCGACACGACCATTCGTTTTGAATTGCCACAGTTCCTTGCCCGTCTTGGTGTTAAAAGCTTGTACCAATCGGTTGCGACCGCCGATGACCAAAATGTCATCTTTTAGGGCGACACTGCTGCGGTAAGGCATCGCAGATTCTTTGCTTGTGTAGTGCCAATTGACTTCAGATTTTCTCCAATTGATTGAGTAGATGGAGGCCCCTTCGGTTCCGAAGAAGACATGATCGCCGACGACCGCCGGGGTTGAACCAGTAGGCCCATCGAGTTCGACAGTAGATATCTTTTCGCCTTTTGCCAAGTCGATGATGTGTAGCTTAGCATCGCAACCAGCAACAAATGTGCGGTCGCCAACGACAGTTGGTGAACAACGAATCTGATCAGCGAGCTCATGCTTCCAAGTGAGTTTTCCAGACGCGGCATTGATGCAGTACAGCGTGGCATCTTGGGAACCTACGAGCACGTTGTCTTTGTAGAAATTTGCGGATGAGCTGACTTCGGCACCGGTTACATATTTCCACACAAGTGAGCCATCTGTGGTGTTGAAGCAGTAAAAGACACCGTCGTAGTCACCGAGGTAAATGTTGCCATTTAAGTAGGCGGGAGATGAAACAAATCCACTTTCAATAGTGGTTTGCCAAAAGACTTGACCCGTGGTTAGGCTCAGTGCTACCAACGTGCCGTCGAGGTCACCGATATAGACGACGCTATTGACGATTGCCGCAGTCACTTCAAACGCACCTTCAGGTACCTCGTAGGTCCATAACAGTACAGGTTTTTTTGGGAGCGTGGTGTTAGCCACACCCTGCGAGAGTGCATTGCCACGAAAATACGTCCAACGATCCGTTGCGGCGGACGGCTTAGCTTTTCTTGGACTTGCTTGTTGGGCTGGGGCAGCGGTTGCAACGAGCACTGGGGGCGGCAGTTGTTTTATTTGTTCCCTGGGTGTTTTTGATGTTGGGGTTGAGGTTGGCTGAGGTGATTCTGCACGAGTCGAAAACAACTGCGAACTGAGCAGCAGGGCTACCGCACAAATTCCGGTAATCGTAATTTTATTATTGATAGTCATGTAGCTAATTCCGTCCTTCAATGTTATCAGGATACAAGAATTCCGGACACTGTAGGCTGTTATCTAGCCGTACTGTTACGGCTAGCGCAACACAGTTATGTAACAGCTCAAAAGGCTTGTTGGTACAGAGTAAGCAAGTCTTCTACTACTACTGTACGGGGGTTAAACCGTGCTGTCCACTGTTTTGCTGCATTCGCAGCGAGCATGGGCAGTTGGTCAGCGTTGACTCCTTGGGGTTCGAGCCGCGTTGCGAGACCCGCGTGTTGCGTGATTTCTGTAATAAATGCGGCGAGGGCCTCGGAATCGTCTCCGGAAACAGCATCTGTGGCTGAGGCTAGTTGGCAGTATTGAGATTCCATCGACTGCGCGTTAAATCGAATGACATGGGGTAACATACTTGCGACGGCTTGCCCATGGACAACATTAAAATGGGCAGTCAGTGGGTTTGCCAGTGCATGAGCGGCTCCGAGCATCGAGTTTTCGATAGCAAGTCCTGCTAGGCAAGCCCCTAGTTGCATCGCCGACCGTGCTTCTATATCGTTCGGGGTATCAATGACTTTGAGGAAGTTCACTGATAATAGTTCCCAGGCGCGGCGACTATAATCCATCGACAATTCCGTGCGTTTTGTGGTGACATAAGTTTCTAGCGCATGTGCGAGGGCATCGATGCCGGTCAGGGCTGTGACCTGCGCTGGTTGAGTGAGCGTAAGTTCTGGGTCGAGGATGGCAAGTTTGCAAGTTGCTTTCTTGTCACCGCAGGCCATTTTGGTGTGAGTTTTAGCATCGGAGATTAGTGCAAATGACTGAGTTTCGCTACCCGTTCCAGCGGTCGTGGGAACAGCAATCATTGGCAGCATCGGCTCAGTCGCTTTTCCAATTCCCCAGTAGTCTTGCATTTGACCACCGCCGCAATACAGGAAGTTGATTCCTTTGGCACAATCCATTGAACTACCACCACCAAGACCAATAAGTAAATCGGGCTGGAATTCTGCGGCAATCTCGACGCCTCGTTGAACATCATCCGTCGAAGGATTTTCGTGCACATCGGTAAATAGCTGAGTTTGAATTCCCGCTTGTTGTAGATAATGGATGGCTCGTTGCGGGTGTCCAGTGGCGACAATTCCAGGATCACTGACAATCAACGCTCGGCAACAACTCCACGAGCTCGCATAGGCACCGATCTGATCGAGCGTGCCAGGTTCATGCAAGATGAGGGTTGAGCAATTCAGATCGAGCAATGTCATAATATTGAGGACTTTCGAGACGACTTTGATGTTCGGCTGGAGATACTTCCCGTGGGTGAACACATAATGCGTCGTTGGTATCGTTGGTATGCGTTAGCCGAGCAATTCTTCGGGAACTTGGAATGCTCGATTACGATACAAGAAATCAATAATATTGCCTTCGTGCGGTTGTAGCCAATTCAATTTGGTGGTTGCAATGGGGCCAATGTTCAGACGGTCGATATGTGTGGCATTCATGGTTTGCTGAATGAGATCTTCATCGTTCGTAATGACGGTGCCAACGAGCGTTTCACCTATGCTGGAGAGCATTTTATCCTGTTCACATTTAACGACTGTCGAGAAGGGGAACATATACTCTTTTTTCGCGATTTCGTTTTCAGGGCTTTCACAGTGAACGATGACTGGCCGTAGGTAGCCGCAAAGTTCTTTCTCGATTAATCGAGCACCATAGGGTTCGGTGCAATGGGTGACGCCATCTTCCGCAAAATCAGCTTCGATCATTTCCCAGATTGAGTTCGCCATGCCGGGTATCGTGAAGGCCGCTAGTCCAGCTTCTGGGTCTTGTGGCGGCAACGCTTCAATGGGGCCGAGTCGCTCAGCGATAGCGGCAGCGATTTCTTCGGTATGGCGTGATGCCCAGATGCCAGAGCAATTGATACATCCGCGACCACTGTTGACGTAGATACTTTCAACGATCAGATCGATATATTCTTCCCAGTTATCGATGCAATCGTCGCCGATAAGAATTTTGGAGAACCCTGGTCCGTGGGCTTGGACTTTAGGGTTCCCTTTATAGTTGTTAACGGTTGCCGTCCCGCCAAAAATCATGGCACGGTCACAGGCGCCTAATACGGCTGCACCAGCTTCAATGCCACCGGGATACACGCACCAGACTTCGCGGGGAATCCCAGCAGCTTCGTAGGCGGCCAACATGCGGTAGGGTGTCCATGGTTCTTGAGGTCCTGGTTTTAATACCAACCCCATTTGCAGGGGAATAACGGGTAACCAAAGTGTATGGACACCTGGCGAGTTAGATGGCAGGACGGCACCGAGGACCGCAGTTTGAGCTTGATAACTGATAGGGATTCCACGGTCTTCTTTACCCCAGCCGTTGGATAGGATATCTAGCGGAAGCCCGCGAGTCAGTGCATCGAGAATGCGATCCATGTTGTTGAGTACAAATGCGTTCTTAGACATTCCCAGTTCAACCATGTGTTCGGGCAATCCGGTTGAAGCTGATTGTTGATGAATGAAATCCTGAGGAGATTGTTCACCGTCGCCTAGCGGGAGTGTGGCGTCGACGAAGAACTCGCCAGCCTTACCCACCATTTCAATGAGTTGTGCGATGGAGAATTGCTTGAGGATCTCACGGGCTTTGCTAGCCTTGCGGAGATCTCGTTGAATAATACCGCCATTGGCTTGGCTGACATTGGCAATGGCTTCACCGGTTGCGAAGTGTAAGACTTCTTGCTTGTCCAGTGAATCGTATTCTTCTCCCCAACGGATTACGGGAATATTGAGCACGGGAATCTCCTTGTTATGGTTTTAGTACGCGTTGTGCTGTTTGGTTATGTAGGGTTGTTTAGCGGGTCAACTGATAAGAACGAAGTAAGCTTAGTACACGCCGACTGTGGTGCTCGAAGCGAACACGTGATAGGGTCGCACGCCCGAGACGCCATCCCAGGGAAATGTTTCAAATGGTTTTTCTCGTTCGCCTTCATCTCTTTCAAGGAAACCGGGAATGAAGAGTTCTTGGGTTAATGTTGTCAGTTTGACGCGACCTGTTTCACCGTACGCGACCGCAGTGTTTGAGTCTTCAAATTCGACGACTTCCGTGACGGCTCGAGGTTGCGGCGCATGGTAGCTGATTTTGTAGTTATCGGCGGCGGTGACTGGTTTGCTGCAAGCAAGGCCCATCAGCGTATTGCCGTAGGTCGGAGTCATGTAGATGCCGCTTTTTTCTGGTGGACCACCGAATAGTTCTTCTACACAATAGCGGGTCCATTGAGGGGTGAATTCCGTACCACCAGAGAAAATGCCGGTGACGCCGATTTCTTTTAGGCTTGTGCCTCGGTCCTCTAATGCAAGGGCAAGTTGGTCGAGTAGTTTGGGAGTGGCAAACAGGCATTTGATTTCATGACCCGCGGTGAGGATCGTGATCGCTTGGTCGATGCAATGTTTTTTGTATTCTTCGAGGTGCTCCATCCATCCTTTTTTAATGAGTTTAACAACCCACCGGGGATCTAGGTCGATGCAGAAACAAATGCCGCCGCGATGTTGGCAGAGATGTTCTACGGCCAAGCGTAGACGGCGAGGTCCTGATGGGCCGAGCATCATCCAGTTGCCACCGCGTGGAAAATATTCGTCAGGCAAAGTTTCGCTGAACATTTCATAATCGATGCGGAAGTCGTCCATCACCACTCGACTTTTAGGAATACCTGTTGTTCCACCCGTTTCAAAAACGTAGGTTGGTTTGTCTTCTAATGCCTTGGGTACCCACCGTCGGACTGGGCCGCCACGCAACCAATCGTCTTCAAACAGCGGGAACTTACGCAAGTCTTCGTAAGTTTTGATTTCCGTGAGTGGGTCAAAATTGAGCTCGGATTTTTTCTCTAACCAAAAGGGACAACCCGTGGATTCATGGAAGTGCCATTGGACGGTTTCATAGGTGTGGGCGTCGAGTCGTTCTTTAGCTGCGGCGATAAGTTGGTCAAGCTGATCTTGTTGGGCGTCGCTCATAAAGTTAGTTCTTTGTGATTCAGAGGATGAATTGGGTGGGTGGGCGTTGTCTAGAATGCCTATGTATAACATCAAAAATAACCCAAAAACCCCCCAGTGGCAACGGTAGGGGTGGGGCCGCGTTTCCCTCCCCCATACCCAAAGTCCGATAAAACACCTTGCTCTTTTTTTGTATGCTGTAAACAATAGAAGTAGTCGACGCGTTTCATAATATTGCAAGGGACACAATTGATGGCATCCGATTCACAAGACAACCCGCTGCAAGCTGCGTTTAGTAGTATTGATGTAACAGCAAGTACCGGTTCGCCGGATGCTGGAGATACCGCTGCGGATGTCAATACACTGTTAGCTGGCTTGATGAGGCGGATGATTGCTGAACAGGAAAATTCAAATACGTTACTCAAAGAGTTGATCGGTCAGATGCAAGCGCAGCAGCGTGGCCGGACTGATGAGTTGGTTAAATGGAAAAAAGCGAATCCCGAATTGGCGAATCGTTGCCGAGTAGCTGCGGAGACGCTGAGTGATGTCCAGAATGAGTTTTTAATGGGACTCACCGCAGAGGTCCAAGATAGTGAAGATGCGCTGCGTGATAGTGATTTCATGTTGCAAGAATTCGTCGACCGCTATGGCCCGCGACTCGCACATCTAAATGGTGTACTGCAAGTTCTTAGTCAGCTTGCTGCAAATGATTCATGATCGTTGAATTAGTTAAGACACAAACTCGCGACGGCGTGCGGCTTGATGGAGCTATTACTCGTCAGAGTGTGACTGCGGCTACCGATGTGGATTCAGATTCTAAGCCGACTGGACTCATTGTCTGCTTGCATGGTGTCGGCAGTAATTTCTATGGCAGCACGATGATGAATGTCTTGGCCGAGGGCTTGCATAGCGAGCAGTGGGATGTGCTGCGAGTGAATACTCGAGGGCATGATTACTGTTATGTTGGGTCCTTTAAGATGGGGGTACGTCGCTTTGGATCCGGTTATGAAACCGTTGCTGATTGTGTACAGGATATTGCCGCTTGGGTTCAATGGGCCGAGCAGGCGGGGTATGAGCGAGTGGTGTTGCTTGGTCATAGCTTGGGCGCGATCAAAACGGTGTTTTACCAATCTCATGAGACGTTGGATTTAGTTGTTGCCGTGTTGGCGATCTCACCACCGAGGTTAGAGCATGAGACTTTTCTCGTGGGTGAGCGATCAGGTGAGTTTCGGGCTTCTTTTAGCGCTGCAGAGAATTTGATCGCCACAGGATTAGCGGACGAATTAGTTGATGTGTCCTTTCCCTTTCCATTGTTGATTACCGCAGCGTCCTATGTTGATAAATATGGCTCACAAGATCGATACAATATTGTTAAGTTAATTGAACATCTGAATGTACCCACGCACTTCATCTATGGCGGATCCGAATTGACTGACGGCAATACTGCCTTTGCCGGACTTGCTGATGTCTTGGTCGACAAAGTGCGAGACTCCAAGTTGGTTGACTTAGTGTCGGTCGAAGTGATCGCTGAAGCAGACCATCTATATATGCGACATCTTGATACGCTACTGGTGAGCGCTCAACGATTTGTTGACGCTTTCTAATCACCCCCGCGATAACCGCATGGCTATTTACCTAGCTTAGTGATTTAAATCGCATATTTGCATCAAGTTGATATGCTGGTTGTACCGAATTACCCGATGAAACTGGTTTGTCATTGTTGTTAAACAGGGCAAAATGGGTATGTCTGTTAGTTGTTGATTGGTAAAGCAGGCAGAGTAGATAAACAGGGTTTAGGGGTGATTGGTTAGTGTCTGAGCAAGAAGCACAAGTATCGTTGGGATTTATTACCGTCGTGGATCACGAGGAATTGGGCTGTATTGGTGGTTATCTCATATTAAATTTAGGTGGTCGACCTTTGGAGTTTCATTGTACAGCTCCTGTTCGTGCAAACCGTGCTCAGCAGATTCTGTATGGTGTATCGCTGAAGCCTTTTTTGTATGGTGAGCTAGTTGGTCGTTCATTAGTCGAGAAGGGGTTGGAAACACCGATTGCGATTCTTGCAAATCAGTCGGAATTGAATTCGTTGCAGCCCTTTATAGATGTACCGTTAATTCAGCTGGATGATGTTGAGCATTCACAATTTGCTGTGTTGCACGATTTGCAGGTATTTATGGAAACGATTCCGATTGACGAGCCATTTGGTCGAATAACGGATGCCATTGAAGAGGCTCGGCGAGGGGCTCGGGCAGCGTAACAGTTCGGTAGTTTAAGGTCAGGAAAGGGGGAGTGATGGTTGGAATGTTGCCACAGCGGCGCAAACAATATACTAGGGCAGAGCTGCGCCCTCGAAGACGTGCTGAGAATAACGCAGACACCCGTCCTGAAATCGTATCGTGGCAAAACAGACCTGTAGCTGATGCTATGCGATCAGGGGTGTATTCGTTGTTGCCGCGTGTTGATTTCTATACGACCGGTTGGCAAACGGCGCTCAAACGAAACCCCGAGATTCAATCACTGGAAATGCCTTGGACTGTAAAAGCTCCCAGCGTTGTGACATTTAGCATGGCTCTGGCTGACGTCCGTGTGCTAGGTTTTCGGTTTCCGGAGTCTGCGACATGGAATGCATTTTCAAACAAAGATAACTCCTCGGACGATGTCGATGAGAAATCAGAGGACAGCGTTAGCCAGGCAAGTTCATCACGGCTTAAGGTGAAGCCACGGATTCGCAAAGGTCAGCGACCCACGCGGATGCTGCCACCGCAAGACGTCATTAAATTAGAAGATCGCCTGTATTATCTACTGCAACCACCTATTGAATCATTAGCGTGCGGCGCTTCGCTGCGATTTCCATTTGACCCCTTTCCTTATCAATATGAAGGTGTGGCTTTTTTGTATCCTCGGTTCTCGGCCATTTTGGCAGATGAGATGGGGTTAGGTAAAACGATGCAAGCGATAACGACGATTCGCATGTTGTTGTTTTCCGGCGAGATCCGCAATGTGTTATTAGTATGTCCCAAGCCACTCGTGAGCAATTGGCAGCGAGAGTTTGCGTTGTGGGCACCTGAAATACCAGTAATGATTGTCGAGGGAGATTCGGCGAAGCGTGATTGGCAATGGCAACAAACCTCTACGGCAGTCACGATTGCGAATTACGAGCTTATACTACGAGACCATGAGTCGATCGTGCGTGATGATGCCCAGTTTGATCTAATGTTGCTCGACGAAGCCCAGCGAATCAAGAATCGATCGAGTTCAACTAGCAAAGTGATCAGAAGCATTCCCCGCAGTCGGAGTTGGGCATTAACAGGTACGCCGGTAGAGAATAGTTGTGATGATTTAGTCGGTATCTTTGAGTTTTTGTTGCCGGGTTATCTCTATCCCGGGATTGAACCCCGCCGAGCTGCTGAACTGGTGGGCGACTATGTGCTGCGGCGAACAAAGGATGTGGTGATGACGGATATGCCACCGATCATGAATCGCGATGCGGAGTTGCAGTTGACTGAGCAGCAGTGGGAGCGATATCGGATTGCGGAGACCGATGGAGTGATGAAGCTGAATCAAATGGGAGACAGCGTGACGATTCAGCATGTTTTTGAGTTGGTGTTACGGCTCAAGCAGATATGTAATTTTGATCCTGTGACCGGCGCAAGTGCTAAATTAGATCGACTTGAAGCCGACATTGAAGAGGTTGCGGCGAGTGGTAAGAAAGCGATTGTGTTTAGCCAATGGGTGAAGACTCTGGAAAAAATCTCAGAACGGTTAGATAGGTTTGGACCCTTACAGTATCACGGCGGGGTTGCCTCAAAGAAACGAGATGCAATTCTTGATCGATTTAAAAATGACCCCGATCATTCTGTGATTTTGATGAGCTATGGCGCAGGAGCTGTTGGGCTGAATTTGCAGTTTTGTGAATACGTCTTTTTGTTTGATCGTTGGTGGAACCCAGCCGTGGAAGATCAGGCAATCAATCGAGCTCATCGTATTGGAGCGGTGGGGACGGTCACCGTTACGCGGATGTTGAGTGTGGGAACAATTGAAGAACGAATACAATCAGTGCTTGAAGCAAAACGTGAATTGTTCGATATGATATTTTCAAGCACTAAGAAACCAGCGAGTGCGGGCTTAACACAAGATGATATTTTTGGGCTGTTCGATTTACGTTTACCCGGATTAGGTTAACAAAAACAAGGAATACAACGACCCATAATACCCCCAGAATAATTGTTTATAAGGCCAGTTAGACGCCAAATCACTATAGCGTTGCCAAGCGTTGATTGGGTAGAATCGGCCACAAATATACTGCGCGCAGAGTCTATCACGGCTGCTTTTTAGCGGTCGGCATTGATGGATTGTGCCGTGAAATTATTGGATGAGTTAATATATAGATACTAATTTAAGGAGCGTCAAAAATCCAAAACTGTTTGTGTAATTGACCGCCGGCCACTGTGGCAACGCAGATTGGCGGTTACTTGATCCCAGCAGTTCAGTGATCGTTACCGTCATCTGTGGTGTAAACCGCTGTTGGCGTACTAATCACACCTTTATGGGGGGGTGCAATACCCCCTGACGGTGTTTGCACGAAAACCTTAAAAAACTATAATTGACGGGTTCCAATAGAATTACAGTGAAGGTCTGTCTTAACAGTCTTTTATTGTTATTTGAATTTATGCAAATCCGAGTTCCTGAATGGTGCTCGATTTGTTGATTGCAGCGATGTGATATTTACTTTGATTTAGCTGGTTAATGAGGATTTAGACACATGTCTGATCTAAAACCCAGCAGTAACTCGATATCGAGGGATAGTAAATGACGATAGGAAAAAATCGTCGTGACTCCTTGCTCCGCAAGGGGAAGCACATGTTAAGAAACAAAAATCAGGACAAGCCTCGTGTAGCATCACGTCAGCTGTTTCTTGAGTCTTTGGAAGATCGCCGTTTGTTAGCGGTAGGTCCCCAATTGATCGGGATCCAACCCAACGACGGTGAGTTGTTGCCGTTTGATAATCCTGACTATATCCGCACGACCGCTCCCCGCGATCTGCTGTTTCGTTTTGACGAGAACCAGGTATTTGACCCTACGGATCTCGACGGAATTCAGATTACGCGCAGTAATCTTGACGGAGATTTCACGCCTGCGAGCGCCGAAACTGACTTCAACACTGGCGGTGCCGTTACCGTCAGATTTTCGGCGACAAAATTAGGCGTCGATCAAAATGATATTAAGCTGGTATTTAGCAAGCGAGATTTCGGTGGCCCTAGGATTCCTTCGATTGGTGTCGTTGGTAAACGAATAGACATTAGCTTGAATATTAATGTAGGAAACGAATCGTCAGCTGGTGATTTAATTGCGGCATTAAGTCAGCACGGTGCTGCTCGGGCATTAATACAAGCGGAAATCGTTGGTGGTGATGAAGATTTTGATATCGCATCTCCATCGAATAGTTATTCTCCATTGTTGACGTCAGGTGCGAATGATGTTGTTGTGACACCGGGCCTTTTAGCTGTAGCTGATTCGCCTAATAATATCATTGTGCGCTTTGCCGACACACTGCCCGATGACCTGTACCGTATTGATGTCTACGGAGATGGACTCAACGCGTTGCGAAATGACCAAGGTGTCGCATTTGGTGATCTTACCGATGATGGTGTTGATAATGGCGTGTCCCAGTCGATTCAATTCGAACTGGATCTAGGAGCGCAAATAATCTCAGTTGTTCCGCAACCTGTAGTAAGACAAGCGGATCTGTCTTTAACGCAAAACAAAGATCAGATTCTTCTGTATTTCAACGATGATGACCTTGATCCAGTGTCAGCGTCGAATGTTAATTTTTATCAGTTGATCCGTACAAACAATACGACCGAATCTACCGATGACGTAGGGTTTGTATCAATACCAACAACAGCAGAGTATAATTCCGCAACAGATTCTGTATTACTTACGTTTGCAGATGACCTCGATCAATTACCTGGAAATGGTGCTTTTCGATTACGTGTCGGCACCAACGAGGCTTTACCGGGACCTGTCACGGAAATATTAGGTACGGATAGTCCAACAAATGATTTTGCAACGGCCCAAGCGATCAATGCTGCAGATTTAGATTCTGGGGGGGTTTTGATCTCAGGTGTCATAACGGAGACAGTGAATTTCCCGCTCGATTTACCTGGTGATAACACCGAGCCAGGTCATCGTGAAATCAATATCGCGATGGACAAACATGTGAGTGATGGTTCTGCCGATACCGATCCAAATATCACGACTATTGAATATACATTCCAAGATGACCTTGGTTTTATTCCGAGTGATCAACAAGGCAATCAACCGGCCTATAACAATATCACGGATGTACAGAAGAAGCGTGCACGAGATATATTGGAGCAGTTATCAAATAGAACTGGTGTTCAATTTATTGAAACGGAAAATACTGGTTTTATAATTGCGACGGGTGACCTAGCGGTCGTTGGTGGTCTATCTGGGCCAGGTGGAATATTAGGTGTTAATGGAACCGTTCGTGTTAATGGCGAAGACCGACCTATAACAATAATGGACGACGCTGAAGATTGGTCTGATGAATTTGGTGGTTCATGGTATCAGACTGCCATGCATGAAATTGGTCATCAGTTGGGCTTACTTCACGCACCGGATTTACCGGCGCACACGGTAATGGGGCAGAGTGCAGTTGGGCCGCAATACGGACCTGCGCTTCTGGAGAACGATTTTCCGGGTGAGCATGATGAAGTTCATTTGAATTATCTTCATCGACCAGAAAGCCGCGATATTGATCTGTATGAATTTACTTTGACCAACTCTGGACTATTTACCGCAGAAACGATTGCTGAGCGGTTACGAGATTTCAATACTAACAATCATGTTTTGAATTCAGCACTTACGTTGTATAAGCTCAATGCTGACGGCTCGCATTCTCTGGTTGCTCAAAATGACGATTATTATAGCGATGATTCATTTTTGGAACTTAATTTGGATGCCGGCACGTATTTTGTGGGTGTGTCCGCAAGTGGAAATACCTCCTACGATCCCGTGGTTGAGGATTCAGGATTTAATGGAAAAAGCGAAGGTGATTATAAGCTTAAAATCAATTTTCGTGCGGCCGTTGACCCTTCATCCGGAAATGTGTTGGTCGATGCGGATAATCCAATCGATGCGAACCGTCCTGAAATCCAACCAACTGCACTCGACGGTGATTTTGATGGTGTATCAGGCGGCGTATTTAATTTTTGGTTCCGTGCAGCAGCAGAAACCACCGGAACATTTACCTCAGGTCTTGAGCGAACGATTTTCGTCGACAAGTCTGCAGCGGATGGTGGGATCGGTACGTTAGCAAGCCCATTTAACAATATATTAATCGCGTTGAATATAAATAGCGCCGGAGCTCCATTGCCCACGCCGAATCCAGCCAGCGTTCAACAGGGTGATATTTTGCGAATTGTCAGTAATGCTGGTATGGATGGGGATATCCGTACAGAATTGGACAATCTTGCGTACGAATTCGGATTTGATGAATTAGGGATTCCACTAGATGATGGTGTCGCTCTTGAAATACCAAAGGGAGTTTTGGTTCAGGTTGATGCTGGGGCCATCATGAAAATGCGTCGCAGTTGGATTGGTGTTGGATCTACGTCGTCGGTCGCGGATCGCGACAGTAGCGGCAGTGCGTTACAGGTGTTTGGTGCGCCAAATTTTGTGGATACGCTGGGCAATTTGGTTCCCAATAATGGAGATTCGTTTGTAGATGCCTTACCATTGACTGATTTGACGGGTGAACAAAATGAAAGTGGCGTAGTTCATTTTACGTCCTATCAGGATGAAACATTGGGGCTAGACACGTTTACGTTTCCAACTACTCCGGACCCAGGAGATTGGGGCGGAATATTAATCAATCATGGGATTGACGGAGCCGATCAAACTCGATTCGACTTTGCAAAAAAAGGTATTTTCCTCAATTATGTTAATCATGCGGATATTCGATTTGGTGGTGGCCAAGTCGTTATTGATTCGGTGGTGCAGACGATCGGCCCAGTCGAAATCGTTGACGCTAGGCCGACGCTTGGGTTTAACGAGATTTCATTTAGTCGGGATGCGGCAATTGCAGTCAGTCCGAACAGCTTCAAAGAATCGAATTTCCATTCGCCGGAATATCAAGAAGAGTTTACCACAGCGCCATTTACGGTTGACTACAAACGAGTTGGACCCGATATCTACAGAAATTTTATTCATGATAATACTATTAACGGTTTGGCAATTCGAATTAATACTCTTTCCGGTACCGAAACCCAAAAACTGACTGTGTCGGGTAGGTTCGATGATCAAGACATCACGCATGTGTTACAAGAAAACCTTGTTATTGCAAGTACTCCAGGTGGCCCATTTCTAGAAACAGTCAGCCAGTCGCTGGAACTTGTAACATTAAATCCAATTAACTTGGGGGCAAATGGATCATTGCCCAACGGGGATTTTGCTTACAAGTTAGTCTTTGTAGACTTTAACGGTAATGAGAGTTTGGCGACTGGCGTTTCCCGAACCGTGACGCTTAATGGCACGCAGAACGGAGTTGAGTTGCGTCAGTTGTTGGCGGCGAGTGGTGATTTCGTTGCTAGACGATTGTATCGTCAAAACAATGGCGCGGGTCCGTTTGTCTTAATTGCTACGATCAATCAAACGGATACAGTGTTTGTCGACGACGGCACCACCTTATTCGGCGATCTTGATGAGACAGTTGTGGGCAAACTGCGACCGCGTTTTGATGCTCGGCTAGCGATTGACTCCTCAGTCATCGTGAAAATTGATGGCGCCCATATTCATATCGAACTTGGTGCTCAATTAATTGCTGAAGGACGGGATGGCCATGAAATTGTAATTACTTCAATTCTTGATGACCGATACGGCGCCGGTGGAACATTTGACACCTCCAATGATGGTTCGCCAGTTCCTGGCGGCGTTAATGTGCCCACGCCAGGGTCATGGGGTGGATTCTACATAGGACCTGAAAGCAAATTCTCAATGGACAATGTTGTGGTTGCTTATGGTGGTGGGGTCACGCCAGTGGAGGGAACATTTACGGCGTTTAATGCGGTTGAAATTCATCAAGCCCAGGCTCGAATTGCCAACAGTGTTTTCGAGTTTAACGCCGGTGGATTTGGTGGACAGGCTCCCGCTTCCCGTTTCGGGCGTGGCTTAAACGAAGAAGCAGCGATTTTCGTAAGTGATGCACACCCCATAATCATCAACAATATTTTTCGCAACAATACGGACAATGATGCGACTACGCGGATTGCCGCAATTAGTATCAACGCGAATTCACTTGGCCACGAACTGCAATATGACTATGGTCGTTCTACGGGTCAAGCTAACTCCTTAGGAGGGTATCGAGATAATCATGGGCCACTAGTGGTGGGAAATAGGTTGACTAAGAATGAAATCAACGGGATGGTTATCCGTGGTGAAGTTCTCACAACGCAAGGTATCTGGGATGATACCGACATTGTGAACGTATTGTTTGATGAAATTGTAGTACCCGACTTTCATACCTACGGTGGATTACGGTTGCAGAGCAATCCTGGCCAAAGTTTGGTTGTTAAACTCGCGGGTGGCAATGCTGGGTTCGATGTTACTGGACGGCAATTGGAGATTGACGACCGCATTGGAGGTATCATCCAAATTCTTGGGCAGCCAAAATCGCCGGTTGTTATCACGTCGTTAAATGATGATAGCGTTGGCGCGGGTATTCAACCCAATGGTGACCCGTTGGTCGATACTAACAATGATGGGCCGTTAACGACTGCCCAACCAGGGGATTGGAATACAATTCTGATCGATCAATTTGCTCACGATCGAAATGTCGGTGTCGTGATTGAGAGCGAGTCTAGGGACGTGAATGCACCTGGACCAAATGCAACAGCGCGTAAATCACAATATTTGGGTGAGTTAGCACCTAGTCAAAAATCTGGTGATGATAACCGTCGACTTGGTTTTGAAGTGCACGGTTTCCTAGCGAATGCCGTAGACATCGACGTTTATAGTTTTGAAGCGGATGCGGGAACAGAGATCTTTGTAGATCTTGATCGCACGACCCATTCTTTGGACGCTGTACTTGAACTTGTAGATAGTAACGATCGAGTGTTGGTGCGATCAACGAATTCCTTAGACGAAACGAATCAAAATGCCTCAATGGCTGTCGATGTGTCGATGGTCAATAAAGCTCGAGTTCTGCATAAGGCAGATTCACCATTTTCAGGGAAAGATTATTGGGCGATAAACCCTCGAGACCCTGGTATGAGGGTGGTTTTACCCGGACCGGCTGGTGTTCGTAGTTCATATGCCCTCCGCATTCGTAGTAACACACCCGAAGGACAAATTGATGATTTGACTGCCGGACTAAGTTCGGGTGCTTACTCCATGCAAGTCCGTCTAAATGAACTGGACGAAGTTGCAGGGTCAATGATTCAATATGCATCAATTAACTATGCGTCCACGGGTATTACCGTTGTAGGGCAGCCGATACATTCATTCTTAGGGGGTGAAACAAGGGAAATAGAGACGGCCCATTTGCAGAATGATTCTATTGGTACAGCAGAAAACATCGGCAATTTGCTGCAATCGGAACGAGGTACGATAAGTGTTGCCGGTTATATGCATCAAAATCTAACGCTAGACTCACTCGATTGGGATGAAGATTTTTATAGATTTGAGGTCTTTGGGCAGGAATTAACAGGTGGAGTGTCCAACTGGCCTGTGGTTTTCGATCTTGATTGGGCGGATGGACTTGGTCGCGCTAACCTAAATCTTGGAATTTACGACGCAGTCGGAACTCTAATTTATTGGAGTTCGGATTCCAATGTCGCTGACGACAGGCCACGCCCAGACGTTGACAATCAGGTCGAAGACCTTAGTCGAGGCTCCGTTGGCACGAGTGATCCATTTATTGGTCCCGTCAGCCTGTTACCAGGTGTTTATTATGCCGTCGTATCACTTGAGGGTCATGAGCCTAGTTTCGGAGCGAACACTAAATTCGAACCTGTTGATTCGATCAGACGTGTTGTAGAAGATCACATTGATGACTTCAACCTCAGCGGTACGCTGGATCTGCCAGAGCTGGTTGACTTATGGGATGAGCAATCTGTGATTCCATGGGTTTTGGGCGATGTGGGTTTGTATGTAACTTACGCCAATAGTATGGCGACTTTTGATCCATTTACCGGAGCGGCAGAAGTTGATTTCGCTACGAATTATGGCACAAGTTATCGAGTTGCTGACATAGGTCGACAATTTGACGGCACGGTTCATTCGTTTTCGCATGCACACCTACCGGTGGATTTATGTAATCCCCAAGACGCAAATAACTTTTATCTCGAGTTGAATACGGGTGATGGTACCGCGAGTGCTGTAGGCCCCACGGGTATTGAGACGTTTGAATTGGATCCTGCGGATCCTACCAGTTACAAACGAGCACATAATTGTGACGATAATGATGTTGGCTATGGTGTGGACTTTGAAGCGATGTATTTCGGCAATAATTTCCCTAATGATCTCAACAGTGAACGTCTGCTAGCTGTTGGAAATCGAAATGACACAGCTCAACAACAAAATGGTGTCGAATGGAAGACAAATCTCCTTTACGAACTTGATCCCGAGACCGGTGCTGTACGACATACAGGTGATAAATTTGACCAAAATCCTACCGAAAACGAAGCATCTACCAATGCTTGGGCCGTTGGTAGAATCGTGACGGGACCAGAGTTGTCCTCAGTGTCTGCAACAAATCCGCTTGGTCGCGCTACATCGACAAGCGTTCTTGGTACCGTGTGGGAATTAAATGACGGCGACACTTTTATCATCAATGACGGATTTCAAGACACTACTTTTGAATTAGATTTTGGTCCTGAAATTAAACAGGATATTGACGTACTCAATGCTCAAACAATGAAAGATGGATTCTTTTGGGTGTTAGATCCCGATACGGATATTGATGATAATGAAAGCGTATTCCAATTTGACACGGGAAATGTAATTGATTTCTTTGCGGATGGAATTGTGTTGAATGATGCAACAATTGTAACAATCAATGACGGAAATGCCTCGCAATCGTTTGAATTTGATAAATCCGATCCCGCGGATTTGACTGATCCATCTGCAATACGGATCGCATATGGTGCTGGGACGCCCGCTATCCAATTGGCTGGCTTATTGAGAAATGTGATTACGGCCAATAACCAGACAACTGTAATAGCAACTACTGTTGGGAGTCGCGTGACACTTGAAAATGACGTTGCGGTCTCTATTACGAATGTTATTGATACGGTCGAAGGGGTTCGAATCGAAGGCAATGTTGGTGGGGCTCCGATCGTCCATATTAAGGATCCAAGCTTATTAGTTGACGGCGACACTTTTAGTGTTTTCAATAACCTGACGTTAGCTCAAACATTGTTTGAGTTTAACGACTTGGCCGTCGGTGGGGGTGTTGCCGGAACGAATATTCAAATTGATTTCAATACAACAGACACGTCTGAACAAGTTGCTGCACAAATTGACATAGCCATCAGTGGAACTACGTTAGATACAGGGTGGCATTCGCACCTTGGTGGTGATCGGGTTGTCGTTAATGGACCGCACATTGATATTGGTGCAATTACTGCAAATTCATTAGCAGCGACATTTCAGTTTCCTACAGGTGTAATTGTTGTCGAAGAACCATTTGATCGCGATCAAATTGGTACAGAAGTTCAGGCCACAGTTTCAGCATTCCCAGGTTTCGATGTTGGATTTTATGAGGATAGAATCAACTTCCTGGGAGCTGAAGTTGGTGATTTCCGCGGTGTGGCTCCTCGTTGGATTGATTTGGTAACTGAAGGCGGAGTGTCAGATCCGCAACACGTGGGAATTCAATTATTGGCACATGACGAGGGCGCAGACTATGTGAGTCCCTTTAATCCGCCTACGGTCCTTGACGGAATTGCAACGAAGTTGGCCAATGCAATTAATGCTAACTATGCGAACCAACAGGTGCTAGCGTCTGCAACTGGTGCTACGGTAACATTAGAGGGCGGACAAATCATACTTCCACCGGGGTCTCCCTTATCTGGAGGCGGTGCCGGACCAGGTGGACTTATTACAGGTTTGACGGCAACAAAAACTAGTACAGGTCGGACTGACCAACTGTTTGCTGTAAGTAATCAGGGGGGTCTCTATGAAATCGACGTGAATATTCGTCAAAAAGAGACCCTGGGGGTTAACCAAACGTTTATAACAAGCTCTGCAGCAGATCTTAATGGTATTAACTTCACCGGATTGACAATTGGTCCGCAAAATGTTGAAAACGGTCGATACGCAGACATGCTATTTGGGCTCGACAGCAGTGGTGTTGTATATGCGTTTGACACTGACGGTGTATTGCAACCAATATTTGCAGATGGCGAGACATCGATTCAACTGGAAATAGATCCAATCGCAGGTGCTCCACGGGGTCTGGTCTTCAGTAATCTTGATACCAATCTATTTTGGAATGATTTTGCCGTCCCCCCCCCCGAAACCGATGATCAGTTCACACAACAAAATGAAGTCCGCCGTTTCAATACACAGGCCTCGCCCTATTCTGAAGCCTCTGATTCTTGGGATCGAGCCCATGTCGATGATTGGGGAGTTGTCAATAAACGTCAGGACCCGCTTCCGCTTAATCCGCCTGGGGTGGATCCACCGCAAAGCCATGGGATATTCCTAGCGCCAGATGGAAGTCGCAGCGTGCCGGACTTACACCTCCATCATTTTGGGGCGGGGCTTTACCCTGTACGCGGGGGGTCGTCATTGCACTTTGGCCGCGGATATATTGAAGATCGCCCCGAGTTCACACCACCGGTTGATCCTCGCTCTTACGATTTCATTGGAGGTGCCCATGGCACGATGGTCAGCAACGAATTCTCGCTGGCCGAGAAATCGTCGGCTGACAAACCGACGTTGTATTTTAACTATTATCAAGAAGTTGGCGGTGGCGATAACGCTCGTATCTTTGTGTCAGATAACGGGGGTAAGTGGCAATTGCTTCAAACTCTAGCAAATACTAATAATCCCGATTTGCAGCTAGATCTTTGGGATCAAGCTCGTATCGATCTTAGCAACTACGCTGGTGCGGAACACCTACGTTTGCGAATGGACGTCTTTACAGGCGGGGACTCCGGACTGGGTAACCTGGATACAGCTGGGCTTGGATATCGTGAACGTGGCGTGGAACTTCGTGCTATTGAGGGGCAATATATACGTGATGGTGAAACGTTTACGATAGATGGGCAAGTATTTGAATTTGAAACAGGTCTAACGTTTGTTGCTCCGTCGGGTAGCAGTGTTGTTGATCATTCAACACTCGAATTGACAGATGAAAATGGCTTTATAACGACGTTTGAGTTTGTTCGGGATGTAGCCACAGTAACCCCAGGCAATGTAGCTGTGCTGGCCACCGACCTCGATAATGGTGCGGATGTCGCAATGCGTTTACGAGCCGCGGCGATTGCTGCCGGGTATACCGTGTATGTAAATCAAGAACGTCTTAATTTCCCAGTTGATCGTCTGGGTAACGGTCCGGCGGCGGTTAACGCCAGTCCAGATGTACTACCATTTATCGAGGGGCAAAGCGGATTGAATGTTGATGGAGGTGGAGCTCCGCTGAATCCCAATGCGGTTACGATTTTCGTGCATGAAGGGATGAATCGAATCGAGGTTGCCGACGCGATCAATATCTCGATCGAACCAGCATTTTATAGTCCCACAATTATTGCAGATGCAGGCAATGAATTTAGTGATGGTGAGGTGTTCGTACTTACCGATAGTGTTCTCAATCCAGTTACCAATCTAGCGTCGGCACGAACCTATGAGTTTGATACCGGATTATTGATAGATATCCCCGCAAATGGTGGACAGGGAGTCGGCGATGGAGAGACGATTACTTTCATTGACAATGCTACTGGAAATACCTTTACGGTTGAATTTGATAATGATGATATCGATGATGGCGTTGCAGCTGGTAATATCGAGGTAAGTTATCAAAATACGGATTTAATGCTCTCACTAGCTACAAAGTTAGTAAATGTGATAAATGGATTAGGCCTACTTGGATTGAATGCGGATGTTATCGATGGCAATCGAATTCAAATTCATTCTACGCTGGATACGGTCGTTGCGACGTCTGCTACGTTTGGAATAGATCCCGCCAGCGTCCCCGGTGTTGGTATTGATATCGAAATTCAAGCAACCGGTGCTAATTTGTTTGCCGGTCAACTGATTACACTGACAACTCCCGGAAATCCAACCGATACAACGGTTACGTTTGAAATTGACTTCGGTGGTGGCGTGGGAGCCGGTAACGTACCTGTACCTATAAATGCTCTTGATGACCAAGCGACGATCGCCGCAAGTTTGGGCGCCGCAATTGCGGGTCAAGGATTCCAAGATGTCACTGTTATTCAACACTTTGTGGGTATGTCAAACAACGATGGTGTAATTGTCGACACCGGTGGAATTGTAGGAATCACGGCCCGAGATCATGAATCGATACAGGTTATTCCGGGATCGATAATGGTCCCCGGTGACGTAGCCATCGCGGTACGAGACGCGATCAATGCCACCGTCGGGTTAGATATTACAGCTGCGATTGGTGATGCTCAGCGTCGTATCAATTTAACGCATACGTCACTCTTACCAACGGCCATCGTATTTGTTGATAATACCGGTGGGCTTACCTTGGAATTACCTATTGCCGACGTCGCCAATAATATAGTTAAACAACACGAAGACTTGTTACGAATTGTCGGCCATACGGTCGATGATGCCGGCCCACTTGGTTTGGCTGTCTCATTACCCGGCGATACGGTTAATGCTAACAGCCCCGTCCGTTATCAGGATAACGACCACGAAGGCTTCTATGCCGATGATTTTGTGATTGGTTATGCTGAACGCGGCGAAATGGTCACTGTTTTCAATGGAGTTTTCAATGGAAATACTATCTACGATGGTACCCCTGTAGGTGTTACCGAAGGTGAATACCAATTAGAAATTCGCAGGTCCTCAGAGTACCTTACTGGCGGAGCATTCAATCAAACGTTTGACACCAATGATCGCCAAACAAACGCTTTCCGTGTTGTTGCGTCAGACGGTGCCGATATTGCTGATGGTCAGATATTTACGTTAACAGATGGCATGAACGTCGTTAATTTTGAATACAATGACCAAGTAAATGATGATGGTGTGACGCCTGGGAATTTGGCAATCCCATTCACGTCGGAACAATTGGCTTGGGAAATCGCAATTAGTTTGCGAGATAGTATTAATCGTTCAGAAGTACGAACTGTGCTAGACGTCACGGCCGCCTTGAGTGATGGAACCGATGGTGTTCGTTTTGCTGATGATAACGATGATGATCCTAGAGATGACTTGAGATTTGATACGGGATTCGGTGACCTGGCAACTCTGTCCTCGTCCATCGTTGATTTACATGGTGATGCGTATATTCTTGGTGCAGTTGGCCCTAGAATCTTTGATCCAGCTTTCGGACCTGCAGCTGAGCCTAACGATATTATATCACAGGCGGTTGAAACGGGTATTAATGGGTCTCAGTCGCCGACGTTTCAAGCAACTGGGAGTATTGGTGACAACCAAGATTTAAGTGATATCCCGGCTCGTGATGCGGATTTATTTAGACTTAGTTTGAATGCCGGCGAACAAGTAAATATCCGGTTGGAATCGGTCGTGGGTGGGTTACTCGACCCTGTGCTAACAATTTATGATTCGTTGGGTGTTGAGATCGGCAGTGAACGAGTTGACGCGACTGCAAATGGCGGTGTGGAATTATCAACGTTCGTTGCACCGACGAGCAGTACATTCTTCATTGGTGTTTCTGGATTTCCTGTCGGCGAAGCTAAACCGTTAGGCGCCGGCGTAGTTCTTATTGACACTGACGACGGTGTTGACACGCCGGAATCAAATAATACCGGATTCTACAAAATTGAAATTACCACCGGCGCTGTGGCGATAGGTGGCGGCCAAATATTCGAATTAGGTGAAAATGCAGATGGCTCGCTCAACGAATTTAGTACCTTGCGAGGAGATTCTAATTTATTGCGTGAACAGGGCCAGATCTTGTTATACGGAAACCGTATTAGTAATTCGCTAAATTATGGAATCCACATTGAGGCTGGTCCAAGAGATGCGGTTGATGGTAATGCTCCGCATCAAGGCGCTGTTAGGCATTTAGACGAAATTAACGATGCGGGATTAGTTCCGGGTGTCACCGTAATAAATAATCTAATTACCCATAGTGGTACCGGTGGGATACGCTTTAGTGGTGATGCCAATGGCGCAGGATTAGTAACTGGGGCAGTGCCGTTTGGGCGTATTATCAATAATACGATCGTTGGCGTCGGTGGTGATTTGATCGGCGGTATTGGGGGTGTGGATGTCGGCATTCAAATTGATCAGAATGCAAGTCCGACTCTTTTGAACAATATCATCGTTAACACTACTCTAGGGATTAGTGTTGATGCCAGTTCTAACACTACAGTTGTTGGTGGGACACTTTACCAAGGGAATCTGAACGATACGAATTATAGTGGTGAAGACTTCGCGATTTCTATAAGCAATGCGGATCCATTATTTGTCGATCCATCTATTAATGTAAATAATTTTTACCTTCGACCTGGAACTCCAGCGAATCCAAATCGTGCCATAGATAGTTCCATCAGTTCACTTGGTGAACGATTTATTTTTGGCCAAGTAAAATCGCCAATTGGTATTTCCCCTTCTCCAATTATCGCGCCAATCCGAGATGTCACGGGTCAATTACGGGTGGATGATCCTGCCGTCGAACCACCAAGTGGTTTAGGCACTAACGTGTTTATTGACCGTGGAGCGATTGACCGTTCTGATTTCACTGGTCCTGTTGCAGTGCTCATTAATCCGAAAGATAATGATGCGGACGGGGTTGATCAAAATGATGGCTTGACGGTTGTGAATCTTAGTAGCGGTCAAGTGGTATCAAGCTTCGAAATAAGACTCAATGATGGCCAAGAACCTGCTGACCCGAGTGACGGGATCGGTATTGCTGACAACAGTGTGACCACCGAAAAAGTCATTGTTCGAAGCAACGGTGAACTACTCAAAGATGGTATCGACTATTCGTTTAGCTACAACGAAACCAATGACACGATTCGACTCACTCCGCTTTCCGGGATCTGGACGCCAGATCGTATTTACACAATCGAATTAGCCAATCTTGATTATTGGAAACTTGACGCCGAAGCCGGAATCAATATCAATGATGGTGATACATTCTTGGTTCGTGACTTAAACGGAATCAACGCAGATTTTGAGTTTGAACGTGGTTACTCAATTCAAGTACCACAAACTTTACGGATTCAAATCCCCGCAGAGGCTGGTGGTCTTGGCGGAGTTGTCGACGGCGAATTCTTCTCCATTCGACAAGGCAATATCGCTCCGATTCAATTCGAATTCGATCGTGATACACCAAGTAGTGTGATTCCGGGACGTATTGCCGTGCCTTATACGGTAAATAGCACAGTTGATGAGATTGCAGATTCGATGGTCGTGGCGATTCAGTCAACATTTTTGGGTGTGCACCCTGTGAACCTAGGTGAAGGGCGAGTCCATCTTGGTACCAACGAGACACATATTCTGGATATTAGTTTGGCACCAAGCCTCGATCAGTCCGGTGTTGCCGGTGGTGTTAAAGATACGGACTTCTTCACGATTGATGATGGATCGAAGTTGGTTACCTTTGAATTTGAAGATGGTGATTTTGCCGATGGTGTGAATACCGCAGATCTAGCGAACGGCGATGTGCAAATCGACTTTACAACGGAGGACACGCATGAAGTGCTTGCCACTAAAATCTCCGCGGCAATAAATGCCGCTGGGTTGACTCTTAATACGCAAGCACTCACTGACGGGTTACTACATGTTGGTGGTAGTTTAAACCACGTGTTGGTCACGATTGACAGTGAACTAACTCAACAAGGTATACCGGGTGTGCGCCCCGAGTTCGGAGTCAAAGTTCCGACTGTAGCTGGCGCTGTCAACGAAATTTTGGATGAGGAGAAGTTTGTTATCCAATTCGGTGCAAATAATCCTGTGACATTTGAGTTCAATAACACCGACGTTAATCCAGATATCACGCTTGGCAATACTCGTATCGACTTCACCGACACGACGACACTCACTCAGTTCATGAATGAAATTATCGTTGCGATTAAGGGAGCAGGACTTGAATTGGATCCAGTTCGCGTGCCTGGCACAGCGTTAATTTCACTGGGCGCTACAGCTGCCCATTCACTCAATGTAAACCAAACGGGACTAATCAAAGTCGGTGGCAATCCTGGTGATCCCGCGGCAATCGCTGTGAATGTATTGCCAATGGATTATTTTGATGCCACGCAGACGGCAGTGCAGATTATCCAAGCGATTACTCAACAGACTCTACTTAACGGAGTCGTGGCGACTCCAAACCGCGCCAATGAAATAATTGTTACTGGTGCGGCAACGGTTAGCACGAACAATGCAAATATTTTCTTGGTTGACGAGTGGGATGTGCAAACACCTCGATTTGTCCGGGAAATTGAAGATCTAGCAACGAATCCACTGAAGCCAAATCAGCTATCGGGCGAGACCTTCTATGCAATACAAATTGGCGTCGTTGATTACGATACGGGTGATGCGCCCGATGGAATCGGCACTCCACCGCAGAATGCATATCCAACGATTAGCGGGCACAATCCAGCGATTCATATGTCGGGCAGCGATGTATTCTTAGGTGAGCGAGTTGACCGCGACGTAGATGGCCAACCAACGGTCACCGACGACCTTGACGGTGAGGGCTATGTCGTTGATATATCGTCCGCATCAGGCTTAGCATTTGATGCGGCGACTACTTCAGGGAATATTATCGTCACTAGTGTTCAGGATAGTGACACGTTTACGATTTCCGATACATCCAATACTTACACGTTCGAGTTTGAAGACACGTCTGTTGCGGATGGATTTACCGTTGGTAACTTCGTTGTTAATTTTGATCCTGCCGATGATGCCAATGCGATTGCCGCAGCGATTACCCAAGCAATCATTGATGCCGATCTTGACCTCAACCTTAACCCGATCGCACGCGCTGGCGGACAAGTTGAGTTAACCGGTGATGATGCGGATGGCGTAACTGGTGTGGGCGGAACAGCGATCGGATTCTTCAATCCATTCGTCTCAACGGAGTTAGAAATCATGGCCGCTACCGACGGTCTGTTAGACGCTTGGATTGACTTTAACCGCGACGGTGACTGGGATGATGCTAGCGAACAGGTCGCTTTTAGTTTGCAACTTTCTGCAGGCTTGAATACGTTCGCCGTTCAAGCGCCATTTGAACCAGAATCCGTTGCCGGTGATACCTATGCTCGGTTCCGCTTTAGCGATGTTGGTGGGTTACGAGCGACTGGGCTTACCGTTAACGGCGAGGTCGAAGACTACGTAGTGCAAATTGTAGATGGTCGACCGCCGGAACCTATTAATGATCCCATTGGCGGTACCGCAGGGTTTGCGACCACCGAGGACGCGGCACTGCCAGTACTACCGACGGATCCGAGTTTGCTGACCAACGATACTGATATTGATGGCAACGATATTCGAGTCAATACTTTTGATGCAACGAGTGCCTTGGGCGCGACGGTTACGGTTGACATGAATTGGAAGAGTGACGGACCTAGCAGTGGAACGTTTACTTATGATCCAACCGCAGCAGGTATTGCCACTCAGGAACTATCAGCCGGTGAAATTGGTTTGGATACGTTTACCTATACACTCATTGAAGACAACGTCTCGACAAATGGGTATGGGTTTACCTCACAAACATCCGCTACCGTTACCATTACACTCACCGGTGTGAATGACGCTCCGATGGTTAGCGATACGAGTATTGCGGCAGTTGAAGATGGCTTAACGGTTGACGGTTCGTTTGTGGGTGACGACGTTGATAACGACGATGATAGTTCGACTTTAACTTATACAATTGTCGCAGACATCGTACCTGAAGTTCCGCCAACCGCTGTGCCAGCATCCGTTGTTAATAAGGGCGATGGAACATTTACTTTCGACCCCGGTACGGACTTCCAAGATTTGGCTGTTGCTGAAACACGAGATGTGACCTTCACCTATAAGGCGACCGACTCACAAGCCACGGATTCGGTGGTTGATGCGACGGTGACAATTACCGTCACAGGCGTGAATGACTTGCCAATTGCAGTGAATGATTTGCGAACGGTTGATCAAAATGTCGTGACCAACGAAGCTGCGGCTGGCGTATTGGCAAATGACATTGACGTCGATGTCAGTGATATTTTAACGGTGACTAAACTTGGTGCCGATAACTTGGTCGCCGGTACTTTTACGACGGTCACAAATCGTGGTGCGTCGTTAACGCTCAATGACGATGGATCCTTTACGTATGACCCCACGACTTCCGCTGAACTCATAGCATTGGATGTAGGTGATTCCGTCGATGATGGCGTCCAATACACGATGACCGATCCACATGGTCAGACGTCGACAGCAACATTGATATTTACGGTGAACGGCGTGAATGATGCTCCGGTAGCTGTGGATGATTCATACGCCATTGGCCAAGACGAAGTGTTGTCCGTAGCAGCGAGCGGTTTAATGGGTAATGATTCGGACCCAGATGCTGATGATATTTCCGTTGCTGAATTTGGTACGCCTTTTATTGGTAGCCTAAGCGGGACCAGTACCCTTGGTGCCATGGTTGTGCTAAATACTACCGGTGCATTTAGCTATGACCCGTCGACGTCGGAATTTTTGCAATTATTGACGCGCACCAGTAACCCTGAGCTTGATACATTCTCTTATGAAATTACGGATGGAGATCTGACGGCGACAGCCGTCGTAACGGTGACTGTTTCTGGAACGAATAAAGCACCTGAGGCGAAACCGGACGTTTTTGCTACAAATGAAGATACAGCATTGCCAGTTGACGCTGCTCGGAATCTGTTGCTTAATGATGTCGAACCCGAAGGTGACCCGATGACGGTTACCGGTGTTAATGGCAGTACGAATATGACAGGCACCAGCAATCTAGGGGCCGACATTGAAGTGTTTGCCGATGGAACGTTCAGCTACGATCCAACCGCAGCTGCGGCGATTCAAGCACTTGCGGATGGAGCGACGGATGTTGACACCTTTAGCTATGTTGTGGAAGACGACATGGGTGGCGTGGCAAACGGTACGGTCACGATAAATCTTACCGGAGTCAACGACCCACCTGTGGCCGTGGACGATACGTTGAATGTCGATCCAGTAACACTAGCACCCTTGGCTCCGCGTAACACGACGATTTCCATCGATATCCTAGGAAACGATTTTGACGTCGATGGGACGATCGCCGACGTTGAAATTGTCACATCTCCTGCTGCGGCCGAAGCTGTGATTACTTTAGAAGCAGACAATACAGTTACCTTTGTGCCAGCCACTGATTTTGATGGTAATGTGACCTTCACGTATCGCATCCAAGATGACTTTGGTGCTTGGTCGGTTCCGGCGACTGTTTCGGTAGAAGTCAACGACGCTCCTGTGGCCGTTGCCGACAATACCCAAGTCTTCTCCGACGTTGCCAATAACTCGACAGCGATTGACGTTTTAGCAAATGATTCCGATGTCGACGGTACGCTGGATCCTGTTTCAGTCCAAGTAACCGTTGCACCGCTTCATGGAACCATCGTTGGCGTTCTAGCGGATGGTTCGGTCGAATATCGTCCGGATGTCGGTTACCTCGGTGCTGATGACTTTACCTACACAGTGGCTGATGACGATGGAGCCGTTTCCAACGAAGCAATTGTCAACATCGACATTGTCGCTGACCCATTCCCCTGGCATAACCGTGGCAATGGCCTTGATGTTAATGCGGACGGAGCGGTTTCACCAATCGACGCCTTGTTGATCATCATCGAGTTGGACGCAAATGGTTCAACGTTCTTACCTGACCCGTCTGCTGGCAATAGCCCGCCACCATATTTTGATGTTAACGAAGATGGCTTTGTAGCACCAAACGATGCAATCCAAGTGATAAACTTCCTTAATGCGAATGCTAATGGCGAAGCGGCCGAAGGTGAATTCTCGATCTCTGTGGATATGACCCAATCAGTAGTTGGTGAATCAGTAGTTGGTGAATCAGTAGTTGGTGAATCACTAGTTGGTGAATCACTAGTTGGTGAATCACTAGTTGGCCCGGCGGTTCAA
>Ga0208879_1000882_pt1 | contig 29671 bp, 29 predicted proteins | sample Knorr_S15_td_Bot_FD_185605 | JGI IMG/M metagenome (GOLD analysis project Ga0208879, IMG submission 185605) | Marine microbial communities from Southern Atlantic Ocean transect - Knorr_S15_td_Bottom_ad_5009_LV_A (SPAdes) (version 2) | ecosystem: Environmental > Aquatic > Marine > Oceanic | place...
ATCCCACCAGTATTCTTTCGGATTATTGATGTATAGAACAACAGAGGCCGAATCGGTGCTGGATGAGTTTTCGACAATCATTGATTTTTTGCCGTCCGGAAATTGCAGCGGCTTTTCACGTAGAAGCACAATCACTTCTCCGCATTTAACTCCGGGGACATGGGAATATGGGATTACCGTACTCCACCAGCCATCCTGGCAGCTTGCTATTTTGGTATCTTCGTAGCCCCACGGAGTGAGATTATGCCACCCCCCAGATTTATCGGATGAGCGGAGGTCATTGCGCAGGACTTCTATTTGGATTTTCTGGTTCGGATGGAGATCCAGGAATTTTATACTTGGTCCTTGATTCCCCGTAAGTTCGGCCAAGACCAGCGATTTTGTAGTTTTGTCCGGCAAGGTTATCTTATCCGTACCCACTGTATGATTAACTGGCCGTGCTGCTGTTGCTGCTCCGTTACTGTCCTTTGAAAAATGACTTTGCAGGGAGAAGAAGAGAAACCATCCTATTCCGCTTATCGCAAGAAGAGCTATTGTCCCTCGCAGGTATCTTTTTTCCCATTCCGGTGATACTGTCAAGAAACCCGACCTATTCGTAGCAACTATTAGTATTAGGCTCAGGATAAGTATAGTTAGGTAGATAACATAGCCCCAAGGTTCATCAAACGCATTTTTCCATCCGTCGAGGGAAAAGGGATTTCCAAGGAGTGGTTTGAGGACATTTGCGGTAACGCTGATCCAGAAAAACCAAACCGCAAGCTTCAACGGACTTTTCGTCGTTAGCCAATTGAAGAAGTGCAGTATTTGTCTGTAGGATTTCTTAATGATTTCCAAGAAAAACAGAAACAATATGGCGCAAAATTGCACGAATTGCCCAACCCAGACTTTTAAAACAGTCATTTTTTCACTCCATACTTACGGTATAATCATTGTCAAAGTGCGTCCGAGTATGATACCAGCATTTGACAATTATGTCAATAAGAAAGTATAATAATGTATACTGCCGGGGTGGTGAAATTGGCAAACACACTAGCTTTAGGAGCTAGCGCCGCAAGGCTTGGAGGTTCAAGTCCTCTCCCCGGCACATGAAGCGACTTCCCAGGGGTCTGCGCAAATACATCCGTAAAGAAAAAGCTCGCGTACGGCGGGAATTTTTGGGTGAAGCGCAAAGAAGTGAGACGCTAAAAATTATTTTTGAAGCAATAAAAATCCCTCCGACCGCGGTCGGAGGGAACAAAAATTAAACTAAAGATCTAAAAAAGAGAAAGCCCATTAGCAAAAAGCTTGCCAAAGGAGCTAATCTCCACGAAGAGTAAAAGTTCTGCAGTTCCTCTTCTTTCTCAATTAAGTTGCTGTCAATTTCGAAAATCAGCTTGCCTTGATCATCTTCGTCAAAATATTTTCCGCCGGATTCCTTGGCAATAGCCCTTAAGGTTTCCGAACGCAGGGCGACAACAATCTTTTTTTCTTTCCTTCTCTCCACATCAATAATTTTTCCCGAATCAAGCTCGTCGTATATGGGTATATAAGCTCCGGATTCCTCGCCTACGCCCATTATGAGCAGGAGCACATTCTCGCTCTTGATATCGGCGAATGCGCGGATAAATTCTTTGTCATTATTTGTATATTCACCGTCAGTAAGCAGGACCAGTATGCGCGACTCTGATTCCTTGGGGAATGAAGTCGCGGCGATGGACAGCGCCTCGGCTATATTCGATCCATCGCCGGCAACCGATTCCACATTGAGGACGTTATTGATGGTCTTTAGTATGTATCCGCAATTATACTGATTGCTGTTAAATTCCGAGAAGTAGGCATGAGATCGTGTGATGCGTGTGAACGCGTAAAGTGCGGTATGAATATCGGGAAAGGTGCTGCATACGGATTCTATCGCAGCTTTGCTTTTCTGTATTCCGTTTTTACTCCCAAGCGGTCTTTCCGCGGCCATGCTCTTGGAAACATCCGTAAGAAATGTCACATGCGCTGTGCGTACTGAATCCGGCTTTTCAGAAGAGGCAAAGATCAGCAGGGCCGCAAGAGATACGCAAGCGATAGAAAAATATGCCATACGCAGTCCGTGGCTGCGCAGTATATTTTTTTTTGGAACCCAGAGACGTTTCTCTATGTTCTTCCGGTACAGCAGGCCTCGTGTAAGGGCAAGTAATCCTACTACCGAGAGCGCGAGCACTATTATAAGAACAGTTATTTCCTGGCCCATTTTAATACTCGCCGTCGGGGTTTTCGAGAATATCCTCTTTCGTCGGTTCGTCGTGAATATCCCCAGGGGGTTTGCCGCCAATGCCATGCTCCCCTCCGCCCCGTAATTTGTATTTCAGCTCTGATTTGGGATCATCTGCTTTTTCTTCTTCAGTACCGGACCCGAGCCCTTTTGCCGGCCCGGTGCCTCGGCTAGACGGGGGCTCGGCATCTTTTGAAATGGGAATTTCTTCCGGTTCTATCCCTCTTTTTTTGGCGAGGTTTTCCGCGTAAGCAAGATTATGCTTGGCATCAGAAAAGTCAGGGTTTTTTCTGAGCGATTCCCTGAAATCTCCTCGCGCGGCGCGATAGGCGTTTATGTCTTCTTCTTCTTTTATGAATCTCCGGAGATTCGTCCATCCTTTGTTGTAAGACGCCTTGCTTGTGATTTCTGTATTTTTTGAGTTGCGCGCAATATACTCCCAATAATAAGATTTCGTGGATAGTTCCCCGTAGTCCTTTTCCTTGTATGCTTCTTGAGTCGCGTTGACCAGGGATGTAAAGCTTTCAATCTCTACCATATCTTTATTGTTTTTTACGCTTATGACTGCTCCTGTCGCAATGCCGGCCAATCCTGTGGCTATAAGCAGAAACACTGCAGCCCATAATACTGTATTGCGGGATTTTATTTTCTTTATCATCATATCTCCTCGCATCTAGGGAATTCTTGGAAATTTTTCGTTTAGAATAAGGGCGAAGCACATAAGCGCGAAGCCGGCAAGCAAAGCCCATGGAGCGAGGGATTTTTTTACAACGACATGTTCCTCTGTGCGAGAGAGGGGTATATCCTCCGCTATCCGCGTAGCCATTCCTTCGATTCCCCTTACATCATCTATTTTGTAAAAAGGGATTGTTGTACCTCTGAAGACCTCTGTCTTTTGGGCTGCAATTTTTGCTACTTTAGCTTCGCTGTCCGTCATATAATCGGTCACTATGAGCACCGCGTACCCTTTTATAAGGTGTTCTTTTTTGATTTCTTCAAGTTTCAGGGCTACCTCTTTGGCGATTCCTCCGCTTTCTCTTTCAATATCGCCAATATACACCATGATTTCTTTTCCGTTATAATCCTTGTGATTAAGAATAAATTTCGCGGCAAACTCCAGCCCGCTTATGGCGAATGTTCCCGTATGTTCGGCTCTCTCTTTGAGGCGTATGGATTCGGGAATATTTTTTTGTTCAAGATTCAGTATACCAACGAGATTAACGGGCGCCAGAACCTCTGTCACTTGGCTTGTGTCGGCGGTAAAGTCCCGTGATATATACTGGCTTCTATCGAAGAACGCGATTCCAAACATATCGCCTTTGCGTTTTTCGACAAATTCCCGGATGAAAATTCCGGCCCGGCCCATGCGTGTTTTTTCGTATGAAGGAAGCGGCGAGCTTTCGTCATCAAAGCCGATAGTCATGCTGCCCGAAATATCAAATACAAGAAGAATTTTCCTCGCGTCATAGCTTACGGTGGAAGTTTCCACAATTCGTGGGTTTAATGTCGCAAACAGCAGAATTACTGCTGAAGAAACAGAGGCAAGCGCGATAGCAACTTGAGCCGTGCGCAGGGACCGTACAGAGTTTCCTCCCGTTATTATCCCGTGACTATGGGGAATAAAGGATTTGTTTGACCTTCTTTTCCAGTGCCAAAGCGCTACCGCGAGCAGCACGCCGGTGTAAATAAAAAGGGGGTAAGCAAAGCTTATGAGCACAGGCCCAAGCATCATTTTGCCTCACCCCCGTCTTTAATAATCTTTTCAAGTTCCCCGATTAAGAGCTCGACATGTTCTGGCCGAGTGTCGCCTTCATACGCTTTTCGTATTTTGGCTTTAAGCTCTTCGAGGGCCTGGCTATTTCCCCTTTCCGATTCAATCTTAAGGCAAATGTGGTAAAGCCTGTCGGAAACGATCCGTGTATCGGACTTTGCGAGTCGAGCGCGCAGGCCTGCTATGGCGTTTGTGAAGTAATCATGGGACTTTCCGCCATCCTCATCCAAAACCTTGCTTTCGTCTGATAGCAGGCGCATTTTTATGATTCCAAGAATCCCGCCGGATATAAACAAAACACTTCCACAGATGATGAGCCATAGAGCAAGCCTATTATCCGTATGAACATGCTCTGCCAGGGGTCGGGGTTGGCCGTAAACAGATGCGGGTATGTCGGCAAAGCTTAGCTTCTTTGATAAATACACTACGGACGTATTGGCGTTTTCCTTCTCAATGTACTGGATTTGTGCATGCAGGGAAACTTCCCGGGCCTGTGTTATCCAGCACTGAAATTCAGATATCACGGTGATTTTATTGATGCCTTCGGGTTTTTCGTAGTTTACTTCGGAGGTGCTGTATTCTTCGCAATTTTTGAGCGAGCCCTCTCTGAATTTTACGTATTCTTCCGCAATTATATTTTCGTCAACGGATACAGTATCCGGATCAAAAAATATTTCCCACGATATCGTCAGAATGTCACCTGGGAGAATTCCGGCTTCGGGGTTGGCGTTCATTTCGGCATAGATGCCATTTTCTTCTATTTCCTTTTGTATGGCCGGAAGAATGTCGGCATCTTGTGTTATTAGCAACCCTCCCGCCCATAAAGAAAGGAGGACTACGAGTACGGCGCAAAAAGCTGCAAACGCAAACATGTATTTTCGCTTCATGCTGGCCCTCCTTTCTTTAGTTTTCGGGCAGTAACTTTGTTAGCTTTTGTTTCTGCGGTAGAGCCACTCCGAGATTATTTTCATGGAGTCACTGTAGCTTGTCCCATTTATCCATAGTGAATCAAGGCGGAGCCGTGAGTATATATCGCAAAGCACCTCGTCGTAATGTGTCAGACCAGCTCCGGAAAGTATTACCGGAGAGCGGGATATTTCCATATCTTTAAAAGATGCCCTTATATTATCCATAGTTTCATATTCACGCGGATCTCTTATTACCACAGGGATTACCTCTTGCTCCAGAGCAAGAGAGGATAATCGTTTTTCTAAATCTTCATCCAAGAAGAAGTCGGAGACAATAAATACGATATCTCCCGGCTGCGCGTGTTTGCTTAACAGGGCACAAGCAGGAGAGATGTTTGTCCCTCTCGCCTCCTGTGTCTTTTTGGATTGCAGCAGTGTTTGTATCTTTCGTGCATTCAGGGAGATCATAGTGGGCCTCTGAAAGAGATGAACTTTATCGGAGAAGCCGATGGCGCCTATGGAGTTGCCCCCCTCGCGCAGGAGATGTTCTATAAACGCGAAAAATCCCTTTACAAGGACTGGCTTTTCTCCAAAGTCCATTGAAGCGCTTAGGTCCTGAACTACCCACATTCTCATATTGCTTTCTATGACATCTTCACGGATATTGAGTTCATCTGTTTTTGCGTAATGCTTCCAGTGAATTTTGCGGGCGTCATCACCAAGCTGATATTCACGCAGGCCATAGAATTCGTACCCCTGGCCTATGAATCTGCTTTGAAACCGTCCGGAAAAAGTTGTGGACCCCTTTCTTTTTGGGCTAAACGGAAAACGCCGGAATATGGACGGGTTAACTTCTGATATGGTACGCTCTTGCTTTTTGTTTAATTCCATCGATAAGTCCTCCCCAGTCGGATTCATGGAAGTTGAGGGGATTTACGATTAATCTGGGCATCAGAATATGTCTTGCTACCGCATCAGCGTCATCGGGGGTTGTTTGTGTATCATGTCGCACAACAAACGCGTGAGCTTTGCTTGCCGCTACAAATTTTTGACTTGCCCGCGGGGAAGCTCCCAGCTCTATGATATTCGGGTCGTACGAACGGGTTTCACGCACAAATCTGGCTATGTACGCGCATACGTTTTCGTCAGCCGTAACATTTTGCGACACAAATTTTCCCAGTGCCACAAGCCCTTCCGGATCCCATACCTTATCAACGGGGACAGGGTCGTCGTTGCCCTGTTTTGCGATTTCAATTTCATCCTCTTCTGTTGGATAGGGGAATAGGATTTCAAATAAAAATCTATCCAGCTGCGCCTCGGGAAGCGGGTAGATGCCTTCCTGCTCTATGGGGTTTCTGGTCGCGAATACCATGAAGGGATTCGGCAAGGACAGAGTGCGATTTCCTATAGTCACCACTTTTTCCTGCATGGCATCCAGAAAGGCTGACTGGGTCTTGGGAGGCGTTCTGTTGATTTCATCCGCGAGCACGATGTTTGTGAATATAGGCCCCGGGTAAAGCTCGAAGCTTTGGTTATTCGGGCGCCATATTTCTGTGCCGCGGATGTCGGAGGGAGTAAGGTCGGGGGTAAGCTGAATGCGGTTGAAGCCGCATCCGGAAACCTCCGCAACAGTTTTTGCAAGCAGGGTTTTTGCAAGGCCCGGGAAACCGGTATATAGAACATGCCCTAATGCGGCTACCGCAATCAAGGACAGGTCAATTTCTTCTTCGTACCCCTTTATTCGTTTTTTAATCTCAGTCTTCATGTTTTTCAGTTTTTCTAGCAGAGTGTCCTTTTCGGCCAGTACAGAATCGTCTACCATGCTCTTACCTCATATTAGATTTTCAAAGAAACTAATATCGTATAATAACAGCGCAAAGTCCCTACGTCAATCTATTTTTGGGGTTGACTAGAGGATATTTTTGTACTATCGTAAAGGCAAATATGATTGCTACGGAACTGACATTTCTAAGCCCTACATTCGGCAAAATGACTCTGGATCAGGCGTGCCAGAGTATTTTTGATTACATGCAGGAGGAGCCCAAAAATCGCTACTCCATCATTATTGGCTCCGATTCGGAGGGATTTGGAGAAGTAAATTTTGTCACAGCCCTTATGGTGCATAGGATTGGGCGAGGCGGAAGGTGCTTTATAACCAAAACAAAAGTGCCAAATATAGTAGAGCTTCGTCAGAAGATTTATCAAGAGGCGACACTTTCTCTTGAAATTACCCAGCTTGTGGTAAAAAAACTTAAGCATTTTCTAAGCGAGGAATACCTGCACAAGGGCCTTGAGATACACGTGGACATAGGCGAGAATGGCCCGACAAAAGATATGATTAAAGAGGTGACGGGCATGATAAAAGGATCCGGCTACACTGTGCGTATAAAGCCAGAGTCCTACTGCGCCTCAAGCGTTGCTGATCGGTATACCGGATAATGCTAAAATTTCCTGACAATTTTTTCTGGGGTACAGCGAGATTTGTAAAAACAACGGAACATCTTGACAAAAATATAGTTTCGGTGTATAATAGCAGTATCTTTTAAAATATGGAGATACGGAGGAATTATGGATTTTGTTGTTTATACCACAATGGGTTCGGAAGGGAGGATAGCTGAATGGGCCGACTTGGGTGTTGTACCCGAAGTTGAGGTGCATGATGTGGAGGGGTTGAAAGTGGGGTCGCTCGAGGATGCCATGCATGCGCCCACTCCTAAGGTGGTGGTCATAGACGTTGATTGGCAGGTAGCCCCGCCGTACATTGCCGAAGAAGTGGAGCGGCTGGTAGATCTTCCTTATATCGTCGTCTTTCTTCGTCTTCGGAGGGTTGCCATGGCAACCCAGCATCTTGTCTTACAGGAACTTCTTCCTCATAGCGAGCGCGCTAGTCGTTTCTGCGCGCGCTTGCGGATTCCCGTGCAGAAAGTCCCCGGCTTTGCCGAAGCAATCTGCGCCGTCTAACAAAATCCCCCGAACCATTACGGTTCGGGGGTATTTTTTTTGTATTTATTCTGCGGCTTGTTCGAAGGCAGCATCCGCATCAGTTCCCAGCCGTCGTTGGTGCGGCGGGACCAGCGTATTGGCTGCTGGAGGTCATTCGGGGGCGCTATTACCGTATTTTCCTCCACTGGCTTTCTCACGAGCATATGTGCGCCGATAAAGGCCTCGTCGCCTATAGTTTTGACTGACTTCGAAACAATCGAAGTATTTATTCCTATAAATACTCCGTCTCCGACTTCGCATACATGCTTTGTTTCGCCGTCGTAGTTTCCGAATACCGTGCCCGCGCCCACATTGCAGTCACAGCCCATTTGTACGTCGCCTATGTAACTACAATGCTTGGATTTCGTATTTCTTCCCAGGGTAGATCGCGTAATTTCGCCGCGCGCGATTTCGCAATAGGGATGGATTACGGAATCATCATGAATCCATGCGCCTTCTTCTATTATGCAGTCATGGAAAATTTTGGAATCTGAAATCCGGCAGCGATATGCCCGGACTCGTTTCCCAATGAAAGAGTTTGTTATGTCGGTCCAGGCGATCCTTGCTTCGGGGTTGATTGTTACCTTGCCGTAGATATATGCCCAGGGACCGATAGCGCAGGAATCGCCGATAAGTATGCTTCTTTTGCCCGTGCCGCTAAGTATTTCGTCGTCATTTTTTTCACCCTCTATTATGGAGTGGCATACTCTGCAATCGGCTCCAATGTTCGTATATTTTATTTGGCATGATGCCTCAAGGTCTGATCTCGAATCTATTTTAGTCCATACCAATCTTGTATCTCTGTGTACTATCACATATTCCTTAAGGTCGGCATGGAGCATGCTCACATTGACCCAGCTCGTGCAATTGTCACCGATGCAAGAATCTGAGATATAGCAGAAGGGATGGAACGTACAGTTATTGCCGATTTGGGAACGCGCGATTTCACAGCTCTGCTTTATTCTGGTCTCGTTCCCGACCACCGTATCTTCGAGATTAACACCTGGGCCTATATCACAATCTTCTCCAATTTTTGTTTTGCCAAGAAGCATAGCCCCGGGCCAGACAACTGTCCTTGCGCCTATTTCAACATCCTCTCCGATATATACATTGTGGGAATTTATGAATTTTACGCCCGATAACTCAAGCGCGTATATTTTAGAACGTGCATAATGGGGGCATTCAAGCAGAAATGCGACATCTTTTTCACTCATTTTAATTTCTCCTTTCAAGGTGCTTTCCAAAAGATGCGTATCATTTTAAGTTAGGTTAGCATGTTTTTCTTCTTGACACAACAGGATAAAAGCATTTAAATAATTATTAGTTCTTATTAAGGAGTAAAGAAATGTCGGCAAAAGTAAGGGTGCTGGAGTTCTTGCAGGATAACACAAAGAACAAGCCCAATGAGGATGCTCTATGTGTTTCAGAATCGAAAGCGGTATTTGCTGTCGCAGATGGAGTTACCCAATTCGTAGAAAAGGGCGGAACTTATCCCGAGTTGCCGACAGCAGCTGTTGTAGCGAGAGCCTTTTGTTTTTATGCAGTAGGCTCCATGTCGAAAAGCATAGAAGAAGTTCTTAACGAAAGCCGCGCGATTTATGCGAGGGAGATAATATCGGCTTTTCGTGTCGCAAATTCAAAGATTGCGGGATTCAATGGGGGCTTAGGCGCGGATTACTTTGAGAATGATCTGGCGGGATGTGTAGGCGTGCTTGGAGTTTTGGATGGGGCAGAATCCGGTTCTCCTATATTGCACTACGGATATATTGGCGACTGCGGATTGTTTGTGTTCGATAAAGATCTTCACCCGGTATTTTTATCCGATAATAACAATATAGGGCCGTTGGAGCAGTTCCGTGAAGGAACGCCATTCTCCGATAAGAGAGCTGGGGCAGTGTTTTGGCGTAGGGACTTACGAAACCACCCAGATGCCCGCTATCTAACATATGGCGTGCTTACCGGAGAAGAAGAAGCCCTCTCGTATGTAAAGACCGGAAGCGTCTCGCTTGAGGCGGGAGATACGGCTATTTTGTTTTCCGACGGGATACTTCCTTTTATATTTTGCGAAGAATTCAGAACGGCCTTGAGAATTCAGCTTCACAGCGGAAGCAAATCGGTAGAGCAAGTGCGGAACACTATAAGCGCTCTTACAAAAAAACTTTCTAAAAGGCACATTTTAAACCTGGACGACGACAAGGCATTTGTAGCCTTCTCTATCCAAGAATTATAATTATTATTTCTACCCGATTGAATCTGTACGATCGGGTTTTTTTATAGTATAAAGTGAAGGATATGCCAAAACGTAAAAATATAGTCGTAATAGGCGGCGGGACCGGTACTTCGGTGGTGCTTGAGGGGCTTAAGAAATATAACGTGAATCTTTCTGCGATTATTACTACCGCGGATGACGGGTCGTCTTCGGGCGAGCTAAGAAAGGAGTATGGCATGATACCCCCGGGAGACGTCCGCCAATGCCTAGTTGCGCTTGCCTCAAGGGATTTTGGATACCTAAACGATCGTTTCCGGCAGGGATCTCTCACGGGGCATACGCTTGGCAACCTTTTGATTACTTTGTTTTTCCAGAAAAATAAGGATTTCCAGCAGGCGATAGACGAGCTTTTGCGCGTGACCGGCGCGCAGGGGTCACTGATACCAATGACCTTAAAACCGACAACTCTCATAGCAAAGTTGCAGGGCGGGCGGATTCTCCGGGGAGAAAAAAATATTACGCCCTCGCGCGAGATCTCAACAAAATTAAGCAGCCTCTATCTTGCGCCCAAAAATATTCCGGCAAATCCCCGCGGAATCGACGCGATAGAAAATGCCGATATGATAGTTGTGGGTCCGGGGAACCTCTACTCAAGCATTATGCCCAATCTCCTTGTCGGGGGCATAAAAAAAGCCCTTGTTAGTTCAGGAGCCAAGAAAATATATATTTCCAATCTCTTCACCCAGCCCGGCCATACGGATAATTTTACGATTTATGATTTTGTAAAAGCAATTTCTAAATATACGGGGAAGGACATTTTCACGCATATAATATACAATAATCGTCCTATACCGCAAGAAATTTTTAAAAAATATAAGAATTCCATTATATCTTCGCAGGTACAAATACCGGCATCTATAAAAAAAGATAAAAGATTTCTGGGGCGATCAATCGCAAAATTGTCGCCTCGCCTCGCGGTGCCCTCCGATCCGATAGCCAAAATAAGGAACCCGTTTCTGCACGATTCTAAAAAATTAGCAAAGGCAATAATGGAACTTGTATGAGGATTATTTTAGATTTTGACCACACTCTTTTTGATACCCCTCGCCTAAAAGAGGCAATAAAAGATATATTCGCCGGGCACGGAGTAGACGAGGAGCTTTTTCTGCGGACTCACGACGAGTCGCGCGGCGGGGGGCGCGACTGGAAGCCCGACCGGCAATTTGAAATTTTAAAATCCCTTGGCATTTCCAAGGTTGACTCTATTCGTGAGGGATTTGAGAAAATTATGAGCGAAAGCTATATATTTTTGTACGAAGATACCATGCCTTTTCTTGCAAAAGCTAAGCGGGATCACGCGCTAGCCCTTGTTACCTACGGAGAGAGCTCGTTTCAGGAGAAGAAGCTTGCCGGATGCCGGGAACTCGTAAAATATTTTGATAAAATTGTGATTACTCAAAATCTATACAAAGATAAAGAAGTAAGCGATTTGTCCGAAGGCAAGCCAACAGTATTTGTGGAGGACAACCCCATGGCTCTTTCTGCTGTAAAAAAATATGCGCCGCATATTGTTACAGTGAGGATAAATAGAGGCGCGGGGAGATATACGAAAGAGATTTCCGGAGAGGGGATTGATTATGAGGTTAAAGAATTAAGCGAAATAGAGGATATATTATGAAAACTGTTTCTCTTACTCAAACCAATCAAAGCGAAATAATTTCAGAAGCTGTAGCTGTACTTCGAAGGGGCGGTTCTATTGTTTATCCCACTGACACCGTCTACGGCCTCGGTGTTAATCCATTTGACGACTTTGCCGTGAGGCGGCTTTTCAGAATAAAAAAGCGATCGCCGGATAAAGCGGTTGCTCTCATAGTGAAAAGCATTACCATGGCAAAAAAACTTGCCTATATTGACGCCGCAAAGGAGGAAGATCTGCGCAATCTTTGGCCGGGAGCTGTGAGTGTTGTGTTGCACAAAAGAGGCATTGTTCCGAAAGAGGTTTCCGCGGGCACGGACACTGTTTCTTTGCGCATGCCCGATAACAGATTTTGTATCAACCTAATCAGGGCGTTTAATAGCCCCATTACTTCTACTTCAGCCAACATATCGGGCGAAAATCATACAAACGATCCGGGTATGATTGCGGAACGCTTCAGTAAGGAAGCTTACAAACCGGATTTAATTATTGACGCGGGAGTGCTCGAGCCAAGAATGGCCTCTACTGTTTTGGACCTGACAAAAGAAAAGGCAAAAGTTACGAGAATCGGGCCCGTTAAGCCGAGTGAACTCGCAAAGATTTTAGAAATGTAAATATATGGATTTTCATTTCCCTCATATCCATTATGCCCTAAACAGAGAGCTTGCCGTTTCTTTTTGTGTATTATCTTGCGCTGTGGCAGACTGAACGCATGGGGCTTTTTCGCTACTGTTAACATTTTTTGTGAGAGGTGCTAAGAATGAAGCAAGTTAAAATTGCTCTTTTAATAGGCCGGGGATCCAGGGTGCCGGCAATTCTAAAGTGTATCGGCAGAATGAAAAACGTAGAGGTTGTATTCGTAATAAGCTGTAAGGGGGAGGGTATTGGGACAAGCGCCGCGCATTCTGGGGGAATAAGAACGGAGATATTGCGCCTGAAGGATTTCGGGGACGGCGAGGAAAGAAGAGAGCGCCTTTCTGCTGTTGTTTCTGCCATATTACGCGGGTGCAAAGCGGACTTAGTGGTGATGGCAGGATGGATGGTGCTGATGCCGGAGAGCTTTGTTGAGGAATTTGGGGGACGTACTATAAATATTCATCCCTCCATACTTCCCAATTACCCCGGAGATGGAGATAAGGCGATAAAGGCGCAGTGGGAGGCGCGCGGAGATAAAGGCGCGCCCCATTGTGGATGTACGCTTCATTATGTTGACGAGGGAATGGATACCGGTAAGCCGATAATGAGAGGTATAGTGCGTCCGAGAGATTATCGAACTTTCAAGGAGTTTGCCGAGGCAATTCACAAAAAGGAAGACGAGGTTCTTTGTAGGGGTATAAGAAAATTAGTCGCAAAAATAAAATCCTACGATAAATCGTAGGATTTTTTTGTGCCGCGGGAGAGGGTCGAACTCTCACGATGTTGCCATCACTGGATTTTGAGTCCAGCGCGTCTGCCAGTTCCGCCACCGCGGCTCATGATTTCAACGGCTCAATACTTTTAAAGTACTGAGCCGTTGAAATTAGTACTGATATTATACGCAAAATTTGCCTATTTGTCTATTTTTTATGGTGTGATATGATATATACAAATGGCTACCGTTTTAGGTATCGCAAATCAAAAGGGGGGGGTTGGGAAAACAGTTACCAGTGTAAATCTCGCAACATACCTTGCGGTTTTGGGCAAGAAGGTTCTTTTAGTTGATCTTGACCCGCAGGCAAATGCCACCTCTGGCCTTGGAATTGACCCAAGAAAGGTTGATTTTAGCGTCTATCATACCCTACACAATAAAATTTCTCCCGCTCAAGCCATAAAAAACACCGATCTTCTCGGATGCCATATTTTGCCCTCGTCATTTGATCTTGCCGGGAGCAGCGTTGAGCTTGTGAGTATGAAAAACAGAGAATTCCGCCTCAACGATGTTCTCACAAAAGTGCGGCATGAGTATGATTATGTAGTGATTGACTCGCCTCCTAGCTTGGGACTACTGACTTTAAACGGTATCGTCGCGTCGGACGAGATTATAATCCCGGTACAGTGCGAGTACTACGCGCTTGAGGGCCTTGCCCAGCTCCTTGAAACAGTGGATCTTATCAAGGCAAATCTTTCCAAAGATATCAACATTCTCGGAGCGGTACTTACGATGTATGATAAAAGAAATAAGCTGGACAGAAGTATCGCAAAGGAAGTTCGCAGAAATTTCCCCGGATATGTGTTTGATGCTATAATTCCAAGGAACGTGGATCTTGCCGAGGCTCCGGGGCACGGCAAAACAATCTTTCAATTTAATCCCATATCGGCGGGCGCGCGTGCTTACAAGCAGCTTGCCGAAGAAGTAATAAAACGATGCGAGGCCTAGAATCACTAATTCCTCAAAAAAAGGATACTGAAAAGGACGACAAGGTTTCTCCTATGGAGAGCGTCTTTATGATTGAGGTTGATAAGATTCACCCAAACCCCTTTCAGCCGAGAAAAGATTTTAACGAAGATGACCTCAATGATCTTGCCGCTTCAATAAAGCAGTTTGGGGTTCTCCAGCCCCTTATAGTCAGCAAGGTTGAAAAAGACACGCCGACCGGAAGAGATGTGGAATACGAGCTTATCGCGGGCGAGCGTCGCCTTAGGGCTTCCCAAATCGCAAATCTTCCAAGAGTCCCCGTGGTCGTACGCCGCTCAACCTCACCGGAGAAATTGGCAATTTCTGTCATTGAAAATATCCAGCGAGAAGATCTTAGTCCGGTAGAAGAAGCGCGCTCGTATGAGCGATTAAGCAAGCAGTTTGGCATGAAATATCCGGAAATCGCAAAGCAAGTAAGCAAGAGCCGGTCGGTTATCTCAAACGCGGTGCGCATGCTTCGCCTGCCGGAGGACATGATAAAAGCAGTAGAGGATCGTAAAATTCACATGGCAAACTCCCGATATCTTCTGATGCTTGAGTCCAAGCCGGAAAATCAGAGGAAGCTTTTTGATGAGATGATCGCCCATAATCTTGACGTGGATACTATAAGCAAAAGAGTGAAAGTCCTTCAGGATTCGGATGCGCGCTCCAATGCCCATACCGTTTCCGCGCAATCTGATACGGAGCTTGATGAGCTTGCCGAAAAAATGAAAGACGCAATAGGCATAAACGATGTTAAGCTAGCCCGCACGGGCCGGCGCACTCGCCTTGTTGTAGAATTTCCCACAAAAAAGCAGATGGTGGAGTGGGTGAAGAAGAAGATATTGACTTCTTAAGCTCTCCTGACTTCCTTCACGCTTTTTATTTTTTCCAAATTCCGCATAAGCACCCGGAGCTGATCAATATCAAAAATCTCCATAGTTGCCAAGAATTTTGCTCCGGCATTGTCGCCCTCCGCGGATATAGAGAGAATATTTACTCCCATATTGGAGATAGAGGAACTTATTTCTTGAAGAAGTCCAACGCGGTCAAAAGCCGCTATTTTTATTTTCACAAAATTAGTCCCGCTCTGATCTTGCCACGAGGCCGAAATTACCCGCGTGGGATTTTTTGAGTTAAGCCGTATGATATTTGAGCACTGAATTTTATGTATAGCGGCATACGCATTCTTTGTGATATATCCTTGTATTTTTTCTCCGGGAATCGGAGAGCAGCAAAGCGCTACGCGCGTCTTAATGCCTGACGCGTTCGCAATCTTAATGCCGGTCTGTTTTTGTCCGGTCCGCCGTCCGCCCTCTCTGGCGGAAGCGGATTCTGCCGGGAATTCTATGGATGGTATGGCTCGTCTAGCCAGTATCCTTTTTTCGTCAATCGCGTATTTTATAGCTCTATACGGGGATATGTCTCCCTCGCCAACAGCCGCGATAAGAGATCCCTCATCTTTGTAGGGAAGATTTTGAAATATTTTTTCTTTTTGCTTTGATTCCAGGGAATCCCAAGTGCCATGGTCTAGTTTCAGAAGCTCCTTGTCTAAAAGCATTTTTCCTTCTTGAATTTTTTCTTCGCGCCTTGTTTCTTTAAGATATGCCCTAACTCTGACCTTGGCGGTATTTGTTTTTACAAACATCAGCCAGTCGCGGGATGGTTTTCTGTTGGGGTCCTTTATAATTTCTACCATATCTCCGTTTCTAAGCGCCTGATCTAGAGGCGCTATCTCCTTGTTTACTTTGGCGCCGGAGCATGTATCGCCAACTGATCCGTGAATCGCGTACGCAAAGTCCACGGGGGTAGCGCCTTCCGGAAGGTCAATGACATCTCCGCGGGGCGTAAACACAAAAATCCTGTCTGAAAATACGTCCAGTTTAAGCGTGTCAAGAAACTCCGCAGAATCGCTGATTTCCTTCTGCCAATCGCGTAGCTGGGAAACCCAGTCAAATTTCCCTCCGGTTGATTTCGCGCCCTGCTTGGGTTTGTCCGACTCGGCATATAGCCAGTGCGCGGCAATGCCGTTTTCTGCCGCCTCGTGCATATCTTGAGTTCTAATTTGAAATTCAGTGATTTGTCCGTCCCTACAAAATACCGTTGTGTGCAAGCTCTGATAGCCATTGGGCTTGGGGAGGGCAATGTAGTCCTTTATTCTTCCCGGAAGCGGTTTCCAAAGTTTGTGAATAACTCCTAAAGCGGCATAACAATCCTCTATGTCTTTTACTACTATCCTCATCGCGACAAGGTCATAAATCGCGTCCCAGTTCATACTGGATTTTTTCAGTTTTTCGTAGAGCGACCAGTAATGCTTCGCGCGCGTCTGAATTTCTATAGGCCTTATGCTTTCTTTCCTAAGCTCACTCTGTACATACGGCTTTATTTCGCCAAGATATTTTTCACGTTCCGGATATTGTTCCTGAACTTTTTCCAGTATCATATTGTATTCCTGCGGGTAGCAGTATTTGAAGGCAAGGTCCTCGATTTTTTTTGAAAATTCGCTTACTCCAAATCGAAAGGCAAGGGGGGCATATATTTCCAAACTTTCAAGCGCTATACGTTTTTGCTTAGCTGCGGGAAGCGCGTCAAGGGTTTGAAGATTGTGATAGCGGTCCGCGAGCTTAATGAGGACGACTCGAAAATCCTGCGCCATCGCAAGGAGCATTTTGCGGAGATTTTCCGCATGTCGCGCAACGCCCCGGTATTTTATTTTTCCAAGTTTAGATACGCCTTCTACAAGGACGGTAATCTCTTCGCCAAATTTTGTTTCAAGATGATCTCTGGTTGCCTCTGTATCGTCCAGCACGTCATGAAGAAGTCCGGCCGCCACTGTCTTTGCGTCGGTTCGCATTTCCGAAAGCGTGAGCGCGGTGCTGAGGGGATGGACAATATAATCCTCTCCGGATTCTCTCTTCTGTCCGCCATGCGCGTTTTTCGCGAATAAAAAAGCATCGGCAATCAGTTTTTTGTCGGTGGGCTTATAGGGCTTCTGAATTTGCTTGAGAATCTCTTGACACTTGTCCATATTCGTACCATAATGCTACAAGTATATTTTGTAAATATAAAAAAGCAGTCCGAAGACCTTCGGGCTGCTTTTTATTTTTTACATTCCTTGTTTGAGCACTTGATTTGTGGGGCCTTGCTCTTTTTGGAGAATTTTTCGACAAGCAGTGAGTCGCACTTATCGCAGCGCTCGCCGGTGGGCTTATCCCAGAGAGCGAAGTCGCAGTCGGGATAGCGATTGCAGGCGTAGAATATCTTTTTCCTCTTTGTCGTCTTTTGAATAAGATCACCTTGGATGCACTTGGGGCACTTGATACCAAGGTCAGTTTGTTTTTTTTCTAATGAATCCGTATGTTTGCATTCCGGGAAACCCGAGCAGGCGTAGAATTTTCCGAATCTCCCAAAGCGTATAATAAGATTCTTGCCGCATTTTGGGCATAGTTTGTCCGTTTCTTCCACGGGCATTTTTTTCTCTACTTCTTCGTATTTTTTTGCAAGCCGCTCCGCAAAGGGCTCGTAGAACTCTCTTATTATAGGCACCCATTTTTTTTCGCCATCCGCTATTTTATCAAGATCCTCTTCCATTTCCGCTGTAAAATGAATATCAACGATTCGGGGAAAATGCTCCACGAGCAAATCATTTACCGTGATGCCTATCTCTGTCGGGGCAAATTTTTTCTGATCGTTTTTTTCCACATAATTTCTGTCCTGAATAGTCGAGATCGTCGGCGCGTACGTTGAAGGTCTGCCGATGCCGTTTTTTTCAAGTTCCTTGATGAGCGTTGCTTCGGAATATCGGGCAGGCGGCTGGGTGAAGTGTTGCGCGGGGGTTAGCTTTATCAACTCCAGAATTTCTTGTTCCGAAAGCTCCGGAAGTTCGTTTTCTTCAAATTTCATAGGATAGACCTTGAGAAATCCGTCAAATTTCAAAATAGACCCGTTAGACCGGAATGTATAAACGCCCCCAGATATATCAACTGTCGTCGCATCGAATATTGCCTGCGTCATTTGCGAAGCAACAAATCTTCGCCATATAAGGTCATACATTTTTTTCTGGCGCGAATCAAGCTTAAGGGAATCCGGATTTTTTTGTGGAGATGTCGGCCTTATTGCTTCATGTGCTTCCTGCGCCCCTTTTGATTTTGTTTTGAATTTACGAAAAAAATAATGTTTTGCGCCAAACTCTTTTTCTATATATTTTTTTGCCGCGGAGAGCGATTGCCCAGAAAGATTAACGGAGTCGGTCCTGTGATATGTGATGTGGCCATGCTCGTATAGCGCTTGGGCGATTGCCATCGTCATCCGCGAAGGCATACCGAATTTTTTGGACGCCTCCTGCTGTAGCGTGCTTGTCGTGAATGGGGGGAGGGGATTGCGCCTTGTTTCTTTTCTCTCAATACTCTGGATCTTGTACTCCGCCCCCTCCAAATCCTTTAAAATTTTGTCGGAGTCTTCCTTTGCTTTTATCCCAAGCTTGGGTATCGCTTTACCGTTTTGGGCATGAAGACTTGCTGTAAAAGTTGTCGTATCTTTTTGAAGCTCAGCTTCGACGGTCCAGTATTCGTCGCTCTTGAAGTTTTCAATTTTTCTTTCGCGGTCAACTATTAGCCGCACAGTCACAGACTGTACGCGACCTGCGGAAAGTCCCCGAACAACTTTTTTCCAAAGAAATGGCGAGAGCTTGTATCCTACAAGGCGATCAAGCACTCTGCGCGCCTGTTGGGCATCAACTAAGTTCATATCAATCTCACGAGGATTTTTAAGGGCCTCCTCAATAGCGCTTTTTGTAATCTCATGAAAAACAATTCTTTGAGTTTTTTTATCGTCAAGTTTGAGCGCCTGAGCAAGATGCCAGGATATTGCTTCCCCCTCCCTGTCTTCATCTGTCGCAAGTATGACCATATCCGCATTTTTGAGTTCTTTTTTGAGTTCCTTCAAGTGGGGCTGGGCTTTTCTTGGCACGACATAATGCGGCTCAAAATCGTGTTCCGTATCTATGCCAAGATCGCTTTTCGGAAGATCCCTGATATGCCCAAACGAAGAAAGCACGACATAGTCGTTTGGGAGAAAATTTTGAATTGTACGGGATTTAGTGGGGGACTCAACTATGACGAGGTTCATATACCTTTTATGTTAGCACATAATAATCTCCGCCCAAATTTTTTATTTTTTCATCAAGCTCCATTTCGGTAAGAGTCGATGATGTCTCGGGCGCGGAAAGTTTTGATTTTTGGACAATGGAATCAATATGCACTCCTGCTCCTTTTTTGTCAAGTAGGGTGTCTATAATTTTCTGCTCGATGGGATTTTTGGCTATTATCTTATTCGATACTTCTTCCGGAATCGCAAGGTTTAGCTCTTCCAGTATGTCCTCTGCGCAGGTTACGGCCTTGGCTCCCTGCTTGATAAGGTTGTTGGAGCCGGCCGAGGTCTCCCAAAATAGCCCCCCCGGCACGGCAAAAACCTCTCTGTTTTGCTCAAGCGCGAAGTTTGCTGTAATGAGCGACCCGCCTCTTTCTTTTGATTCTATGACAACGACTCCGAGCGACAACCCCGAGATAACCCTGTTTCTCTGTGGGAAATAAAATGTTTCTGATCTTGCGTACGGGTCAAATTCGCTTATTACAGCACCGTGCTTTTCGATTTCACGCGCAAGGGCCTTATTGCTGCTTGGATACACAACGCTTTCATCAATTCCCGACCCCACTACCGCGATTGTCTCTCCCCCTGCTTCAAGGGCCGCTTTGTGCGCCTCCGAATCAATGCCGATAGCCATGCCACTTACTATTACACAGTCAGCTCGCACAAGCCCCTTTACAATGTGCTCTGTGACTCTTTTGCCATACGGCGTGCATCTGCGAGTGCCTACAATGCCGATCATCGGCTTATTCTTTGGAATATGCCCCCGAACATACAAAGCCGCAGGAGGACTCGCAATCTCCCGTAAGCTCGCAGGATACTGCTCGTTGTTTATATTTATTGCGGGATACTCACTTTTTTCTTGCTTCTTAAGCATTGTTTTTACTATATATACTAATCGCCTCATCCGCAAATGAAGCGATTATAAGGCGTTTTTTAATTCTTCCACTGCCTCATTCAACATCTGGCAATATAGATTGAGGCCGACGCGGTTTATGGAACCCGACTGATCGCGGCCGAGGATGTTGCCCGCGCCGCGTATCTCAAGATCGCGTTTTGCGATTTCGTATCCCGCGCCAAGGCCTTGATATTTTTTGAGTGTCTCAAGACGCCTTTTTCCTATTTCAGTAAGCCGTTTAGGGGAATAAAGGAAATAAGCGAATGCCTGCCTGTCGCTCCGTCCGATGCGGCCCCTAAGCTGATGGGCCTGGGCAAGCCCGAGGCGCGAGGCATCTTCCACGATAAGAGTATTTACATTGGAGAGATCAAGCCCATTTTCAATGATTGTTGTCGCGACAAGTATATCTGTTTTTCTGTTTCGGAAATCATCTATTATTTCTATAAGCTGTTGATCGGGGAGCTTCGCGTGGGCAACCGCAATGCGCGTGCCTAGAGGCGCCAAACTCGCGATTTTCAACCGGGCCGATTCAATGGTAGAGATGCGGTTGTGCAGATAATATACCTGCCCTCCGCGGGCAAGCTCTTTGCGGATTGCCTTTTGCGCGAGTTTCTTTGACCGCGGCATCACATATGTCTTAATCGGCCGGCGGTTGAGAGGCGGGGTTTGTATGTTGCTGATATTTTTGAGCCCCGCAAGAGAAAAGTAAAGCGTCCTTGGTATGGGTGTTGCCGAGAGGGAAAGGACATCAATGTCCGCCCGCATACTCTTGAGTTTTTCCTTTTGCTTTACTCCGAAGCGCTGTTCTTCGTCCAATATGAGCAGGCCGAGATTTTTGAATCCTATGTCTTTTTGAAGAAGCCGGTGAGTTCCGATGACAATGTCTATCTCGCCGTTTTTTAATTCTTCTGTAATATTTTTTTGCTCCGTACCGGACTGCACGCGGCTTAACAGCGATATTTTTATTGGAAATTTATCAAAGCGTGAACTGAAGGTTTGAAAATGCTGCCAGGCAAGTACAGTTGTCGGCGCGACAAGCGCTACCTGCCTGCCTGATATCGCAGCGGCAGCTGCCGCTCGTATCGCAACTTCTGTTTTTCCAAACCCTACATCTCCGCAAACAAGACGGTCCATGGGGACGGGTGTCCTCATGTCGTTTGCAATTTCTTCTATCGCCTTTTTTTGGTCAGAGGTCTCCTCAAATTCAAACCCCTGTTCTATTTGAGTAAGCATTTCATCGCGGGTTTCATATGGAGGCCTTTCGGCGAGCTCGCGCTCGGCATATATTTTCAAAAGTTCTTTTGCGGTTTTGATAATGTCTTCTTTTATTTTGCGCTTAGTCCTGTGCCAGAGGTTCCCCCCAAGGCGATAGATTGTCGGCGTAGAAAACCCTATATATGGGGAAAGTTTGTGGGATACTTCTTCCGGAACTGTGAGCTTGTCGCCGGCGGCATACTCCAATATATAGCCGTCTTCTCTTTTGAGAAATTTTCCGATGCCATGATCCAGGTGCACAATATAGTCGCCTTCTTTAAGGTTTTCCAAGTCCGCGGGAATTTCTCTGCGCCTTTGCTTGTCTTTATATATTATTTTTCCAAGCGGAGTTTCGGGAGCTTCGTTCTGTATTGATTGTAATTCCTCAATGCTTTCTATGGTGTTGCCGTCGAATTCTATGCGATAGGCGCAGGGTGTATTAATAGGGAATATGGTGACTGTTCCTCCAATTTGTGAAAACTCTCCGGGGAGCTCTATTTTTTGATATTTTTCGTATCCAAAATCGGAAAGTTTTCGTAAAAGTTCCGAAAGCATGATTTGCTGGCCGCTTTCTATAAGGATTGTATTCTTTTGCCAGAACCCCGCGGCCGCATCGGGGCGGGTTCGCGCTTTTTCTATATGCCTCTTATTCTTTTCAAACCAAACAAACCCTTTTTTCAAAATAAGGGGGGTGAGCGCCACGACTAGTACATGGTCTGTTGACTTTTTCACGTGTAGTAGTTACACTACTACGTTCATAACAAAATGTCCATTATACTGCCTGCGAGAGCGAAATCTGGGTGATCCCTCCTTCAACTCAGCAGAGTAGCGTGTTTTAGGGTTTTCCCTAGAATTCGCAGGTAGTGTAGTGGACTTTTTTATTTTGCGTTGTATACGCCTGCGGATTTTTCCACGCTCTTCTCTAGGGCGTGGAGTATGGCGTCTTTACATGTTTTAATTGCTTTTTTAAATACGGCCTGATCGCTCTTGCCTACCGGAGAGGCGACAAATTTGTTCATGAGCGCTTTGGATCTTTTTACAGCCAGGCGCTTGGGGCGGATGCCTATGCGGAAGCGGACGAAGTTTTTTGTTTTGAGCTTTCGTATGATATCCTCCACGCCCTTGTGGCCGGCCGAGCCGCGGTTTCTTACAATCTTTATTTTCCCAAGATCAAGGTCAACATCATCGTGGATTACCCAGACGCTTTGGGGAGGTATCTTGTGGTACGAGGCGAGTGCTTTTACTGCTTCGCCGGACTTATTCATAAATGTCAGGGGCTTTGCAAGGATTATTTTTTTACTCCCAATCTTTTCTTCGGCAATTTCGGATTTAAATTTTTTGTTGGCTGTAAATTCTAAGCCATAAGCTTTAAGCATGTCATCTACAACCAAAAATCCTGCATTGTGCGGCGTATTCGTGTATTGTTCGCCAGGATTCCCCAGGCCGACTATAAGTATAGTATTTTTACTCATTGGGATTTTTTAAATTATCTATAATACCGCTTACTTTCGCCCTAATCTCTTCATAGTTTTCGTCTCCCGCGCGAGGTTTTAAGATATATGCTTTCTGGCCTCCCCATATTACCGTATCCGGCACAAGTAATCCATCCTTTTCGGCGGTAATGCGGTCAAAAATCATTTCCTCCCCTTTCATGTTTTCGCCAATTTCCATCAAGCGCATTATCTCGTTGAATTTTAGATCCGTATTGAAATGATCCTGCAGGGCCTGATAGAGTGAGAGGAGTTTTGGGAGGCCGGAGATGGATTTGAGTCCGGAGATTTTCTTTTTCGTGGCAAGAGCCACTTCCTGCTGGCGCTTCATTCTGTCAAAGTCGCCTCCCGCGGTATGGCGCGTGCGTATATATTTTGCGGCCTCTTCGCCGTTCAGGTATCTCCAGCCCTCGTTTATTTCATACGTCTCATATCCGAAGCTATCAGCGGGAAAATAGTTGTCTTCAAGGTCTTCAAGGCGGCGGACATTTATTCCGCCAAGTATATCAACGATTTTTTCTACGCCACGAAGGTCAAGTACCGCGTAATAGTCGGGTATTACTCCCGTAATATCGTAAATCGCAGCCTTAGTATATTCCACGCCTTTTGGTCCGGGAAAAGGTTCGTTTTTAGGGATCGCATATAGCGCATTTATGCGCGTAAAGTATGTTTTGTCCGGCGAACGCACCATCAAGTCGCGGGGTATTGATATTATAGAGGTTTTTTGTCGCGAGGGGACGAATGTTATAAGAATAATGGTGTCCGTAAGGTAGTTCCCGCTGATATGCTCCTCTCCCCCTATGCCTAAAAACAGAAAGTTTATCTCGTCCCTATCCTCTCCCTTGAGCGTTACGCTCTCACCTTGGCTTTTGGATTCCTCGAGAAGTTGGTTAAAAGACGCTTTAATTTCGGTAGTGTCCAGCGCCTGCAATCCTTCGCTAATCGGCCCGTCCTGTCCGTTTTTCATCTCAAACGCTGTCGCTGCCGCAAAAAGCGCCATACCTGCGATTATCATCAAAAGAGTAAATTTCGACATGGTTGTATAATAGCACCTTACTTCTTTTGCGCGAAAGAGACGTTTATGCTATCATAGCTCTAATGGGGTTTTTGAAAGGACCATTTTTATTTTTCTGGGATATTGCAAAGATTGTAATTATCTCGCTTGCGATTATCGTGCCTATCCGATATTTTATCATACAACCCTTTTTTGTAAGAGGCGCGAGCATGTCTCCGAGCTTCGAATCCGGGGACTACTTAATAATAAATGAGATAGGGTACCGGATTTATGAGCCCCAAAGAGGAGATGTGATAGTATTTCAGCCCCCTAAGGCTAATAAGCGGCAATTTTATATCAAGCGAATTATTGCGCTTCCGGGCGAAACGGTAAAAGTGGAAAATGGCAAAGTGTGGGTGGGAGAAAATGAAGAATCATTAAAAGAGCTTAATGAGGAATATATAGAAGTAACTACTCCGGGAGATATGGTTGTAGCTTTGAGCGAGGATGAGTTTTTTGTCCTCGGGGATAACAGAAAGGCAAGCTCGGATTCGCGATTTTGGGGGGCTCTTCCCAGGCGGAATATTATAGGAAGGGCATGGGTCCGCGCCTGGCCGATCAGCGAGTTTGAGTCGGTAAAAAGACCTGATTATTAAAACATGGCAAAGTCAAAGTTTCAAAATGTAACAGGTATGCAAGATGTCCTGCCCAAAGACAGGAAATTTTTTGATATGGTAGAGCGCGCAGCGTTTAAGATTGCCTCTTATTACGGATATGAGCGCACGGATACTCCGGTGCTTGAGTACTCCGAGCTTTTTGAAAAAGGCACGGGACAGAGCACGGATATTGTCCAAAAGCAGATGTACAATCTGACAACTGAAGGCGGAGACAAGCTTACCTTAAGGCCGGAGTTCACTCCGTCTTTGGTCCGATCGTATATACAGCATGGGATGGTTTCTTGGTCTCAGCCGGCTAAACTTTCCGCGATAGGCCCTCTGTTCCGCCATGAGCGGCCGCAAAGCGGAAGATTCAGGGAGTTTAACCAATTTGAGATTGACGCGATAGGCGACAAGGAGCCGATCCTTGATGTGCAGGTTATATTTATTTTTGTAAAAATTTTAGAGTCCCTCGGAATCAAGGATATAAATGTGCATGTTAACTCCATAGGATGCCCCAAATGCAAGCCTAATTACCGCAAGCTTTTAAGAGATTATTATAGAGGACGGGAGAAGTCGCTTTGCAAAGATTGCCGGAAGCGAAAGAAGCTAAATATATTGCGGCTGCTTGATTGCAAAGATGAAAAATGCGAGCGTGTTAAGGTGGGAGCTCCTGAGATTGTTGATCACCTGTGCATGGAATGCCATAACCATTTAAAGGGCGTGCTGGAGGCGCTTGATTATCTGGAGGTTCCCTATATGCTTTCTCCTCATTTGGTCAGGGGGCTTGATTACTACACAAAGACAGTATTTGAGATAATTCCCATAGAAGCGGAAGAGAAGGAAGGCGAGGAGAAGGTTGTGTCGCTTGTTGGAGGAGGGAGGTTTGATGGCTTGGTGAAACTTTTTGGAGGAGAAGATACTCCCGCTGTGGGAGCGTCTATGGGCATAGAGAGGGTGATTGCCCGCATGCGAAAAACCGGAATAAAAACGCCGGCAGTAAAGCTCCCCCGTATATTTTTAGTGCAACTGGGAGACCGCGCTAAACTCAGGGGAATGAAGCTTATGGAGGAGTTTCGCTCAGCCGGGATATTTTCCGGGGAAGCGCTGGGCCGCTCTTCTATTAAGCCCCAAATGGTTCTTGCCGATAAGATGGAGGTTGACTACGCCCTTATTCTTGGCCATCAGGAAGTAGCCGAGGATACAATTATTATAAGAGATATGAAAAGCGGCAGCCAGGAAGTAATACCTATGAATAAAGTGATTAAAGTGATTAAAAAGCGTTTGAAAAAATGAATTGTATTTTTTGCCAGATTGCGAATAAAGAACAGCCCGCTGATTTTGTTTATGAGGGTGACAAGGTGATTGCTTTTAAGGATATTAAGCCAAGCGCCCCTGTCCATATCCTGGTTGTTCCCAAGAAGCACATTGATTCCGTAAAAAATCTGGAAGAAGGAGATCGCGATCTGGTTTCAGAAGTTATTTTTACGGCAAAAAAAATAGCTAAGGAGCAAAAATTTGACGAAGGGTACAAATTAGTGTTTAATGTAGGTAGGAAGGGAGGGCAAATAATAGATCACGTGCATTTGCATCTTTTAGGAGGATTCTAAATTCATGATATATATAGCAAGAAAAGAGCAGGAAACATCAGCCGCAATGGTGCGGCGTTTTACGCAGCGCGTTCAAGCGAGCGGTATACTCAAGGAGATAAAAAATAATAAATTTTTCAAAAAGCCGGCCAATAGAAATATGAGAAGGGTCGCCGCTTTGGAGCGCGAAAAGAAAAGAGTCGAGCATGCAAAAGCCCGGAAATTTGAGAAAAACCCTCGATAAGCTCCCGCATGATAACGGTAGATATTCGAAATTTAACTACTTCTCCCCCGGACAAAAAATTTGTCAAAAAGATAGTCAGAGAGACCTTACGGTATATGGAGATAAAAGGTACAATATCTGTGGGGATTGCCTTTGTCGGACGCGTCAGGATCCGGGAGCTGAACAATAAATATAATAAAAAAAATGCGGCAACGGATGTGCTTTCTTTCGGCTCGGATGAACAGTTTGTAGTGCCCAAGGACACGGGCGAATATCTTGGAGAAATAGTTGTGTGCCCCGCGGTTGTAAAAGAACAATCCGCGAAGTCTCATACTATTTTTGCGAAAGAATTTGCCCATGTGATTATTCACGGAATACTTCATTTGCTTGGCTGGGAACATGAGAAGAGCGAAAAGAAAGCAAAAGAGATGCACGCCAAGGAAGAGGAGATAATGGATATGCTAGGAGTTTAGTATATACTACACACACGCAATGGCCAATGAGATAACCACTGCAATAGATATAGGCAGTCATAGCGTATATACTTTGATTGCTCAAAAGAAGGAGGATCTTTTGCCTCAGATTATTGGCGTCGGCTCTGTTCGCTCAAACGGCATAAGAAAAGGGGTTGTCGTGGATATAGGCGATGCGCAGGCGAGTATAGCTGATTCTATACGGATAGCCGAGCGCGGAGCGGGAGTAAAGGTTTCAAAGGCGACTGTAGGCGTGGGAGGCAGCCATATATCTGCGCAAGCAAGTCATGGCGTGATCGCCGTTTCGCGCGCAGATGGGGAGATTTCTCCGGACGACATTGAGAGGGTCATAGGCGCCGCTCAAACTTTTTCGCTTCCAAGCAATAGGGAAATTATTCACGTAATACCGAGAGAGTTTATTATTGATGGGGAAGGGGGCATTAAAGATCCGCTTGGAATGAAAGGGGTGCGCCTTGAGACAAATGCGCTTATTATCAGCGGCGCTACTTCATACATTAAAAATCTTCACAAAGCGCTAAATGGGGTGGGCGTAGAGGCGGAAAGCGTTGTAGTTGATACGATAGCCGCTACTAAAGCAGTGCTTACAAAGCGCCAGAAGGAGCTCGGCGTGGTATGTCTTGACATCGGTGGCGGCACGACAGGAGTTACGGTATACGAGGAGGGGGATTTGCTTCAAACAATCACGCTTCCTCTTGGCGGCGCGCATATTACAAGCGATATTGCTATCGGATTTCGTATTCCGATAGATGTTGCCGAAAATATTAAATTTGAATACGGAGCGGCTGAAACAAGCGAGATAGGAAAGCGGGATGTTATTGAGCTTTCGCATATAGACGGGCAAGAAAGCGGCACAGTATCCCGCAAAGAACTATGCGAGATAATGGAAGCGCGGCTCTCTGAAATATTTGATCTTAGCAACAAAGAGCTAAAAAAGATTGGAAAAGAGGCGTTTCTTCCGGGGGGCGTTGTGCTTATAGGAGGAACCGCAAAGATACCTCATATTGTAGATCTTGCGAAGAAAAAAATGCGCCTGCCGGTTCAAATCGGTTTCCCCAGAGAAGTAGAGGGCATAGTAGAAAGAGTCGATGACCCCGCATACTCTACAGCGCTTGGCCTTATATTCTGGGGCATGGAAGAAAGGGGCGAGGCAGGCGAAGGATTTATGCCAAATATTCCCTCATTTAATAATTCTGTGCGGCAGATGCAGAAGTGGTTCAGGGCTTTCTTGCCCTAAGAGCTATCCGAATATTAGGATCATCCGGATATCATTTGTAGATTGGGATCGCTCCTCTTGACACATTTGTGTCTTTTTTTGTAAGATAAGAAGTCATACAATTAGTTGACGATTATGCCTCAAATAAAGCCAGACATAGAAACATTTGCAAAAATAAAAGTGATTGGCGTCGGCGGGTCCGGCAACAACGCGGTATCCGGAATGGTGGAAGCAAAGATTCAGGGAGTTGAATTTATTGCGGTCAATACAGATGCTCAGGATCTGCACCATGCAAAGGCGTCTCTCAAGATACATATAGGGAAAAATGTTACCCGCGGTCTTGGCGCCGGAATGAACCCTGATATGGGCCGCCAGTCGGCAGAAGAAAATAAAGACGATATACACGAAGCGCTAAAGGGGGCGGATATGGTTTTTGTTACCTGCGGACTTGGTGGGGGGACCGGTACCGGTGCTGCGCCCATTATTGCCGAAGTCGCCCGCGAAACAGGCGCGCTCACTGTAGGTGTTGTAACAAAGCCGTTTTCTTTCGAGGGCTTGCAGCGCTCCCGTCTTGCGGATGAGGGCTTGAATAATCTAAGAGAACGAGTTGATACGCTCATAACAATACCAAATGACAAACTTTTAAATATCATAGAGAGAAAAACGAGTTTACTTGATTCATTTGCGATAGTGGACGACGTGTTGCGCCAGGCCGTACAGGGTATTTCTGACCTTGTAGTAAAGCCGGGTATTGTCAACGTGGACTTTGCGGATGTCCGGGCGATAATGCAGGATGCGGGATCCGCGCTTATGGGCATTGGAAAAGCGAGCGGCGAAGAGCGTGCCATTGAAGCTGCGCGAGCAGCGATAAGTTCTCCGCTTCTCGAACTTTCCATAGATGGAGCGAGGGGCGTCCTATTCTCCCTAAGCGGCGGAGAAGACCTTACGATGTATGAGATAAACGAGGCGGCAAAGGTAATTACGGACTCGATTCATCCCGATGCAAAGGTTATTTTTGGCGCGGTACTGGATGATCGTCTGAAAAAAGGCGAGCTTAGGGTTACGGTTATTGCAACAGGATTTTCTGATGCGGAACCCTCTTTTAGGGATGTTGAAGAAGAAGGCGAAGGGAAAGATATTATTCCCGCAATGAAGAATAATCTCAATCCTAATCCTAATCCTAACTCTAATTCCAATTCTAGTCCCAACAACAGCCAATCTTCCTCCGTTGATAAGGACTCATCCAATAATAAAGACAAAGCGGACGAGGAGGACTGGGATATACCCGCCTTCATCCGGAATAAAATGAAATAATAAAATTATCACAAAAAGCCCCCCTTCTAGTACTAGGAGGGGGGCTTTTTGCTTTTATCTATTGAGCTAAGCTCGGTTATCCACAGATTTCGTAATTTTGACTAAAATGCCATATCATATGGTATAATTAAATCCCTAGAGAAATCTATGCCATTTAATTTTATCTGTGGATAACGGGGGCCTGACTCGGAGGAATTCAGGCCTTTATGGTCTATAGATTGT
>Ga0208879_1000884_pt1 | contig 29635 bp, 20 predicted proteins | sample Knorr_S15_td_Bot_FD_185605 | JGI IMG/M metagenome (GOLD analysis project Ga0208879, IMG submission 185605) | Marine microbial communities from Southern Atlantic Ocean transect - Knorr_S15_td_Bottom_ad_5009_LV_A (SPAdes) (version 2) | ecosystem: Environmental > Aquatic > Marine > Oceanic | place...
GAATGTATTTGAAGGATTCGGTTTAAAAGATACAATTACAATAAATGATTTTAATACAGGTACAATGGTTGTTTCTGGTTCTGAAAGTGATTTTGAAGCAATCGCTAATTTTGCCCATGATAGTACAGCTCAATTATCTGCATACCTTTTTGATGTAGCAGGAAACTTTTCAGAGGGTGATACTAGCACAACTGAATTGGTCATTGATCTTATCGCCAATTCCCCATATCCTGTTACAATTTCTTCCAATAATAATTTTTCTCACCTGGCCAAAACGGGCGATATTATTACCATTACAATGGCCTATGATGAAGATGTGGAAACGCCGGAAGTTACTGTTGATGGAAATAATGCTGATGAAGAAACTGATTTAGGCAGTGAGCAATTCTCATCTACGTATACCTTAGGTGGGGCAGAAGCAGATGGAAGTCTAAACTTTATATTAACAACCACGGATTATCTTGGAAACCCCGGGACTCATAGCGGATCTACGGATGGCTCAACGGTGGTATTTGATGGTACAGAACCCATTGTGAGTCCTATGACTATTATTTCTAGTAATGCAGATCCACAATGGGCAAAAGTTGGCGATACAGTAAGATTGGATATTGGAGCAGATGAGATTTTATTTGAGACGGATGTGACTCTGGCAGGTGCAACCATGACGTTGTATGACACGACTGAATCAGTTTATAATGGGTCAAGTGAATGTTCTGGTGGTGAAATTGTAACGGATAATCTAAAGCTATGGTTGGATGCAGATGATGTGGATGGAGATGGGATATCTGAGGGAATGAATGAGGATAATCTTTTAGGATCAGAAGTAGTGATCTGGGTTGATAAATCTGGGAACGGCTCAGATGTATCTGAAGTGGCAGGATTGGGGTTACCAGATCTCGTTCAAAATCAGTTCAATGGAAATAATTCTTTAATGTTTAGTCGAAGCCAAGAAGACGTACTTGTCCATGATTTAGGTGCTGGTAAATGGACGGCCAATGAGTACTCTCTTTTTATCGTGTTTCAAATGATTGGAACACCACAGAACTATGATTCATTTTTCTCAAATGGAGATAACAATAATGGAGATTTTTTCCAGATTACCCAATTAAACGGCGTATTTAGATTCTTAAGTAATGGGCAGATAGATTTCGAACCGTGGGATAATGAATTAAAACTGTATGGCGTTTTAGGAAGTACCACATCAACAACAACTATTGTTGATGGGAACGAGGTGAATTCAAGTAACATGACAAATGGCAGGAATTTTGATAAATACAAAATTAATTGGAATCGACTCAATTATCAGCACAGTGATTCCTACATTGCTGAGGTGTTGTTGTATGACCGGGAATTAAATCAAGGAGAATTGACAAAGACATATAAATATTTAGGGAATAAGTATGGTAAAGATTTTTCCAAAGATACGACTGTGGTACATACGAAACGGGAAATGACTATAACAGATCCAGAGGGAATGATTGCGATCAATATTACTCATAATGATTGTGCGGGGAATGACGGAACACCCATTTCTGAAACTACAGATGGCAGTTATGTTATTTTTGATAGGACGGCTCCAACTGAGTTCACTGTTGATACAGTTATTTCAACAGGTGGAAATACAATTGAAAATGCTTGGAATTCAACCAATACCGGTTTGAATGTATTCATTCCCGTGGCAAGTGATACCACATTAAAAAATGGCTGGGTTCAGGTTTGGACGAAGATTGGGAATAATGCATTTGAAAAATTGGGTACTACCTTTGCTTTATCTCAAGCTGATTTGAATACAAGTAAAACTCTCACCTTTACAGCTGCTCAAGTTGAAGCCATAACTGGTTTTGCTGAGGAAGATACAATTTCGTTTAAAGCAATCATGTCTGATCGACCCGGTAATGAAACAGAAGGAAATGAAAGTATTTTCCGACTTGTGATTGATCAAACCCCGCCCGTTATTTTGAGTTCGCATATTGAATCAAATAACGCAGATACAACTAAAGCAAAAGTAGAAGATATTATTTCAATTTCTTTTGAGGTGGATGAGGATGTCCAAACACCTACCATGACTATTGCAAGTGGTGCTGTGACTGTTACAGATTTGGGAAGTTTTAAATGGTTGTCCACTTATATCATGTTAGAAACAGATGATGAGGGTGTAATTGCTTTTACCTTAGATGAAATCGTGGATGCCCGTGGGAATCCAGTAGATGGGGTAACATCAACAACAGATGGTAGCCAAGTTATTTTTGATCGAACAAAACCTGTATTGAATAATGTAAGCGCCAATTCATGGAATACCTGGGACCAATCCTGGGCGAAGTTAAATGAGGGGGGTAGAGTATATTCAAATACGAGTGAGGGGCTCTTAACAATTTTGGGAACGTTCAATTCTCAGCCCACGACTTTATATCTTTATAGTGGTACAGAATTCGATTTGAATTATACTTTTACAGTTGTTGATCCAGAAGGTCCCTTCTCTTTTGAAATAGTATACACTGATTCAGCTGGAAATGAAGGAGAACCCGTAACAAATACGACAAACGAATCCTTTATCATTTTTGATAATACATATCCAACGGATTTTACCACAGGGGAAATATCATCGGCAGGCGGTAATGTTGTGGATAGTGTTTGGAATTCAACAAATTCCAGCGTTGAAGTAAGTATCCCAATTGAAAATGATTCTACTTTAAATAATGGACGAGTTCAGGTTTATGCAAAAGTTGGATCCAATTCATATGAAAAAATAGGGAATTATGAATTCATTCAATCTGGAGAAGTTGGAGCAACCAAAACAATCTCACTCCCTAGAGATTCTATTGTGGCATTGGTAGGGTATGCTGAAAATGATACACTTTCATTTAAATCCCATTTGTTTGATATTCCGGGGAATGAAGCTGAGGGGGCAGAAAGTGCAACGATATTATTAATAGATGAAACGGCTCCAACCATCGTCAGTGTATCATATGAATCCAATTATTCTGATTCTTCCTTAGCAACTATTGGACATGAGATTACACTCATATTTGAAACGGATGTAGAAATTCAAACGCCAGTCGTAACCATATCAACAAATTCTGCAACTGTGACTGACTTAGGTAGTAATCAATGGCAGGCAACGTATATTATGCAGGACAGTGATGAAGAGGGTATTATTCTATTTCAAATTGATACATTAACAGACTCTCGGGGAAATCCAGCTGAAGGTACGAGCTCAACCACGGATGATACTCAGGTGATATTTGATAAAACCCAACCTACACTGAATCCAGTTTCAGTTATTTCAAATAATCCAGATCTTGAATGGGCAAAGGTAGGAGACTCGATTACAATTTCATTTTCCAGTGATGACGAATTAATGGCAACAACAGGAACTATAGTAACCCAAGCTGCGATAGTGACAGACTTGGGAGGTAATTCTTTCACTGCTAAATATGAAATGACCGAAGCAGACCCAGAAGGTGAAATAGAGTTTGAGATTATTGTTACAGATCTTGTGGGACTGAATAGTGATCCTGTCTCTGAAACAACAGATGAAACCTCGGTTATTTTTGATCGAACCCTACCGGAACTTGACTATGTGCATATTGAGTCCAGCAACATCAACAATACATCCATTGGAATCAGTGGAAATGATGTTTATTTAACGTTTACACCCAACGAACCCCTGATCTTGGATTCCATGGTTGTAACGATCAGTGAAACACCTGCAACTGTGGCTGAGTCTGAGGGGAGTTATACATCAAAGATCACCCTTACTGGTGCAGAAGCCGATGGTATCTTATCCTTTTCGGTTGATTTTAAGGACAGTGCAGGCAATCCGGGGAACCAGGTTACATCAACAACGGATGATAGCTATGTGAATCATGATATTCTTCCTCCGGAGATCAATTATGTCTCCATTGCTTCTAACAATCCTGATACCTCCTGGGCTAAGGTTGGTGATTCCATTTTTGTGACATTTATTGCAACGGAGGTTCTAGATAATATCACGGTAACGATTGCGGGAGTATCAACTGGTTACGATAACCCATCAACAGCAAAGTATCGTGGTTTGTATGTAATGAGTGAGGACGATAATGAGGGTGCTATAACCTTATATATTTCTTATACTGATTTAGGCGGTGCATCAGGGCCAGATGCAGATACAACAACAAATGAAACTGAGGTTCTTTTTGATAGAACCACCCCTGATTTTTCATTGACAGAGATGAATACCAATAATGTTTATGGGGATACCCTGGCGGGGATTGGCACCACCGATACATTGAGATTCCAAATAAGCGAAGAATACCGTGATCTGAATATTACACTTGCTGGTTCTGAAAAAATTCCGAGCCAGGATGGATTGAGTTTTACAGCAGCACACACTTTTATTGGGAATGAAGATGAAGGATGGGTCCAATTTTCCATTTCGATGACTGATTTGGCAGGAAACGAATCAGTTGAATTAACTGACACTCAAAATGGATCTCGTGTTCGGTTCGATGGAACAGCCCCAGAATTACCCTGGGTTAATTTTTATAGTAACAATATTAATGATTCAACATTGTGCATTTCTGGAGATTCACTATATCTCCATTATACAATAAGCGAAACATTGAGGACTGGAGTAATTACAATTGCGGGCAACTCACCTGATATTTCTGATACTTCAGATGGGGTCTTTAAATCAGTTTATGGAATGACCGGTGATGAAGATGAAGGATTTATTCCCTTTACTATCGGATTTGAAGATTGGGTTGGTAATCCCGGTGATACAGTTTTGGTATCTACAAATGGCAGTAACGTTTTATTTGATATGACCCCGCCGGATGATTTTACTCTTGGCGATGTTTTGCCAAAGGGGGGCATTGAAGTCTTAGGATATTGGAACGCGTCGAATCAATATTTAGAAGTCAATATTCCCATTCCAAATGATGCTACACTTACGAATGGTGGAATTCAACTCCAATCATCGCCAGATATTCTTTTTTATTTTTCAAATTTAGCAGACACAACAATGATAGATGAGAGTGACCTAGGAACAGGCAAAAGAATATCTGTTTTCAGAGAAGATTTTGAAGTGAGTTTGGGTTATTCAGAAGGAGAGAATATTACCTTTAATGCAATTATGTGGGATAAAGCAGGAAATTCTACTAACGGAAGTGAAAGTGAATCCATTATTCATATTGATGAAATACCTCCTACTTTGGATTCAGTATCTCACAATTCGAATAATTCGATTTCAGATTCTTTGGCTAAAGTATCAGACACAGATACTTTAACTTTTTTTGCTAATGAAGGACTGGATTCTTTAATGGTTCAGGTTTTGGGTCAGGATGCATCGGTTTTTGGGTCAAACAGGGAATGGCAAGCCACCTATGAATTTCAGGATTCTGACATGGACGGAACGGTAACATTTAACATTCTTTATGGTGATACTGCGGGAAATCTTGGTGTAGAAGTATTAGCTTCCACTGATGGGAGTTGGGTCCGATTTGATGGAACGCTTCCAACTCTAACCGATGTTTCATTCATTTCTACAAATAATCTTGATCGGGATATGGCAATGGTGGGAGATACGCTATACCTTGATTTTATTTCCGATGAAGATTTATTAACAAGAGATGTAATCATCGCAGGAAATATTGCAGACACCACATTCGAAAATCAAAATTATCGGACACCTTTCCGGGCTTGGCGAATCATGGATGGTACTGAAAATGAAGGTTATATTCCATTTAAAATTGGGTTTTCAGATTGGGTTGGTAATGTGGGTGATACCGTGGAAGCGACGACAGATGAAACATCTATTTTATTTGATATGACACCTCCTGCAGATTTTGAGTTGGACACTGTTTTTGTTTCAGGGGGAAATATCGTGTTGGGATATTGGAATTCAACCAATGATTCAGTTACTTTAAAGGTTCCTGTCCCAGCGGATGATGAAACTTTAATTGGGGGCATATTTCAACCACAGGTTCGGTTTGGCGATTCCTCCTTTATTAATCTTGGAGATGAAATTAGTATTACGGGTGGATTGAGTATTGGAAATATGGAATTAAAAATCACCAGATCGGAATTTGTCGCCATGGATGGGTTTGATGAGGGTGAAAATGCACGATTTACTGCCATCGCCAGGGACAAAGCGGGCAACGAAACTATAGGGACATCTGATAATTCCATTTTACATATAGATGAGACTGTGCCGGAACTCACTTCAGTTAATATTTATTCAAATAACGAATTAGACACGACTCTCGTAAAAGTTTCTGATAATATCACCTTGACCTATATGGGTAGTGAAGGGCTTTTTTCACCCGTTGGAATCATGATTTTGGATACACTCGAGTTTACGGCTACGTATGCTGGCACAAATTGGGACGGTATCCGCGCCATGGTACAAGGTGATCCAGAAGGTATCATCCCTTTTTATATCACTTATAGAGATACAGCAGGAAATGAGGGTATCTTAGTCTCAGAAACCACAAATGGTAGTTCGGTCTTATTTGATAAAACAAATCCTTTAATTTCAAATTTAATTGAAGGGTCAGAAGGTGAGGATATCGCATACTATAATATCGCTGATTCGATCACATTGTATTGGGAACAAGGGGATGCGCTAACGGGAAATAGGGATGCATTTGTCGCTTTGGGTACTGATTCACAAAGTACGGATATTGTTGATTGGACATTATCCACCATAGATCCTTTTTCAGGACTGGGTGGGCTAAGTCTAGAAAACGATGGCATTTACTATGGTGGCGTATTTGTTCGGGATTCAGCAGGGAATCATTCTGATACCATATGGGGTAATAGCGTATATATAGACATAGAAAATCCCGACACGGGATCAGTTGTGGATGGGTACTGGATAATGGACCTAGACTACATTATCGATTCAACACGTTTACGATATATTTGGAAGGATTTTTCTGATAACTCAGAAATTGACTATTTTGAGATTGCAATTGGAACAGGGTCTGATACAACTAATATCATGGATTGGATGCAAACAGACAGCACGGATAGTATAACTGTGACCGGATTAAGTCTGGCCCGAGATACTCTATATTTTACATACATACGGGCTGTAGATCTTGCAACGAATACCTCTTATTCAGCAAGAACAGATGGCGTTTATTTTGATGATATATTTCCCATGGTGAACATAATATCTCCCAATTTTGTGTCTGATTCTGCTGGATTTTTATCTGTATTAGACAATGATACAATCACAATAAAATTTAATAAACCAATTTACACTTACGATTTATCAGTGAGTTCAAATGTAGAAACAGATTTTATCACCTCTCATGAATATGGAGATTCTGTCATTACGATTATTTGGACCGATACCCTTTCCAGTTATGATACATTAATGGTTATTGTGGATAGTGCCGTGGCTTATAACACACTTTGGGTAACGGATACACTCCATTTTTATTCAAAGCTTTGGGGAGATCTGAATAACGATTATGATATTACAGTTGAAGATATATTGGCATTTAATCAGAATTGGCCCAATACAGACTTGGGTCCTTTCAATGATTTTCCACCGCATGTCCGCCCTGCTCCGGATGGTGAAGCGAACTTGAAAGATCTTTCTGCATTTGCTAAAATGTGGAATTGGAAATATTTTAACCTGGATTTTGATTCAACTCTTTTTGCTGCACGATCCGTGGATGGATTGAATATTTTTGCCCAAGGGTCTAAGGCAAAGATCGCAATTCCAAAAGATGCAGCCATGGCAGAAATACTGATTGGGGAATCCAATTTAGATATTGAAAAAATGCGTTTCCTGAATCCATCCGGATCTGCATTCATGTTCACGGCTTCGGACACAGTCCATGGATTAAAACAATTTTCCATGGCGGACTTTAGAGGGTTAGATACTTTATTGACATTGGTCATACCAGAAACAGACCAAGAATATTTTCAGGCACAAATACAATACAATTTCATGGATAAAGATGGTATTGTTCTTGGAAGTGGCATTTCTTCCATCGACATTGATATTTTACCTGACAAATTTTCTGTTTATGATAATTATCCAAATCCATTTAATCCGGTAACTACAGTCAAATATGATTTACCTGATTCGAGGAATGTAAATATTATTATTTACGATCTACTGGGAAGAACCATTAGACATTTAGATTTAAAAAAGGTTCAAGCAGGTCGGCATAAATATAAATGGTATGGGACCAATGATTTTGGAAAACAGGTAAGTACTGGAATTTATTTTTTACAAATTACAGCAGGTCAAGATACACAGATTCAAAAAATGCTACTTTTAAAGTGATGGGGAAATCAACGAACCCAAAGCAGACATGACACCATTAATCACGAATTGAACTGCAATTACCATTAAAACTAATCCCATTAATCTTTGAATGACCCTCAACCCGGTATGGCCTAAAGCTTTCATCAGAAGGTCCCCATTTCTTAAGATAAGATACACGACCGATAGGACGATGAAAATAGACACACCTAATGTGGCATAGCTGTAAAGTTGGGGCGTCTGGCTGGATAGGAGCATAGAGGCTGTAATGGCACCCGGGCCTGCAATCAAAGGAATTCCAATCGGACTGATAGCTATATCATCGCTTTCCAGGGATTCTTCCTGCTCCTTGGGTGTGGTTCTGGATCGTCCGATTTTTGCTTCCAGCATTCGCATCCCGTTCCTGAAAAACAGGATACCACCCATGATCTGAAATGCCTCAATCGTGATCCCAAAAAAGTTGAATATGACTGAGCCCATAATCGAAAAAATGATCAGGGTTAGAAAAGCAGTCAGAGATCCTTTCCAAGCTATATTGATCCTTTCTTTCTTTGAGAATCTCTCGGTCATTACCAATAAAAGTGGGGCAATCCCAATCGGGTTGATTAGTGTGAAAAATGTCGTGATACAAAGTATAAAGTACTGAAGCTCAGAATGAATGAAATCGATCATTACATTCTCTCAGGGGCTGAGAGTCCAAGGATCTTCAAGCCGTTACCCATAATGACTCTAACTGATGTGATGAGTGCTAACCTTGCATTTGAGAGAGCACTATCTTCTGTTATAACATGACAATGACCATAAAACTTGTGGAATCTCGTTGCTAATTCTTGGAGCATGTTTGCAATTATTTGGGGTTCTAGATTTTCTAAAGCAAGATCCATGAATTCAGGGAATCGGACCATATGTTGGATTAGTTTAATTTCGTCAGAGTGAGATAAAAGCGTTGCGTCAAAATTATCATCTAATTCTAATCCAGATTCTTTCCCATGTTTAATGATATTACAAATTCGTGCATGGGCATATTGAAGATAATAGATAGGATTCTTATCCGACTGATCTGTTGCCAATTCCATATCAAAATCCAAATGTGTATTCATGCTCCGCATAATAAAAAAATATCGAACGACATCTGAACCCACTTCATTTATTAAATCATCCATGGTTACAAAATTAGCTTTTCGAGTAGACATTTTTATTTTTTCGCCACCCCGAAGCAACGTTACAAACTGATAAAGCAAAACTTTGATATGATTTGTTTTCAACCCCAGTGATTCCAAAGCTAAAAGTACATCCGGATAAGTATCGGCATGGTCAGAGCCAAAAATATCAATAATTAGGTCAAATCCCCGGTTGATCTTGTCGCGATGATATGCTGTGTCGGGTACACGATAGGTTGGCTCGCCCGTATTTTTGATAAAGACCCTATCTTGATCTTTGCCCAGGGTGGACGTTTTGAACCAAGTAGCGCCATCCTTTTCATAGATTAAATCTTTATCTCTCAATTCGTCTAAAAATTTGTCAATCTCACCATTTTCATAAAAAGTTTTTTCATTGGTAAATTGATCAAAATGAATTCCCAGATTCAATAGACTCTTTTTTATATCTTCAAAAATAGATTCTTCTGCTTTTTCTTTAAATCTTGAATCTTCCCGTAGAAGATCCTTCCCATTCTCACCTATAATAGACTGGGCTATATCTTTGATATAACTGCCTTGGTAACCATCTTCAGGAAATTCGAAATCTTTACCTAAGATCTCAAAATATCGGGCTTCAACTGATTCTCCGAGAATTCGCATTTGTCGTCCGGCATCATTAAAATAATATTCTCGTGTTACATCATATCCATGCCATTCTAAAATGCTTGAAACCGTATCGCCTAAAACAGCATTTCGGCCATGACCCACGGTGAGTGGACCTGTGGGATTGGCACTGACGAATTCAACATTAGCTGTTTTTCCAATTCCTTGGGTGCCTGCACCAAAAGAATTTTCACCTTCCAAAATAGTTTTTACTTTGGATTGATAAAATGAGTTTGTTATTCTGAAATTAATAAATCCCGGAGGTGTAACGGTGATCTCTGAAATGTCATGTGGGTAATCTTTTTTTATTTCATCTGCAATGGATTGGGCAATTTCCATGGGTGGCTTCTTGATTTCTTTTGTAAGCAAGAGAGAAATATTTGAGGATAGGTCTCCAAAATCAGGATTTTTTGGTGGTGTTAGGGAAAAACCTTTTGCCGGGTAGGATAAGGTTTTTAGTGAACCAGAGATTGCTTCAGTTATCAGGCGTTTCAGGTGTCTCATGGCTGAATTCTTTAAAAGGCGCATCGGCCCACAATTTTTCAATATTATAGTAATCTCTGTCGTCTTTCCCGAATACATGAACCACCACATCAAAATAATCTAAAAGGACCCAATTTAAGTTTTCATACCCCTCAAGATGGTTAGGCTTATGTGGCGTGCCTCTCCTAATATTATCAGAAATTGCTCTTACTTGAGGCTCGGAATCCCCAGAGCAAATTACAAAAAAATCAGTGATGGAAGAGAGCCCTCGCACATCCATGGCAATTAATTCAACTGCTTTTTTCTCTAGAGCGAGATTAACAATCTCTTTTAGAAGAGGGAAATCGGAAACAAAGTCCGGAGATGGGTCAGGCATTTAGGGTCGGGTTGGAATCAAACTTGATAATTCAGGAATACTATATATATCTTTACCAAGAATCACTGTTACATCTACGCCCAAAGATTCGTCAGGGTCTATGAGAATGTGGGTTTTATCATCTAAAGCAAATCCAAAAGATTTTGCTACAACTTTTAGGCTTTCCATATTTTCATTTCTTCCAATGATTATTGTATTTGGGTAAGCATGATTGTCTGCATTATCTGAGCGAACCACATCAACATGATTTGCTCTCAAAAAATCTGCTGTCCGTGCTGCAATACCTTTGATACCACACCCGTTTAGCACTTCAACTTTTATATCTTGAATAGGGTTTGACATATAGATATCAACTGCCAAGGGCTGGGCTATAACTTTTGGAAAGGTGACCTCAATAGGAACACCGGTTTGGGATACGTTACGAGAGAAGGAGTATATAAATCCTAAAAGAAGAACGCCTACGATGCCGATTGCGGCGTTTAATGTCAAGCTTTGGGAATGGGATTTCTTTTTGAGATGGAAGCCTTTTTTTGGTGCCACTTATTTAATGAACCTCGGGTTGAAGGGTGAATGGGTTTGGTATCTTTGATAGTATGGTATGTTCTGAAACCTAAGTTGCAGGAATGAATTTTTAGTGGGTTGGTATGTAATGCCCGCATCATAGGCTACATCCAGTTGGTCCATGAGTGCACCTTTTTGTTGAAAAGGTAACTGTGTTTTATAAAGAGTGACGTTTGCATCAAATCTCAAATTGTCCATGGCCAAATAAGTGATGCGGTTGGTAAACCCTGCCATGGAAACGGATTGTCCGCCCACACTCATCATGGACATGGTAAAGCCGTGACTCATGCTAAATCGTGCTGGATCAAATAATGAAAGAGACGGCTGTGCGTCCAATTCACCATTCAGATTGGTGGGTAAAGTTTGGGTAGGTACATCCATGCGAAACTGAGCTAGGATGATTCCGGTTAGTAAAAACGGTGTAATAAGTTGCTTGAAATTATGTCTCATGGAATATTGAATTTAATACACTTAAGTTTGTTCCAAAATAGGGAGAGTTGGTTTTTTTAAGAAAATATTGTTTTAATCCCAACAATTCACTTGATCTGACGTATCAAAGTCATCCCGTTGCGGATTCACCACACAAAAACGATGACCTGTGGGCGCTTCCATCACCACCAATTTCTCTTTTTTTTCAAAGATGGTGGCTCCCAATTTTTTCAATCTATCTACTTCTGCATCAATATTATTGGTCTCAATATCTAAATGAACACGACTTGGATGATCCACTTTATGAATCCAAATATGGGGTTGGTCATCCGGCGTCTTGATGGGTGAAAAATTAATGCTGTCATATTCTTTACAGTCTTGGCCTAAAGCTTTTGACCAAAATTGATTGGCTTGATTCAAGTCATCTCCAAATGTGTCGATGACAATTGCTGCTAATCTACTTTTGTGCATTTGGACTCCTATTGATTAAACGATTAATTTTTTCCAAATTAGTTTACAGTGAATTATAATGTCCGCCGATAGCAAAAATATAAATGGAGTTTTTATCGAATTTGTAAACAACTCTGTCTCCTTTGGATAATCTTCGAGACCAAAAGCCGGACAAATTATGGCGAAGTTGTTTGGGTTTTTCCGTCTCTTGTACCGGATCACCTCTTTGCTTCTCCTGAATTATTGTAGTGCGTTTTCAAAGATTCAATAATCTGTTTTGAAAGGGATGTATTCTGCAGGATATAAAGGGTTTCCTGATCTCGTTCCCAATCTTCTGCACTTATAACCATGAAATCATTCCCGACTCGTCTTTTAACTCGCAAAGGTGAATGGATGGATAATGCTTCATCTACGTAGGAATTTATATTGCTTATGAATATTTTTACGGATGTTTCAATCATTTTTCATCAACTTTTTTTGTGTTATTTAGGACACTGAAATTTCAAGGCAATAAATTACGAATTAAACGCTTTATCGATCACGGCTCCACCCAGACAAACATCGCCCTCATAAAAAACGACCGATTGTCCTGGTGCCGTGGCGAATCGTGGTTTTTCAAATTCAACAGAAATGGTTTCATCATTCATATCAGTGATTCGACATCTTGCATCTTTCGCCCGATAGCGGATTTTTGCTTTCAGGTTTTCACTATTAGGAGCTTCACCGGAGATCCAATGAAGATCAGATGCCGTAAGGCATTTTTGATAAAGTCCGGCGTGGTCGTGTCCTTGCCCCACGATTAATTCATTATTCTCAAGATCTTTGTCCAACACATACCAAGCACCTTCACCATCACTGTGTCCGCCGCCAATCCCCAATCCTTTTCGTTGACCCAAGGTATAATACATGAGCCCGTCATGCTCACCCACTTTTCTCCCTTTGGAATTAACAATAATTCCCGGTTGAGCTGGAATATATTGTTGGAGAAATTCTTTAAAATCTCGTTCCCCGATAAAACAAATCCCAACACTGTCTTTTTTCTCAAAATTATCAAATCCTAATTTTTCAGCTCGCTCACGAACATTTGGTTTTTCCAAATCTCCTATAGGGAAAAGCGCACTGGAGATTTGGTGCTGATTCAAGCCATAGAGGAAATAACTTTGGTCTTTTCCGGGGTCGAGCCCTTTTAACAATTGTACTTTTCCATCCAGGTCGCGATTCCTGACGTAATGCCCAGTTGCAATTTTGTCGGCACCCAGATCTTTAGCATAATTAAGGAATTCCTTAAACTTGATTTCTGTATTACACAGAATATCAGGATTGGGTGTCCGACCCTTTTTATATTCATCTAAGAAATGTTGAAAAACACGGTCCCAATATTCTTTTGCAAAATTTACGGATCGAAGTGGAATATCTAAGATATCACAAACTTGTAGCGCATCTTTATAATCCTGTTCGGCTGAACAATATTCCGATTCTTCTTCCCAATTTTTCATAAATAGACCTTCCACGTCATATCCTTGTTCAATAAGGATAGATGCGGCCACGGCACTATCTACGCCACCGCTCATTCCCACGGTTATACGTTTCATCAATCTGTGAGAATCGTTTGAAGTTCGGAAAGGATGCTTTCCACTTGCTCAGAATTATTCGAGGAGCCAAAACTGAAACGAAGTGTAGATATATTGATTTCATCCGCCAAACCCATAGCGGATAAGACTGGGGAAGGCTTTACAGCGCCGGCACCACAGGCAGAACCGCTTGAAACAAAAAAACCACTTCGGTCCAATTTTGCCAATAGAATGTCGGATCGATGACCGGGAAATGATACATTCACCAGTCCCGGAAGTTTGTTTTTTATATCACCATTGAAAATAGCATTTGGAAAAAATGATAGAAGTCCGGATTTAAATTGAGCTTCGAATGATTTTAATTCTGTTATGTGATTTCCCAATCCGTCTGTTGCCAATTCTGCCGCTAATCCCATGCCGGCAATGGCTGCAATATTTTCTGTTCCGGCTCGGAGCCCACTTTCTTGACCGCCCCCAAGCATAAATGGAGAAAGAGCATCTTTATTTTTGAAATATAGAACACCAATTCCTTTGGGTCCATAAAATTTATGAGCGGATAAACTTAAAAAATCCACACCTAAATCTTTCACGTCAACTGGCATTTTCCCTAAGCATTGCACTGCATCTGTATGAACGCGAACTCCATTTTGGTGAGTGAGAGATACAATCTCTTTAATGGGTTGAACGGTTCCAACTTCATTGTTAGCTAACATGACAGAAATAAGTCCTGTTTTTTCCTGAATTTTAGATTCTATCTCGGATACTGAGACTCGTCCTTTTTCATTTACAGGCACTAAGTCAAATGATATTTTTTGGGAAGAGATGGTTGTAAGAACTTTTAAAATTGCCGGATGTTCTATGGGATTTGTTACCACATGATTTTTTTCAGATTGATTAAATGATTTTAAAACCTGATTGTTTGCTTCTGTTCCTCCGCTTGTAAAAATAAGTTGAGTTGGGTCAGAATTGATAGCTTTTGCGATTTGTTTCCGTGAAATCTCTATTAGAGACCGAGCCTTACGCCCCAGCCGATGAATACTGGATGGATTTCCATAGACATTTTTTTGGATTGAGTGCACAAGATCCAATACTTCTGGATGGATAGGGGTAGTGGCACTGTGGTCAAAATAATTCATTTTTGTTTAAAAATCAGTCGATGAAATTACGGCTGAAGGAGTGGTAAGAATGACCTAAAGGTCGTTGCGGATGGAGGCGAATTTGATTGTATCCTGTAAGTTTGTAAAGAAAGGGGCATTCCGTTCTGCCAACCGACTCAAAGTTGATTCTCGGTCATATTCATATCGATTCACATCCCATTTGATTTCATTTTCATTCACGGTGAGAAATGCCACAGATCCACGCTGGTCTCTATCGAAGGGTAAACCCGTTGCGCCTTGGCAAAGAATAGTTAAGTTTTCGATGATTTGATGTCTTGGAACATGAACATGCCCATGAATAAAAACTAAATTCTCTATAGTTGGATTTGCTTCCATTATATGGGTGCGCCAGTTCATTGCTTCTGTTACAGAAGGCGGTTTATCATCCCGTTTATACCAAGCGTGTGTGAACTCGATTAAGGTTGTCCCTATAATTTCCCGGTGAGCAATTTTCATTGCTTCACAAAAATCCCACCCTTCTTGGCCTAGCATTTCCGCAGTCCATTTTTCATTTTGGACAATGGCCTGGCAAATAGGATCGTAGGGGTCCATTCCTTCCAGAGATGGCAATTCGTCTTCCCAAAGTTTTTCGATCAAATAACGATCATGGTTTCCGCGAATGAAAATACAATCCGGGATTGCTTTAAGCATTTGCAAAGTTTTTTCAGGTTCAGGACCCAAGGCGAAGCAGTCACCAAGACAAATGATTTGATCGATATCATTTCTCTCCTCAATAAGAGAAAGGGCATGGGTCAATGATGCCAGATTAGAGTGAATATCGGTGATAATGGCAAAGGTTTTAGTAACCATAGTTCCTAAATATACCTTTTTCAGAATTTTAGGGTCAAGAAATTTAATTTGTTAGTGTGACATTTTTCACATTGGGGTTTTTTGGGTTCAGATGTAAACTCTTGCTAGGTGCAAGACACAAAATATTAAGTTTATTTTAAAGTTCAATATTGAAAAATATTTATCAATTTATACTATGAAAAGTCAAAAACTCTCTATTTACGGAATTGGGAATCCTCTTATCGATATCGTGATTCAAGCTAAGGAGGAAGACCTAAACTCATTGAATCTTGATAAGGGTGTAATGCACCTTGTTGATGAAACAAGACAAAAAGAGATTATCAATTATTTTAATGATAGTAATCCTAAATATTTCCCGGGTGGATCTGCACCCAATACATTATTAGCTTGCGCTGGATTTGGCATATCCTCACTCATTGCTGGGAAAATCGGGCAAGATGCATTCGGCGATATTTATCTACAGCAAGCTGAAAAATTTGGTGTTATTTCTGGTTTGGTGCAGGGAAATGGTCCTACTGGTTCTAGTATAATTTTGGTTACACCTGACGGTGAACGAACAATGAACACCCATTTAGGTATGTGTAAAGAATTCTCTGAAAATGATGTTGATGCTAGGAAATTATCTGAATCATCTTATTTTTATTTTACAGGATATATGTGGGATACTGAGCCCCAAAAGTCAGCCATTAAAAAAGCGATTACCATTGCAAAGGAAAATAATGTTAAAATTGTTTTCGATGTAGCAGACCCATTTGCTGTTGATAGAAACAAGGATGATTTTTTACAGATGATAAAAAATGATGTGGATGTTGTTTTTGCAAATCAGGCCGAACTTGCCATTTTGTTTGGTATGGATAATGTTAATTCATCCGCTAACGAACTGATGAAAATTGTACATCGTGCTGGAATAAAGCTTGGGAAAAAAGGTTCCCTTGTTTTGGATGATGGAAAAAAACTACATTTGCCACCTCAGCCCATATCGGCAATTGATTCAACCGGTGCAGGTGACATGTATGCAGCAGGATTTTTAGCATCTATCTCTAAAGATTATTCTTCAAAAAGGGCTGGAGAGATCGGTGGATTACTGGCTGAAGAAATTATTCAACAAACAGGAGCACAATTCGAAGTTGATAAAATAAACGTTTTAAGATCAAAATTTTTCGAATAAAATTTTAATATTAAAACTTCCTACATTTTCTTACAAACCTGTTTATACAATTCCTTGGATGCACAAACCGACTTCTGGTAAATTGTAAGACTTTAATCCTAAATTTATTGAGGAAAATATGCTAAATAAAAAATCAATTTCTCTGGCGTTACTTTTTACATTAACTATGCTTATAGTAGCATGTTCGAGTCAGGAATACACAACTGCAAAACTAGCGATTCAGCAATCAGATTTTGTGAAAGCTGCAGAATGGCTACCCAAAGCCATGGCTGTAGAACCTGATAATCCTGAGATTCCAGTATCCATGGGCGTAGAAATCCATGCAAAAGATAAGGACTGGACGAAAATGGTTGCCATGTTTGACAAAGCAATGTCTATCAATCCTGATAAACAGATTGAAGTACGTGGCTCTTTTATTTCTGTTAAAGATGCCGTAAATAATTACATTGAATTTTACTGGGCACAGGAGTTTAATAAAGGTGTTGAACAATTTAAAAAAATCCAGGATGATCCTGAGAATAAACCGGAGTATCTGGATATTGCGATCGACTATTTTCTAAATGCAGCCATTATCATGCCATCTGACGCAAATACCCATTCAACCCTTGCAAAATGTTATTTTGATAAAGGAGATAAGGACGCGGCAAAAGAAGCGGCATTAACTTCAGTAGAAAAAAATCCAGAAAGTTTTGATGCCAATTTCGGTGCGGGCCAAATACTCATTCGTGCAGGTGAATCATCAGAGGTGGTTCTACCTTTTTATGAAAAAGCAGCATCCATTGAACCATCCAACAGCAAAGTATTAAGGGAGTTGGCTGGGATGTATTACGATCTGGGTCAGAAGGAAAGATCAATTGAAGTGTTTGAAAATGCAATCTCAAATGAAGAAGATAAAATTGTGAAAGCGGATCTTTACTTTAACATGGGTGTGATACATAGCCAAATGCAAAATTTCGAAGCATCCGAAAAAGCATTTGATGAGGCTTATTATTTAAATGAAGATGATTATGAAGCAGCATTGGGAATGGCTCGATCCTACGAGGGTCTTGGAGATAATTATTTGAATGGGGATAAAGGATTTGAAAAAGATTTAGAAAAAGCAGCAAGGTGGTACAGGAAATCTGAAAAGAAAATCAAATCCGTTATGATTATAGATTTTGATAATAAAAAGACCTACCAGAAAACATTAGATTTAATTCGTTATAAAAGGGATGTGGCTGAAGGATATTAATCCAACAATCTTCAATTGATAAAAAAGCCTCCGCTATAGAGCGGGGGCTTTTTTATTTAGCCGAGTTTTTTTCGTTTATTTAAATATCCTGTGAGACCAAGATCCAGGTTCTGATCTGTAAAAATAGGAACATAATCAATCAAATGTTGGCGGCATTCTTTTTGATAAAATTTTTGTAAGCCCGATATCAGATCAGTATAGCTGGATCGAATATGCCAAGGTTCCGTGGTAATCTCTTCCCCGGTTTCCATATCCAGGAATTTCGTCCGGGTGTTAAAATCAAATTCCAATTCTTTCCGATCTAAAATATGGAAAACAATTACTTCCTGTTTTTGATGCCTAAAATGTTTCAACCCATTCATAATCTGTTTAGGATCATCCAATAGATCTGACACCAAAACAACCAATCCGCGTTTCTTGATTCGTTCTGCCATTTCATGAAGGACAGGTTCGATCTTTGTATCATTCCCTGCTTTTTCGTCATCTAATTGGGTTAGGATTGCATTCAAATGACTTGGTTTGGATTTGGGAGGAATGAATGAATCAATTTTATCAGAAAACTGAACTAATCCTGCTGCATCTTGTTGGTTGATCATTAAATAAGACAAGGCAGCAATGAGTGAATTGGCGTAATTCAGTTTAGAAACTTTGCCGCTGGAATAGAGCATGGACCGACTCGTATCCAAAATTAAGTGTGCGCGAAGATTGGTTTCCTCTTCGTACTGTTTTACATATAGACGATCCGTCTTCCCGTACAATTTCCAATCGATGTGCCGAATTTCATCACCGGGTCCGTATGCACGGTGCTCGGCGAATTCCACAGAAAAACCATGATAAGGGCTTCGGTGCTGGCCAATAATATATCCTTCCACCACGAGCCGAGCCCGGAGCGCCATAGAATTGAGCATGGCAACCGTTTCCGGTTGAAGATATTTTCGTTTATCTGTTGGTGATGCCATTTTATTCCGTGATGGTATCCAACAATTGATTTAGAATATCTTCCACTTTCAATCCTTCCGCTTCTGCATTGAAATTGGGAAGCACACGGTGCCGAAGAATAGGTAAAGCCAGTGCTCGGATATCATTAATGTTAGGTGTAGGTCGTCCTTCTAAAATGGCTTTCGCTTTCGCACCCAACACCAAGTATTGAGAAGCACGTGGTCCGGCGCCCCAATCGACCGAATGTTGGATAAAGTCTGGAGAACCATCAGAATTAGGTCGGGTGGCACTCACAAGTTTTACCGCGTATTCCACAACATTATCTGCTACAGGAACACGTCTAACCAGATCCTGGTAGGATGCGATTTCTTCTTTTGACATGATTGCCTGGACCTGCTGCGTTTCAGTTGAAGTTGTTTCCCGAACGATAGCAATCTCATCTGTTGTTGAGGGATAATCAATTTTTAGGTTAAACATAAATCGATCCAACTGTGCTTCCGGTAGAGGATAGGTTCCTTCCTGTTCGATTGGATTCTGCGTGGCTAAAACAAAGAAGGGCTCATCCAGATCGTACGTTTGTCCTCCGGTGGTTACCTTATGTTCCTGCATGGCTTCTAATAAAGCGGCTTGTGTTTTTGGTGGCGTCCGGTTGATCTCATCCGCTAAAACGATATTGGCAAAAACGGGACCCTTGTAAAATCGGAAGGATCGTTGTCCAGAATTGGGATCTACATCAATAAGTTCTGTACCGGTGATATCACTGGGCATCAGATCCGGCGTGAACTGGATTCGTTTGAAGGAAAGATCTAAAACATCGGACAATGTTTTAATGAGTAATGTTTTTGCCAATCCTGGAACGCCCACGAGAAGGGAATGCCCTTTTGCCAAAAGTGCAATAAGCATATGGTCTAAGATATCTTTTTGTCCAATAATGACCTTCCCGATCTCTTGGGTAAAAGATTCTTTTGCTTCGGCGAGTTTCTCGAGAATTTCTAAATCTTGTTGTGTTTCTGTCATAAAAATATGTTTTTGTTAACTGGTTATTAAAAGGGGCGAAACTTACCGCAACGGACTTACCCTAAAAAGAATGAATCAGTGATGAATGGAAGATGGATTATAGAATATGGAATGAGGGGAAAAGTTCCTGCCTTAATGAATAATTTAATGTAACCCGTTGTGCCTATCAGATGTTTTACTAAAAACTACCACATTACTGTTTTAATGTGGAGTGGATTAACCATGTTAATCCAAGTATCAACACGGTTGATACAGTCCAAAATATTAAATATTTTAATTTTTAGAACTGTAATTGTCCTAATTCAATAAATATGCAAAACGGGTTAATGTAAATAAAAAATAATAAAGAGTTTCTCATTGAAGAATCATTTATTGGTTCGGAAATTCCAGCTCATGTCTGAAGCAGTTATTAGAGAATATAAACCACTCATTGGTCAATCGATCTTAGAATTGGAATCCTTTGCGAAAGCTATGGGAGAAAAGCCATTCCGTGGCCGCCAACTCTTTGATTGGATCTATCGCCAACAAGTAGATGATTTCTCAGCCATGACAGATCTGTCAAAACCTTTACGAGAAAATTTGGTAGATGTTTTAATTCATCCACTTAAAATGATAAACCGTGATGTTTCGCCCTCCAAACAAACTCGGAAAATCCTCTTCGAATTATCAGATGGAAATTTGCTTGAATCTGTATTAATGAAAGAAGGAAAGCGAATCACAGTTTGCTTATCCACTCAGGTTGGCTGTGCTGTGGATTGCGATTTTTGCGCAACGGCTAAAATGGGATTTATTAAAAATCTCACTGCGGGTGAAATTGTGGATCAATTTCTCCAACTCCAAAAAATGAGTGAACAAAAGATTACAAATGTTGTTTTTATGGGGATGGGAGAGCCTTTTTTAAATTATAAAAATTCCATTGCCGCTGCCGATTTACTCCATCATGCAAAAGGGATTAATATGGCAGCTTGGCGAATTACTATTTCTACAGCTGGCGTGGTGCCAAAGATTCGACAATTTACTGAAGAAAAACAGCCCTATAAACTGGCAGTAAGTTTGAATGGAACCACACAGGATCAACGGTTAAAAACCATGCCGATCACCCAAACGCACACCTTTTCAAACCTGATCAAAGCATCAAAAGATTATGCATATAATTCCCGTAATAGGATTACCTTCGAGTATGTGCTCATGGACGGTATCAATGATGAGCCTCAGGATGCAGAAAGGCTTCTTCGACTATTAGGATCGATTGAATGTAAATTGAATGTGATTCCCTATAATGAAATCGGCGGTGAGTACCGACGGCCTTCAGATGAAAAAATTGAAGCATTTATGGCACCCCTAAAACGAGCATCTTTCCCGGTAACTGTCAGGTGGAGCAAAGGGCAAGATATTGATGCAGGCTGTGGTCAATTGGCAACAAATTCTACTTCCCAGTAAATTAATAGCCACCAAGTGCACGAAGATTCACCAAGGGGAAAAAGCAAAGAATCTTAAGTTCTGACTAAATTTCTTCGCACATAAAAAAGATGATAATAGAAATGGAGCAATTATTCTTCTTTGTGATCCTTCGGGGTCTTATTGGCTAAATAACTATTGATAGGACTAGATATGAACATTCGACCAGAGATCAAAGACATTGAACAATCCATTATCGATTGGCGCAGGGATTTTCATCAATTTCCTGAATTAGCATTTGATGAGCACCGAACATCTAAGATAATTGGCGAAGCTCTAAAAGGAATGGGGCTTGCCCCTAAAATGAATGTTGGGAAAACCGGTGTGACTGCGGACTTGAAATTTGGTGACGGACCTACAATCGCCCTGCGTGCGGATATGGATGCATTGCCTATGCAGGAAACCAGTGGATTGGAGTTCTCATCCAAACATGAAGGTGTGATGCATGCCTGTGGACACGATGGTCATATGGCCATGCTATTGGGAGCGGCTAAAGTACTTACCCGGAATGGGAACGGATTCAAAGGCACAGTTCGGTTCATTTTTCAACCGGCGGAGGAAGGTGGTGGCGGTGCCAGATATATGATCGAAGATGGGTGTTTAGAGAATGTGGATGAAATTTATGGTATTCATGTTTGGAATTATCAACCCGTTGGAGAAGTTGGAATAAAAGATGGCCCAGTTTTGGCCGCAGCCGATATGTTTGATATTAAAATAAAAGGAATTGGTGGACATGGTGCTGCTCCTCAAGGAACCGTGGATGCAATTGTGGTTTCATCTCATTTAGTGCAAGCGTTACAAACAATCGTGAGCCGGAATACAAATCCGCTGGAAAGTACCGTTGTTACAATTGGAAAAATAACCGGTGGAAATAATTTTAATATAATTGCTGATGAAGTTGTACTCGTCGGAACTGCCCGTTCTTATACTGAAGAAAATAGAACCCTTATCAAAACACGAATGGCAGAAATAATTGATGGTGTTGCAAAGACATTTGGAGCGGAAATTTCTTTTAATTATGTAGACGGTTATCCACCCACTATAAATCATCTGGAGCCTTCAAATAAAGTATTAAAAGCGGCAAAAAAGGTAGTGGGTGAAAAAGCTGGAATGCCTTACTTATCTATGGGTGGCGAAGATTTTTCATATTATTTACAAAAGGTCCCGGGATGCTTTTTCTTTGTAGGGTCGGCGCCGAATGACCAAGAATTATTTGAAACGCCCCATCATTGTTCTCATTTTACTTTGGATGAACGCGCTTTATTAGTGGGCCCTTCAATTTATTTAAATCTGGTGGATGATATATTGGGGACTGTAGAATAAGCTTTAAAAGCTCTTGAGCAAGACTTAAGATTTATGCCAATATTCCCACTTATTAAAAGGGGATATGGGTTATCAAAAGTATGGATGCGAATTATAATTTAATATTAGCCAATTTTGGCGTTCTTCGCGACGAAATAATCAATACCCAACTGCAGACGTTTCTCCACGGCTATCGCCGCCACCATAAAACCCGTCTTCAGTAATCAATATTCCATTCGCTTCACCAATATAACCCCATTTATACGGCACCAAAGTATGTCCTTTGGATTCCAGATTTTGGATCACATCTCTGGATAATCCTCGGGGTTCCGTCATAATTATATCCGGTACCCATTGTGAATGGAATCGGGGTGATGAAACAGCTTCCTTTATATCCATGCCATATATCACCACATTCAAGATTACCTGCATGGTTGTTGTAATGATTGTGGATCCTCCCGGAGAACCAATAACGATAAATGGTTTTCCGTCTTTTAAAACAATAGTTGGTGTCATGGATGACAAAGGACGTTTGCCGGGTTGTATTGCATTGGCTTCATTCCCCACCAGTCCAAAAGCATTGGGCACGCCGGGCTTGGCTGAAAAGTCATCCATTTCATTATTTAGAAAAAAGCCGGCACCTTTTACCAAATGTCCGCCGCCGTAACTCAAATTGATGGTGGTGGTAACGCTCACGGCATTTCCCCATTGGTCTACTACAGAATAATGGGTGGTTTCTCGAGATTCATATCCGGGAGCACCGCTGGCAGATACAGCTGAACTTGGTGTGGCTTTTTCAAGGGAAATGTCCTTTATACGAGTATTTGCATAGTCTTTGGACGTGAGCATTTCTAAGGGAACATCCCAAAAATCTGGATCGCCCATATGTTCTGCTCGGTCTGCATACGCGCGTCTTTCAACTTCTGTGATTAAATGAATATAGTCAGATGAATTCCAACCCAAGGAATCCACAGGATAATTTTCCAGCATATTCATCATATTTACGAGCAGAGCACCACCGGAACTTGGTGGTCCCATGGAAATAATTTCATGACCTTTATAGGTTCCTGAAACAGGATTGCGATATACGGATGAATAATTTTTTAGATCATCCAGAGAAATAAGTCCATTTCCCCGTTCCATTTCTGCTACTATGAGATCAGCTACGGGACCTTTATAAAATCCATCCCGTCCATATTTGGCGATTCGTTTTAAGGTCTTCGCCAAATCTTTTTGAACTAATTTGTCACCCCTGCTCCATGGATTCCCGTTTCTACGTATAAAGATTGCCGCCGCCGCTTCATTGCGTTCAAAGAACCCTTGGTTTCCATTAAATCGCTGAGCTTCATAGTGGGAGAGATTAAATCCTTTTTCTGCTAATCGGATTGCAGGAGCCAGTGCTTGTCGGAGCGATATTTTTCCTGATCCATGATCTTCCAAAGCTCGAATTAATCCATCAACTGTTCCAGGAACACCGCTTCCTGCCCGGGAGAAAAGAGACATGCCCGGAACTACATTTCCACTGTCATTTAAAAATAAATCTCGATGTGCAGCGGCCGGTGCTTTTTCACGATGATCGAGAGTGAAATTTTCACCATCTGCCATGGCGGCCACCATAAATCCGCCGCCCCCAATATTTCCATTAGATGAAGATGTTACGGCTAAAGCGAATCCGACGGTCACGGCAGCATCCACAGCATTCCCGCCTTTTTTTAGGATTTCTATCCCAGCTTCCGATGCTTGTTTACTGGTGGAAACGACCATGCCGTTTTTTCCAAATACGGGATTGGAATTAGCGGCGTTGAGTCCGTGAAATGAAAAAAGAAAAATTGTGAGAAAAATGGAGATTTGTTTCATATCTAAGTATTGGTTTCTATGGTTCTTGAATCAATTAATTTATCAATTTGATTATCGCTATAACGAAGGATTTCTGATAAAATTTCATAAGTATGTTGACCCAGGTCTGGTGCCGGATTCTTTTCTATTTCGGGTGAGCCGGATAACATGACAGGCCCTCTTGCAAATTGAAATGTACCCACATCTGGATCTTCGATATCTACCAGTGCTTTCCGGATTTTAACTTGTTCTGATGTAAAGACATCTTTAGCCGTATAAACGGAGCCAACAGGGACTCCATTTTGGTTTAATAAGGTTTCAGCTTCGGACCGTGATTTTTGAGATAACCAATCTTCAATAATGGGATTTAGAAATTCGCTATTCTTCGCCCGATCGGTTCCCGTTTTGCTCCGCTCATTTTCTATGAGATCTTCTCGTTCTATGGTTACACAGAATCGAGCCCAAACACGATCATCTGGAATATTCATTGCAAGATATCCGTCCTTACATTTAAAGGCACCGCGGGGATAAAGGTGGGTTAATCGTCCCCGGTGTGGTTCTTTCCCTGTAACGGAATAAAGCATGGCCATCCGCTCGTTTAGAGAAATCATATTATCTAACATGGCACTATCTACAAATTGACCTTTTCCGGTTCTTTCTCTCATAAAAAGCGCTTGAGTGATAGCAAAAGATGTGCAGAGTCCGGTGTAAATATCCGCCATGCCGTAGATGGTCCAGGATGGGGGTTTGTCTTCAAAACCAACAAGGTGCATAATTCCACTCATAGCTTCGGCAACAATATCAAATGCAGGCCTTTTGGAATCGGGTCCTTCATATCCTTCCAATCGTCCAAAGCCTGAAATGGCTGCATAAATTAATCGTGGATTAATCTTTTTTAGATCATCATATCCAAGCCCCATTTTATCCACAGAACCGGGACGAAGGTTTTCTACAATCACATCAGCTTTTTTAACCAAGTCCCGATAAATCTTTTTACCTTCATTATTCCTGATATTCAGGGCGATGCTTTTTTTATTTCGATTATAAGCCATAAATCCACCGGCTTTTTTGATACCATCTTTTTCTGCAAAGGGAGGGATAGATCGGCGGGGGTCCCCAAGGCCGGGGCGCTCAATTTTGATTACTTCTGCCCCAGCATCTGCTAGGAGCATGGAACAATAAGGTCCAGCCATATACTGCTCAAGTGCAATAACACGAATTCCGGTTAAAGGACGATCCATTCTATTCTCTCTCCATTAGGGTAGAAACTCCTTGACCCACGCCAACACAGAGAGTTGCCAAGCCATATTGTGTTTCTCGTCTTTTCATTTCATGGATAAGTGTGGTCAAGATGCGCGCTCCGGAACAGCCGAGAGGATGCCCCAAAGCAATAGCGCCGCCATTCACATTTACAATATCAGGATTTAAATTTAATTTTTTCATGACGCCTAAAGCTTGAGCGGCAAATGCCTCGTTAAGTTCAATCAATCCAATATCGTCTAAAGCGAGGTTAAATCGTTTTAATAATTTTTCTGTAGATGGTACAGGCCCGTATCCCATAACTCCCGGATCAACGCCTGCCACAGCCGAACCAACCCAGCGTGCCAATGGTTTTAAACCAAGTTCATCTGCTTTTTCACGACTCATGAGCAGGAGAGCAGCTGCGCCATCATTAATACCACTGGAATTCCCTGCAGTTACCGTTCCATTCTTCCTGAAAATGGGTTTAAGTAACGATAATTTTTCTAAAGTAAGATCCAATGAATATTCCCCATTTTCATTTTTATATCTCGGATGTTCATCCGTATCCACAATCAAAGGATCGCCTTTTCGTTGGGGAATAGAAACTGGTAAAATTTCATCTTTGAATTTCCCTTGGCTAATTGCATCGATGGCTTTTTGTTGACTCTCTAACGCAAATTGATCTTGATCTTCTCGAGAAATTTCCAAGTCATCTGCGATCTTTTCAGCCGTTTCTCCCAGACTGACTATAGGATACAATGCATTCATTTTTGGATTTTCGAATCGCCATCCAACTGTGGAATCAAAAAGAGTCCTGTGCCCTAATTTGGAAAGGGTGGAAGGCCTCGGCATGACCAGTGGCGCTCGACTCATACTTTCTACACCGCTCCCAATAAAAACATCCCCTTCACCAGCTATGATGGCTTTTGCTGCTTGATTCACAGCTTCTAATCCGGAAGAACAATTCCGGTTGACGGTTACTCCGCCCACTTCCAAAGGAAATCCAGCTAATAAAACTGCCATGCGCGCAACATCCCGATTATCTTCCCCGGCTTGATTTCCGCATCCGGCATACACATCTTCTATCATTGCAGGATCAATGCACGTTCTTTCCACGAGTCCTTTTAATACTTCAGCAAGAAGGTCATCGGGACGAATGGATGATAGCTTTCCACCGACGCGTCCTATTGGAGATCTTACTGCATCAATAATGACAACTTCTCTCATGTTTTATCCATTTAATTCGGCGATGAATTTGCCCATTTTTTCTATGAAAAGTGACGTTCTTGGGTGATGTTTATCCATAAAAATTTTCGGGTCATTTTCTTTATGGTAGGCATCCAAGATTTCTTGAGCTTGTTCATCCGTTTCCATATCCAGAAAACTGCTTGACAGTCGTAAACATAAATTTTTAGGGTTATCACCAAATGCGTTCCCAGGAAGGGTTGCAATACTATAGTAATCTAATAAATAAGTTGAAAGGTCTCCACAAGTCGTAATTCCCATTTCTCCAAGTTTACTGGCCCACTTTTTAAAGGAGGGGTAGAGATAAAAAGCGCCAGTAGGCCTTGGGCTTTTCAGCCCCATTTCCATTAATGTCTGATAAACATAATGTGTTCGGATTTCATGAATTTTTGTGCATGTATTGATATAACCATCAAGTTCCTTATTTCCACTATAAGCCAGAATTGCTGTGTATTGAATAGGGGCAGGGACACAAGACCAAACACTTCCCGCGATAGATTGAAAGGATTGGATCAGGGATGTCCCCTCTTCACCTTTGGGGAGAATGGCCATGCCAAACCGCCATCCGCCGAGAGATAAATGTTTACTGAGTCCGCCAAAAATAATTGTTTTTTCAGGGTAATATTTTGCAATGGTATGATGGGTAAATCCATCATGTGTAATAAGGCTATAAATTTCATCACTAAGAATAAAAATGTCTTTATCTTTTGCCCATTCGGCGACAGATTTTAATTCTTCCTCGGATGATAAATTTCCTATGGGATTACTGGGGGAATTAACAATGAGAATTTTAGGATTTCGCCCTGCTGCAATTGCTTCATGATACACTGAATCTATTGATTCAATATTAATTTGATAATCCTGGTCAGCATTTAATTTAAACCGATGAACCGAACGTCCTGTTAATGTGGCGATAGAACTGTAAGAAACCCAGGAGGGTTGGGATAGAAGTAAATCGCCTTCAATAGACTGAATCATTGCATAAAGCAGAGATTTGCTTCCAACCCCGGCAATTACTTGGGAGCTATCAAAATCCAACCCCAGTTTTCCCGAATAATAATTGGCGATCGTTTCCCGTAATTCAGGAATCCCGAGAGCGGGTAAGTAGCTCCGTTGTGAAACATTTTCACGGAGCCTGGCAGAGAGAGCAGGGTGCACAGGAAACCGGGATTCTCCGAACCCCAGATGAAGCACATCCTCCCCGGCTGCCCACAGGGCATTAACCTTTTCATTCATAACCAGTGTTGGTGATGCTTTTGGTGAATTCATAGTGGATACTTTAACCCAAAAAAGTGAACGGAATTTATAGGGGATTTCTAAACAGAATGAAATAAAAAAGGAAGGATCTCAGTAGGTATTTCGTAATTTTATTTACGAAATAAATCCAAAGGAAGATTTAGATGAAAAAAGTATTAATGGTTGGAACCGGCGATGTTGGTAAACATATATTGGAATTTGCGGCTCGAGATGGATCGGATATAGAATGGGTGGTAGGTGATGTGAATGAAGAAAGAGCCCGTTGGGCTTGTAATAATGCTGAGATAGGAGCCGCTCATCATGGAAAGCATCCCAAATTCAAGCCCATCCAAGTTGACCTTTTTGATTGCGAAAGAACAACCGAACTGATCCAAAAAGAAAAACCCGATGCTATTATAAATTGTACTGTACTTCATACCTGGCATTTGATAAGGCAACTTCCCGATGATCTTTATGCTAAAATAAGTTCTGCTGGATTAGGTGCATGGTTGCCGTGTCAATTGGCCTTAGGGCTTCATTTTGGAAAATCAATCCAAGACTCTGGTTTATCTCCTTATTTTATTAATACATCACTTTCCTGTTTAACAAATCCTGTCTTGGGAAAAGTTGGATTAGCCCCTACAATTGGTATTGGAAATGTGGATTTGATTGCACCTGCAGTTTTAACCTATATAGCACAACAAAAAGGAATCGATCGATCTAGAGTAGAAACCATTCAAGTCTGTCACCATCAACATTGGGTTTTTCCTCGGGAAGATGGATATAGACCCGGCGCACCCTATTTCCTTAAAATCCTGATCGATGGAGAAGATGCCACATCTGAATTTGATACGGACGAGGTCATGTTTGAATCCGTGAAACTTTATGCACCGGGAATTGGATTTACAACCGTATCTGCATCTTCAGCCTTAAAAAACTTGAATGCTTTGTTATTTGATCAAAACCTTCGGACACATTCTCCCGGACCCATCGGATTACCAGGAGGTTATCCAGTTTTATTAAATGCGCAAGGCGCTGAGGTTGTGCTTCCACCCG
>Ga0208879_1000885_pt1 | contig 29625 bp, 19 predicted proteins | sample Knorr_S15_td_Bot_FD_185605 | JGI IMG/M metagenome (GOLD analysis project Ga0208879, IMG submission 185605) | Marine microbial communities from Southern Atlantic Ocean transect - Knorr_S15_td_Bottom_ad_5009_LV_A (SPAdes) (version 2) | ecosystem: Environmental > Aquatic > Marine > Oceanic | place...
CTCTGGCTCAAATGAAGCAATTAGGTGAATTAGGTTTTATGGGAATTATGGTACCTGAAAAATGGAATGGTGCCGGAATGGATACCGTAAGTTATGCTCTCGCAATGGAAGAAATCTCAAAGATTGATGCATCTGCTGGTGTGATGGTTTCAGTAAACAATTCCCTGGTCTGTCAAATTTTTCTTGATTGGGCAAATGACCAGCAACGTAATGCGTATTTAAAAAAACTCGCTACTGGTGAATGGTTGGGAGCATTCAGTTTAAGTGAACCTCAATCCGGATCCGACGCCAGTAATATGCTGACTTTCGCTGAAAAAAGTAATGGACATTATATTTTAAATGGTACAAAAAACTGGGTATCAAACGGTATCAGTTCGGATATAGTAATCGTTTTTGCACTAACAGAAAAAGGTATTGGGCACAAAGGGGTTTCAGCATTTATAATAGAAAAAGGAACTCCGGGATTATCTACAGGTAAAAAAGAGGAAAAATTAGGAATCAGAGGATCTGATACATGCGAATTGTATTTTGAAAACTGCAAAATACCAAAAGAAAACTTGATTCATGAAGAAGGCTCCGGCTTCCGCATTGCTATGAAAGCACTTAATGGAGGAAGGATTGGAATTGGCGCCCAGGCATTAGGAATTGCACAAGCATCACTTGACCGGGCATTAGAGTATTCCAAAGAGAGAAAACAATTTGGTAAATCAATTAGTTCATTCGGAATCATTAAAAGCAAACTCGCCCAGATGGCGACAAATATTGATGCTTCACGACTTTTAGTATATCGTGCAGCTATGCTGAAAGACAACCACAAACCATACACCAAAGAGGCTGCCATGGCGAAATTATTTGCTTCTCAAACTGCTATGGATGCTTCTAGGGATTGTGTGCAAATTTTTGGCGGATATGGATTCATGCAGGAATACGGCGTTGAACGGCTTATGCGGGATGCTAAAATCACGCAGATTTACGAGGGTACCTCTGAGATCCAAGAGCTCGTTATTGCCAGATCAATTTTGGAGGAATAAAAAGTGGAAGATATAGAAATATTACAGGACATTGATTGGGATAATCTCACATTCAGTTTAACACCTGCTCGATCAATGTACATAGCTGAACAAAGGGATAACAATGCCTGGGAGCCTGGGAAATTAGTTCCGTTTGGGAATGTGTCCATGTCTCCAGCAGCTGGTGTACTGAATTACGGACAGGGGGTCTTCGAAGGATTAAAAGCTTTTCGGACCAGCCGGGATCGCATTGTCCTCTTCCGCCCGGAAAACAATGCTGTTCGTGCTATTGATTCAGCAGAAAGGTTGTGCATACCACCTGTCCCAAAAGAAATGTTCGTGGAAGCCCTCCTGGAAGTTGTTAGAGACAATGCAGATTACATACCCCCCTGTGGGAAGGGTAGTCTTTATGTCCGTCCTGTCATTTGGGGAACCGGAGAAGTTTTAGGAGTAAAACCTGTTCAATCGTACACATTTTTAGTGTTTGTGTCACCAGTAGGAAATTATTTTAAAAGCAGTGAGAAGTGTCTGCACCTAAAAATCACAAATAAATTCCACCGGGCTGCTCCACGTGGAACCGGAGGATTAAAAGCAATCGGGAATTATGCAGCCTCCCTCCTTCCTCAAAAATTAGCAAAAAAAGCCGGATTTGATGAAGTTATCTACCTGAATGCAGCCAATGAAAACTTTGTTGAAGAACTTGGATCAGCCAATTTGTTCATTCTCAAAGATCAAACCCTGGTGACTCCATCTCTAACAGGATCAATTCTTCCCGGAGTAACTAGAGATTCTGTGATTCAAATTTCAAAAGAAATATTGAACTTGGAGGTTCAGGAAAAAACGGTTTCTGTTGATGAAGTATTAGACGCGGATGAAGTTTTCTGCAGCGGTACCGCCGTTACCGTAACATCAATCGGGAAAATAACAACGGATGAAACTTTTAGAATAATCAGTGGCGGCAAAATTGGTCCATTCACAAGGCGAATTGGCGAAATATTCTCAGAAATTCGCAACGAAACTGTAAATGATCAATTTAAGTGGCTTTACCCTGTATTCTAAAAGTAGTAATAGAGTAACCATTCGTATTTTGTTCCAGATTTGAAATGGGTAGTAAAAAACATCCCAGAAGACTTGGGCGAGAAGGAGTATTCCAAGGATTATATGCCTTGGAAATATCCAGCGATCCAAAAGAAAAGGTGCTGGCTGACATCCTGAACCGGTATTCATTCAATAAGAAAATTCAAGTTTTTATTTCCGACTTATTTTACAAAACTGTGGAAAATAAATCTTGGCTGGATCAGGTAATAAGCCGACATCTTGATAATTGGGAAATTAATCGGATTGCTCTTCTGGATAAGCTCATTTTACAGATGGCAATCAGTGAATTATATTTCATCGATGATATCCCACCTAAGGTCACCCTTTCCGAAGCGATTGAAATCGCTAAACGTTACAGTACCGAGGAAAGCTCAAGTTTCGTAAATGGTATCCTTGATGCAGTATATAAAGAAAGGGAAAAAATCAACCTAATTAAATCTGTGTAATTTCCAATATCTTTGATGTTAAACTGATTTGAATTATTAAAAGTGAAAACTATACTGAAAAAAGTTTTCGGATCAAAATCTGATAGGGAAATCAAAACTCTCTGGCCCCTCGTGGATGAGATCAACCAAATTGCCGAGACCCTCACTTCAAAAAGCGAGGAAGAATTAGTCTCCAGAACTCAGGAGATTCGTAATGAGATTATCTCGGCCAGGGAATCTACTGAACAGGAATTACAAGAAAAAAACCTGACGAACAAAGAACAAAAAATACTTCTTCAAAAAGCCGAACAGAACAAGTTGGATGAATACATGCCGGAAGCTTTCGCAATCGTTAAAGAGACATGCCGACGCCTCGCAGGTCATTCCTGGCAAGTGACAGAACAGACTACCGAATGGAATATGATTCCCTATGATGTTCAGATTTTAGGTGCAATCATCTTGCACCGGGGAAAAATCACGGAAATGAAAACCGGTGAGGGAAAAACTTTAGTGGCAACCATGCCGATTTTTCTGAACACACTCACCGGTCGTGGTGTACATATAATTACCGTAAACGATTATCTTGCCCGACGCGATGCCGAATGGATGGGAGAAGTATACAAAAAGTTAGGTGTAACAGTAGGGTATTTACAGAATTCTATGGATAACAATCAACGCAGAGAAGCTTACAACTACGATATCACTTATGGAACGAATACAGAATTCGGATTTGACTACCTTCGGGACAATATGTCTCTGACTGCGGAAGACCAAGTCCAGCGTGGTCATGCTTTCGCTGTGGTTGATGAAGTAGACAGTGTTCTAATCGATGAGGCAAGGACGCCTCTGATAATTTCTGGATCAGTGGATGCGCCTGTGGATAATACTTTTCAGGAACTGAAACCTCTTATTCAAAATCTCATACGCAAACAGAACTCATTGGTATCAGAATTTGTGAATCAGGCAGAATCTTATTTAAAAGATAACAACGAACAGGAAGCTGGATTGAAACTCCTGCAGGCAAACCGAGGAATGCCAAAACATCGTCAACTTAGGAAAATTTTTCAGGAATCCGGTATGATTAAACTAGCACACAATGTTGAGTCCACTTACCTACGTGACAAACAAATGCATAAAGTAGATGAGGAACTTTATTTCAGCATCGATGAGAAATCCCACATAATTGATATTACAGAAAAAGGACGACAGCTGCTTGCCCCGAATAACCCCGAAACTTTTGTGATCCCTGATTTGGGTGAATTGCTGAATGACATTGACAGTCAAACTGATTTGACACCAACCCAGATTACGCAAGAGAAAGAAAAAGCTTATCAACTTCACGCAGAGAGAAGTGGAAAAATTCACAACATCAACCAGCTCCTCCGTGCCTACACCCTGTACGAAAAAGATGTGGAATATGTCGTACAAGAAGGAAAAGTAATGATCGTGGATGAATTTACAGGTCGTGTATTACCGGGAAGAAGGTACAGCGAAGGTCTTCACCAGTCTTTGGAGGCGAAAGAAAATGTTACTATTGAAAGAGAGACACAAACTTTAGCTACCATCACAATCCAAAATTATTTTCGCCTCTATAATAAATTATCTGGAATGACCGGAACTGCTGAAACTGAAGCAGAGGAATTTGGAGCAATTTATAACTTGGATGTAACTGTGGTCCCCACTCATACTTCTGTTATTCGGGAAGATAGAGAAGATTTAGTGTATAAAACGAAACGTGAAAAATACAATGCAGTAATTGAAGAGATTGCAAGCTGTCATAAACGGGGGCAGCCTGTTCTGGTCGGAACAATTTCTGTTGAAGTATCAGAACTGTTATCTCGAATGTTGAAACGTAAAGGAATCCCCCACAATGTATTGAATGCCAAACAGCACCAGAAAGAAGCTGAAATTGTAACCAGGGCAGGTCAATCAGGAGCTATAACCATTGCCACCAATATGGCAGGTCGTGGAACAGACATAAAACTGGGAACCGGTGTGAAAGAAATTAGCGGTCTCCATATCTTGGGTACCGAACGCCATGATTCCCGGCGGATTGATCTCCAACTCCGTGGGCGATCTGGTCGTCAGGGGGATCCGGGGTCATCCCAGTTCTATTTATCTTTGGAAGATGACCTCATGAGGCTGTTTGGCAGCGATAGAATTGCTGGAATTATGGATAGAATGGGCGTAGAAGAAGGAGAAGTTATTACAGCTAAAATGGTAACACGGGCTATTTCCAATGCACAAAAGAAAGTGGAGGGGCGAAACTACAGCATCCGAAAACATCTCCTGGAATATGACGATGTGATGAATCAGCAAAGAAAGGTGGTTTATGAAATCCGAAATCAAGCTCTCCATGGGACGGATATGAAAGAGACAGTCCTTGAATTTATTGAAGAATATGTAGCGGACGAATTGGAATCTCAAGAAAGTACCAACCCCGAAGACTGGAATTGGGAAAGTTTAAAACATAATATTGCATCCCACCTTTTGGTGGAAGCTGATCCCGATTCCATGAAGAGTGAATTAAACAAAGATGACATATCAATTGACGATATCCACGATTTTATCATAGAGAAAACAAAAAATGTGTACGCAGCTCGGGAATCTTTAGTCCCGGAAGAAATCATGCGGGGATTTGAACGGTTTGTTGTTCTAAGAACCATTGATGAAAAATGGAAAGATCATTTATACAGCATGGACCAAATTCGGGAGGGAATCAATCTACGGGCGTATGGACAGAAAGATCCCCTTCTGGAGTACAAATCTGAGGGGTTTAAGCTCTTTCAAATTATGATGGGTGAACTGAACAGAACAACGGTTCAAAGATTACTCAGAACCCAACTTCAAGGGATGGAACAGGCACCCCAAATTCGCAGACAACAAGTAAGAAATGTCCAAACACAGCATAAAGATACTACCGGAATGGGGTTTTCAGGACAAACAAGGGTTGGGCAGGCAAGCCAACCCAGACAACCAGCACAAATACCCGTTCACATTGAGAAAAAAATAGGTAGAAACGAAAAAATTACGATGGTAAGCCCCAGCGGGAAAAAAGTAATGATCAAGCATAAAAAACTTCAGCAATATTTGAATCAGGGATATACTGAAGTATAGTGAGTCATTATTCAGAAAAAAACGATCTTTTGTACACAGGTAAAGAGTAATGACTGTTTTAAAAGTTTCATTGTAAATTTCCACAGATTTGCCGTGGTGGTGGAACTGGTATACACGCTAGATTTAGGATCTAGTCTCCTCTGGAGGTGCAGGTTCGAGTCCTGTCCGCGGCACAAAATAACTTATTATAATTCTTTAACCAGACCACCGAATTTTCGATCAATCTGGAAGCCCAATTTATAAAACAACCCTGCCTGAAAAAACCCAATTGTCACATATTTATACCGATGATCTCTTAACCGATTGAACAATTCTTCCAGCAGTTTCAGACTCAGGTGTCTTTTTCGGTATGGATAACGAATGACAATTTTTTCAATGTAAGCAGTTTTCTCTTCGATTTTTTTCCAGTAGACGCCACCCACCATCTGGTTGTTAGAATTAATAAGCAAAAGAAACTCATGCTGTGGCTGAAAAATACCGGGGAGGTTTGCTTCACCAAGCAAAGAATGAAATCGGGCAATCTCTTTTGGTTTAAACGGAGGTCGGATCCGATATCTATCGCCAGTGCTATCTTCAGCTAAAGAAATTAAGTCAAGCCGGCTTTTTGAACCTGTTTCCCATACAATCAATTCTCCTTCTTCAGCAGCATCCAAGTGTTCAAATAGAAGTCTGGTTAAAAAGTATTCCTCTTCTTTTGTAAGGGTAATATTTTCATGAATATGGTGAAGGTGTGATCCTAAGTCTTCAAGTGTAACTGTCTTCGCTCTCAATTCCTTTTGAAGTGAAAGTAATTCATCAAACAATTCCGGGCTGGAGTCTTTAAAACAAGTCATGAGGAAAAACCGAATTCTTGTTTCCGGATACTCATCCAGCAGAGCTCTAAGACGATAATCCTTGTACAACTCTTGTAAAATTGAGCCCCGTGCCTGAACCGAAGCCTTCGGATTTAATTCTAACCACCGCTGGTATCTCAAAGATGCAAACACTACCTGTTTGGTCAATACACCATTTTCATTAACCTCATCGATAAATGAAGTAATTTGATCTTGAATTAAACCTAACGATTCTCCTTTTTGCTTTATTTGCTTATTCCGGAACTCTTTTTTAAAATCCTGCAGAAATTCAAGTCCCTGTTTCACTTTCACCACCTGAAGAAGGGCAGTAAAGAGTACTTCCCAACCTCCCATTCGTTTTAATCCCGAATAATCCTGTTCCGAAGTAATAATAAATCGATCATAGAGAGTAAATACAAAATCAGAAATTGTGGTGAAATGTTTCCTGTTGGATATGGAAATTAATCGTGTTCCGGTTGCATAATCGTACTTGGGAATAATCAGGTTTTTTGTCGATGGATTAGCGGTATAAAGAACATTTCCTGTCCTATACCAAAAATCTATATAAGCCATGAGACCATTCCAAACGAAATGAAGCCATTGCATTTGCCATCTGTCAGCAGCTTTTCCGCTTGCAATTTCGTCCCGATTTCGGTCAAGATGCTGGTAAAGAGTTTCACCATGTATATACTCTTCGGTATACAGATCGTATTTGGGCCAATAACCACCGAAATCCTCTACAAGTTTCGGTCCATAAATGGAAGAGCCGGAAGTGATCAACCATCTGATTTCATCCTGTATAAACTCCTTACCCAGGTTTTCGTCAAGATTAATAACGAAATTGTACGAGTCTGAACTTCTGGTCTGCACAAGAACACGGAACACACTTTTCCCATGATTACGACCCAGAAAAGAAACCCAAATTCCATTTTTTTGGATATCTTTTAACCAGATTAACCGGTGATTTGAAAAAAGGAAAATAGCCTCTTGAAGCAGGACAGTATTCCCCATTGCTTCCATCAATCTTTTTCTGGATTGCTCTTCAACATTCTTATCAAACAGGATTGTGTCGCCCCAGGTATATTCATCGCCTGTGTCTGGATCAATTGCTAAATGCCTGTCAACTCCAACCCATTCCCGGAAACCGCTGGTGAGTGTTACAAATGCTTTTTTAACTGTCGCAAGAACCTGCTTCTGCGCACCGGATAGCTCCCATCGGATCAACTCCACTCTTGCCCATATATAGCTTTTGGGATGTAAAACGCCATAGTTTGCAATAATCTTTAGAAGAAAGCAAAGAAATGCCTGCTTTTTCAAATCAAGGGATTTTTTTTCAAGCCGTTTGGTTATGACATACTTGAGAAGAGCATCAAAATGTTCCTGCTGAATATGTTGAATATCAAATTCTATCTTTTTTATGTTATCAATCTTTTTCAATTTTTCACACACGTTTGTGAGGAGTTCAAGAAATACTGAACCGGTAATATGAGGTAAAAGATACTCAAGGGATTTAATTTGAATCTTCTGCGAAGGATGGGATTGAAGACGAAGGATAACTTTATGAACCATTTCCTTAAAATCACCTGTATTATTTTCAAGTGCCTGATGCAATTGATTCATGGCGCCAACCATTTCATCATTTTTATGGTGGTGTAAAACAACTGCTGCTTCGTGAAGAAGCTGAAGTGAGTCTGTCTTCCTTTGTCTGACTTCCTCCCTTTTCTCATTTGGGGGTTTGGTGAATCTTCCGTCTCCCCAGGAGAGTGAAGTCACATTGAGTTGTATGGATGAATTGATTTCAAACTTTGATATCCGGAATGCGATGGGACCGGTGAAATCAACAAGTCCTTGGTTTCCAAGCCAGAGATATGGAGAAATCATCAGTGTTTCAAAATCTATATATTCTCTATTAATTCTATAAGAAAAATCGCCAATCTGAATCATACCGGAACCCAGGTGTAATACGAGCGATTTCGTCTCATTTCGAACAGATACAGTTTTTCCGTCCCAATGTATATCAGATGGGATTATTCCCTTTTCTCTTATTAACCAGTTTGGTATTCGGATTTCAATTTTTTTACTAATAAGACTGGTGTAATTTTTTACGTACATCGGGTTAATAACTTCCGCGAAATTTTTCAGGATGATATTTCGTTTATATGTTTCTTTACGGGTCAGTTCACCGTGCTCAACTGAAAAATCCCGTTGAATGATAGCAAAATTCACAATCCGTTCATACGGAGCAAGAAAACTATTAACCGATTGTACCAGGGAACCAAAATAATCGCGAAATTCCTGTTTTGAATTGTTCTGAATGTCCAAAGGAATTTGTTCATACTTTGGGTAAAGCATAACGGTATTGTACTCTCGTCCATCTCCAACAAGAAATACTGATTTTATTGTGTCAAAATCCTGAAAAAGATTTTCTATCTTTTGGGGAGAAATAGTTTGTCCCCGACTGTTCTTATAAATTTCCTTTTTTCTATCAATAATGAAAAGGTGGTCCTTTTTACATTTGAAAATATCACCGGTATGAAACCAATCATCAGAGAGGGGAGGCGAATTGTTTTCACCAAAATATCCGGGTGTGATGTACGGTCCTCGAAGCAGGAGTTCGCCATCCTGTCTTAGTTTTATTTCTATCCCGGGGAGTGATATTCCAACGGAGTTGCGGACATAATCCCCCGGTGGTGTCATTGTAATTCCTCCGGTTGCTTCTGTCATTCCATAACCACTCAAAAGATAAATGCCATATTTCTGATAAAATTCAAAAATGTCAGGATCAAGATATCCGGCTGCCGAAAGTCCCAGTTTAAGCCTGCCACCAGTTAATTTTTTCAAAACTGCTCTTATTTTTTCAGGTGGTAATTGATCACGTTGTATTTGACTATTGGTTTTTTCGTGTAGCTGAATCCATCGTTTCGGAATGCTAATGAAGACTGTAGGCTTGACCACTAAAAAATCCTTCAAAAGAGTTTTGAAAGCAGGAGATTCAGCAAAGGCATATGTAGCTCCCCAGAAAATTGTTCCCATCATTTCCAGATACCGACCAAACGTATGGTAGAGAGGTAAATAGGAAAGGAAAACATCATTATTTGATAAATCCGGTAATGCAAGTGCCCGGGAAAACCGTTTGGAAATTATATTCATCTGGGTGAAAATAATTCCCTTCGGATTCGCTGTAGTGCCCGATGTGTACATAATAGTTGACACTCCATCATTTTCAGTTATATTCAATCGGTTTTCAAGTATTTCCTGTGGAACGTTTTTACCAATTGATAAAAATTCTTCCCATGTTTGTGATGGGAAACGAAGTGAGTGTATATCGGGGAGTTGAGTTACTGATAAAACTCCAGAATTACTTCGGAGCTGATTGAAAAGATCGTGTGGTTCTGCTCCTCCAATAAAGAGATGTGTAATCCCCGCGTGGTTAAGTATATAATTCAAATCCGCTTTAGAAAGATTGATGGGAATCGGGACTATCCGAAAATGAAAAGAAAGACAGGCTAAATCTAATAGGGCTCCATATAAAGAATTTGTTGTCAAAATACCGATAACTGGATGAGAGAATCCATCGGTTAATTTGGAAAGAGATTTACCAATTTCCAGCATGCGTTTCCATGCTTGTTTATATGTAATAGTTACAACTTCTTTCCCCTTGACAATTTGAAATAATGCTTTTTGGGAATAGGTTTTTACTCGCTGTAATATCAAATGACCAACATGAAAACCGGACTTCCTAGTTAAACTGATTAACAAGTCAATCCACATTTCCTTTTTATCTGACTTATAAAAAGTCTTATTTATCAGAGGAAGGTGACCAGATTCGAGAAAGGAATGAACCGTTACAGAAGGGTAGTCTCCCTCTAACAACTCCTCTGCAATGGTAAAAAGCAATGCTTCATCCGGTGATGAAGTTTTTGCTTTTTCTATGACACTATCTATATGCGAACGAGATAAATTTCTTATCATCAGAAATTAAGATAGTCCAAGAGAACGTAATGATACCTAATCAATTAAATATTCATATAAGAGAAAATGGTTTTCCTTCATCTCTTTTAATGCTTTATCTTAAGTTCTCGTAAAAAATATTCATTCCACTTGATAAACTCAAAATAATAAATCAATTTAGGCGAACCTATGAAAAATAATAAAGAATCAGTTTTTTCTTTTACTCAGCAAGAAATCACTGAACTGCTAAAAACCACACCTTCTGGAATCAAGAAATATATTAATGAACTTGAAGACCAGATTAAAAACTTATCTAAAATTGGGGTTGCGCTTTCCAAGGAAAAAGATATGGGAAAATTATTAGAAACGATTCTTCTTGAGGCAAAAAGAATTTCCGCAGCAGATGGTGGAACATTATATATGAAAACAGAGGATAATCGCTTAAAATTTGAAATAATGATGACAGATTCTTTAGGAATTCACTATGGGGGGACATCGCCTAAACCGATACCTGATACCATCTACCCGGTTAAATTGTATAATCCGGAAACGAATCAACCAAATTACTACAATGTATCAGCTTATGCTGCATTGACAGGCAAAACGATAAATATTAAAGACGCTTATACGGAAAAAGGATTTGATTTTTCCGGTACCATAGAATATGATAAAAAACACGGATATCATTCAAAATCATTTTTAACAGTGCCAATGAAAAACCATGAAAATAAAATTATAGGTGTTCTCCAGGTGTTGAATGCAAAAAATCCAAAGACAGGTGAAATAGTTTCATTTTCTACCTCAGTAAATATGATTGAAAGCCTTGCAAGCCAAGCTGCTGTTGCAATCACAAACAAAAATTTAATTAGAGAATTAGAGGTTCTTTTTGAGTCGTTTATTAAACTAATCGCAACTGCTATTGATAAAAAATCTGCTTATACTGGAGGACATTGCAGTCGCGTACCGGAGATTACAATGATGCTCGCAGATGCTGTTGGAAAGATTAAAAGCGGGAAATATAAGAATTTTAACATGACTCAAGATGAACGATATGAATTATATATTGCAGCCTGGCTTCATGATTGCGGTAAAGTGGCTACCCCTACTCACATTGTTGACAAAGGAACAAAACTGGAGAATATTTTTGATCGGATTGAGATTATCAACAACAAGTTTGAGGTCCTTCGTCGTGATAAAGAAATTGAATTCTTAAAAAAGACATATAAGTTGAATAATAGTAACAAAACCGCTTTAACAAAAATTAAGGATCAATATAAAATACAAATGAAACAATTGGATGTAGACGAAACATTCCTTGAACGATGTAATATTGGTGGTGAATTTATGCCTGAAGAATTGCAGGAACGGGTAATACAGATTTCAAAATATCCCTTTAAGAACAAAGGCAAGAAAATACCCTTTTTATCAAAAGATGAAGTGCGCAACTTAAACATTCCAAAGGGGACACTGCTTCCCGAAGAACGTGAAATAATTAACAGCCATATCTCCATTACTATTGAAATGTTGGAACAGTTACCATATCCAGACCATTTAAAAAATATTCCCGAGTTCGCTGGTGGACATCACGAAAAATTAGATGGTACTGGATATCCGCGGGGTTTGACAGGGGACCAAATGTCCACACAAGCTAAAATGATCGCAATTGCCGATATTTTCGAAGCATTAACTGCTGCTGACCGTCCTTATAAGGAGGGGAAAAAGCTTTCGGAAACTATGCGGATTATGGGGTTTATGATTAAAGATAAACATATTGATAAAGATTTATTTAAAATATTTGTGAAAGCAGGAGTCTATAAAAAATATGCGAAAAAATTTGTAAATCCAAATCAAATTGACAAAGTTGATGAAACATCAATATTATAAAAATAAAAAATCTAATTATTAACCCTGAAAATATCGTCAGAAAACTACTGATAAGAATAATAGTTAATAATATATGACATTTGAGATTGCCATAGTTCTGGGTGTGATTATCCTAATGTTTATTCTATTTGTGTCGGAACTGTTTCCGCTGGACGTAACGGCATTGTCAATATTAGCAGTTGTATTAGTATTAGGCTTTATAACTCCTGAAGAAGCCATTAGCGGATTTGCCAATCCGGCTGTGATTACCATTGCACTGTTATTTGTATTAAGTCATTCCTTGCAAAAATCAGGAATATTGGAATATATGGTTATTCGTCTAAACAAACTCACTGAACGATCTCGATTCCTGGGGTTGTTTGTTTTTTTAATAACGGTGGCCATGGCATCTGCCTTTGTTAACAATACAGCTATCGTAGCTATATTTATACCGTTGACAATTCGTTTTGCTCAAAAGTATAATTTAAGTCCGTCTAAATTGCTTATACCGTTGAGTTATATCGCCATCATTGGAGGAACACTTACCTTAGTAGGTACTTCCACTAACCTGCTGGTGAATTCAATTTATGTTAATACTGCATCTTCCTCCTCGATGGAAGGAGTTTTATCACCACCCACTCCTTTGGGAATGTTTGAGTTCGCAAAATTCGGGTTGGTTATGCTCGTCATTGGTATGGCATATTTATTAATAGCCGTTCCATTTTTAATACCATCCAGAACTATAACGTCCAGTTTAACTAAAAGTTATCACATGGGTGGTTATTTGACTGAATTAAAAGTGAGTGAAGAATCCCCACTTGTTGGGCGTACCTGCAAGAAAAGAGCAGTAAATAAGAATTACGATATCACAGTTTTGGATATATTAAGAAACGGTAATCTGATCAGTAAAAATATTCGTGATACAATTATTCATCCAGGGGATATTTTATTTGTCCGGGGTTCCCTTGAAAACTTTTTAAGAATGAAGGAAGTAGAAAAGGTTACTATGCTGACGGATGAAAAATTGACCCAGGATGAATTAATCCATGATGATAACACTCTGGTAGAATGCTTGTTAACGAATCAGACAGATTTGGTGGGTAAAAGTTTAATGGAAATCAATTTCCGCCGTCGTTTCGGCAGTTTCATTTTAGCAATCAGACGGGAAGGAGAGATTCTCAGAAAGAAAATTGCTCATGTTGTTCTTCAAGCATTTGATACCCTTCTTGTTTATGGACCAATTGAAAAAATTAAAGAGCTTTCCGATTCTGGTGATTTCATTGTTTTAGGCGAAATTGAAGCAACACTTCAAAAACATAAATATTGGTGGGTAAGTGTTGCAGTAATATTAGGAGCAGTTATTCTGGCTGCACTTGGGATTGTTCCTATTCTGAAAGGAGCCTTGGTTGGCGCTATATTCCTATTAGTGATCAGAGTGGTCACAGCGAATGAAGCTTATCAGAGTATTAATTGGCAGGTAATCGTATTGATTGCTGCATTAATTCCTTTGGGTATTGTTGTTCAAAAAAGCGGTACTGCTTTTTGGATTGGAACAGTATTGAATGACATTGCAAATACATTCAATCCTGTTATTCGTCCAACAGTCATGTTATCGTTAGTGTACCTTGTTACAATAATCCTCACGGAAATGACATCCAACGCCGCCACAGCTATTATTATGACACCTATCGCTATTTCTGCATCACAGCAGATGGGGCTAGACCCCCGGCCATTTGTATTTGCAGTATGTTTTGCGGCTTCTGCATCATTTATTACACCAATTGGTTACCAGACTAACTTGATGGTTTATGGCCCCGGGGGGTACAAGTTTTCTGATTATATGCGTGTGGGATTGCCCCTGGCAGTTGTTTTATGGATCATGGCAACCTGGCTTATCCCAATACTTTGGCCCTTTACTTCAATTAATGTGTAACCATTTCTGAATCTTTTTCAATTAATGAGAAAAAGAAAGGAATTAACACTAACGATTTCGTAATAGCATACATGGATGATAATTGGAGGGTTCCCCCGTTGAAAATTCAATTGAATTGACCGTGGCTGATTTCTGGTTCCCTGGTGTGGGTCGTGTGAGATTACCGGTCCCGTAATCGACGAATCAGGTTGAAGAGTTTGAGAATAAAGTCATCATTAACAAACTGACTGCGGAGACAACCCAACTTCCGGTTTTTTATCAGTTTCCTGTTTCTTGCGGTCACAGGAAATAAGCATTAATCTTTAGACTGTTTAATCTAAATTTGGTTTTTCGAATGGGTGAATCCAGACTAGAAGAATATTTATCCAATCCTGCAAAGGGTTTATGGAAATTGACTGTTCCGGTCATGGTCGGGATGGGTGTTCAAACAATTTATACCATCGTTGATATGATATTTGTCGGCCGGCTGAGTGGGGATGCCATAGCTGCGGTGGCTTTTAATATGCCGTTATTCTTTTTTGTTCTGGGATTGACATTTGGACTGGGTTCCGGTGTAACTGCCTCCATAGCCCGGTTCATTGGTGCAAAAGATAAAATCAACGCTGATAACAGCGCAGAACATGCTGTAATCATGGGCTTGGGCATCAGTATTGTATTAACAACTATCGGGTTGGTTTACGGTAAACAAATTTTATTTAGTATTGGAGCAACCGCTGATGTCGCAGATTTAGGCTGGTCATATCTCAGGGTTATTTGTGTTGGATTACCCTTTATGGTGCTGTCCACGTTTTTTCGGTCTATACTGGCCGGGGAAGGTGACACCAAATTTCCCATGACCGTTGCTGCTCTGGGAACAGTATTAAATATTATTCTGGACCCAATTTTTATTTTTACACTTGGTTTAGGTGTGGCCGGGGCTGCCTGGGCAACTGCCATCAGCCAGATTATCGTTTTTATTATTTTTGTTTACATGCTTTTTGTAAAAGAACATTCCTATATTACTTTTCGTTTAAGGGATTTTGAGCCATCTTCTTTTATTATGAAAGATATTATTAAAGTTGGTCTCCCTGCTTCCATGTCTATGGTGATTATGTCTATCGGACAGCTAATTTTTAATAGGATTCTGGTGCATTTTTCCACTGATGCCGTAGCCGCGTATCAGATTGGCGGGCGAATTGATATGGTCATTTTTTTACCTATCCTGTCTATAGCATTCGGATTAACAACTTTAGTGGGAATGTTTAATGGTGCACAGGAAATGGACAAAGTAAAGTATATTATTAAATATGGGTTAATCAGGTCATTTTTAATCACGGTGGTTATTTCTATTATAGTATATACTTTTGCACCACAATTGATCATGGGTTTTACTAAGGATATTTATATCCAGAATACAGCGGTCAAATATTTAAGGCTTATGTCCATGATTTATCCGCTGGTTGCGACAGCACTGCCTTGTGGTCGCATTCTCCAGGGTTTTGGTCTTGGAATGCCTTTGCTGATCATTACGTCAATTCGTGTTTTGCTTCTATCATCTCCATTGGCAGCGTTTTTTATTTTCATTCAAGGAAGACCTCTGGAATGGATCTGGTATTCCATAATGATCTCAGCAGTTGTTTCATGTGTAGTAGCGTTAACCTGGCTTTACTGGGCAATCAGAAAATTTTCATTAACAAAAATTCAAACGTCAATTACAAGTACATAGGCAATTTTCATGTTAAATTAAATAATTAGAATAATTATTTTAGAAAAAATACAATGATGATTTCATTATCAAATGTATTTTAAACAAATTTATACAACCAGTTGAATTAATGAAACATTTTTATTATTATGTAAGTCACTCAGTGAAAACCAAATCAATGTTTTGGGGAATTTTTAAATAAATTACTTTAATCAAATATTTCTATTTGCCTGTTAATTTACTTATAGATAGATTTGAATCGCCAACCCGACAATTTATAATAAACTTCCTTGCTTTGCGAAATTTTTTCACTTGCTGATTTCAATAGCTGAACGAAAAATTAGTACAGAAAGTTGGAAATGGCCGAAGCAATAGAACTAGATTTTACAACCACAAAAGTTCGATCCCAAGAACCGGATCCAAAAGTTCCGGAAGCTCTCCTCAATGTTAAATTAGGTACAGAGCCATTAATTAAGCCAGATGGTGAATTCCCCGCTAAATTTCATATAAATAATTATTATGGAAAAGATACGCTCGGTATAGATGTCCTTAAGAATAAGTATTTAGCCCCCCGGGAACAACATCCCTGGGAATTATGGAACCGCCAGGCAAAAAGTATTTCTTCCGTAGAGAAAACGAAGCATCTTCAAGATAAATGGGAGAAAAAATTCTTTTCCATACTTGAAAATTTCAGGTTTGTCCCTGGTGGTCGTATTATGCATGGAGCAGGCCGGAAGGATATTACAACGACATTAAATAATTGTTATGTTGTCGCTATTAAGGACGACTCCATAAATGCTATCTATTCTGCTATTAACGATGAGGCTCTTACCTATAAATATGGTGGTGGGTGTGGCCACGACCTCTCACTTTTGAGACCAGCAGGCGACGCTATCCATGGCACGGGAGGGGAGTCATGTGGACCAACGGGATTCATGAACCTGTTCAGCGAGAACACAAATACAATTGCTCAACATGGAAGACGGGGTGCTAATATGCAAACACTCCGGGTAGATCATCCTGATATCGAAAAATTTATCGCCATCAAAACAAATGATATTAATATGGTTAAATACTCCAACATTTCAGTTTTGTTAACACATAAATTTTTACAAGCAGTAGAACAGAATGACGATTTTGAACTCATGTGGAATAATACGGCATACAAAACTATGAAAGCTCGAGATTTATGGAATAAGATTATCCATTTTGCACATAGCAGTGCGGAACCGGGACTCATCTTTTGGGACACAATGAAAGATTTCCACAATGCAGAATATTGTAGTCCTTTAGTATCAACAAATCCATGTGCCGAACAACCATTACCGGAGGGCGGGTGCTGTAATCTTGGCGCTGTTAACCTTGAAAGATTCGTAGATAAAACTAAGAATTTCAGTATTGAGAAATTTAAAGAAACTGTCTCCATAGGATTCCGCTTTTTAGATAATGTTGTTGATTACAACATGAAAAGGCATGCCTTAGCATCACAAAAAGCTAATGCTAAGAATGATCGTAGAGTTGGGTTAGGAATTCTTGGCCTGGCTGATATGCTGGTAAAAATGAATATTAGGTACGACAGTGAGGATGCGATTCAAACCGTGGATCAGATTATGCAAATATTCCGAGATACTGCCTATGAAACCAGTATAGAACTGGCCAAAGAAAAGGGTGCCTTCCCAAATTTCGACTGGGCTGGATATAGCAAAAGCAAATTTATTAAAAATCTTCCTAAAAATCTTCGGGACCAGATTCAAAAATACGGTGTCCGAAACAGCACGCTCACAACTGTAGCTCCAACTGGAAGCGGAGCCATAGTTGCTAGAGTTTCCTCCGGGATTGAACCAATTTTTGATACATCTTACAAGCGGAGAGTAAAGAAAAATGAAGGCAATGGCACTCTGTTTAAAGAATATAAAGTATATCACCCAATCATTGAAAAACTCTTTGGAAATGATGAGGACCTCCCTGATTATATTATCACTGCCCACAACATTGATCCGTACTTTCGTGTAAGAATGCAGGGAGTTATCCAAAAGTATATTGACAGTTCTATCTCTTCAACCGTAAACCTGCCTGGAGATGTTTCAGTTGAAACTGTTGCAGATATTTACATGACTGCTTATAAAGCAGGATTAAAAGGTATTACCGTTTACCGGGAAGGGGCACGTGAAGGCATACTCATCACAGATGCAAAAACGAATGAAGGAAAAGAAACACAAGAAATAACCACTAATAGATCAGCTGAAAAAGTTAAGTTGAGAACAGAACCACGATTCAGACCTACTACAACTTTAGGATTGACCCGGAGAATTCGTACCGGGGAAGGGACGTTATACATTACTGTCAATGAGGATGAGCATGGCCTTTGTGAAGTATTTACTGCTATTGGTAAAGCCGGAGGAAATGCAGCTGCACAATCTGAGGCAATAAGCCGACTTATTTCTCTAGCCTTACGATCAGGAATCAATCCCGAATCTATTGTGAAGCAATTAAAAGGAATTAGCGGACCAAATCCCACGTGGGAAGACGGACGACTTATACTTTCTACTCCTGATGCTATTGGGAAGGCATTGGATGATTATCTGAAAAATCGCACACCACGAAAATCATCGGATGAACCAAAGTTTACACATTTTACCATTGCAAATGAAGCTGAGACACACGGTAAGAGTATACAAGACTATACGGTAAAAAACATTTCTTCATGTCCGGACTGTGGAGGACCCATCCAGTTTCAGTCTGGATGCGTGACTTGTACCGGCTGTGGATTTTCTAAATGCGATTAAAGGCTTTATATATTTAGTTCTAACTTAACCCTTCCGAAGAAGTCGCCTGAGAAGGGGAGAGAGCTATACTTTCATGATTTCTTTTTCTTTTTGTACCTGTACTGTTTTCAATTCATCGATATGCCGGTCCGTCATTATCTGAATATCAATTTCCGCTCGTCTGATTTCATCTTCTGATATATTCTCTCCGGTTTGGAGAACTTTCAGTTGGTGGTTTGCATCCTTTCGAACATTACGAACAGATACTCTTCCCTCTTCCACTAAATCATGAACATATCGGATAAGTTCTTTTCTCCTGTCTTCGGATAATTGAGGTATAGGAACTATAACAGCATTACCGTTATTGCTTGGTGTCAATCCAATATTACTCTCAAGGATTGCTTTTTCAATATCAGGAATCAATGCTTTTTCATAGGGCAGGATAGAAATCATCTGCGGATTCGGAACTGAAATATTTCCAACCTGATTTAACGGTGTCAATGTTCCATAGTAGCTCACTTGGATGCTGTCAAGAAGTTCTGGATTTGCACGTCCTGTTCGAACCTTTCCTAACTCTATTTTTGTATGGATGAGAGCTTGATCCATTCGATGTTCAGCATCTTTTAAAATACCTTCAATCATATCTATCTATTTACTCCGTGACTAACGTACCAAGTTTACCACCTAAAACAATTTTTTTCAAGTTTCCAGATTTATTGATATTAAATACTATTATAGGCAAGGAATTTTCATTACAAAGGGTAATCGCCGTCATATCCATCACACGAAGATTTTTATTTAAAACTTCTTTAAAAAGAATAGAATCATATTTCACGGCATTAGGATATTTCATAGGATCTTTATCATATACACCATCTACTTTTGTCCCCTTTAACACAATTTCAGCATTTAACTCTATCGCTCGCAGTGCGGCTGCCGTATCTGTGCTGAAATAGGGGTTTCCGGTTCCACCGGCAACAATAACAATTCTACCTTTCTCAAGATGGCGTAATGCCCGTCTACGAATATAAGGTTCAGCAATTTGAGTCACGCTGATTGCTGAAAGCGTTCGAGTGGAACAATCAAGTTTTTCAAGAGCATCCTGCAGTGCGATTGCGTTCATGATGGTAGCCATCATCCCAAGATAATCCCCCGTTACTCTTCCCATCCCCCTGCTTTCAGCCTGGATACCCCGGAAAATATTCCCTGCACCGATAATCAACCCAATGGAAAGTCCAAGATCATAAATTGACTTGACTTCTTTTGCAAGATAATCAGCACGTTCCGGGTTAATGCCAAAACCATCCTCTCCTGCAAGAATTTCTCCACTCAGTTTCAGAAGAATTCGCCTGTAAACAGGTTTGTCCATATTGGGATTTTTCAAGGAGGTCAGGTTTATTCACCAATTGCGAATCGTATAAATCGATTCACATTGATGTTTTCACCTAAAATAGCAATTATTTCATTTATTAGATCTTGAATGTTTTTCTCTGAATCCTTAATAAAAGTCTGATCCAGCAAGCAATTGTCCTGGAAGAATTTATTTAATTTTCCCTCTAAAATTTTATCTATAATTTCCTTGGGTTTTCCAGAAGATTTTGCCTGCTCAAGATAAATACTCTTTTCCCTGGCAATCAGTTCTGGATCTACGTCTTCACGCTTGATCGCAATAGGATTTGTAGCCGCAATCTGCATGGAAATATTATGAGCAAGGTTTTTGAATTCTTCTGTCTTGGTAACAAAATCAGTTTCACATCCTATATCAAGAAGAACGCCCAGACGATTGCCTTGATGAATATATGAATAAATTAATCCTTCTTTAGCAACACGGGAGCTTTTTTGCTCTGCTTTTGTTATTCCAGTTTTTCTTAGATAATCAACTGCTTTTTCTATATCACCAGAAGACTCAACAAGTGCCTTTTTACAGTTCATCATACCGGCTCCTGTCTTATCACGAAGGTGTTTTACTTTTTTTGCATCAACACTTATCATAACAAACTAATTATCTTCCTCTTCAATGGCAGTTGGTTTCTTCTTGCCAGCCTTGCTTCTCTTTACCTTCTTTTTTTTAGAATCAGTTTCTTCGGTAGTTTTTGCTTTGATTGATTTTTTCTTAGCAGTTTTTTTTATCGGAATCTCAAGTTCTTTAGTATCTACAGTTAGCTCTTCTGCCACAGTTTTTTTATCCATCTCTTCGGATGATTCTTCTTTCTTAATTTCAGGCTCATCTTCCTTGGTATCTGACTGTTCTGAATCCAATTTAATATCATCTAGAGAATCATCCTTCGCCCTTGCTTCAATCACTGCATCAGCTAGAGCAGATATTATGAGCTGGATTGTTCGGATGGAATCATCATTTGCCGGAATCGGATAATCAATTTTCCTGGGATCTGTATTTGAATCCACCATAGCAATTACAGGAATTTCCAGCAAATTTGCTTCTTTGATAGCAATAGACTCAAAAAATGCATCCACAATAACAACTGCATCAGGAAGGCGTCGCATATCCTTGATCCCTCGGTGTTGATCAGATAACTTAATCCTCTCGCGGTTAAGCATTTGTAATTCTTTCTTAGTTAGATTCTCATAAATACTTGATCCTTCTTTTTCCAGTAGTTGAAGGCGCTTGATACTTTTCTTAATTGTAGAAAAATTTGTAAGTGTTCCGCCAAGCCAGCGCTCAACCACATAAAACATGCCACACCGATCAGCTTCCTGTTGAATAATATCTTTGGCCTGCTTTTTTGTACCGACAAATAGAATTTCTCCATTGCGTGAAATTACTTCTGTGATAAATTGGGTTGCCCTCTCAATATTTTTCAGTGTTTCTTCAAGATTAATAATGTGAACACCATTTTTTTCCATGAGAACATAAGGCTGAAAATTTGGATTCCACTTGCGGACTACATGTCCAAAGTGAGCTCCTATACTTAATAAATCATCAAAAGTAATCTGTGCCATTAAATTATCTTTTTGAAAATTGAAATTTCTTACGGGCTCCGGGTTGACCGTATTTTTTTCGCTCCACCCGACGGGAATCTCTAGTGAGATAACCGGGAGGTTTTAATAAACTACGATGGTTTTTGTTTGCTTGTAAAAGAGCTCGAGATATACCTAATCGAACAGCACCGGCTTGACCGGTGAGACCCCCTCCCTTCACATTGGCACTAATGTCATAATCACCAAGGCAACCAACCGTATTTAGCGGTTGATTCACAAGGATTGCTAAACTTTCACGGCAAAGATACTTTTTATATTCTTTACCATTAATTATAAAAACTCCTTTCCCATGACTAAGAAAGACACGGGCAATTGAACTTTTTCTCCTTCCAGTTGCTTGATAAGTTTCTTTACTCATTTACATTTCAAGTTTTTTAGGTTGCTGGGCATGGTGCAGATGATCCTGACCTGCAAAAACCTTAAGATGCTTAAAAAGTTTACTGCCTAAACGATTGTGAGGCAGCATTCCCCGAATGGCATTTTCTATAACTTTTTTTGGATAAGTTTTTCTCATAAATTTTAAAGTTTTCATTGAGCCACCACCTGGATAACCAGAGTGTTTAAAATATGATTTGTCCGTTTCCTTATTTCCTGAGACTCTGATCTTTTCAGCATTTACAACAATAACATAATCACCCATATCCATATGAGGTGTAAATTGAGGCTTATGCTTCCCCCTTAAAACCTGGGCAATTTGACTCGCAAACCGTCCAAGGGTTTGACCCTCTGCATCGGCCACCCACCAATCATGGCTTATTTCTGATTTACTGATTGACTTTGTTCTCATAATTTTCACTTCGATAAAAGTTGATGAAAGTAGTATAACTCTCCAATCATAGTCAATATTAATTCAATACAAATTATAGTAAATAAAAAATGCCAACCCCATTAAAAATAGAGGAAGGATCAGGTCATCTCAGTAAACATTCCTTTCGAAAGAATAAATTGAATTTTCCCTGTCAGTTTTTTGCCAAGAAAAGGACTGTTTCCGGAGCGGGATTGAATGTCTGTTTCTTTAAATACCCATTCCTTCTCGGTATCAATCACAGCAATCTCAGCCTGAATTCCAAATTTAAATAAATCAGTTTGGAATCCCATCACCACTCTTGGGTTTACGGTCAATTTTGGGATTAATTCTTCAAGCGTCATCCCTGACTCTTTCACTAATATCTGATAAACCACACCAAAACAACTCTCAAGCCCAATCATTCCAAAGGGAGCCAGATCAAAAGTTCTCTCTTTTTCTTCAATAGTATGAGGGGCATGATCAGTAGCTATACAATCAATTACATCATCTTTTAACGCTTTTATAAGTCCCTGGCGGTCATATTCGGTTCTTATCGGCGGGGAAACCTTTAAATTTGTGTCGTATCCAACCAGAACTTCATCGTTGAAATAAAGATGGTGTGGAGTCACCTCTGCCGAAAGGTATTTATATTCTTTTTTCATTCTTCGAACATGATTAATGGCTTTAGCCGTGCTTATATGAGGAACATGAAGAATTGAGCCTGCTAATTGTGCAAGTTCCAAATCGCGGTTCACCATAATTGATTCGGCAATATCCGGATTTCCAGTCAATCCCATTCGAGTTGATATTTCCCCTTCGTTCATAACACCATTATTACGGATACAACAATCTTCAGCATGATTGATAATTGGTACTCTCAACATTCCCGCGTACTCTAAAGCAAGCCTCATAATTTCTCCATCTGAGACAGGTATACCATCATCACTAAAAGCGATTGCGCCTGCATTTCTCATTGCAGCCATCTCACAGATTTCTTTGCCTTTCTGCCCCTTGGTAATCGCACCAATAGGATGAATATGAATGGGTAATGTCTCTGCTTTTTCCACAATGAATCGAATTGATTCCGGAGTGTCAAGAGGAGGGTCGGTATTAGGCATAACACATACACGTGTAAATCCTCCTGCTAGAGCCGCTTGTGATCCAGTCGCAAGGCTTTCCTTGTCTTCCCTCCCTGGTTCCCGAAAATGAACGTGAATATCACAAAACCCATGAGTCACAATTAATCCAGAACAATCAACCTGAGTCATGGAAGATTTATAGTTCACATCACCAACTTTCTGAATCTTACCATTCTTAATAAAAACATCCCCAATATACTTTTCTTTTCGAAATGGATCAACAACCGTACCACCTTTTAGCAGGAGTTCTCTCGACTGTTTTTTACTTCGCATTATTCTTTGCTAAATCAATTTTCTTCTGTTTTCCCGCCCAGCAATAAATACAGGATTGCCATCCGGGAAGCAACACCATTTAAAACCTGATCGAGAATAATTGCTCTTTCACTATCGGCAACCGCACTGTCAATTTCCGTTCCCCTATTCATGGGTCCCGGGTGCATTATTACAAGATCCTTGTTGTGTCTTTTTATTCGTTCTACGGAAAGACCGAACAATGCTCTATACTCCCGTACAGAAGGATATAAACCGGTACCCATTCGTTCCAATTGAATTCGGAGTATAATAACAGCATCAGCCCAATCAATTACTTCATCCATATCATAACTTACTTTTACACCAAGTTTTTCAATATGGGGAGGTATGAGTGTTGACGGTCCACATATCATCACATTTACACCCATGGTAGTCAATCCATAAATATTGCTTAATGCAACCCTGCTATGGGAAATATCACCGATTATTCCCACGTTTAGCCCCTCCAGCTTTTTAAACTGTTCCTGCAGACTCATCATATCCAAAATAGCCTGGGTAGGGTGTTCGTGAGTCCCGTCTCCTGCATTGATCACTACTGCATCCACAAATTTGGTTAAATGCAACGGTGCTCCTGATGCGGGGTGTCTTAAAATAATAGCATCAATCTTCATTGCTTCGATATTTTGGACAGTATCTTTGAAACTCTCCCCTTTATTGAGACTACTTGATGAAACTGAAAAAACAACTGTATCAGCACTCATACGTTTCTGCGCTAATTCGAAACTAATCCTGGTACGTGTAGACATTTCAAAAAAAAGATTTGCTACTGTTTTTCCTTGCAAAGATGGAACTTTTTTGATTGGACGTTCCAGCACTTTCCGAAATCCAAAAGCTGTATCAATAATAGTTTGAATATCCTCAGCAGGATACCCTTCTAAGCCTAATAAATGTTTTTGTTTAAGGATCAAGATGTATCCCCGTATGAAGTTAAATCTGCGGAATCTTTTCCATCTATTTCTTTTAAATGAACTTCAACATGTTCACCTTCATGGGTGGGGATATTTTTTCCAACAAAATCCGCACGTATCGGCATCTCCCGGTGTCCTCTATCTACTAAAACCCCTAACTGAATTTTCTTTGGTCTTCCAAATGATAATAAAACATCAATTGCAGCTCGTACTGTCCTCCCTGTATAAAGCACATCGTCAATTAAAATAACTATTTTATCATCAATTGACATTGTAAGATCGGTTCCCTTAACCTGCGGAACTATCAATCGCTCTCTGAAATCATCCCGATAAAAGGAAATATCCACTAACCCCAGGGATACTTGTATATTTGAATGTTTGTGAATTAAAGATTGGAGTCTTTTTGCTAATGGCTCTCCGCGGGATTGAATACCAACTAATACAATTTCGGTGGATTCATGATTCCTTTCAACAATCTCATGAGACAAACGTGTTATAATTCGTTTTATCGATATTTCGTCTAAAACTTGTTTCTTTTTGTCCACAGCTTCTTCAATTAATAATATGATTTTTTTATCATTTCAATTTTCCCCAATAAAAAAACCTCCATAGAATTCATTCCAGTCTTTGGAAACCGAATACTCGGAGGTTCTCAATTACTCCCTTTCCTTCTCACTGGAATGGTTTAAAGGGATAATTTGCCTTGAAACATACAATAATAAGGGGGAATAGTTAAAAAGAAAAATAATAAGGCTATATAATAAAAACGGTTGAAGTTTTAACTCTGCCAATTACAAATAACTTGGTCCGCTATTTCGGATATTTTAAAAGCCCTCAATAATTCAATTTTCATGTTAGTTGATTCCTTATTGAACCACTGTAATTGCCGTTTTGCATATTGCCGTGTACGCAGATTAATATCTTCTACCATTTTTTCATAAGATAAATTATTATTCAAATAAGCAATTATCTGCCGGTAACCAATTGAGTCTAATGGATGTAACCGTTTATTTTGGAATTTCAGTTGAAGGTTCCTTACTTCCTCTATCCATCCATTGCTTAACATTTTTTTTGTTCGCTGTTGAATGCGTTTTTCCAATTCATCAATAAAACAAGTCAGAAAAACTGTAAAATTCTTAAAACCTTTTTCACCAGACTGTTTCTGCTCTTCAAAGTGGAGAGATGGTGCCTTACCCGTGGCTTTATAGATTTCAAGTGCCCGCACCAATCTCCTGCGATTGTTTGGATGAACAATTTTCGCATAGTCAGGATCTACACTCTGCAGCTTTTCTAATAGAACGCTTCCTCCTGCTTGATCATACTCCTTTTCGAGTTGTTCACGTACTTCAAGGTTTCGAACGCTGCCCTTAAAAATCCCCTTAGTAAGCGCTCGATAATACAAACCTGATCCCCCGCAGATTATTGGCTCTTTTCCACGTTTCCGAATATCCCTCACTGTAGCTGTAATCAGCTTTGCATATTCACCTGAGGTTACCAGTTCTTCAGGAGATCGAATACCAACAAGATGATGGGGAATTGCACCCTGTTCCTTTTTTGTAGGCTGGGCAGTACCAATTTCCATACCTCTATATATCTGGCGCGAATCCAGACCAATCACTTCTCCGTCTATCCTGCCGGCGATTTCAACAGAAAGGTCAGATTTCCCACAGGAGGTGGGGCCAATAATAATAAGAACAGGCGTTCGTGGATTTAAATTATTGATAGATGATTCAGATCAATTGAATGCAGCATTTCCTATTCTCTTTCAAACCGTCTATCCAATTCATCCAGTGAAAGTTGTAGGATAATCGGACGTCCATGGGGACAATAGTAAGGATGTTTTGTCCCGAATAAACGATTCACCAATTCCTGCATCTCTTCTTTTAAGAGTGTATCTCCAGCTTTAATAGCAGCATGACAGGAAAAGGATGCTGCAAGATTTTCTTGCATTGAACTATATTCGTTCTGGTGGCTTAAATAATTGTCAATGATGTCCTTGATCACACGCCGTTCGTTACCCCAGCTCATTTCAGAGGGTATCGCTTCCAATTCGACTTCATATTTCCCTGTTTCCTTCATACGAAATCCTATCTTTTCAAGATAAGGTAATACTTCCAAAAGAACAGAATATTCATCGGGAGAAAAATTCAGAATTTCAGGAAAAAGAAGTGCCTGTGAAGCCATTTTTCCCGTATTAAAAGTATTCATTGCTTCTTCAAAAAGGATTCTTTCATGGGCAACATGTTGATCAATAATCACAAGACCGCTGCTAATCTCAGACACAACATATTTCTTGTGTACCTGCCAAATATTTTCCACATCAATTCGGTTGGAAGGTTCCTGCCGTGTCGCGAGTTCGGAAGCATAACTCTTTGCTCGATCAAGTTGAGCAGAAGATTGAACCGGTTCTGGAATACGACGAGTAAATGAAAAAAATTCCTGGTTGGAATTGCCGACTGTGGATGTTGAAATGTTGGCGTTCCTTACATTGGAATCTCCAACCATTTTCTTAAAAAACGGGATAGTCTCCAACACGTCAGATAGAGAATCGGTTATGCCAGATTTTAATACATGGTAAACCCTCCATTCATCTTTAAATCGGACTTCGATTTTCATAGGATGAACATTTACATCTATTTGATCGGGGGGAATAACCAGATTCAGTGCGAAGAATGGAAACTCCCCACGTTTTGTTAAGGATTGATATCCGGAGTATACTGCAGAATTCAAAAGTCTGTTCTTAATGTAGCGTCTATTTAAAAAAATAAATTGGTCTTCAGGACGTGACCGAACAAGATTCAGATTCCCTATAAAACCTGAAAATGAATAATCCCCTTTTTTTAATTGGACAGATAAAAGATTCTCCTGATAGGTGGGATCAAATAATGACGCGATCCGTTCTTCAAGAGACTCGGGCTGTACATTCACCACTTCTTTTCCATCAGCAAATAAAATAATATTCACCTCCGGGTGTGACAAAGCCATCCATTTAATCACTTGGATAATTTGCCGAAGTTCTATACGAGGTGACTTCATAAACTTCCTCCGGGCAGGGGTATTATAGAATAAGTTATGTACTGTGATTTGGGTACCTCTCACCCTTGGTGCAGGCCGGATATCTGAACATTCACCATTCTGGACTTTCACCTCCGCGCCCTCTTTCCCCTCCTGGCAGGAAGCAATATCCATTTCTGAAACAGATGCAACACTGGCAAGCGCTTCCCCACGGAATCCAAACGTATCTATAGTAAACAAGTCATCCAATTTATTAATTTTACTTGTGCTGTATCGTTCTATTGCCTTGGGTATTTCAACCGAATTGATTCCAGCACCATTATCACTTACCTGAATGAGCTGGTGCCCTCCTTTTTCCACCACCACGGTAATCTCTAAGGCGCCGGCATCCAGGCTATTTTCCATAAGTTCCTTTACGACCGAAGCCGGTCTTTCAACTACTTCACCAGCAGAAATTTTATTACGCAGGTCTTTTGATAATGTTAGAATTTTTCTCAAAATAACTTCCTTTTCTAATTCCGGAAGGTGCTTAATACCAAGTAAAAATTAAAGGAAAATACATAAGTTGCTTAATTCAAGAATTAATTGTTTTGACAGTTTCCCTAAGAATTTGCTTCTGAAGTTTTTCAGCTTTTGGAATAAGAGCATCCATTTTTGTATTCATATCTTTTACAAAACTGTCGTCACTTTTCACCCCGGGCAGATTGATTAGAATATTCAGGCAGGCCCCACGAATTGCAGCCATCCCAACCTCACCGGCAACACCTACATCGCTTACAGAATTTGGATTCCCTTCATTCACCAACTGCAATGCAAGTTCCATCACCCTGTAGGAAAGCTTAGCAACTTCCCAGGGAACTCTAATTGCATAAAGGTTTGCTTCCTGAACAACATTCGCTTTTATCGTTTTTTCTTCGGGAGATGATTGGGGCAAGCGGCTTGCGTCCATAACTTTATTAAAAGCGTTTGTATCCTCTTCCACTAAAAACAATAACCTGTCCTTAATTTTTTGGGCCTCATCACCAATTCCCTCCATTAAATGCTTCTTATCAAAAAAATCTTTTTTCTCATGGGTTAGTGCCGCCACCATGGACGTGAGACCTGCTCCCAGGCTCCCAGCTAAGGCGGATACGCTTCCTCCTCCCGGTGCTGGGCTGTTCGATCCTACCTCTTCAAGAAATTCTTCAGTTGCTAAATCAATGTGTTTCTCAGTGTTATTTCGAACAGCAAAGTCAATAATCTTCTCATTTGGGTTGAACGGAGCTACATCATTCAATCCAAGAGACTGGATTGCAGTTTCAACTACCATTTTTTCGGATATGCCAGTGGTACGGTTTTGCTTTTTCAAATAATGTCTTCCTGCCATTAACAATGCTTCCAGTGGGATCAGTCCCACAAGTTCACTTCCAGTTACCCGAACTCCCCTTTTCGTTGCTAATGTACATGCCTCATCAAAAACATCATGAATAGTAGAAGATTTATAATTATTGAAATTAATGCTGATCTGTGCCCGGTTATAAATATCCATGTACCAGCCAATTGCTTTTACATCTTTAAATTTGCCGTTCTGTTTCACGGGGCTTCCCTCTTTATTGCGGACAATTTCCCCATCAAGTAAATTTTTTGATACAGGATGGGGAATGCGTTTGGATCTTCCCTTCTCCCTGAGCTCGAAGGCAATGTCAGTCGCCAGACGTGTATCCCTGGTATTCAAATTGATGTTGTAGGCAATAAGAAACTCCCTGCATCCTATAGCTGTGGCGCCAGCTCTGGAATTGAACTTAG
>Ga0208879_1000886_pt1 | contig 29610 bp, 40 predicted proteins | sample Knorr_S15_td_Bot_FD_185605 | JGI IMG/M metagenome (GOLD analysis project Ga0208879, IMG submission 185605) | Marine microbial communities from Southern Atlantic Ocean transect - Knorr_S15_td_Bottom_ad_5009_LV_A (SPAdes) (version 2) | ecosystem: Environmental > Aquatic > Marine > Oceanic | place...
TGCGCCTCTGAAGCTAATCGTCTGGCGGCAATATGGGGCACCGGGTTAAATCCCGCCTGAGCTAACGACTTCATCCGGTCCAGGTTCGTCACCAGCTTGCGGTTCGCCAGGGCCTGGGATAAAAACGCTCATCGCGTAGGGTAAAAGCTCTTGGCCACGTTGGATTGTAGTGGCATAGTGAATTTGGCCGCTTAACTGGGTGTTAGGTGCCTCACCACACATCAAGATAAAAGTATGGCTAAATAGCCATATAGCAGTACAATTACCCAATGAGCAAGGAAAGCTTTGAATGGGACCCCAAGAAAAATGCAGAAAATAAGCGCAAGCACGGAGTATCGTTTTTCGAGGCCCAGTATGCTTTCGCTGATCCCCAGCGTGTAATCGCCAGGGATATTACGCATAGTACGAAACTAGAGGATCGCTACTTTTGCTTCGGAAAAGTATCAGACGGGGTATTGACTGTTCGATTCACCTATCGAAATAACACCATCCGTATCTTCGGAGCAGGATATTGGCGCAAAGGTAAAGGAATCTATGAACGCAAAGCAAAAGTATAGCGACGGACTGATCGAAGAAGTCGAGATAGTTGACGACTTTCTTCCATCTCCAGAAGAATTGGCATTCAAAGAAGATACAGTGAAGGTCACGATCGCTCTAAGCAAATCCAGTATCGAATTCTTTAAAGAGAAAGCTGACGAACATCACACCGCTTATCAGAAAATGATCCGACGTCTACTGGATTCCTATGTGGACCGGCACACAGGCAAATAACATGCAGTTGAAGTCAGTCGTCGTCGCACTCCTCCTTCGGACGTGGCGAAGGCAGTTTATCATCCCTTCACAAGATATGGTTTCACTTTGACATCCAGGCTTGCTATAGCACGACAGGCTACTGGCGAGTTTTTCAGTCAATGAAAGGCACGATGGAACTAGATTTCATTGAGTACATCGAACAAAGAAGAGTAGAGAAAGCGGAGTTCATCGACTGGAGAGCCCTCTAAGATGCATTGGTCTGGCCGGATTCAGCGGTGTTATTGCGGCCTTTGCAAACCGTACACGATGGACTTCGCTTGAGACGTATCGACTTATAAACCTTCTATTCGCTTCACTCATACTAGCATTCGCCAGTTTCATCTCGCTTGGTGTTATTGGATACGGATCACAATGGTCGGATAATCCCTGGCAAACTTCCTGCCTGATTCTGCTTATTCTAGTAGCTACCCTCGTTTATCGGGCATTTTCTGGAAGAAACGACTTGCCTGATGATCAGCGAATTCTGGTGAACGCAAAGCTATTTGTGGTTCTAAATCTGATGATCCTGGGTGTGGGCCTGGTACAGGTGTTGGGGTTGATAGGCATGTTGCGAGAATCAACTTTTCTGGGTTTTTATTTCGGTCTGGTGACTATTTTATTTGTTGGAGTAGTGTTGTTTGGTGTAGCCATACTTTCCGGTGCTGGCCTGAAAGAAGACCCGCCAGTGGCGGATGTAGCTGATGTGCAGATGAACATAGTGAGTTGAATGTCATGATAGTCGCCGGTGTTTCCCTGGTAGTGTTAGTGGCGCTGATTCTCGGTTTGCTGATTCGATATGCGTTCCTTATTCCCAGACAGGCGTTGAAATTTCTCGGTCGTTTCCTGCTCGTCGTCAGTACATTGGAAACGATGCTGATTGTCTGGATTCTTGTTTATGTCTGGCAATACGATTTGTCCCTATGGGACCTCTCTTTCAACGACTTCTGGAAAGAGCAGCTCACGTCTCTCTATTTTCTCAAGGAGTGGCTGTACACCTGGTTCTGGAATGACCTGCTTAACCTTGTCTTCGTGTTTCTTCCCGCTGTGGTGTTCCTGTCCGTCAGGACGGTCTTCACGACCGCCATAGGTATCTGGTTCCTCAAGCTCTCCAGAAGGTCGAATTGAATGCGGCGGTGCGTATTTTTCATCGTAATTGATGTCGTCGAGATTCTACTGTGATTAGTAAGCAGCAAGCGGAAGGCAGGCTCCGAAAACTTTTCCAGGGTGGTGTGATAGTCCGTATTCCCAGGAATTCAGAAGGTGCCAGGCTTTTTCCTGGGTTCCAATGAAGCACAGTACCCTCGAATGTATCGAACCGATTTTGAAAGTGTTGCGCGCGCATCCTGCGCTTAGTGAAACGAGGTCCGCGACTTTTCATCTTGAAGGCCGGGATTTTTTACACTTTCAAGATGAGCCAGAAGGAATCTTTGCAGATGTCCGTCTTGCCAGTGGATTCGTTCGCATGCCTGTTTCGACGCCGTCAGAACAATCTGAATTGATCGATAGAATTGACCGAAAACTGTCATCGCTTGATTCACATGTTCGTGACAGGAAGCGTCGAAATCGCAGGCCAAGAGGAGGCTAACACTGTGATTCTCACCCCTTTCATAGAGGCCGGTTGAAAAAGCGCCATGAAGCAAAGCGGCAGACTGAGTGTTGAGGCAGAACAGGTCGAACGTCTGGTTGCGTCGCAGTTCCCTGAGTTCGCACATCTACCGGTCAGGCCTGTCGATGCTTCCGGCTGGGATAATTTCACGTTCCACCTGGGCGAAAAAATGTCGGTTCGTCTGCCCAGCGCCCCCTGGTATGTCGAGCAGGTTGCTAAAGAGCAACAATGGTTACCCAGGCTCGCGGCGTCATTACCACTTACTGTTCCTGCTCCATTAAGGCTCGGGCAGCCAGGTGAGGGCTATCCTTATGCCTGATCTATCTACGATTGGATAGAAGGAGAGAATGCCAGCAACAACACGGTTGGGGATTTCGCCGAATTCGCAACGACCATTGGTAAGTTCCTGATCGCGCTGCACCAGGTTGACGTAAACGACGGTCCACCTGCTGGCGCGCACTGTTTTTTTCACGGCGGTTCGCTCGCTGTCTACGATACGGAAACTCGAAATGCCATTGATGCGTTAAATGGCGAGATTAATGCAGCGCAGGCCAGTGAAGTCTGGGATACAGCACTGGCATCATCCTGGTCGAGTGCACCCGTATGGGTGCATGGCGACCTTGCCTCAGGCAACCTACTGGTTCGTGATGGTAGGCTTTGCGCGGTCATTGATTTTGGCTGCGCCTGTGTAGGTGATCCGGCCTGTGATCTGGTGATCAGCTGGACTTTCCTTATGGGGACAAGTCGTGAAGCGTTTCGTCGGACCGTTCCGATGGACAAGGACACCTGGGCCAAGGCGAGAGGTTGGGCATTATGGAAGGCCTTGATCAGCCTGGTTCCTCAATGTGGTAAACATTCGGAAGCTGAAAAGGAAACCAGGCGCGTGATCGACGACATACTCAATGACCACAGGGCGTTTGGTTGATGCTTGATATTCGGCTGGACGATTTAATGGGTGAAGAGGTGGCCGCGTTGCTTCGCGAACATTTGAATGACATGAATCAGCATTCGCCGCCCGAGAGTGTCCACGCTCTTGATATCGATGGCCTGCGTACTCCGGATATAACATTCTGGAGTATGTGGGAAGGTCCCTATGTGCCAGGCTAATTGTCACGTCTCTTGATTTACCCAAAGACCATTTTAGGGCGTATTGAGAGATTAACAAATGACAAGATATTCCATTGAGTTTAAAGAAGCTGCAGTCCAGAAAATGATGACGCCGAATGCCGTTCCAGTCAGGGAAGTGAGGCGAGAAACTGGCTCCATGGAAGCGTTTGAAGCCGCACGAAATCTCTATCTTAAATATGGATTTGTGGAGTGTGATCCCTTTGCTGAATACGATCCTGACCGGAACAGCGTTTTTATGACCCGTTCTCTGGTTTCGAGGTATTCGAGTTCATCATTTTAGACTCGTGATCAAATGACGGCGACTTAATCCATTGTGAATGCTAATACAGGAGATTGAGTATGGTCTATGTAAGGGTGGTTATTGCAATTGTATTGGGCGCTTTCCTTGGTAGCGCGGTTAATATGGGGTTGATTATTGGCGGGCATCCATTATTCCAGCCCCTGACGGGGTCGATGTCACCAGTGCGATTAGTATTGCTGCCTCCATTGACCTGTTTGAGCTGAAGCATTTTGTTTTTCCGTTCCTGGCGCATGCGCATGGCACGCTTGCCGGGGCGATGGCTGCCTATCTGGTCGCGCCGTTTCACCGAATGCGTTTTGCATTGGGGATAGGTGCCTTGTTCTTCGTTGGTGGCGCGATCAATATTGCAATGATTCCAGCGCCGTTATGGTTCAACGCAACGGATCTTATTTTTGCCTATTTCCCGATGGGTTGGCTAGGAGGCTTGCTTGGCGCTAAGCTAAGACCAATGCGAATCGAGGAGGAATCTTGATGGATCACAACGCCATATTCGGCCCTGTACTTGCCATGCTGGTACTTACCATCATTGTCTGGGTGTATATGTTCGCCAAGCGAATGCCCTGGATCCAAAGTGCAAATCTCACGCCGGAGCAGTTCAAGCCAGGCGAGTTTGAAAAAGCTCAACCCGATGACGTGTTGAACCCGTCCAGTAACTTTAAAAATCTGTTCGAAATTCCTATCTTGTTTTATGTGATTTGCGGTTACCTTTTTATGTCTGGCACGGTGGATATGATGTATGTCGTGGGCGCCTGGGTGTTTGTCGCCAGTCGATTCGCGCACAGTTTTGTTCAATGTACGTTCAATCATGTCATGACCCGCTTTATGGTTTATCTTCTGGGCGCACTGGTCGTGTTCGCAATGATTGGTCGCGCTGTCTTCCAGTTCCTGATGTGATGATGATCTGTGTTTAAAGCCTATTTTCTGTTCAAGCCGGGGATCGATGATCCGTTTCGATTCCAGTCCGATGAAGCCAGTTCGCATATACGTGAGCATTTCCCGGGTGTTGTGAGCTATGTGCAGACACGTGCCTTGCCAGATCAGGATGCAGTTTCGTTTTCCGGGTCGGCCGAATTGTGGTTCCTTGACTCGGTGTCAGCGATAGCGGCTTGCCAAAAAGGCATTGATCCGCTGCTGGCCGATGGCGCAGAAATTGATTCAGTTCTAGCCGGAATGGAACGCGTGGTTGTACGTACGCCCGAATACCTCAGTGCTGATCGAATCAAGGGTGTGTACCCGTTTTGCAAAAAAGAAGGCATGACATTGGCAGAATTCCAGCATCATTGGTGGTACAAGCACGGCCCCATCGCGGCATTGACCGAGGAAGCATTGAGCTATATTCAGATCCATCCGATTTTGGATACAGACGAAATGATGTCTTCGAATTATGACGGTATAACGGAAATATCATGGCCTGATGTGGCCGCGGCTTCTCGTGCAATTGAGTCGAGACAGATGCGAGAGGACCAGGGTGGCGATGCACCAAATTTTGTTGATATGGATAGCATTGCGCTGTTTCTTGCTAAGGAAGAGCTGGTAATCGCACCGTAATTTTCATAATAGGGAGAGAATAATGTCTGAGTTTTGGATGATGGCTTTAGGGCTGGGTATGGCGTTCCAGGGCGCGCTCATCATATGGGTGGGTGGTTTACCCCGGGCGTTAACGCCAGGTGAAACGCTCATCGCAGAGGAGGGTACGCCGGCGGCGGCCGGGCTTTTCTGGTTGGATCAATATAGCTATATCGGCCTGACTCTTTTGGTTGTCGGTACTGCGATCACGATTTGGGGGTATGTCGTATGAGTTTGGTCGACATGTCAGGATTGATTCCGATCAGCGCGCTTTACGTGGGTCTTCATGCCCTGCTGGCGGTGGTGCTTGCCAACTTTGTTCTCTATATTCGGTTACGGGGCGACAAGAAACCGCAATGGCAAGCAGAAGCAGCAGCGCGCGTTCAGGCCAACTTTGTTGAAAATGTACCGATTGCTTTGTTGGTATTGTTAGTACTGGAAATTCAGGGGACACCCGATCAGATTTTGCATGCCTGTGGCATGACACTGTTTGTGCTTCGATTGCTGCATGCCTTTGGTCTGGGTACCTATGAAGGTGCCAACTATCCGAGGCTCATCGGAGCGCAGGGAACCTTTGTGCTGATATCCATGATGGCTATTGGTGCCATAGGCACTGCACTATAGTGGGGCTTCAAATGATGTAACCATCTCCGGATGCGCGGACCGTCATATCGGTGATGGCGACTCCCCAGGGTTGATTGATGGCATGAACGATCTGGTCTGCAAGTGATGAAGGGTCCAGCGCCCAGTACTCGATATCGTTAATATCCAGCATATTGGCCGGTAGCTGACCTGCTGCAGCGGCTTCAAACTTTGACATGTAGGAAGCCGTGTTAATGCCCAGCAGACCACTGACTGCTTCCGGGTTGATAATACCCTCGCCAAGACCGGTTGCTGGAACGCCAGTTGGTCGTATCGTCGTCACTTTGATCTTCCCCTGGGATTCCATTCGTAGAGATTCAGACAGAAACACGACCGCTGCCTTGGTGGCGCCATAAACACCTGCACCTGCGGTGGGGTAGTTGCCATAGATCGAAGCGATGTTGACGACATGACCGCGTTGTTGCTTGATCATTTGGTCATGAACGGCGGCGATGCCGTTCAACACACCCTTAAAGTTAATGTCTATGCATTTCTCCCAGGCGTCGGCTGCTTGTTCGTGATCTGCATAGAACGCGAGTGGCATGATGCCCGCATTGTTTACCATGACATCGATTTGCCCAAATGCATCGACAGCCGCCTCACCCAGGCTATGCATTTGTGGTCGACTGGTGACGTCGGCGACTATCGCAATGGCTTTACCACCTGACTCGGAAATGCTGTTTACTACGTTGTTCAGCGTGTCTTCGTTAACGTCTGCTGCAACGACCTTCGCCCCCAATGCTGCTGTCTTCTCGCAAATCAATTGGCCGAATCCACCGCCGGCACCGGTGACAATAATAACTTTATCGTTGATGAAATTAGTCATTCTCTTCCCTTAATAGTTTTGTTAGTTAGCAACCCGTCAATCTCATAGTTGATAGCCCGCTTGTTTGGCCGGATTTCCCTGAAGCTGATCCCCTAATGAATTGTCAGGGGTAGGATAGCTGATTATTGAGTGCAAACAGATCGAGGGTATAAACTAATTTTTTTGATTGAGTTGTGTCTATGTTGCGTTGGCTAACTGTCCTGCTGGGGTCGCTGTTGACCTGTTTATGCTTTTGGTTGTGCTGACCCTTGTAGCACTGGAGTTTGACAATGTTTTGACTGCCACAACCATCGATCAACAAACCGGCGAGCCCCGAGAAACCCACATCTGGTTTATCGAGCAAGACGGCCGGGTTTTCCTGGAGGCAGGCAACCCTGGTAATCCCTGGATACAGGACCTGAGGGCCGGTTCTTCATTGAACCTGATTGGTGCAGTCAACGGCCAATTCAGCTATCAGTTTGTGTCCGGTAATCATGAGCGTATACGTCAGCTCATGAAGGCTAAATATGGGTGGCGGGATCAATGGGTCAGCGTTCTGTTCGATGTATCAGGATCAGAAATGATTGAGGTTGGAAAAACTAACCCCTTGGATTAACGTCGGTGTGCCGCATCACTTTTTCCGCGATGACCGCTTTGAACCCGTAATTATTCTCGGTGCGAGTTCGCCTTGTCATCACGAAAAAACTAATCAGATTCCCTGGCAGGCAGAATCTGGCTCATCTCGACCAGGCGGCTGTCTTCGAGTGCGGCGGCTCTGATGGGTGCAATCGCCTGATAGTCAGGGTCACCAATCATTTCAACGAACTGGCGCCTGGTGGGATAACGCACCAGTATGACGATGTCCCAGTCTTCGTCGCCGATAATGGTGTTCTCTGCGCGGCCCATCCAGATGGGCTCGCCACCAAAACGGGGGTTGAGTGCCGCAAATTTTTGGCCGTAGACGCTGTAAGCTTCCTGTCCTGTCATGCCGTCAACGCCAAAACCTTCTTGTGCAGTGTCCCTGTATTTCAACAGGTTTAACATCACGACAGGTTCATCAAGATCACCCTTGGCCATCTCATCCAGGGTGAATTCTCTGGCTGAATCGTGTCCCATAGCTGCTCTCCTTTTATAAATTCAGGTCATGCACAATCTCTCGGAGAATCTCCGCGTCTGCCGGAGACTCCAAAGGTATGCCCACTTCTATTCGATCAACAAGATCTTCATATCTCGATTTGATCTTTTCTGACAAGTCTTGGTAAAGCGCCACAACCACGAATCGCTCAAGTAACTCATCGTCGATCAATGAAGACATATTACTCCATGCCTGTTTTTTCGATGCAACTGCCAGTTCGGCGCAGAGCGTTTCGAGACCGTAATAATGGAAAGCTCGAGAGTAAGCGGGCGTTGAGCAATAAAATGCCAGGCGCTGGCGCGCTATTTCCTTGCGTTGTTGGAGTGTATCCTTGTCCGCGGCTGTCGCGATAAGGGGTTTCAGACAGATTTCAAAATTGTACTTCCGGTATGGTTGCATCGCCGGGATCAGAATGTCCCCAATGTATTCAGCGGAACAGACGGGGTGCAGGCGCACGCCGTCGGCAATTTCAGTAGCGATTCTACACATGTAAGGGTTAACAGCTGCAATCTGTATGGGAATGTCGGGGTGTTCGATTGGCGCGGGGGTGAAAAGAGGTACATTAAGATTCAGGTTGTACCGCTCCGATTCAAAATTGAGCGGTGTTTCGGACTGCCAACTGTGCCAGATAGCCCGTACGGCATTAACATAATCCTTCATCCAGGGACCTGCCGCGTGCCATTGCATGCCGAAGCGACGTTTGATGTGACCGCGTACCTGTGAACCAAGGCCCAACTCAAATCGGCCATTGGTAATTTTTTGTAGCGTCCAGGCAGCCTGCGCGATGACGAATGGGCTTCTGGAAAATGCGATGGCTACGGATGTACCAATATGGATGGTGCTGGTCGCCTGACCAGCAAGCGCCAAAATCTGGAAGGGGTCATCTTTTGTCTCTTCCATGAGCAGTGTGTGGTAACCCAGTGACTCCACCAGCCGTGCTTCGTCGCCGATGGCATTAAGGTCAAGAGATTGCTCAGGGGCTTTTAGCCCCGGATCGAGCTTTCCAGGCGGTAAGAGTGTTTCTGTTTTCATTTATGCTCTCCTGGACAGGATAGGTAGCCTGGTTACAAGAGTCTAACGCAGCGAATCGCCATGAAACGTTCGGCGACACCCGGGTGATGGCTGTTTTTCGTTAAGATTTAGTCGTAGAGATAGTAGGATGTGTCTTTGGTCAATTTTAATTAGACTCTGAAGTACTAACAATGGAGGTAAACGATGCCCACAAGAAGAGAATTACTGAAAGTTGCAGGTGGACTAGCGCTGGTACCCCTGATCAATATGCCGGCCATTGCGGCTGACAAGCTACCTCTTGATGATCCTGCGGCTATTGCATTGAAATATGTTGAGGATGCAGCAGATGCCACGGACAAGATCGACAAGATGGGCGTGTCCGGTGCAGATCAACTTTGTTCAAATTGCCGGTTCTATACGGCAGGTGACGAGGGCTGGGGAGGCTGTACACTTTTCCAGAATCGTTTGGTTGCCGAAAAGGGCTGGTGTGCCGGGTGGATCCCGACTGCCTAGCTAACTGATGGTTGATTGATCCGTTCGATGGCCTCTAAAAATAGTACCTGATGCTCATGTAAACGGTATCCGGATTGGGGCCGTACTCTGATTGAAATGCCGGTGCCCCGACGGGTGTGACCTCCAGGTCATCTCCGATGAAATGGTAGTAACCGAAATCCATGTAGAAATTCACGGCAATATTGTATTCCGCGCTAGCCGATATGAAAGCAGAGTCATCAGACAGGTTGTAGATGGCCAGGGCAGCTAGCGACCATAGCGGTGATAGCACCACGTTGAAACTCGGCATCAAGTAGTCTTCTCCGAGCAGAAATACGCCACCCCGCTGATAGGGAATGGAACTTAAACTGTCCAGATAGTCATCTGGGTCACCGCTACCGGCGCCGTTGTGATGGTATTCAAGTTGACCGAATGTATTTTCACTAAATGCATAGTCCATGCCGGTTGACAGGCGAACATAGTCCTCATCACCGTCGACATAAGCAGCCTCCAACCAGAAACCGAAATTACCGATAGCAGTTTGCAGGCCTAAACTGGTTAGCGTCTGCTTGGAATATTCAATGAACGCGAATTGGTAATCCTTGCCATTGTGATTGGTACGCAACTGGAGAAAGGCAGCAGACGTTTCAGTGTCTGCGCCATCCCCCAGGACAATTCCAATATCAATCTCACCCAGCTCTCCCCAGGGACGCTGGAATCGAACAGCGTCGACTCCGTTTCTGTATTCTGTATTGAAAGTTCTGACATCGAAGGGAAGAAACACATCGCTGGGATTAATGATCCTGGCGGATCCAAATGAGATGGCCTGCCTACCGATGGTGAGATCTCCGGCATCCAGCTGAAACTGGACGTTGAAACGATCCAGGTTCTGGTACAGCTGATTCTTTCGATCCTCGGAGGTGCCCAGTGTTGCTTCAATATCAGTCAGGCGATAGCTGTCACCAACGACATTGAAAGTAGGCAGGCCAACCGGCAGCTTTCCTGAAACCAGCACCGGGCTTAGTTCGTAGTGTATTTGCCAGACGACTCTCTCTGAGAATCCTTCCAGCATGAAACGCATGCTATTTTGCGATTGATAGAGTTTATCGGCCTGAAAGACGGGATTGTCGAACTCGTCCTGCGCCACGGCGAAAGATTTGGCATAGCCAGTAAAATTAATCTCAGCCGAAACAGTAAAGCAGACAAGCAGCAGGCCAGCGAGACAAAATAGCCGCACCAGATTACTTACGTTCGTCTCGTTCAATTTTTCCATCTCGCAGGTGAACGAGTCGAGTTGCTCGCTCCATGATCATCTCATCATGTGTTGAAAAGACGAAGGTCATGTTTTGTTGTTCGTTCAAGTCCCGCATGACTTCAAGCAGGCTGATGCCGGTTTTTGTATCCAGGTTCGCCGTGGGTTCATCTGCGAGAATGATGTCCGGCTTTGAAGCCATTGCCCTGGCGACCGCAACGCGTTGTTGCTGACCACCAGAGAGATGTGCTGGTCTTCTATTGCCGAGCCCTTCCAAACCTACCAGCGCAAGCATTTCCTGAACCCGTTTTTTCCTGGCTGCTGAATCAATTCCTTGCAACAGCATGACGTATTCAATGTTCTCTTCTGCAGATAGCACGGGAATTAGATTGTAGGCCTGGAATACGAAGCCGATGTGATCGCGGCGAAAATCCGACAACTCGTTGCCGCTCATATCAGCAATGTTGGCGCCGGACAGGAGTACCGTGCCAGCATCAGGGTTATCAAGCCCGCCTATCAGGTGTAGCAGCGTTGTTTTACCGGAACCGGATGGTCCGATGATTGCTGTGAACTCGCCGTCTTCAATATCAAGGGTCACCTGATCGAGCGCAATGATCTCGGTTTCTTCGCTGCCAAACTTTCTGAACAGGTCTTTAGTCTCAATGACTTTGGTCATACAGGAAATCCTAAAGTGATCGCTGCAGTGCCTGTGAAGGCACAATGCGAGAGGCGAAGATTGCGGGGTAAATGGCTGCAACCAGCGTGAGCAACGTGACATATACGGGGAAATTGATGAACTGGTAGGCGGCGAGTTTGGTATACATGTTGCCGTCGATTAGAACGCCAGCCACTTCAGCGGTTCCGAAAGGGATGCCACTGGTCGAAAAATAGTTAGTGAGCATGTAGCCAATAACGAGACCGAAAACGCAACTCATTAAAGCGAGGAAAAGCGCTTCGAACAGTACCAGTTGAATGATCTGCCAGGGCGTCGTACCGATAGCCTTGGCGACTCCGAATTCGTAGATTCTCTCGTAAATGGACATGAACATGGAGTTGATCACGCCGAGCGATGTCAGCATGAAGAGTACCGTGCCAACAATAGCGGTCGAATAATTCGTCATTTCGATAATTCCACCAATTGCCGGCTGTAGATCCAGCCATCCCAGGGCCTCTGTTTCATTGGTGGTGAGTGCCGCAAAAAGTGGCAGGTCAGTGTCTTTGGATGTCTCAGGGTCGTGGAATCTGATCGCTATTTGATGCAGATGTCCCTGCATGCCGAGTAATTGCTGGCCAATTTCGAGATTGATAAAGACCAGGTTTTTGTCCATTTCTTCGGGCCCAAATTCAAAGATACCCTTGACCCGGAACAGTTCCTGGGCAATTTCGTTAGAATCAACGGCTGCGGCTGTGATGATAATTCGGTCGCCTAATTCAACTTCGAGCAGGTCTGCCATCGGTTTGCCAATGAGAATCTCTCTCGATTCACCGCTCAGGTAGTGACCTTCGATGATCGCTTCTTGAATGCGGCTGACGCCCAGTTCCTGCTCTGCATCGACCCCGTAGATAAGCCCGCCTGTGGTGTTGTAGGAAGACGCAATCATGCCGCCAACAATAATTCGTGGCCCGAATCCAGAGACTGAATCGTCCGCTTTAATAATGTCGATCAGGGGTTCGGGATCCTCAAGATAGTACTCAACCCCAAAATTATTACGAAAACCCTTTCGAAGTACCTGCGCTTCTCCTTCAAGGGTGTGCGTGATACCGCCTACCATGAGATCTACCATGCCGAGCGTCATGCCATCTACAAGAATGAGGACGACCAGTGATGAGCTGATGAGTATTGAGGTAAGGATAGTTCTGCGTGTGTTGCGAAACAAATTGCGCCAGGCGAGTTTCAGGCTCAGCATCAATGACTCCCCATTGCATCTCTTGGCAGGATTCGGGCTGCCCGCAATCCTGGTGGAATACTAATAAGTACTGCGGTCGTCAATATGAATAGCATGGGCGCGAGAAAAACCCGAATCGAAAACTCACCTTTCATGTGTTGGAATTCCATACCGCTCATATCGATGGGCTCAGGTATCAGCAGACCTACTTCGGTGAACCAATAGATCAGCGGCATCACGAGAATGAGTCCGGCTGTGACGCTCATGCATCCCAGTATGAATGTTTCCAAAGTAATGAGCCTGACAAGTTGGAAGGGGCGGCTGCCGATCGCTCGCAGCACCCCGAATTCTCGGGTTCTCTCCAGCACGGACATCAGGACAGTGTTCAACACGCCAATAAATACAATAAAAACAATCAGCGCCAACATGAAATAGTTGCCCTGTTTATCGGACTGCATGGTTCGATAAAAAGTTGATTCCACCATCTGCCACGGAGACACGGTCACATCCGGCAGCTTTCTGGCAAGACTATCGGCGATCCTCTCATTCCTATTCTTGTTGGTGACCAGGAGTGCGTATTCATGCACATCGGATCCCATACTTAAAAACTCTTGCGCCGCATTAAGTGGCAGATAGACGGCCATGCGGTCGAATGAAGTCTTATTGCCAATGAGGGCTGTGATCTTATAGATATCATTGGCAATTGAACCGTCCGCTCCCTGGGAAATAAGAACAATTTCATCGCCCACGCTGAGTTTTAGGCTCATCGCCAGGCCGTGCCCGATCATGGCTTTGAAGTAGCCATCAGCATCCGGGGTACTGTCAAAGTAGGCGCCCGCCGACACTTTTTGCCTGAGTCTTGTCACTGTCGGTTCTTTGTCAGGGTCAATACCGATGACTTGTGCCGGTGTAGTTTTATCAGCGGCATAGGCGAGTGCTGGAGAGAAAACCCGGGGTGTAAAGCTTTTCACCTGAGCATCCGCCTCCAAGGTAGATTCGATCAAGTCACGATCCTGGAGAGTCTTGTAAATTTTTGGCCGATCAAGGTAATTGTCCTTATGGAGTTGGATATGCCCCGTGTTGTCGAGCGTAAACATATCAATCACATTGCCGTAAGATCCTTCAAGCAGCGAGAAAGAGAAAACAAACAACATATAGCCGCCGGTCATGCTCAGCCCCGTGAGCAGGGATCGTCGTTTTTGTCGCAGGATATTCCTGAAGGCCAAACGAAGAGTGAGCATTAAAAACGGCTCTTTAGATTACGCATCGAAAAGGTGTTGTCAGATATACCGGGAACATTGAACTTGATTGCGTCATAGGTAATCAATGTTCGATGTCCTTCTTTATTCAAGGGTGTCATTTCAAGAATGGAGGGCATGAGCCTGCCGTCATATTCTTTTGGTTCCAGGAAGGAGAGTTGGCGGATCTTCTCGCCATCATCATCATAAAAATATTGTGCCAGTGGTAGTAGCGGAGATTTCGAGATGACGTATTCGATCTTGCCCCAGACTGTCACTGTTTGCTCTTTGGGTGTCAGGGTGACGAAATACTCGGTATCGTTTTCCTCAAGCATCAAATGATAAGCGTCGATCAGCTGTGTTTCTTTAACCAGGTCATCGTTGGTGAAATCGCTGCCCATCCAAGAACCCATCATCATGGAAGGCGGCACTTTGATAACCTTGTTGATCTTGGGAAAGTAATTCCACATTTCCTGGTTACGTTTGAGTGTGGCAACACCCCGATCCTTTTTAGGCGAGAGGATCCGAAAAAAGGCAAGTTCCTTGCCCTGGGTTTGGCCTGTCATCGTCAGGGTTCTCTGGTAGTGCGGGGTCTCGACTTTCATGGTGATGGTGGCATCACTCGAATCACCACGGTACAGCTGTTCCATTTTAGCAATGATCTCGCGAGCCCTTTGTTCAGAGGTGGAAAGCTCAGAAGTGGAAAGTTCAGAGGCGAAAACCTGAAATGTCAGACAGGTCAATAACAAAAATCGAATAATACTTCCCATCTTTATTCCTTTTCCTTGAAGTGCTTGACCAACATCAACAGTTGCAGTTCCAGCCATTTAATCTCTCGGGCAATCGTATTGTGGTTCATTTGAATCCACAAGAATAGCATCAGGCACGTATAGCCGACAATTCAGATAACCATCATGGATGCATAGGCGATCATCGCCATCATCGTTTCCTGTTGAAAGAATTGATAAACACAGAAACACAGGAGCAGACCAACCAAACCGGTCTTAACCAGGCTCAGAATCATCAGCCATCGATGCCTGCCCTGAAAGGTTTCCAGGATTTCGTCCGTAAATGTCGGTTCAGGTATTGGACCCGAGAGGTCTGTAGCTGCTTCCAACGCTGCTTGTATGCGACTGTCCAGTTCGTTCATGGCTTGATCCCATTATTGTCTGGTTTGAGGGTTGTTCGTTTTCAATGAACAGCTTCTTAAATTTTTCCCGCGCATTAAACAAACGCGATTTGACCGTACCCTGGGGTTTTCGAAGAATTCGCGCTATTTCTTTCACGTCGAAACCCTGCAGATAATGAAGTGCCAGCACAGAGCGGTGTTCATGGGACAGTTGTTCCAGTATCCACCAGATCTGTTCGGTCGATTCCAGCTCGCGAAATGGAAATACCTACTTCTGGTCCTGCTCTGGCTCCATGTTCTTTAATTTGCGCAATGCATCCAGGCACTGATTGTTAATGATCCGATAAGCCCAGGCAGGGAACTTTAAAGGGTCCCTGAGCCCAGGCAGGGACTTTATGATCTTGATCCAGGCTTCCTGCATGATATCTGCCGAGAGATCCTGGTTCCTTGTCATGACCGCCGCATAGCGCAGAAATGGCGGCTGCCATTTTGTGATTAATGCGGACAACGCCGTTCTGTCGCCGGTCTGACAACGCATGACCAAAAATTCATCGATCACCCTGCCTTCGGAGTAATTCACGTTGTAAAGACGTTCGCTAAAAGGGAAAGGTTCACCGTGCAGTAAAATATTTTTTGTAGTGAAGATCAGCCATTATACTCCCTGCTGTTCAGGGCCTTTGATGGTGACGTCAGCCCGATTTGACACGTCGAAATAAGATGCAGGATGAATGTAATGAGTGAGAAGTTTATGCCAGTGCTTGTGGGTGTTGGGCAGGTGACGGAAAGAGAATTTGATCTGGATAGTTCCTCGCCACTTGATTTGATTGAGCAGGCGACCTACCGGGCCGCAGAAGATGCGGGTATCAGAAGGGAAAGCTTGTTGGACCTGGATACCCTGGTGATCGTCAAGAGTTTCAGGGAGCCGACTCAAAATTCTCCTGAAGTGTTAGCGAACAGAATCGGTGCAACACGAGCTACCCAGTGGTTGATGCCAAATGGTGGCAATGGTCCCCAGTACCTGGTGAACCGATACAGCGAAGCCATTGCCAACGGTGAATCTCAATTCGTGCTTTTTACTGGCGCGGAAGCGATGGCGACCGCGCGAAAGATCGTAAAAACGACGGGAGAACAACCATCCTGGCAGGAACCTGCGTCACGAGATCCCGATTTTCTGATCGAGGATATGGAAATGACATCGGCGCATGTGCAAAAACACGGTATCTGGCTGGCACCGGGCTTTTACGCCATGAGTGAAAACGCTCGCCGGCATCATCTGGGTCACACTATAGAAGAACACCAGGCTGGCCTGGGCGAACTATTTTCCAGGTTTACCGCGGTCGCGGCCAAAAGCCCGCATGCCTGGTTTCCGATTGAGCGAACTGCGGACGAAATTGCCAATCCATCCGAGATGAATCGGCTTGTCGCCTGGCCCTATACAAAGTACATGAACGCCATGAATCAAATTAATCAATCGGCGGCCCTATTACTGACGTCGGTTGATCACGCAAGAAAGCTGGGTATCGATGAAGACAAATTCATCTATCTGCACGGATGCGCCGACACGGCAGAAAAAGGTGTTCTGGAGAGACCCAATTACTATTCAAGCGATGCCATGCGCATGATGGCTGAAAAAACGTTCGAAGGTAACGATCTTTCAATCGATGACATTAGCTATATTGATTTCTATTCCTGTTTTCCCAGTGCGGTAGAGTTTGCGAGAGACGCATTCGGTATTAGCGTCGATGATCCACGAGACTTAACCGTTACCGGCGGACTGCCGTTTCATGGTGGTGCGGGCAATAACTATGTAATGAACTCTATTGCAGCGACGGTCGAGAAATTGCGTACTGACCGGGGTTCTTATGGTCTGGTAACGGCCAACGGAGGCTATTTTAGCAAGCACGCAGCCGGTATTTATTCGACGGTACCCGTTGAGCCTGACTGGCATCGAGAGGCGCCAGCCAGCTATCAAAAAGAACTCGATGATGCGCCGGATACTCCGTTTACTGAATCACCTGAAGGTGAAGCTTCAATTGAGACTTATACCATCACCTACGGTCGAGACCGTCAACCTCATCAGGGGATCATGATTGGTCGATTGGGTGAGTTCAATGACCCCGGTGCGACACGTTTTGTTGCGGTGTTATCTGGTGACAGGGAACAGCTCCTGGGTATGACCCGCAAAGACATGATAGGTGCCAAAGGCATTGTTTCGTGCGAAGGTGAACTCAATACTTTTCAGCTGCTATAAGCAACGCCGGGAAGAATCAATGGACCCGGCAGTGAAGCCAGTTATTGGGAAAAGCGCCGGTGAGATCATCCTTTAAATGAGCACGATAGAGTAATCGAACGAGATGGATATTCAGTGCACCACCTGTGATCTTCTTAAACGCCGGGACGCAGACGCTGCGCCATTATGGGATTCGATTTACAGAACTGAAGGTTTCGATATCGTGCACGCATTCGGGGTTTCGTTACCCGGTTGGATGGTCCTGGTTGCCAGACGTCATATTGCCGCAATAGATGAACTCACTGTGGGGAAGCTTCAGAGCTCGGCACACTATTACGCCTGGTGTCGATCGGGTTGAAAGAGATTCTTGACTGCGAGAAGACTTATGTCATGCAGTTCGCTGAAGGAGATGGTCATCACCACGTTCATCTGCACGTAGTGCCACGATCAGCAGAAATGCCATTGGAGAATAGAGGGCCCAACATTTTTAATTACATGCAGCCTGAGAATGAAGTTCCTGAGTCAGCACGTAATGAAATTGGTGCTGCGATGAGGGAGTTCCTTAAAGAGGAATTGAAATAAATGAGCAAAAAGAAAATCAGATCGTGGCAGATCAATGAACTGGGTGATCCCTGGACTCATCTCTCGATGGCGGACGTGACGATGCCCGCCTTGCCCGATGGCACCTGCAGAATCTCGGTTGAAGCAGTGGATCTGAATTTTGCTGATATTCTGCAGTGTCAGGGGAGTTATCAGGTGAAGCCTGAATTGCCGTTTACCCCGGGGATGAATGCCATAGGTACTATTGTTGAGGTGGCTGAGGGTGTCGAATACTCGGTTGGGGATCGGATTATCGGCCCTGCGCACCAACAATTTGGCGGATATGCGGACGAATGTTTCATCGCCGCCAGTAAAGCTTCAGCGGTTCAGGAAGGTATTGACCCCATCAAGGCGGCTGCCATGCACGTTACCTACGGGACGGCCTGGTTCGGATTACACCTGCGAGGAAAACTGCAACCCGGCGAGACCGTGTTGGTGTTGGCAGGAGCAGGCGGAGTCGGATCTGCGGCGATTGAACTGGCAAAGGTTCACGGTTGCTGGGTAATTGCCGCCGCCGGTAGTAAAGACAAAACTGATGCGTGCCTTAGTTTAGGCGCCGATGAAGTTGTCGACTACAACAACGAAGACTTATACGAACGTGTGATGACCTTAACGTACCGGCGAGGTGTAGATGTCGTCTATGATCCAGTAGGAGGCGATTATTTTGATATCGCCAGGCGGCTGGTTGCCTGGGAAGGTCGTTTGTTGATCATAGGCTTTGCCAGCGGCACGATTCCTTCCGCACAGATGAATCACGCGTTGGTAAAAAACTATTCGATCGTCGGTGTTCACATGGGCGGCTACAGGGGCCGGTCTGAGGCACCGTTCGAACAATGCTACGCTGAGTTGTACCAGCTTTTGATTGACGGAAAGATTGATCCGCTGGTTGATGAGGTTATTGGTTTCAATGATCTTCCCAATGCTTTAAAGCGACTCGCAGACAGAAAAACCAAAGGGCGTGTTGTGTTTGTTCCAACCAGATAGCCTATGAAACTTGATTACCACATGATCGTTGAGAGATTCCACAAGCACCAGAATCCTACCAGTGTTGTAAAACTTGATGACCTGATTAGCTACAGCAACATTTCCGACGGCGATCGTGTTCTTGATATCGGCTGCGGCAAAGCCTGGCTTCTGCGCCGAATGGCTAAGCGCTTTTCCATCGAAGGCTTTGGTGTCGATATCAGACAGGTGTTTATCGATGAAGCCAATGAAGCGATTACCCGGGAACCACCAAAGGGAAAGCTCACGCTTCATTGTCAGCCTGCTGTTGAGTTCCAGATAGAGAAGCACTGCTTTGACATGGCCATGTGTATTGGCGCGTCCTTCGCCGTCGGCTCGTTTGAGCAGATGCTCGATTACCTTAGACCTGCAGTAAAAACGGGTGGGATCCTGGCGTTCGGAGACATATACGCGAAAACGGAGCCTATGCCCGCCCAGTCTGCTAAACATTTTGCAGGAGGCGCAGTGCGTTCGTTATTCGATACGGCAGAACTGTTGAACAAAAATGGCCTGTCGCTTATCTCAATGATCGATTCATCGCTGGGTGATTGGGATAGTTACGAGAACCTGCATTGGGTTGCAGCAGATACCTGGCTGAAGGAAAATCCAGCTCATCCAGAGCGAGATGAGTTCAAAGCATTGCACGAAAAATTCCGACATGATCACTTGAAATATGATCGAGAGTCACTGGGGTGGGCAATGTTTGTGTGTCGGGTTGAATCATGATTGTCGCGCTGCTCGTCATTGATGTGCAGGTCGGTCTGATAAAGGGTGCTTATCGTGAGGAAAGTGTTGTCAGAAATATCAACACTATTATCGCCAGGATGCGAGAAGCGGGTGGACTTGTCATATTCATCCAGCATTGTCATGACAAGTATCGGCCTATGATGAAAGGGGAGCCGGGCTGGCCTATCGATCCGCGTCTCGATCAAGTGGACGAAGACTGGGTTGTAGAAAAAACAGCATCGGATGCTTTCTATCAAACTAACCTGAATGCCGTGCTGCAGGAAAACGGTATCACTACCATTGTCGTCACCGGGCTGCAGACTGAATATTGTGTAGACACAACTTGCCGGCGTGCATTGAGCCATGGCTACGAGGTTGTATTAATTTCGGATGCCCATGCGACTGGAGATTACGAACAAGGTACCGACCTGGTGATTGATCATCACAACATGGTACTGACGAGTCTGGCTCATCCCCATCATCAGATAAAATTATGCAGCACTGAGGCATTTCAGCCGTGAAGACTGAACGGTTGACCCTGCGCCGACCGCAGCCGGAAGACGAGATGAATTTGTACGCCCTTGATACCGACCCGGAAGTGATGAGATGGATTGACCCAGATCTGAGCCGACTTAATTTTTCGCAGGTGAGAACAGCAGCCGCCTCTTCACAATGAAATTGAACACAAACACGAAGAAGGTCGAGACCACCTTGGACCAGGTATAAGGAATATCGGCTGACTCGGCTGCTGCCCACAGTACCAGCTCGCTGATGCCAAGACCCATGAACACGATGACAGTGAAGTAAAAAAATCATGATGCTGCTTTTCACCGAATCGCCGGTGGTTAAACACCCAATTGATGTTGATGGTGTAGGACACAATCAGCCCGACTGAATATCCGGCAATATTCGAGACAAGATAGTGAATGCCGAAGACTTCGGTAGCCGTGACCAGAATGGCAAAATCGCAAAAGAAGGCGATAAAACCACTAATGATGTACCTGAAAAGTTCCGAACGGAAAAAGTCCAATACAAATTGAGGAAGGCTCATCAATACCGCCGATTATCGCTTGATGGGTCCGAGATCGTCGTCGGGATAGTGACAGACATCAGCGCCTGGCCGCCTGGACCCGATCACCAGGAGTTCAACATCTTTTTTTGAATGATTAATGAAATGATGGCCATTGGCTTCTCCTGCTGGAAATCTGGCAAACTGTCCTGCTTCAAGTTGATGCTCACCGTTGTTATCGATCAATGTGGGTGTTCCCTCAAGCACATAAACAAACTCATCCTCTTGTTCGTGCCAGTGCCGAAGCGCAGTGGCAGAGCCGGGTTCCAGCACCACGTAATTGACGCCAAACTGGCTCATGTTCACGTCCTTGCCTGGGCGACCCTGGCGTTTTCCCTCAAATAATTCGGGTTTAATGGGATTCGTAAACCCTTTGTAGGCACCGCGTGCCGTAGCAAGGTTTGCTATGTTTCCGATTCTAGATTCCATACTCAAGCGCCCAGCATTGGTAGATGTTTTACTTTATGGTAGGTCAAAGACAAGGCAATACAGTGTCGCAATGCCGTTTTTGAATAGTCTCCTTTAACATCAAGGTGAATGGCTCGCTTACCGTCGTAGGTGAAGGTGTCCGAATATATTTCCCGAAAGGTTTCCAACAGGGTTGTGCGACAATTGAAATAAATCGAGTAGCGTTGTGGTGATGAACTTTTAAAACCCAGCCGCACGGTGCTTCCGCCTTTGACCAGATAGGCAGGTTCGCCCCATTTCAATGTTTCTTGCGCATTTTGTAGGGCGAGCTCTTTGATGATGTACAGAATCGTTTTCCGAAGCGCCAATAGGCGTCGTCTGGGCGCGACCGGGTAGCTGTCGAATACTGCTTTGACCTGGGGGTCCATCATTGTTGACTCTGTCCTGTTTATATTTTCCGCTCAAGGCTGTTTATCCGCCCCGCTCAAGAGCGTTTATGATTGTACTGATAAAGGCCTACAATCGTTTAGCTAATTATGAGATTGGATTAACTATGTCGTTAACAGGTGAATGTTTCTGCGGAAGTATCAAGTATGAGATTTCTGGTGATGTCTATGATGCACGATCTTGCCATTGTTCCCGGTGCAGGAAGGCTTTCAGTGGGGCGGGTTCTGCCTATGGCCTTGTTCGCGGCGATTTTAAGTGGCTGGCGGGAGAAGAATTATTGTCATCCTATGTTAGTGAGCAGGGCGCTGGGCTTCAGTTTTGCCGTCAGTGTGGATCTACGCTTACCGGAGTATTTCAGGGGGAGGTTCACGGCGTCGTGCTGGGTTGTTTGAATGGGGACCCACCAATCACCATGGAACGTCATATTTTTGTTGGATCAAAAGCCAGCTGGGACACCATTGGTGGGGATGCGCCGCAGTATGAGGCATGGCCACCTGAGGAGAAATTGAATGAGTGAACTATCCAGGGAAATTTGGGAAGGGTTGGTGGCACTTGATACGCCAACGGTTTGCAATGCTCTGGAAGTCGTTAATCCAGATCGACGGGCGCGGGGGTTTAATATTCGACCTTTTGTATGTGTGCATCCCGAACTCCCATCGATTCTGGGCTATGCCCGAACCGTGAGGATTCGAGCAGCGCACAAATCCAGCAGGCGATTCGATCGAGACGGCTATTACGGATATATCGCGGAGGGTGGCCAGCTGCCTTGTATCGCCGTCATTGAGGACCTGGATGATAACCCTGGCTATGGTGCACATTGGGGCGAGGTAAATACCAACATTCACTACGGGCTCGGGTGTCTGGGCGTCGTGACTAATGGTAGCGTGCGCGATATCCCGGACAGCCAAGAAAAATTTCAGATGCTGGCGGGTATGGTCAATCCGTCCCATGCGTGGGTTCATGTTGTTGACTGGGGCTCACCCATTAGCGTGCATGGAATGGAGGTCGATGACGGCAACCTGGTACATGCTGACCAGCATGGCGCGGTGGTAATTCCGGTAGAAGATGCCGAATCGGTTCTCGAAGAAGCCGCAAGAATTATGGCCAGGGAACGTATTGTTATCGACGCCTCACAAGCGCCTGGATTCAATTTACAGAAATTAAAGGAAGCCTTCGCGGGTATGGCCGAGATTCATTAAGAGGTAGCGAGCCAGCGAATATTACTTCAGATCATCCATGGCATCGTCGAGTACTGCGAGGCCGCACAAGGTGTGTAATACGCCGACCTTGTCGGTCAAATTGAAAATAATTTCATAGCCGTCGCCATTACATAGGTTACGGTGAAAATTCACGGTGACGTGTTCGGACAGGTTGGTATTGAGTTCTTCTGTGTTGGCCAGGGGGACCAGGCGATCAAACTCTGAATGATACAAGTGAACCAGCGCTTCCGTGCCTTCCAGGTTTTCAGCGATGCTGCTGATATCGGTAAAGCTGCTTAACTGCAGCAATGCTTTCAGTTTGTCATAAGGCGGCTCGTCTGCCAGAAATCCCGTGATAAAATCAGTGTTGATCTCGTCGCCGTTAATGACGTCTGAAGTCATGAGTCCGGTGTCCGTATAACTCAGGAAACCCGGCAGGATTCTATTCGTCGCGAACGGGACTGTAACGTCCGAATCAACGTGGCGGCAATATTCACCATCATTACACTGGCCATCGAGATGCTGCAGAACTCCGCGGAAGGTCTGGTAGAGGTTATGGGGCGCTCCTCCAGCGTAAACCTCGCGGGTGCTGATGGCATTTTTGCCTGGGATTTCGAGCAGCTGCCAAAGACCGATTGCACTATGACCTCCCTGGGAATAGCCAATAATCGTGATGCCGGTGCCAGCGTAGACATCGTCATAGGCCGTGTCATCGAGCACCTGCGTAATCATATCCCTGGCATTATGAGCCGTACGATTGGCCATAAGATAGGTTTCCGGGTTCCGATCGGTTCCTCCTCGGCCATAGTTATCCGGAGCGATGACAAGATAACCTCTGGATGCAAAGAGATTAGCCAATATATACCAGGCATCATTCAGCTCCAGATCGCCTGGCGTAGAACCCGTTGCGTGGGTCAACACGATCATGCGATCTCGAGGAGTGAATTCCTGGGTTGCCGCCGGAAATGTGATGAGACCGGTGAGCTGCGCATCTGGCTCGCCGCCGGGATCGGTGGATAGATAGGAAACCCGTTGTGATGCCACATGGTAAAGCGCATCGGGGTCGACCAGGTTGCTCCAGCTATCCTCGGCGAGTTCAATCACGATACCCATCACTAACGCTTCTATTACGGGCGATAAATCAAGTTCTGAAAGCAGGGCACCCTCGATATAGCCCAGAAACATGTCGTCAACGAAAGATCGTGGCAGCGCAAACTGGTCGATAATATTGATGCCCGGGGAATTGGAAAGCCCGGTTGCGAATCGATGGGTAGCGCGAAATGTCGCATCATTCGATCTGGTGCCGTCTGCATCGATGCTGTACTGCGTGTTTTCCTGAAAATCGCAGCGGAGCTTGTGGTCAAGTATCTGGTTGAAATCCAACGTCGAGAAGTCAAAGAGCTCACGCCGGACCGTTGTCCCTGTCAGGGCATTGCAATCCCCGGTGAAACTCACCGTTAGATCAGAATGCCCGATATGGGTAAAACTGAACTCACTGTGCTGCGGATCGAAGTTGTTTACGCCCCCCAGCGGAATGCCGTCGATGACTGCCAGAGCAATTGGCTCGGGTTCCGGGTTGGTGGGTTCGGGCTCTGGGGCACTAGTTGCGCTGGAGGAACTGCCGCCGCCCCCACCGCCGCATGCTGACAGCAGCCCCAGGAGCAGCAGGCTTAACAAAAATTGACGCATGACCTGACTAAATAAAAACACAGGAACAAGCTTATGCAAGCTGCTTTCATTTACAAGTGCGAGCTTCCTGGAAGGTGCCTATTACCCAGGGAGCGTTTGATTAAAGTCGGAATGCCGCATTACTATTTTCGCCATAATCGCGTCAGAGTCGTACTCATCCTCCGCTCGCCTCTTCATTGTATTAACTGAAGTGTTCTGACGAAAATATCCATCAGAGGGTCCCTAGCCAAACACTGTCTCAAACACGTCGTTGTTGAATCCGACCAGGTAAGTTTTACCGACCTTTATTGCGGGCGCTCTCATATTGCCGGTTGGCCCGAGCATAGCCTCGACGGCTTCGCGACCGACTTTGCTTGCCACATCGAACTCCGTCACTTTCTTGCCTTTCATGGCAATCAGTTTGTTGGCTGTTTTCAGTAGTGTTTTGGCATCACTGGCTTGCAGTTTTCTGCTTGCCGGAACAGATTCCTTAATGTCTATCTTGTTGGCTTCCAAAAACTTGGATGCTTTGGTGCAGGTAGTTCATCCCTTGCGGTAGTAGTACCATTCGGCTTTTTTGGTCATGGGTGCTTCCTTTCTGACGAATAACGGTTGGTGAATGTAGGTTAATAATTATAGGTCATTGAATAAAGATCAGTGATTGAAAAGTGGCGAGCTTTCTGTGGAACCTCATAATCAGAGGTTCCCTGATAGCTTGTCGATTAGAGGATCTGGTTAATAGCAGCTCCCAGTTTTGACGGCTCAAATCCCCAGGGTCCAGGTTCGCCCTGAAAAGCGATGTCGCCGCCCTTGCCGATAAGATACAACCGGTCCGGAAGGGCGCCGTAGGCACTGGCGATTTCATCGTTCAGGTCATCGATGACTACTGGCATGCGAATTTTCAGGCGTATAGCACAGGCTTCGGCTGCATCTTCGCGCTCTTCATTAGTGGTGGCATCCATAAAGGCGATATCTTCATCCCGGTTCGATGTTATAGCCCAACCGTCTTCTGGATGCGCCTCTCTAATGTAGACCACGGCGAAGTCCACCTGCTCACGATATTTTTCCCAGATTTCATGCAGGGGTTCTAACTGAACCCGAAAAGGTGGTCAGGTGTAGGAGCCAAAAATGAGAGCTACCGGTTTGTCGGCGGAGATTTCTTGAAGATCAAACGTCCTTCCGGTTTCAACTTTAGTTCCGCTGGAAAAATCGAACAGCGGGCGTCTAAAGTAAAAGGCGGCTTCGCCTTGCGTGACTGTTGTGGCTGAAAGATCCTGATTTACAGGATCGGCGAACCAATCCATCGGCGTCATCGGTGAATCTTTAGGAGTAAAGGATTGCCAATCAAGGCCTTCGGGCATTTTCCGCTCAGTCATGATGATATTCCTCCAAAGAACTTAAAAAACCTGCGCTCACCTCGTCCCTGTTCCAAAGAAAATATCCTGGCAGTCCACTCGATCAGAAGTTTCCTGGCAGGTGCATTTTGCTCGCTAATACTCGTTGATATAGGCAGGCTATTTCCCCTGTTTCAGATCCTTAACGCCAATAATGGCCTGTCGATGCCGGTGGGGTCAACAATGGCGTGTGATGCCGTTGGCGCCAATATTGGCATGCATTCAAACTTTTCGTCCCGTTTGAAGAACCTACTGTCTATTATGTAGGCAAATGCACATAGAGCTGTTGTAAGACCTGCTTTATGATGTGCCCTTTGTCCGTTGGAATGACCCCATGAAGTATTTGATCCCAGGGTTGCTTTTGTTGCCTGTTGTACTGCTATTGGCCGCCTGTGAAACAACGGTTTCACAATTCGAGCAATCCCGGGGTAGCACCCAGATTATAAAGAGCCCGAACGATACCAGGGACTACCGTTATCTTGAGCTCGACAATGGACTCAAGGTCGTGCTGATTTCCGATCTGGATGCAGATAAATCTGCTGCCGCTCTGACGGTATTCAGAGGCAGTTTCAATGACCCGGCCGACAGATTGGGTCTGGCGCATTTTCTTGAGCACATGTTGTTTATCGGAACAGAAAAATATCCAAATCCAGATGGGTATTTCAAGTTTGTCCAGGCCAATGGCGGCAGTTCAAATGCTTATACGGCGCCGGACCATACGAACTATTTTTTTGATGTCCAGCCAGAAGCTTTTCACGAAGGGTTGGATCGTTTTGCCCAGTTTTTCATCTCGCCGTTGTTTGAGAAAGAATATGTCGAGCGTGAAAAAAATGCGGTGAATTCCGAGTACCAGTTGCAAATCAAAGAAGATAACTGGCGTTCCTTCGCCGTTCAAAAAGTCGCAGCGAATCCGGCACACCCTATCTCGAAATTTAACATTGGTACCCTGGATACATTAAAGGGTGATGTGCATGGGGCTCTGCTCCGTTTCTTTGAGAACAACTATTCCGCCAATGAGATGGGGTTGGTCGTGCTCACCAATGAAACGCTCGATCAGATGCAACCATGGATAGCAGAGACGTTTTCGCCGATCAAGAATCGAACGCTGTCAAAAATCAGAAGCGGCATTCCGACTTACCTGGAAGGGCAGCTACCAGCGTTGCTCGAGCACGACAACATCAAAGATCAATATGGTGTCAGCTATAGCTTTCCGATGCCTCCAGTGCAGCATCATTATCGAAAGAAACCGGTTCATTACCTGGCCAACCTGATCGGTCACGAGGGTGAAGGTAGTTTGCACAAGCTGCTCAGCAGCAAGGGATGGGTTAATTCGCTTGGCGCAGGAGAGTCGGAGATTGATGACAGTAACAGTGAACTGACTGTGTCGATATCGCTGACCAGGGAGGGCGCTGACCATATACCCGAAATTACCGGTTACCTGTTTGCGTACCTTGATATGTTACAGGCTGGATCAATCGAGGAATGGTTGTTTCAAGAGCAAGCGGTGGTCGCAAAACTGGGATTTCGTTTTCGTGAGAAGTCTGGAGAGATCAATGCTGTTAGAAAGGTCGGACCAGGGCTTGCCCATTATCCTCCACAGGATCTGTTGGTTGCTAATTATCTGATGGAAGAGTTTGATCCTGTCCTGATCAGAGATTTTCTATCGCACCTGAACAAGAATAATGTGCTCATTGCCATTTCTGCACCGGGTTATAAAGGCAGGTCCACTGAAAAATGGTTTGGTGTCTCCTACGATCTGGCACTCGGGTCGATAGAGTTCACTCCTGCTGAGACGAATGAACTGACATTGCCCGGTAAGAATCCGTTTCTACCTGAGGCGCTGGACCTGGTGGAGGCAGACAGTCTACCGCCCATCGCTGTCATCGATACTGGAGCGATCGAAGTTTTTCTGGACACCGATGTCGAGTTTCGCGTGCCCCGGGCAGTTACACACATGAGTTTGCGCAATGATCGTGGCCTCATTGCACTTGAAGATGTGGCGAATGCACAGTTGTATTCGTTGCTGGTGCAGGATGATCTAAATGCGCTGGCGTATCCTGCCTTACTGGCAGGTGTTAGTTACCAAATAGCCGCGCCACCCCGGGGATTCCGGATCTCATTAGGCGGTTATCACGACAAACAGCTGGTGTTGCTTGATGAAGTCTTAGCCAGATTAGTTAGTCTTGAAATCGACCAGGATAGATTCCACACATTGAAATCAGAGTTACTGAGAGATCTCTCTAATTCACATCGAGCGAAACCATTCCTGCAGAGTTACCAACGACTCAAGGATGAACTGATCGATTCCAACTGGACCGCAGATCAATTAATGGCTGCCATTGAGCCCATTACACCGGAGAGCCTCATTGTATGGCGTGATGAATTGATGTCGCAGTTATCCCTTCAGGCTTTGATTCACGGAAATGTGACGCAAGAGCGAGCGGAACAACTGGTCGCGCTGGTGAAGGCACACGTCAGTCTTGGGGAAGTTCGAATTGGCCAGCCAGTAGTTGCCGGGGTGACCGGGGCTGGTTCGTTGAGTCTAAGCATCGAGCATGATGATGCGGCCATGGTGCTTTACGTGCAGGATGAATCAACGAGCTTTCCGGACCGGGCAAGGAGCGCTTTGTTGACACATCTGATATCTCCTGGATATTTCTCTTCGTTGCGCACGGAACAGCAGCTTGGTTATGTTGTATCTGCGGTTAATACTGTCTTAAGGGATAGAGGCGGTATCAGTTTTGTCGTCCAGTCACCTGTCGTTGGACCCGACGAATTGCGGAATCGAACACTTGTCTTTATGCATGGCGCTGTCAAAAAACTTGAAGCCATGGCAGATGAGGAATTCGAGATGAACAAGAGCGGTTTGATTACGAATTTGACCCAGAGCGATAAAAATCTTTCACGAAGAGCTTCTCGCTATTGGGCTGATCTTGATCGGGGGATTACGACTTTTGATTCGCATATTCAGCTGGCGAACGCGGTGGCGGCACTGTCAAAGGACGAGATGGTCGAGTTCCTTATTCAGGTCAACGGTAAGTTAGGCAACGAATATATGATGGTGTTCAGCGAAGGAAAATTTGCCGCAAACTTTTAGTCTTTGGGCAGACGAACGATCATACTTTGACTGGCGGTAGCCAGTAACGCGCCGGAATCACTCCACATATTTACGTGACCGTAGCCAAAACCGTTACCAACAAATTCAATGGTGTTCTCGCACAGAATCCATTCGCTGGGGGCGTGATCGGCTACGCGTAAGGTGTTATCCAGACGTGCAGCTCATGAATTGGGTCGTTCTCCGCAGGCACCAAGAACCGTGATGATCTCACGATCTCCAAGATGACCCACTGCCCGTCCCTGGGTGACGTTGCGCCCCCCAGGCGGGTAACAATTACCTCCAGGTCCAGGATGTGACCGGTTGTCGGGTTAATGCCAGATACTGACCCGTCGCCCAGATACAGGGTTTTTCTGTCGAAAACCGGTCCTTGTTTGGAAGGCCGGCATTCTAGGGCCAGCGACACACTTGACTCAAGCATTTGACGAGGTATTTATAGAAAAGTAGGCTAGTAAAGAGGAGGTACTACCATGTATTTCGAATATTCCGATCAACCTTATGGTATTCGTGCAGATATGTCCGGAGCCTATCGGGAAATCTGGGCAATGATTGCCAGGCCTGGCAACTGGTGGAAGGGCGAGGATCGCGTCTCGATCGCCACTGAATTGCGACATGCAGCCACATGTCCCCTGTGTGTACAAAGAAAGCCTGCGATGAGCGGCTTAAACTGAGCGAAACTCTGGCGGCTTGCCTGCAAGACAAGCGACAACAGATCAAGGTATCGCATTCGATCCAGGAGATGTTTCAACAGCGCATGTTCAGCATTGCT
>Ga0208879_1000891_pt1 | contig 29553 bp, 20 predicted proteins | sample Knorr_S15_td_Bot_FD_185605 | JGI IMG/M metagenome (GOLD analysis project Ga0208879, IMG submission 185605) | Marine microbial communities from Southern Atlantic Ocean transect - Knorr_S15_td_Bottom_ad_5009_LV_A (SPAdes) (version 2) | ecosystem: Environmental > Aquatic > Marine > Oceanic | place...
TAGAAGAAGAAAAACCAACTGCCGCGGCTGCCGATCCAGCTAACATGAGTGTCGCTGAAATGCTCGCTGCTGCTCGAGCCGAATCCGCTGCTCCCGCTGCCGCTGAAGAAGTGGCTGTAGAAGAACCTGCCCCAAAAGAAGAAAAACCAGCTGCCGCGGCTGCCGATCCAGCTAACATGAGTGTCGCTGAAATGCTCGCTGCTGCTCGAGCCGAATCCGCTGCTCCCGCTGCCGCTGAAGAAGTGGCTGAAGAAGTGGCTGAAGAAGTGGCTGAAGAAGTGGCTGAAGAAGTGGCTGAAGAAGTGGCTGAAGAAGTGGCTGAAGAAGAACCAGCGGCGGAAGAAGAACCTGCTGCTGACGATGGAGGTGACGAAGTTCAAGCGCTCAAAGAGGCTGATGACGCCGCGGATATGTGTGCCTATTGTCGCAAAGTCGATGTATAACAAGCGACATTATTTTACATCAAGCATGCGTTGTAGCGCAACGAGTGACCAGCGTTGCGTTTCTTGATCGACAGAAATTGTATTGACCGGTGTACCATGGGCTAGGTTTTCTAGGGTCCAACAGAGGTGGGCTAGATCAACGCGATACATTGTGGCGCACATGCAAACCACTGGTGATAAAAAGTGAATTTCCAACTCGGGATGTTCTTTTTTCAGCCGGTTGACCAAGTGCAACTCGGTTCCAATCGCCCAGGTTGATCCCGCTTCAGCCTGTTCAATCACTTCAATGATCTTGCCAGTTGAACCTGAGATATCTGCCAGATCGTTTACTTCCTGTGGGCACTCTGGGTGCACCATGATTTGAATACCTGGATGTTCACGCCGAAACGTCTCAACATGCTCTGCCTGAAACATCTGGTGCACACTGCAATGCCCCTTCCAGAGTATCACTTTGCTATTCTCGATTGCCTCGTTACTATTGCCGCCCATTTCCAACGCGAACGGATCCCAAACTGGCATTTGTTCATTGGAAATCCCCATCGCTAAACTTGTATTGCGTCCCAGATGCTGATCGGGAAAAAACAACACGCGCGACGTACGCTCAAACGACCACTCTAAAACCGCAGCGGCATTGCTAGATGTACAAACGATGCCTCCATGCCGCCCAACAAATGACTTTAAACTTGCAGCTGAATTAATATACGTGACAGGTGTGATATCCTCACAATCAATCAATTCTCCCAATTCCTCCCAAGCATTTTCTACTTGGTCAATCGCCGCCATATCCGCCATCGAACACCCCGCAGCCATATCAGGTAACACAACGGTAACGCGATCTTGAGTTTCGAGACGTTCGGGGCGATTGGCTAAAATATCAGCCGTTTCTGCCATAAAGTGAACGCCGCAAAAAACGATGACCTTACAGTCAACGTTATCGGCTGCCATCCGGCTCAACTGAAAACTGTCACCTCGCAAATCGCAATGGGCAATAACTTCATCTTGCTGATAATGGTGCCCGAGTATCATCAATTCCGAACCCATCTGTTGACGGACTTTGTCAATGCGGCTGGACAATTCTTCATTGGATAGCGACTTGTAAGGTTGCAATTCAAAAGCAGGAGTCGAATCTGTAATGGTCGCCATCATAGCGGTTCTCGGATAACAAAATTGCGGCTAGTACCGTTTTTCACTAATTCTATTATGTACACTAATCTGTGTTTTGGGAACTGTGTCAGTCCCTGCCAAGAGTATTCAGTAGCAGGCATTCAGCGGCGCATAACTACCAAGATGGCAACACATAGACTAATATAATTTAATAATCTTGGTATATGTTTATAACATATACACTATGAAACAACCTATTGTGATATGTCTTATCTATCCCGTACGACAACAAGCTCATGATTTTGCTGATCGATAATTACGATTCTTTTACCTACAACTTGGTTCAGAGACTAGGTGAAATGGATGCTACGTTGGATATCGAAGTGCACCGTAATGACCAGATTACCGCGGACGAGGTGCAAGCTAAACAACCCTCGCACATCATTATCTCGCCAGGCCCCTGTACCCCTAATGAAGCAGGCCAAAGCATGAATATCATCGAACAATTGATGGGAACGATTCCTATCTTAGGCGTTTGTCTTGGTCATCAATCCATTGGTCAAGTCACTGGAGCTACGATAGTCCGAGCCAAACAACTCATGCACGGTAAGACTGACGAAATCAATCATGACGACCAAGGAATTTTTGCTGGGCTAGCTAACCCATTTATCGCAACTCGGTATCATAGCCTCGTCATCGAACCCGCTACACTAAGTGACGATTTTCAAGTCAGTGCCTGGACGTTTGCGCCCGATGGTTCACGTGAAATCATGGCAATTCGACACAACTCCATGCCGCTATTCGGTTGGCAGTTTCACCCCGAGAGCTTCTTGTCAGATATCGGCCCTGAGATACTAAAACGCTTCATCCACACGTCGGTGTAATCACATAGCGAAAGCAACTCAATGTCAGCCTTGCCGAACACGCGTGCTACGTTACACATGATAAGTGTTTCCCAAGCATGGCACGAAATATCTCAGCGAATCCCCCAACCCACTAGCTCCACGTGCCCACTCGCAAAAGCGCTCGGTCGATTCACCGCGACTGATATACAGAGTGACATTGATTCCCCACCGTTTGATAAATCAGTAGTGGATGGGTTTGCCATCCGCCTTGCTGACCTCCAGTCTAGCCAAACCCTTTTAATCAACGAAACTGTTCACGCCGGTCAAACGCCAACTCAGCCTGTCAAAACTGGTACAGCAACACAAATAATGACCGGCGCACCTATTCCGGTAGGTACGGAAGCTGTTGTCATGATCGAAGATTGCACTGTGAATTTGGCAGCCAACACTGTCGCGGTACACAACACGACAGTCACGTTGGGCAGTCACATTATGCAGCAAGGGAAATCCTTGAGCTGCGGCAATGTAGTGATTACCGCCGGTTCTAAAATTCGCCCTGTCGAAATTGGCCTGTTAGCAGAAGTGGGTTGTGCTGAAGTACCCGTGGCGACACAACCGAATGTTGCCATCATTTGCACCGGCGATGAATTAGTTGATGTTGCGCAACATCCTCAAGCTGGACAAATCCGCAACAGTAATGAGGCTTTGTTAATTTCGCTCGTTACAGCAAGCGGTGGCAAGGCAATTCCACTGGGAATCGGTCGCGATAATGAGCTGGAATTATCCGACAAGATTCAACACGGACTACAGTCTGACGTGTTGCTGCTCTCAGGCGGCGTGTCCATGGGTGAGAAAGACCTCGTTCCCGCACTGCTGCAGCAAGCTCATGTGACAGAAGTTTTTCATAAAGTGCAGCTCAAGCCGGGTAAGCCGCTGTGGTTTGGGCAAGCCGAGGACAGGCAACAACGAACGCTCGTCTTCGGATTGCCAGGCAACCCAGTCAGCAGCCTGGTTTGCTACATACTATTCGTGGCGCCGATGATCAGGGCCTATCAACAGGGAACTAGGGGAGACGACATCCAACCAGATTCCTATGCAGAATTAACAGCTCCATATACACTCCGCGGCGACCGCCCCACTTATCATCCGGGGCGGTTGGATTGGATTTCGGGTAAATGGTCTGTCACGCCTTTGCCATGGAGCGGATCGGCCGACCAACAAGCACTCGCCCAAGCAAACTGTCTGGTCTTTTTCCAACCCCCACAACGCGAGTATGATGTGGGAGAACAAATTTCTGTCCTACCATTTCCTTGGTAAACACCAACACCTGTCACTTGCAATATATTTCAACAAGGAATCCTATCTCGCATGAGTAGGCCATCACAATTGTCGCGACGCATGACATTTGGATTGTCGCTGTGCGGTGGTTGCTTATTATGGACCGCCTTCCCTCCAATTAATTGGAGCTTCATGGCTTGGTTCGCGCCAATATTGTGGATGCCTCTGCTAAGGGCCGATAGGTTTGTTTCCAGTAAGTCACCCAAACGTTTAGAACGCCTACTGGGAAACTCCTATACGCATATGTGGCTAGCACACGTCGTCTACTGGATGATCATGTTACAGGGGTTGCGACTGGCTCACTGGACGACGCATTTCGGCTGGCTCGCAGCAGGACTATATCTAGGGATTTACCTACCGTGCTTTGTTTTTGTAGGTCGCTGTTGTGTACATCGCCTTCGCATGCCGTTAGCGCTCGCAGCAGCAATCAGCTGGATTACATTTGAATGGTTACGTGGATACATTATTTCAGGATTTTCCATGGCGTGCCTATCCCACACACAAACCGACCATCTGCTGTTAATTCAAATTGCCGACCTCGGTGGGAATCAAATCATCTCGCTGCTGATCATGCTAGTTGCTGGCAGTCTGTATGCCATTGTTGTGGCAGCACGAAATTGGTCGAATCGCACATCTGCAAAAAAAACTATCCTCGTGCATGCTGTATCTATCCTGTTGATGTTGGCGCTGACACTGACATATGGTTATCGGCAACTCGGTCGAACGTACTCGGATATGTCAAAACAGGCGATCGTAGGATTGATCCAAGGATCCATCGACACTCAGTTCGAATTAACACCTGAACAATATTCCGAGAAGAACAAACGCCAACAACAAAGTTACATTCAACAATCGAAATTGGCCCGCCAAGCAAACAAAAACTTATCACTACTCGTTTGGCCGGAGTCGATGTATCCGTTTGGGCCAACGTACGTTACTGACCCCCAGCCAGCAGCAATAATATACAAACCACGACATCAAGATTTTGCGGACATCGACGACGCCACTTTCCGTCAACATGTTGCAATAGTGCAGGATAATCTGCGCCGCTCAAATCAGGATCTGCTGGCACTACTCAATGGGAACTCCACTGAGTCAGCAAACAACAGCATACACTTGATTGCCGGAACCGACATTCATGACCTGAGTGTTGTGGATACACCAACTTACAATTCAGCAATTCTATTCAGCCCCGCTGGCAAGGTCCGCGACATCTATCGTAAGAGTCATCTCGTGATGTTCGGTGAATACATTCCACTTGGAAACCAGTTCCCTTGGCTTTATGATCTGTTGCCGATCGGACCCGGATTGGCCGCTGGCAACGGCGTGTTAATTTTCGAGATTGATGGTGTCGTCTTTGTTCCCAACATTTGTTTTGAAAGTACGGTTCCTCATCTCGTCCGTAGTATGATGCAACAATCCAACACTCAAGGACAGCGGGGCGATGTCATGCTAAACCTCACCAATGACGGCTGGTTCTGGGGTTCGGCAATGTTAGATATCCACTTGCGGTGCAATATCATGCGAGCCGTTGAAATGCGGCGACCCAACTTGGTCGCCGCCAACACGGGTATCTCCGCGTGGATCACCCCGACTGGAAAAATCGTAGAGCAAGAAGCCAAACGCAAAGATGGGTTTGTGATTGCTCAAGTTGGCAAAGCAACCTATGACAGTGTCTATATGCGGATTGGCGATATTCTGTCAATCGTTGCAGCAACTCTTGCTGGCATCGCGGTGCTGTGTAGCTTCAAAATCTGTTCCGCCAAATAGGAATAACTGACGATTCATGTCCTCTAATAGTCAGTTATGGACATTCGCAGTTCAAAAAATAAATAATAACATGCCCGCTTAGTAGCCAATGATAGATATAATTATCCAAGTGACCTATTTTACCATTTTTTGCTTAACATTCGCAAAAAGTAACACTTATATTGATTACAAAGGGTCTCAACGTCCGAAAAAATAAGAAGTAGCGATTATCCCAATCGTATGCGCAACGTAGATTTTTAGTGATTAAGGTTTACAATTGGGATAGAATTCGAGGATGTAGCAGCGGCTACTTGTTTTCCTTGAACAACTATCCCTTAAGTCAACCAGAATAGGAATTGTTAGTGTCATGACACTGATAGGCAAAATATTCACGATATTGATTTTCATCATGAGTCTCCTTTTCTTAGGGTTCTCAATCAACGTTTATCAAACACACGTGGACCTCCAATTGGCGGCGACCAAAGCTGAAAGTACGACCCAAAGCTTAAAGACTCAGATCGGCGTGCTGGAAACAGAAAAGACCACTGTCGAAGACAGCCTCAAACGTGAGCAAGTTGCGCGTGCTTATGCTCTCGCAGCTCTGGAAACTCAAGTGACCGCAATCGAATCTGATCTTGCACAAAAAGAAGATATCGTCAAATCGACCGAAGCTCGAGCAAACGATCTCGCTGACGCTCTTCGTATCGCCGAAGAAACAAAATCCCAACTCACAACTGAAGTGGCTCAACTAAGAAAAGATATTAATGATTCGCAATTACGGACTGACACTTTCTTCGCTCAAATCCTGACATTGAACGATGAAGTTAATCATCTCAACAGCTTAAAAGCTCAAGCCATCGAACGAGAATCGCAACTACGCAATCAAGTTGGCCGGTTAGCTAGTGTTGTCCGCCGTAATGGCTTGGATGAATTCACTGACACGGCAGACAAACCACCGGCACTCGACGGTCGAGTGATCGCTGTGCGTTCTGACTTGCTGCAGATATCCTTGGGCCAAGACGATGGACTTCGCATTGGACATCACTTAGATGTTTATCGAGGGGCCGTTTATTTAGGTCGAGTTAAGATTCGCGAAACGCAACCAAGTTCTGCTGTCTGCGAGATCATTCCTAAGTTTCTTAAAGGTCAGATTCGCAAAGACGACAATGTTGTCACGAACTTAAACTAAGCTCTGACGAACAACCATACCGAGCATATTAGAAAATCAATTATGGCTATGAACAAAATACGACTGAATGTTTATACGATGATGCTAGTATTGTCTTTCATGGCAGTCACCGCATCAACTGTTCTACTCTGGTTAGAATGGGAAAAGTGGCAAACGCAAGTCTAGATCGAAAACTAGATCTGCTCCTGCCCCCCATCTTCTTGGGCTAATTCTTAACGCCTGCGACCGCCCCCAAAACTACCGCGACCGCGCACACTGCCGGCATTACGGTCAACCAATAAACGCACTTCATATTGCTGCCGTATGGGCTTACACCATCCCAAATCATCGTGGCAAGCGAAATAGTCAACTTCGATGATGATTGGTGAATCTGCCAAGCGACTGGCAGACAGAATTGACGCATCCCACTCTAGGCCAACTAAGAATTCCCGCGGATCACCGTCCGCTGCTACTTTGATTTCAGGACCTCGTCCGGCACCTGGTCCCATCGTAATTCCAACTGGACATTGCACGCGAAATTGAATCGGAGCAGCTAGATTGTTCCAATGCACGTGCAGTAGTGGGTCAAGATGAAATCCTAAATAAACCATCCCTAAACCTTCGCTCATAAATGACTCGTCAACTTCTGCTCGCAATTTTACATAATACGGTTCGTCACTTGCTAGCGGTTTGACTTGCACTGCCCGCATTACGGAATTTATTTGTATTCGAGGCACAACTCCTGTTGCCGTACGACGTCGAGGCGCTGCTGGTTTCATCTTAAGATCAGCGACGGTCGTTGCCGGCGAAACTCTGCCAACCAGACTTTCAAGATCCGTTCGCAGGCTGGTCGCACTACTCCAACCTCGCGCTCGAATGATCTTACCCGCTGGGTCAATAATGAATTCGCTGTTAGGCGCACCACCAAGTGCCGCTTTGAGACCGTTGTCCATGTTGTCACAAATCCACTCAATACCGGACCCCAACGTTCGTTTAGCTTCTTGGACATGCAACAAACGCTCTTCTAGGGTAAAAGGCTGAATGTAACCGTTGTTTTCGGGGTGAGCTAATGCTTTGTATATGTAATAAAACTTGACTCCCCGAGGAGCATAATCAACCGCGACTGTTTCCAAACTGGGAACATTTCGTAGAAACGGCGGTCACGTCAAACACCCAAAAACCAAAACTGTGTAACTACCGCGTAATGACGAAGTCGATAATGGCTTGCCCTGCGCATCAAACACGTTGACTGTTGGTAGTGTCGTATTCAACAACCGTGTGACTTGGCTGGACTGCGCGCCGCCGCTACGTCCACCTGGTTGAGCAAATAGCGGCGTACTATCAATTACTAATAATGCCCAGAACAGGGACAAAGCCATTAGTGAGAATCGCTGTCGTATGAGCACAGATGATACCTTTGGGTTTGTGATGCTTGAAATAGTTATTTTCTGTGATGCTCTAATAATATAAGAACCCTTTTAAAGGTCAAGTGTTTCGCCAGCAGGGGTCGCTTCATTATGAAAAACCTATCTAACAACAAAATGTAGGAGAGCCATGTCTGCGCCTGAGTTTCCCGCCGCAGCTAGCGGATTTTTGTGCGTGTTAATTTGTGGTTAGATTTGTTCGAAACGGTAAAAATTGATGTTCACAGGTGGTCTTTTTTCGACCCATATTTCAGCACCTGAATACGGCCAATTTCCGACGTTAATACGTCGTTGGGGGTGATTGTTTTGAGAGCTATTTTCTGCTATATTGGGGGGTATACTAATCAACTACATGGAACATCCTAGAGCGTCGTTGTAGACTATTTTTCTAGTGTTTTTACGTACCTTCTCTTCTCACACTACATCGGTTTCCGGTGAAAGGACACTAGCTTGTCTAGCGACTCAGATTCTCCAGAAAATTCATCTTCAAACGGCGAACAATCGATGCTTGGAAAGATAGTCGATTTACCCATTGAAGACGAGTTGAAAACTAGTTATTTGACCTATGCGATGAGTGTCATCGTCTCGCGTGCTCTGCCGGACGTTCGGGACGGGTTGAAGCCGTCTCAGCGACGTATTCTAGTCGCAATGAATGATCTAAATTTAACGCCCGGTGCTCACCGCGTTAAATGTGCCAAGATTGCCGGTGACACCAGCGGTAATTATCACCCACATGGCGAAGGCGTCATTTACCCCACGCTTGTACGTATGGCTCAGGAATGGAACATGCGACACGTGTTGGTCGATAAACAAGGGAACTTTGGATCCATCGCAGGTCTCCCAGCCGCAGCGATGCGATATACCGAAGCACGAATGTCAGCCACGGCTGGGCTGATGCTCGAAGATCTCAAGCTAGACACAGTTGACTTTGTGCCGACCTACGACGAAACGCGGACTGAACCGACTGTATTGCCCGCCAAGTTTCCGAACCTACTCGTTAACGGCACCAACGGAATCGCCGTTGGGATGTCAACTTCCATTCCGCCACACAATCTCGTTGAGGTCTGTGATGCCGTTGTCCAATTACTAGATACGCCTGAAACAACCATCCGTGAACTAATTGATATCATTACGGGCCCTGACTTTCCAACTGGCGGAACTATCTGCGGTCGCTCGGGCATCCTCAAAGGCTATACCACAGGGCGTGGTACAGTCATTGTCCGCGCCAAAGCAACGATCAAAGAACTCGACCGCGGACGATCGCAGATTATCATCCACGAAATACCGTATCAGCAGTCTCGCGACCGAGTCGTTGAAAAAGTCGCGGCGTTGGTAAACGAAGGGCGCGTTAAGGGGATTTCTGGAATCCGCGACGAATCTGATCTCCAAGAACCAGTGCGAATCGTGATAGACATCAAGCGGGATAACAATCCTGATGTTGTTTTGAATCTGCTGTACAAATATTCCAACCTGCAAGAAACAATTTCGATCATTTTGCTGGCCTTAGTCGACGGTAAACCCCGCTTACTAAATCTCAAGGAAATGCTGGAAGAATTCATTCGCCACCGCGTCGAAGTAATACGCCGCCGAACTCAATTCTTGCTCGCTCGCGCACGACGACGTAAACATGTCGTCGAAGGGCAATTACTAGCACTCGCCGATATTGATGAAATCATTAAGATTATTCGCGAATCCAGTAACCATGCCGAAGCCAAAAGCCGCTTAATGGGATTCGCCTGTCCCGCCCCGATGCTCAAACGAGTCCTCGGCGAGGATGGGTTTAAACAATTCCAAATAGAACGAGGCGCTGAAGAGAGCTATAATCTTTCCGCCGTGCAAGCGGATGCGATTTTGCGAATGACATTGGGGCAATTGGTAAACCTCGAACAAACAAAGCTATCCGACGAATATGCGAAGCTCTTAGCCGAAATCATCGGCTATCTTGAGATCCTAGATGATCGTCAAAACATCCTCGATATTATTCGAGAAGACCTCATTGCAATCCGTGATAAACATGGAGATGACCGACGCACTGAGATTTCAAATATAGAACTCGGTAACGTCAATATGGATGACCTGATTACCGAAGAAACAATGGTTGTTTCCATTAGTCACCGTGGATATATCAAACGTTGTGCGTCGAGCACCTATAAGGCTCAACGTCGAGGCGGCAAGGGCATGAAAGGTGCCACCGTCGAAGAAGAAGATCCCATTGAACATTTGTTCATTGGCAGCACACACGCTTATTTACTGTTCTTCACCACACGCGGAAAAGTCTATTGGCAAAAGGTCTACGATATTCCAGAACTCAGCCGGACGAGTAAAGGCCGAGCTGTTATCAATCTGTTGCGACTTGAAGAAGGCGAACAGATTCTGGATTGCATCCCAGTGCGAGACTTCGATGTCGAAGGTCACTTCTTAACGATGGCAACGCGACAAGGCCTCATCAAGAAAACCAACCTATCCGCATACAGCCGACCCAAAAAAGGCGGTATCATTGCGATTAAACTCCGTGATGATGATGAGCTCGTCGACGTCGCTATCGTCAAACCCGGTGATGAGATTATTCTCTCAACTGCGAAGGGAATGGCGATTCGATTTTCGCAAACGGATGCCCGCCCCATGGGTCGCAACACTTCTGGCGTCAAAGGAATTAAATTAAGTGCCGACGATAGTGTCGCTGGAATGGTGGTCGCCGATCCCGCTGCCCAATTGTTGACCATCTGCGAAAACGGCTACGGCAAACGAACACGTTTCGGACCGAATCGCGATCAAGCCAGCGGTAATGAAGCGTCCAGTAAAGTCTACCGCACACAGAAACGTGGCGGTAAGGGGCTGCGGGATATTAAGACCACGGATCGCAATGGAACCGTGGTTGATATTGTCCGAGTTGATGATGAAGACGAAGTCTTGATGATGACCAAGGGTGGCAAGATTCAGCGTATTCGAGCCAGTGACATCAGCATCGTGGGACGAAACACACAGGGTGTGAGGATCATGAAAACCGATGACGGTGATACTCTCGCCGCCGTCGTACGAGTACCCCCCGACGAGCTAGACGATGAATCTGAGGCAGCGATTGCAGACGATCCAAATCAGCCTACACCAGAAAGTACCGTCAATACGAGTGAAACAGCTCCCGTTGATACAGTGGTCAGTGAAAACGTTGAGACCCTCGATTCATTAGATTCGGATGATGCTGAAGTCTCGGATGATGCTGAAGTCTCGGATGATGCTGAAGTCTCGGATGATGCTGAAGTCTCGGATGATGCTGAAGTCTCGGATGATGCTGAAGTCTCGGATGATGCTGAAGTCTTGGATGATGCTGAAGTCTCGGATGATGCTGAAGTCTCGGATGATGCTGAAGTCTCGGATGATGCTGAAGTCTCGGATGATGCTGAAGTCTCGGATGATGCTGAAGTCTCGGATGATGCTGAAGTCTCGGATGACGCTGAAGTCTCGGATGACGGAGCAGACACGGATGAGACGGTGGAATAATTAACACTTAATATTTATGCCGAAGTAGGACGAGGCCCAACACGAGCAGGAGATTGAGTGATGTCCAAATCCGCATTAATTACTGGGATTACCGGACAAGATGGTGCATATCTAGCCAAACTGTTGCTCGAAAAGGGGTATCAAGTTCACGGCATGCACCGCCGCACGAGTACCGACAGCCGCGAACGACTTACGGACATTGTGGATCAGATCCAATTGCACCACGGAGATCTGCTCGATGAATTATCGATATTACGGTTGTTAGAAAAAACCGAGGCGACGGAAGTCTACAATCTCGCCGCTCAGAGCTTTGTACCTATTAGCTGGGAAGAACCAGTCCACACCGCGGACGTAACAGCCTTGGGTGTTACTCGGCTACTCGAAGCGATTCGGCAGGTAAATCCGCAGATCAAAATGTACCAAGCCAGTAGCAGTGAAATGTTTGGTAAAGTGCAAGAAACACCGCAAACCGAAACAACTCCTTTCTGGCCGCGCAGTCCGTACGGAGTTGCCAAGGTATATGGTTATTGGATCACCGTTAACTATCGCGAAAGCTATGACATGTTTGTCTGCAACGGGATTCTGTTCAATCACGAATCGCCGCTGCGGGGAAAAGAATTCGTCACTCGGAAAATTACAGATGCCGTCGCACGCATTAAACTCGGAGTACAAACTCAACTCAGCCTTGGTAATCTCGATGCCTACCGCGACTGGGGATTTGCAGGAGATTACGTAAATGCCATGTGGCTGATGCTGCAACAAGAAACAGCCGATGACTATGTCATTTCCAGCGGCGAGCAACACAGTGTTCGCGAGTTCTGTGACATTGCATTTGCCAGTGTTGGCCTAAAAACAGAAGACCATGTAGTCACCGATCCGCGGTTCTTCCGCCCTGCCGAAGTCAATACACTTCTCGGCGACTCTAGCAAAGCTCAGTCCAAACTTGGCTGGCAACGAAAGGTCGACTTTCAGCAGTTAGTCGCCATGATGGTCGAAGCGGATCTGCAACGCGTTGAACAAGAAATACAGACTCAGGGATAGCACAACACAAAGGACGAAAGATACCGTGCGCGCCATTATTACAGGAGGATCGGGATTCGTCGCTCAGCACCTCGCACAACACCTTGCTAATTGTGGCGATGACGTTCTGCTAACCCTGCGAACTGATGATCGCGACTGTCAATTTCCAACACTCAATTGGGATATCACAGCGCCAATGGATCCTGCGGTCGAGCGGGCAGTAGCGCAATTTAAGCCTGATACAATCTTTCATCTAGCAGCAATTAGCACTCGAGGCACCTGTGGATCTGCAGAGCCGTCAGCAGCAGCCGTGGCGGTGAATGTCCAAGGTACGCAGCATGTGATCGATCTATGCAAGTCGTTATCAACAAAGCCTCTGCTGCTCTTTTCTAGCAGCGTCTACGTCTATGGATCTCGTCGCCCCGCTGTTGAGAATATAGATGAAAATAACGCTCCCGCGCCTGATAACGGCTATGGCACGAGTAAGTTGCTTGCTGAACAGTTACTGCGAACAAACGATTCACACCTACAGTGGGTGATCGCTCGCAGTTTCCAACACAGCGGCCCAGGTCAAAGCGGTTCATTGTTGGTGCCCGACTGGATCAGTAAGTTGCAACACCGACCCAGCAATATTACGGTTGGTAATCTCGATACTTGGATTGACATTAGTGACGTGCGAGACGTAGTCCGCGCCTATCGCCTTATTGCTCAACCTCAATTCAATCGCCAGACGTTTAATGTTGGCAGTGGGAAAGCCACCCGCAGTGGTGAAATCATGGAAATTTTACAAGACCTAATCGGTACTCGATGTGCTATAGAAGAATTACAACCCGGAACACATTACTTACCGATTGCTGATATTTCACACATTACCAAACAAACCACTTGGATTCCTACGATCTCAATTACTCAAATGCTGCAAGACTGCCTAGAATGACCATTCGCGTAGGTCATTTATGTTAAGTCGTGGTTGTTAATTCGCAGACCAGAAAGTCATCACTCCATGTGTGGACGCTTTACATTACGCACATCACTGAATTTACTTGCCGAGCGTTTTTTGTTCAGCGTATCACCCGATATTTCTCTTCCCCAGAAATACAATATCGCACCAACACATAATATTGCCACACTGACGGCGCCACACGGCCAGCGACAACTCCAGTGGATGCACTGGGGACTGATTCCCAGTTGGTCCAAAGACCCTTCTCGTGCGAGCCGGATGATCAATGCCCGTAGTGAAACACTCCATGAAAAGCCGTCGTTTCGCCAAGCATTTCAAAAACGTCGCTGCCTCATTCTTGCCGATGGTTATTATGAGTGGCGATCCAGCGGTGCCGCCAAGCAGCCTTTTTTCATTCACCGGAGCGATCACGAACCCTTTGCGCTCGCGGGTCTGTGGGAAAGTTGGACTCCTCCTCAAGCATCTACGGCAGCGGGACAAGACACTCCGCAACCTTGGCACTCCACGACAATCATCACGACGGAGGCTAATGAATTCGCCGCAGCAATACACCATCGCATGCCCGTCATACTGAATCCTAATGATTACGACCGCTGGCTAGCGGATGACGACAGCCAACTAGAAAGGCTGCAATCCCTGTTAGTGGATCCCAATAATTCCAATGAGATGACATCCTTTGAAATGACAGCGGTCTCTCAGCATGTCAACAAAGTTGCCAATGATGGCCCGCAATGTATTGAACCCGCGGCTACTCAGCGGGAACTTTTCTAAGCGTATAGTACGCTTCTGCTGGAAAAAACGTGCTGTCATTTAGCGTCAAATTGCGAATACGAATATCGTATACAAATCCTGCTCGCATCTCAGCAAGAGATACATGTACAACTCGACCTGCAGCGGAGACTCGCACAGCAGTAATTCTCTCGCTCCGCCGATCTCGGTCATCTCCACCATAGGACGTTGTGGAATCACGGGTCGCAGATTGGATCGTATAATTTGTGATATCCACCGCTCGTTTCGCATCCACAGCTTTCGTGAAACGGACTTTGAAGCCTGTCGCAGTGGCCGTGACCTCAGCAATTCCAACTGGTAAGTCCCCCGGGAATTCCATCCTCGCAAGGGTACCAATATTGTTTGACCCACCCCAACCGCTGTCACGAATCGAGGCAACATATAGGTGCCCCCGAGGAGAAACTGCAACCGCTAGCGGTCCCAATAATGGCTCGCCAGCTGCTGGCTTCTCGAGTGTCAACGGATATGCGGCCCCCTGATATGTATCTCCAACTTTCTGCAAACTCATCCGTATCAAACGACGCGTGTCGTATTCACATCCGACTAGGTGCCCTTCAAACGGGCCAAACACCGGCTCGCTGCCACTTTGCAATAAAGCACGCGGGGTTTCCAAAAAGCAAATTCCATTGACACTACGGGTCCACGGATGGGGAATGTCAATCGCCGGTGCTGTCAGCGGTGGACGAGGACCACCCTGGCGATCGATTTTGTTGACAAATCCGAAATGAGCTCCCGCACGGATATGATTCAGTTCATTGTACGGGTTATAGTTACCTTGATTGTCTGTCACAAACATCTCACCGGCATGATTACGCGCAATACCCATTGGAAATCGATGACCACTGGTAACAATTTTCACACTAAAGCGATGGGGGTTTTCCCGTGATGGCGTACGTGGCACCAGTTGTAGCACTTTTCCCCGCAGCGCCGCGCCCGCTGGCGTTCTGTCATCTTGCTGACAGGGTGTCGAAATATAGTATCCATCCTTGCCGTCAGGAATCACACCGACCGCCCAGTCATGATAGTCCGCCGTGTGCCCCCAACCCGACGCCAATGTCTCCACCTTTTCATGTATGCCGTCATGATCGACGTCGTACATCCGTAACAGGGCATACTTGTTGATGACGTCAATATAATCTCGTGACGCATGCACGCCGTAGGGCGCCGCCAATTCGTCAGTTAAAGCACTTAAACGATCTTCGATACCATCTGCGGTTGTATCAACCGCTTGCCACACGCGACCCTTGAGTGAAGTCATTATCAGCCGTCCGGCTGGATCCCAGGCGATACCTGTTGGCATAAACTCATCAAAAAACGGTAACCTTATAGCCTTCACTCCAGGAATGATCTCCAGTGATTGGACCTCTAAGCCAGTAAACTCTGGCAACACCACAGGAAACCGATCAACGTTGACGTTGCTTAAATATTTAAACGTCAAAGGATTTTCATCACCGCCACCTTTCCAGCGAACCGATTGATAAGTTGTTTCATTTTCCTTGGACTTTTGTACTTTGGCGTCGGCAAAAGCCACCTCAATCCATTGCCGCCCAGCTGCGCCGGGTTCCACCAATCGTATATGATCGGAAAATTCCGTAACCTCCAAGCTCTGATGTCCAAGTCCTACGACCATGCTGGCATTGGCAGGAACACCATCAAACCACAACTTACGTTGAATACCGGACAGAGTGTTATTCGTACTGCTACCCTCGGCAGGCCATAATTCACTAAACTCCTGCGTAACCACAACCACTAACATCCGGTCACCGATTTTAAATCGATAGCGCTGGCGGATCCGCAATCCAGCTGACAATTGTTGCCAGCTATCTAATTCCGTGGCAAACTGGCCCACAGCACTAGGGGCGATCAATTGCCCGTCTGCCAATTGCAATCGCAAATCGGGAATCGCAGATAGGTCGCCGCTCGAATTCACGGTTCCCCAACTTGCGCCAGCGGTTTCCCAGTACCATACTTTCCCCTTGGTTCGTTGCCGCGCGATGTCACCTTGCCACCACCCCAGCATTGTCCCCTGTTGCATATCAAATAATAGGTTGTGCCGATTTCTCATGCCGACTAACGCGGGTTTGATATATTGCTGGTCTCGGTGTATCAGTACATCCGTTAGGAGCTGAACACTCACGTGGTGTTGTGGCACGCCTGTTTGTCGAGCAATACGCACAGCGCCGGGTTTGGGAGGTTCGAAGCCTGGCGTATTTAGAACCTTCCAAACGGCTTCAAGTTGATCGGGAAGATGATTTTCAAGCACACCTCGTACAGAAATCTGAACCGAGGGCATTTCCATTCGCGGCACGATTCTAGCGGGATTTTGCACCCAGCGAGAAAACCAAATCTTGCGAATTCGCGAATCCAACAGTGACAGATCGGGACCTTTAGCATGTAAAGGGGCCTGTGGGGCCTGCACGCTGCCGATTTGGTGGCAACTGGTACACCCAAAACCATCAGTCGTTACTAATCGTGCCCCTGCCGTCTGTAATTCTTCTGTAGTTGGTTGGGCGGACGCCGGCGATACCGTATCGAGCCAATCTAAAAAATGACTTGGGATGCGATCTTTTTCCACAAACCATTGTGAAATCTCATGCAACCTCTCGTCGGTAAAACCAAACTTAGGCATCTTAACCTTCAGCCAGGGTCGCCGTACAGTTGTTTTACGTTGGATCGCCTCATGTAATGCTTTATCGTGTAATTTATCACCAACACTGTTTAAGGACGGAGGGGTTAATGCTGCGAACAGAGTCGACAACTCAGAAACCTGTTTGCCAATATCCGGTAGATGTTCTGCGAGGCCTTTAGCATCCATCCGCGCGTGGCACTGGAGACAATTGTTTTGAGTGACTAACAATGACTGCGTTGAATCGGCAGTCGCTGACTTCATCTGTTGCAAAAACAACGTTAACGCTGCTTTATTGTCAGCTGACAACGAATAGCCAGGGCGTTGTTTCGCTGGGTTGGGCGTGTCCATACAACTAGTCTTAGTTAGAGTCGCAACATCAAAAGCTACGGTAGTCTTAATCGGCTTAGATTCATGGCAGCTAGCGCAACCATGTGTGTCGTAGAGCTTTCTGCCTTTCTCCGCCAACGGTTCGTCAAAGACAAATTGCGGTATATCTAATTCGCTCGCATCGTCAGCCAAACCCTTTAAATAGGCAATAACATCGCTGCGCTGTGTCGCCGTTAAATCTACCGTTGGCATGCGGTGATGAGAATTTACTCTCGCTGGGTTTTCAAACCAAACTTGCCAAAAATCCTCTCTGCGCTTTTGAGCAATATCATCCAATTCACCTCCGTCAAACAACGTCGATTTTCCTAATCCGTCAGCTTGATGACAAGCCACACATCCCACGGACGCAAACACCGTTTTTCCCGCCTTGGAATTACCCTCTAAGGCTAATCCACCGTTGGGCTTAGGGTTTGTCGAGGATTGAAAAAGATATGCCGTAATGGCTTTGGCTTGTTCGGCCGTAAACCCAAATGCTGGCATCCGACTGCCAAATTGTACGGCGTCTTCATCGCTAGGAATCTTACGTTGCAGACGCTGGACAACCCAAGCGGATTTAAGGTAATCACGCATATGATTCAGAGCTGGTGCTGAGCCCAACGTCGCGTCAATCTTCAATTCAGAATGGCAACTTGCACACCGCAGTGCGTGGGCCAAGTGTTCACCGCGGCGGTACAGGCCGTTAGCAGATTTGTCAGGAGCGTGGTACAGAAACTGATAACCAATTGGCTCGAACTGAAAAGCGGGACCTTGCCAATAGAGCTTTAACATGGCTTGATCCGCCGTTGATTTATAACGGATCGTGATGGGGTGCCAGCCGAATTGCATATCTATTGGCCCAGTTGACACCAATCCAGATTTTTCATCTCGCACACTCACCGTGCGTCCCTGGAACTCCAATTCCACTTCACCTTGGCAATCCATTGAAATAGTGTGAATTCCAACCGATTGGAAAAACAAAAATCCTTTCCACGTAGCCTCGAACTGTGTCCCCACTAATCGCGTATCTGGAGATTGTTGCGCCCATTGAAATGACACGATCGCATCAACTCGTTTGGCTTCATTCCCGTGAGTATCTTTATAAGTAGCCAGCAGCCCGGGGATATATTCGTCCGACAACTCGGCAAGAATTGCCTCTCGATTCCCCTGCGCCATACACGAAATGCCGCTGAACGCTGTACTCGTGATGTACACCAAGCAGGTCAGCGCCAGTCGGCAACAGCGGCGGCTATCATTTCGATTCTGATTTTTCATCGTGACCTTTATATTAATAATCGGCATGCTAAATGCCTTACAAATCATTCTACGAAATTTGTATTGGAACGCGGAACGGAACATCCATTCACCCAGTAGATTTTATTCAGGCCGCGGCACACCTGCTTTTTCAAACGCTAGAGACATGTTTTTGTAACAGGTGCGAATTGCCTGTCGCGGATCGTACCCCGCTTGACGCCATAACATGCTGCTGACTTCGCATGATATATCACCACGATATCCACCTTGAAAGAGTAACTTTATTAACAACGCAAAATCAATTGCGCCAGTTGAACCGGGTAGTTTGAACTGATACCCACCTGTTGGATTTTTGATGGTATCTTTCACCGCCACATGTGCTGTTTTGGATACCGCTTGTTCAACTGTTAACTGCAACTCCAGGCCCGTATAAATATAGTGACTGAAATCATAAACCATACGTAAACGCTGTGGATTACCTAATTGTTGTATGATCCAAAGTGCTTGTGCAGGATTCGACATACCACCGCCACGATGTGGTTTGATACAACAGGTCACGTCATATTTAGTCGTAACTTCTACCCATTTACCAACCTGCTGCACCAATAGATTTTTGCGCTTCTCCCAATCACCACCACCTAAAACCGTTTGAATGACACAATGCTTGTTGTCGGTTAAATCTCGCACTAACTCAGACGCCGCTTCTATCCGCTTAAGATTGCCGCTGTTGATCGTCGCCTCATCTGCTGGCACGGTGTGTTCCATCAATGACGTTAGTACTAATTCTGTATCGTAGAGAATGCGTTTAACTTGGCGACGGCGCGAAGTCGACATATTTTCCGGTGCCGCGTCGAACCCTTTCGTGGCTGTCAATTCAACAGCGTCATAGCCAGTTACCGAAAGTATCGGGAGCACTTGTTCTGTCGTAATACCACGTGCACCATAGGTGCTGAAACCAAGCGTCATGGTGTTACGAGGTTCTACTGGAGCCGCTCGAACATTGGGGCTAGCAACACATGCAAGTGCGGCGGTGGCAAGAAACCGGCGACGCGAAGGACTGGCAAAATCAAACGAAGAGTGCATCAAAACGGAACACCTACCAGCAACAGAAAACAACGGGGAAAAGAACCTTATCAACTTTGATTATAACGAATTACGTTACCCCATACGCGTCCGGAACAATCTTTAGCGGTTGTCGATTGGGGTGCATAACAACCCTAATCCCACTCGGGGCTTCGTTTTTCTAGGTAGGCGTTGATGCCCTCGGTGGCATGAGAGGTTGTGCGGCTAGCGGCAACCATCGCTGCGCCGAGTGTCAGTGTAGTTTCCAGACGCTCGGCAATCGTCTCGTTTAGCAACCGCTTGCACATCTGCTGCGCTTGAGCCGACCCGTGCGCGAGGTCGACTGCCAATTGGTGAGCACGTGCCCAAACCAGTTCCTCGTCTACGATATCGTGAACCAGACCAAGCTGCTTCCCTTCTGTGGGCGTCATCGAGGCGCCCAGCAATCCAAATCGCGCCGCGATTGAACCTCCCATCCGGAAATCAAGCAATCCTAGTGTTAACCCAGGCACGAGCCCGCGATGAATTTCGGGACATTGTAACGTCGCTGTCTCGGTGGCGATGATGAAATCGGCAGCTAAGGCAAGTGCTAATCCAGATCCCATAGCAGGACCGTTCAAAGCCGCAATGATCGGTTTGGGAAACCGCAGCATCGCCATCAACAACTCAGCGAGTAACTCAGTATCTTGGTGCTCAGGTAACATCTGTTCTGAATCCAAACTACTTTGCAGCTGTTTTAAATCTGTGCCGCTGCAAAAAATATGTTGACTGCCCGTCAAAATAACCGCTCGAACATTCTTCTCCTGATGTAAATCATCCAACGCTTCCCGTAATTGAACCAACCCAAACTCTGTTAATGCATTGCTGCTTGCCGGATTGTTGATCACAATCGTGCCGCTGGGAACATCTTTACGCACTTCGATGATATTTTTCATGGTGCCTCTGATTCCTCGCTACTGTTGGTATTTTTATTCTGTTGAATGTTCTCTTCAATCAACAAGTCAACTCGACCCGCGTGACCTCGACTCCACATTTGTAGCCCCTTAAGTCTAATCTCTCCCTGTTGATAATAAACTTCGCTTAGACTTTCGAGATGAGTCCGAAATCGATTGCTACGTTGTGCTGCAAAATCGGCAGGTGGTTTAATGATTGCTTGGGCAACCATCCTTTCAAATAGATATTCAGCGATAAGTTGATGTCCTCGGATTGTTGGGTGGACGTGATCTAGAAATAGATTATCGCCTGGGATTTGAACTGGGGACCGTTCTGCGAAATATTCTTGCACGTCAATAACTTGTAACGCCTGGCCGCTCGGTACAGACACCAAAAATTCGTTCATGACTGTCAATATGCGTAAGGGACATATGTCTTCGTCTTTAGCCCGCAACAACACGTCACGCGCCGCGACCCCCGCACCATTATTCAACAACAATAACCCCGCTTGATAAAGTGTGGCAGCGTTATGCGGGTCGAGTTGTGTAAGTCGATGAGCTGATTCTCTGATAGGTTTGACTGACCGACTCTGTAATTGTTTGGGAATATCTGATTTGGTTTGTTGGATTGATTGAATTGTCGCTTGGTCTAGTCCTGAGGTTGGCGCTGACTTGAAAGGGGTGCAGTCGCGAATATTTGAGGCAGGGTTACAGAGGTATAAAGGAACTCTATTGGAATCACATATCGCGATCATCTTGCGAATATTGAATTTAAAATGTTCGATAACATTCGCTTGCCATGTACGGTCACGCTGATAGGATTTCAAACCTGCTTGGTGATCGAGTATGGTCTCAACTTCTGCGGCGAGGGTAACTTTTTGTGTCGAAACCGAATCCCCTGTTATTTTATGCCACATTTCGCGAGCTAAATGTATGGTGCGAATGTTGCGGACTGCTTGCTGGCTTATCGACTGCCAACGTGATGGATCACGTAAATGGGCATAAGTACGGTCTTCCAGAAACTCGTTATGTCCAGTGTAAATAACTACCAAGTCAGGTTCGTAATTCATTACCTCGGTCAGAATCGGCAGCAGTCGATAACTTGCATAAGAAACACCGCCACAATTGACAACCTCCCACTTGCGGTTGGGATCGGCTACTTCAAGCTGTAGTTTAAGCCAACTGGTAAAGGAGGTTTCTACTGCAAACGGACGACCTTGAACCGTGGAGCCACCGAGACAGAAGATTCGAAAAGTATCATCCGTTTTAGTCTTGGGAAACGATACGTTTTGAAAATATCGTTTCCGAGCGGCTACTGTTTGGTACTGCGTTTGTTCCGCGTTTAGTTCAAATAACGAGACTGGATGATTGATTGCAATAAACGGATCGAGAGCTTCATTGACATCGCCGATGTCGAGTATCCGCAGGCTAATTTCGAAAAGCAAAAACGGTAGTAGCGCGATACCAATAGCCGCACAGCGAAATCGCCATGCATACCGCAATAGATTATATCGCTTAAAACGCGTTTCTGGTTGTTTCGCCACCATTCGCTTAGTTTACTGTTAAAGCCTACCCCTGAGGGGAGGGGGAATCGAGTATTCTTTCATTGATATAACGGTCGAAAACCGATAATCTAGAACGGTAGGGAATTTGTTTTATCAATGCAAGTGGCAGATTTAGGCTTTCATGGCATCACCAAACGAACAATCTAGTAATCATCATACTAACCACGCATTTTCCGCTCTACACGGACGAACTCGCGAAGGGTTGGTGATGCACGACCGTCGTGGGATGTTGAAAGCGAGTATGGCCGGATTGGCGGGGCTATCTTTACCCGGATTGTTGCAAGCTCGAGCGGAAGCCACGGCAGCTGGTAAACCGATTAGTAATGGTAAGAGTGTTATATTGTTGTGGATGGCCGGTGGTCCAAGTCATATTGATACTTGGGATCCAAAACCAGATCGCCCGTTTGAAAACAGAGGGCCATTTGGAGTCACTAGCACTAAAATTCCAGGCGTGCAAATATGCGAACATTTGCCACGGCAAGCTGCCATGTTGGACAAGGTTTCGATTATTCGCAGTGTTGATTGCCGCGGCAGTAGCCACCAGCCCAATAAAGTGATGCAAACGGGAAATCGTAACGCAGCGCCACGAACCAATCCTCGGGGACATCTTTATCCCAGCTTTGCTTCGATGATCGCCCGTGAAAAGGGCGCTAATCAGTCTGGTATGCCGGCTTATGTAGCGTTTGAAAAACACGCATCACATGTCGGAAAGGCTGGTTACCTGGGAAAACAATACGACCCGTTTCTAGCCAATCAAGCATGTCGACTTCCTCTGTATTCGAATGTCGGAGTCGATTCCGGGAACCTTTCCGGTGCAAATTTATTTTCAATGCCAGCCGGTTTGAGTTTGGAACGTGTCCACAACCGCCGTCAATTGTCACGTCAATTCGATAAGATACGAACAGGTTTAGATTTGAACGGTTCGATGGAAGCATTGGATGTTTACAACCAGCAGGCCGCTGATATGGTTCTCGGGCGACGGGCTCAAGAGGCTTTCGATATTAATCAAGAACCACAGCAGGTTCGCGATCGCTATGGAAAACATTTGTGGAGCCAACAAGTTCTGCTAGCACGACGACTTGTAGAAGCCGGCGTCAGTTTTGTAACGCTTGACTTAAGTTATCACACTGCCTCAGGGACCTGGGATAACCATGGCATCCCAGGTGGAGTGTACGGCGGCATATCCAAAGGATTGAAGCCGCTGTTAGATTTGTACGACCATTTCCATACGACGCTGATCGAAGATCTCGAAGAACGCGGAATGTTGGACGATGTGCTGGTTATTTCAATGGGCGAATTTGGTCGTACGCCCAATATTGGCACCCAAGGCAGTACCGATGGGCGCAACCACTGGCCCGTCGTCATGAGTATGTGTCTCGCCGGCGGTGGCATGCGGCATGGACAGGTGATCGGCTCTACCGAAAGAGACGGCAGTGACATTCGCACTCGGCCTGTTACTCCCGGTGACATCGGAGCGACCATTTACCGGCACATGGGTGTACCGATAGACGTCACGTATCAAGATGATAGTGGACGACCGATCGCTTCTATAATAGATGGAGCTCCCATCAGCGAGCTATTTTAGTAGAAGATCCGCCCCTAAATTAGGTCTTCCAGCCGACTATCGGTTTGTACGTTGTATAACGTTTGTAATGGCCACTATAAAAAAGCGAAATAATTCAAGGTCAGCACGTCGATATCGAAAAAGCTAAATAGTTTTTTGTCGATCGACGAATGGATGCGTCGAGTCCCGTTAAGGAACCCTAACGGATTGGGACTCCCATCATGAAGAAAAAATTCACTTTCGTAATTGTCGTTACCATAATCTTGCTGGCGTTATCACACGCTCACAAAGCCTTGGGGCAATCGTCTCCGAATGCGGCTACTGCCCTAGGACAACCGCATCCGGCCGTAGCCCGTATTCGATCACTGGAATCCAATGCTACTTCATTTGGTTCCGGCACGTTGATTTACCGACAAGGCAAACAAGGTATTCTGATTACCAATTACCACGTTGTTAAAGATGCACAAGATGATATTCTTGTGACATTTCCAAGTGGCTTTCGCTCCTCTGCTAAGGTCGTGGCTACCGATCCCCGCTGGGATCTCGCGGCACTACTGATCTGGGCTCCGGAAATCCAACCGGTCGTTATCACTGATAATCCAGCTAAGCCTGGAGAAACATTGACGATTGCGGGCTATGGTTCGGGACGTTATCAAACATCTTCGGGCATCTGTTCCCAATATGTTTCTCCGGGAATAAATCAACCGCGGGAAATGGTAGAGTTGCGCACCGTTGCTCGGCAAGGAGACTCCGGTGGTCCAATTTTTAATCAGAATGGAGAACTGGCTGGCGTGCTGTTCGGTGCCGGCTGGCGCACGACGGCTGGCAGTTATAGTGGCCGAGTTAAGAAGTTTTTGGTACCCGTTGTGGCTCGCATGCAACAAGTCGCGGCGCCCCTAGCAAATGCAGCTCCCACCGTGTTTCCACCAAACCAAAACTCTATTGCTCCGGTATCGAAACCTCAAGCAAAAATCACAGGCCTCAACTTTGAATCAGAATCTGATGGCGATGTCGGTGCAGACAATTCGGACCCAACACCTGCTTTAGATTCACTCCAATTACAACCCATTGAAATCACAAGTGAATCCGAGGAAAACGGTCAGATCGAAGTTCTGATCGAAGATGAATTCGCCAATGCAGCCCTGATGGATGAGAACTTTTTGTCGCAAAGTGTATCGGTAGCGTTAGAAGTTGCTGAGCAAGCGGGAGGTAAAAGTGTTGAATCTGAAGATGCACAAATCGAGGAACCAGTCGCAGACATGCTTGATAGCGATATTGCCGTCGAAACGGTCGAGGAACCTACGGTAGCACCAGTCGACACTGAGGCCAATCTCGACGAAAGCAGTGATCAACCGGAGGAAGAATCGACGGAACCCGTATTAAACGAAACCGTTAGCACTAGGGAGACTCTGCCACCGGGGCAAACTACGGACACCACAGCAACCGGCGAGGATGCTACGGATGTTTTAGCAGATACTGATCAACTAATAGGCTGGGAACAACTCGCTGGCGACACGTTGCTAAAGCAAATCAGAACGATTCTTGCCGGTGTCGGTTTCTTAGTAATCGTTGTGCAACTTGCTCGCCGCCGTCAATAATATGCCATAAATTACCGAGCCATTCAGTACTCATTCGCCCTGCAAATGGACCGCGTTAATCCGTCCATCGTGCAGGGCACTGGCGACTAGAGCATGTTGACAACCAGCGGTAGCCAAGGACTTCAGGTCTTGCACACTACCGACGCCGCCACCAGAGATAATCTCAAGGTTGGGAAACTTGCCTGCTAAATTTTTGGTTAACGACAAAGTCCACACCCCCTGCCCGCCACCGACTGCAGCCACATCAAGTACAATCATCTTTCGAAACCCAATTTCAACTGCTTTGCTCGCTACGCCAATCGCATCCATCTGCCGCCAGCGACTTGTATCCATGCCTGTATCAGGCACAATCAGTTGGCCGCCCTGTAGGTCTAAACTAAACACCGCACGCGATGGTCCTACTACCTCAAACACCTCTTCTAAATCCTGCGGTTTGGGACAACACTCAAGCGCGACAATAACGTGCGCTAACATATCCAACGGAATTTGGCAGCTCAGTTTTTCTAGCGCCGTAAGAGTCGCTGTGCCTGCATCGAGCCATACGTTGATTTCCGTGTTAAGTAATTGCGCGATTTCCATGACATTTGCATCGCCACCCGCTATGGCATTAAGATCTGCAACATATAAATCCGTAAATCCAAAATGTTGCTGCAAAGCCTGACAAATTTCAATTGGTTCTGCGCTGTCCGCTAAAACACTTTGGATCGGCTGATAGGCAGCTCGCTGACCAGCTTTGCCATGGACCACTTTACCATGGAGCAGATCAATCACTGGAATGACGTTGATTCTTGGATGTCTTGTTTCACACTGCAATGAATGGTGTCCGTCATTCGAACGTACTAGGTATAATCCGCATGGATTCGCAGGCAAACTCTCGTCCGCTCACTACAGTGGGAATTCGTCTTCTGCTGCTTGCTTTGCATAGATGGGCATATGACGATAATAGACTTCAAGAATCATCGTGGCGAGTGTGGTTGAATATAGACGCCCCCCAGAGCGAGCGCCATGATCGGTACCGATCGACCAACTACCACTGCTGTGGCCATTACCTTTTTCTTGCGACGCCACGAGATAATCACGCAACTCTTTGTTCCAAACGTCCCAGCGTTTACCACCAGTGTGACGCATAACTTGTGTGGCGTAATAGTTGAAATACATATTGCCTTTAGAGGGGCCCCATTTGGCAAGTTGATCCACACCGCGTTGCAATGCGGGTTCTTCCTTTTTCCAACCCATATACATCCGGCATAACAGACCAACAGCCGTGGTTGCTTGTCCCGCTCCGGGTGTTGTGTAACCATAAGTTGCGCCACTATTGGCAGCAACGGAATCTAAAAACTTGTAGCATCCTTGAATCGTAGCTGGTGGAACTTGTAGATAGCCCATGTGACCACTTTTGAGTGCCATCAACTGCCAACCAACAACCGACGTATCACCCGCTTGTTTAGGGCGATATCGCCAACCACCTCCGACGGGATCTTGTGCGTAGACGATAAAGTTCAACGACATTTGCGCAGGAGCCATTAATTGACGATCTTTAGTCATCGCAAATGCTTCACAGAGCGTAATAGCCGCTAGTCCGTGTGAATACAAACGACCACCGGGATCGGTTAAATCACCCGTGGCGCCTTTAACCTTCATCGCTCGGGTCAAATAATACAGCCCAGCTTCAACTTGTTTCTTATACGCACCTTTTTTATGAGTATTGCCGGCTCCCAAAAACGGAAGCAAAGCCATTGCAGTGGCACCATTCATCGAAGTCTTTAAGCTACCCGCTTTGCTGCAATTACAACGTTGACCGTTCAGGGAATGGTCAAAACTCCAACTTCCATCGTTATTTTGGTGATTCGCAATCCACTTCAGCGCCATGGCAACGGCCGCTTCACTTTGCTTCGTACCACCGTAGTCTCGTACCATCACCGCTCGCGCTTCGGCTCCACGTCCAGAAATACCTGACCCCACAACCGATTCAGTAGACGACAGTAAGTCAGTTGTAGGAGCAACTCGATCAGCAATCTTTTCAAACTCAACTGCAGCCACCGGGGCTTCTACATCATCAGCAATTTCAATCTCTTCAACGTCTGTCACTTCCGATATCGTATCAACTTGCATTTCAACCTCGACCTCTTCTGTCGGGATATCAATTGGTTCATCCAACAAGTCGGTTAAGTCATCGACAATTTCTTCGATGATGTCATTTTTACTCATAACCGACGTCAGCGATGGTAACTCTTCTACTTCAAAAGGAAGCATCATCAAACCAAGTACAACCAAAATAACCATATGAACAACTAGGCTAAACAACCAACTGGGTACTGCTTGAAACAGCATAAACCGGCCGGTGTTACCTGCTGCTTCGTCGGCTGCTGGTTCTTCTGCTGGGCTTTGCGCGGGAGTAGCAGCCAGAGTAATCGGTGCCGCTTGTAAAGCCGGAGGCGCACTGGACATCTCTGTAGCACCAGAGTTACCCGAAATGTCAGTTGCGTTTTGTTCGGTTTTTCCGTTGTCGGCGTTCATCTCAGACATCATATATTACTTTCTAGGCGTCTTGTATGTGCGATGTTAGCGGTAGCTATACATGCTCGTTCCATTTGGTCTCTCATACAAACAAACATGAAACGATAAAAGTAGCAGAGAGTGTTGTTCTTATTTTATACGTTCGCCGTCGCAAGGATACTAAAAACAACTACTATCACCTATTAAAACTATCGGATTTTGGGATAAAATCAAGCAAGTCAATTCCCGATTAATACTAAAAAAACGGTTTCGCCGATGAAAAAGTACTCTTCTTTTCACGAATAACGGAAGACACCTCTACGTCGCTTTTTATCCCTTTCCCACCTAATCGCAAAAAACGAGTTGGCGGAGAAAACCGAAGTTGTCCTGAGATTTCGGTACTTTAGCCCCTGTTAAACAAGCTATAGCAAGTCTAAAATGAACCTTTGATTGAAACCAATTTGGTTTTTTATGATTTTATAGTACTCGCTTACTTGAAAAAACGAGCGCAGCAGGCTTGAAGGACGTAAACCATGGCAAAGAAGAAAGTTGAAACTGTTTTCTTAGTATGTGAAGAAACAGGCGATTACAACTACGCGGTTAGGCGAAAATCTGGAGGCGAGCGACTGTCGGTTAAAAAATACAGTCCACGTCTGCGTCGCCACACAACACATGTGGAAAAGAAAAAATAACGTCTGTCAATCTGCATTCATTGTGATGTGGCGTTCCGCATGAGATCGCCACAGACCCAAGTGTAATTATGATCGATTTTATTTTTCGTATTCAGACCAAAACCGGCGGCATCGTCGAAAATGTCGTCATTCAGGCTCGTGATCAGTACGAAGACGAGAACAAGCTACGAAAACGTTACCCTGAATGCACCATCCTGTTCCGTATGCACTTTTTTCCCGGACGTCGGTAAAACCAAGCGATCAGCATCCTTTGTTATTTTCAACCGATGTCACCGCAAAAATCTAGCGGACTCAAAATTGTTCGCAATACACTATAATAACGGCTCGCCAATTTTTTCGATTGGCGCGTCTTTTGATTTTGCCGGCAAGTGGAGCAAGCCGCTGGACGGCTTCTACCAATAAATTCAAAAACTAGATCAAAGAAGGCGAGGTAGCAATGCGCAAACGATGGAAGTTTCAATCTTTCGATCCTGATGCAGTTGCTGCTCTAGAATCCTCGGCTCGAGTGCCTAACATCGTGGCCCAATTACTTATTGGCCGCGGGTTAACCGACCCTGCGGCGGCTCAAGCCTTCCTGCATATGAAGCTTACTGACTTGCGCCCACCCGGCGAATTGCCCGGCGCTCAGTACGCTGGCGAGATTATCTACCAAGCGATTCAAAACAAACAGCGGATCGAAATATATGGAGATTACGATGCGGATGGCATGACCGCTACTGCCATCTTACTACGTTGCCTAAAACGACTCGGCGGCGATGTCGGATACTTCGCTCCCAATCGAATGGACGATGGCTACGGTTTAAACAGCGATGTATTAAAACGGTTGCATCAGCAGGGAACGCAAATGATCATCTCTGTAGATTGCGGAATTGCCAATGCCGAACAAGCTGACTTAGCCAACGAATTAGGTCTACAATTAGTCATCACGGATCACCATGAATTTGGCGATCGCTTACCCGCTGCCGCTGCGATCGTACACCCCCGACTGCCGGGATCCGATTATCCGTTCGGCGGTCTTTGTGGCGCCGGCGTGGCCTTTAAAATTGCTTGGCTCCTCTG
>Ga0208879_1000893_pt1 | contig 29510 bp, 26 predicted proteins | sample Knorr_S15_td_Bot_FD_185605 | JGI IMG/M metagenome (GOLD analysis project Ga0208879, IMG submission 185605) | Marine microbial communities from Southern Atlantic Ocean transect - Knorr_S15_td_Bottom_ad_5009_LV_A (SPAdes) (version 2) | ecosystem: Environmental > Aquatic > Marine > Oceanic | place...
ACAGGACAGGACAGGACAGGACAGGACAGGACAGGACAGGACAGGACAGGACAGGACAGGACAGGACAGGACAGGACAGGACGATTAACTGATTACGATGACAGCGAGGCAACATCCATCATTGCCGGTCAGAATTCCATCAGGTTGTAGGCCCGTTCGTTATGTATCGCAAGACTTAAGCCCGTTTTTTCCTCTTGCTCTTTCACTCTCAAGCCAATCATCGCGACCCCGAAAACGATGCGACCACGACCGTCCATGGCACTGCATCATTCACCGGCCTCCCGCATCATATTACGGGCAATCACTAATTGCTGGATCTGGCTGGTACCCTCGTAGATGCGGAACAACCTTACGTCGCGGTAAAAGCGCTCAATCCCGTATTCCGCCATATAGCCTGCACCACCATGAATTTGCACTGCTCGGTCAGCCACACGACCAACCATCTCAGCACAAAAAAGTTTGCAACAACTCGCTTCAGTCACCACGGGCAATCCGCTATCCCGCCGACGTGCCGTCTCCTCAACCATACAACGCGAAGCATACGCTTCGGCTCGGCTGTCTGCGAGCATCGCCTGTATCAACTGAAATTCGGCGATTGGCTGACCAAATTGTTGCCGCTCCATCGCGTAACGCAGACTGTCATCAATCAGACGTTCGGCCGCTGCAACACACACCGCCCCAATATGGATACGACCACGATCAAGCACTTTCATTGCCGTCTTGAAACCCACCCCCTCGGCCCCACTGATCAACGCATCTGCGCTAACGCGGCAATCAGTGAACGTGACATCGGCTGTGTGCGCACCTCGTTGTCCCATTTTTCGATCCCAGGGACCGATCGTGATTCCAGGAAGATCACCTTCGACCAACAGCGCGGAAATACCCTTAACCCCCTCAGTCTTCGGCGCCGTTCGCGCAAACACGGTAAACAAACTCGCTTCCGGGGCATTGGTGATGTAGCGCTTGGTTCCATTAATGACGTATTCGTTACCTTCGCGGCGTGCCGTGGTGGATATTGACGCTGCATCCGAACCCGATTGCGGTTCCGTCAGAGCAAACGCGCTAATAATCTCACCACTAGCGAGTCGTGGCAGGTAGTGATTCTTCTGCGTTTCGGTTCCATCGATGATGATTCCGTGCGAGCCAATTCCGTTGTTGGTTCCAATCACAGATCGAAACGCAGGCGAGGTGCGTCCAAACTCAAAAGCGATCTGAACTTCATCAAACATACTCAGGCCGAGTCCACCGTACTCTTCGGGAATGGATAGACCGAACAGCCCTAGCGCTCGCATCTCCTCCACCACGGACTCAGGAACAACATCGTCCTCAGCTACTTGCGCTTCGAGGGGAATCAGACGTTCACTAACAAAACGTCGAACTGTTTCACGCAATTGGCCAAGTGTCGCCTCATCAAGTGCCATTCAACGCCCCTTTCTCCGATGTGGTGTTTCGTACGGATTCAAGTCTAACTCCCAAAGCGATGGTAATCCGCAAAGCATCTCATCACCATTTACAACATGCTGACAGTTCAATTAACAGTTCCGCCTGACACGCTTTGGATATTCAATGACCTCACTTGACCGCTCACTCCCGGTCAACTATTCACTCAGCACTCAACATAACGAGACCTGCTCTCATGTCTTGTGGACAAAAGATGCTCCACTTGTGTACAAGTAAACTCTACATCAAACAATTCTTCTGACCAGGGATTCCTACTTTCATGTACTACGATGCAATCAAGAATGAACACGGCCTGAAACATGACCCCTTCAAAGCCCTAGTAGCACCACGACCAATCGGTTGGATATGCAGCGTCAGCGAAGACGGCATCTGCAATCTAGCGCCGTACAGCTTTTTTAATGCCATCAGCGATAAACCCCACTATGTCATGTTTTCCTCAGCCAACATAAAGGACAGTGTGCGTAACATTCAAGAGACCGGTGAATTTACCTGTTCGATGTCGAACTGGGATACCCGCGAGGGCATGAACATCTCCTCTGCCCCAGTTCCCTCCGGAGTCGATGAGTTCCCTCTCGGTGGCTTAACCGCGACCGCATCCAACTTCGTACGTCCCCCTCGAGTCAAAGAAAGCCCCGCAGCACTGGAGTGCCGTCACTGGAAGACCATTGAACTACCCGACGTAAAACCCGGCACTGATAGTGGTCACTTTGTCGTTATTGGAGAAGTGATCGGTATTTATATCGATGATGAATTTATCGAAGACGGCATCGTCAACACCGGAACCATGCAACCCATCGCACGCATGGGCTACATGGAATACGCGGTGGTAAGACCAAACACCGTCTTCACACTAAACCGTCCAGAAATGAACTCGGACGGAACTGTTGCCAATTCACAACCCAACAGTTGGGACGGGACTTACGGATAAGAGCGCGCTACTAATGCGTGTACCCGTCTCGCCGTTGCGGCAGCTTACGGTTCAGGATGCGACTGGCAATCATTGTCCGCAAAATCTGCGCAGTGCCACCCCCAATAGTGAACATTCGCGCATCGCGCACGATTCGTTCAATGCCGGTGTTGCGCGAGTAACCCTTCGCACCAAATACCTGCAAGGCATCGTTAGTCACCCTAATCGCCATCTCGGACGCAAACACCTTGGCCTGCGCCGCAAGCAGTGCGTCCGGGAATCCCCACGCCCCGTCAATATCCGCACTCTTTGCCGCGCGGTAAATCAACCCCCTGCTGGCCTCAAGCTGTATGGACATATCCGCAAGCATCCATTGCAGGCCCTGAAATTCAGCAATGGGTCGACCAAACTGCTCGCGTTCATTGGCATAGGCCAAAGCCCGCTCATAGGCGCCGAGCGCAAGCCCAAATGCCACCGTGCCAGCGCCGACCCGTTGACTGTTGTAAGCCGTCATGAGATCCGCAAATCCTTTTTTCAGGCCACGTGGCGGTAACACAAGATTAGCCGGTGGGACCATCATGTCTTCAAAAAATACCTCGGCTTCGGGAATGCCCCGCAATCCCATGGTGGGCTCCCGTTGACCAATGCGAAGCCCTTCTGTTTCATCACGTAGTGCAATAAAGCCACCGATACCCTGCTCTTCCCCCGCCTCGTCGAATACTCTTGCAAATATCAGATGCAGTCTTGATACACCCGCGCCAGTAATCCAATGCTTTGCACCATTTAGCACATAAACATTGCCGCGCTTATCAGCGCGGGTTGTCATCTCTGTTGCCGCGCTGCCGGCAGCAGGCTCGGTGATGCAGATCGCTGGCTTATCGCCCGCCAATACCAGATCAGCAGCCAGTTTTTTTTGCTCGTCAGAACCGTAAGCCATGATCGCGCTGATGGCACCCATGTTGGCCTCGACCGCGATGCGGCCAGTGACACCACACTCTTTAGCCATCTCCTCAATCAGAAGGACCGCATCCAAGTAGGACCGGCCCTGCCCCCCATAGGTTGTCGGGACAGTCATTCCAAAAAATCCTGCTTCCACCATCTTTTCAACGGTGTCCCAGGGATACTGTTCACTCTGGTCTGTTTCTGGTGCTCGCTTGCGCACATGGTCTTGGGCAAATTCCCGCACGCGCGCTTGCAGGGTCCGTTGATCGGCAGACAATTCGACTGTCACGGCATGGATCTCCTTCGGTTGAAGACCGAATCATAGCTGGAAATACCCGTTACATCTGCCTCATCGGCACGTTGCACCCGTTGGACGCAGCATTGACAATGTGCACCAGCACAGGAGCTCTCATTATGTTTTACGACCAGCGCGGCTTACCCCTAACGGCGGCCAACGAACAAGCGGTTCTCTCATATGACGCGACGATTAACGCGTACCTTGGATTTCAACTGACAACAGGAACACATCTCAAAGAGGGCTTGGCAGCGGACGACAATATGCCCATGCTACATATCCTAAGCGGCTATTTCATGAAACTCTTTGCCGTGCCCGCGCTCGAGGACAAGGCGCGACAATGCCATGAAGCAACTAGCCACGCCATCTCCGCCTGTGGCTCGCATAAACGTGAACAACTTCATCACCAGGCGCTAGGGCGATGGTGTGATGGTGATTGGCAGGGTGCGAATGCGGCATGGGAGGAAATCCTGCTGGACCACCCAACCGACGTGTTGGCTATCCGCTTGGCGCATTTCACTCATTTTTATTCAGGCGATGCAAGGCGCATGAGAGATTCTGCGGCCCGTGTTCTACCGCACTGGGATACGAGCATACCGGGATACGGCTATATCAAGGGCCTCTATGCGTTTGGGCTTGAGGAATCGGGTGATTATCAGGCCGCTGAGCGCTGGGGACGTGAGGCAGTTGACGACAATCCCTCAGATATCTGGGCAACCCACGCGGTGACCCATGTATTCGAGATGCAGGAACGTCCCGACGAAGGTATGACCTGGATCGATGAACTCAGCAAACAGTGGACGGGCATGAACAATTTTACTTTTCATGTCTGGTGGCACCGTGCACTTTTCTCTTTAGAAAAAGAAAGATATGACGAGGTGCTAACGTTGTACGACACCCAGTTTCGAGCGACGCAGACTGAGGAATATCTCGACATGACCAATGCGATTGCGATGCTTTGGCGGCTTGAAAGCCGTGGCGTCGATGTTGGCGATCGCTGGGAGGAACTGGCTGATCTCAGTGAACAACGTACCCAGGGGCATCTGCTGTACTTTGCCGATGCCCATTTCATCATGGCGCTGGCACGGGCCGGTCGAACTGAGGCAATCCAAGAAATGCTTGCGTCATTGCGGCAGGCTGCGCAGCGCGATGACACGCAGTGCCAGGTCATCGCCCGTGTCGGTCTCACACTTGCCGAGGCCATTGTGAGTTTCCACGAAGGACGCTTTGACGCGGCGTTTGAACGCCTGTTACCAGCACGATACGACGTGATAGCGATCGGTGGAAGTCATGCCCAAAGAGATCTTTTTGCTCTGGTGCTGACGGAGGCTGCTCTGCAAGGGAAACGGGCTACCGACGCCCGGGCCCTCCTGGCAGAGCGTATTGGCCTGAAGCCGAAAAATCCACATGCCTGGCGCCGTTATGCCGAAGCACTCGAGTTGGCGGGCGACGCCACAGCGGCAAAAACTGCTCGGCAACGATGTTCAACCCTGCTTTCCGCGTGACACCCACTGTGCTCGTGGAATAAACAACAGGCCTGACGCGCGTAATGACTGACGACGACTCACTGGTACCGACGGGTTACGTGGACAACCTATTTGACCTCGCAGGTCGAGTCGCCATCGTGACAGGAGCGGCGAGCGGCCTGGGTGCGGCAATTGCGACAGGCTTCGGCCAATTGGGTGTACATGTCGTCCTAGCAGACATCGACACCGCTGGTGCACAACGTGTCTGCCGCACTATTAATGCATCGGGAGGTACCGGTCAAACCCTGACGTTGAATGTAACCGACAAGAAGCAATGCGACAGTGCAGCAAAAGATATCCGGCACCAACTCGGCCACATCGATATTCTGGTTAACAGTGCCGGCAGTGCATATCGCAGTCCGGCGGAGGATTTTCCAGAGGCACAGTTTGATCGCATCATCGAACTCAATCTAAAAGGAACCTATATTCCCTGCCAGTCATTTGGCACCGTCATGCTGGACCAAGGCAGGGGAAACATCATTAATATGGGGTCGATCGGCTCATACGTTGCGTACCCTTGGGCGAGCGCCTACTTAGCATCGAAGGGCGGTGTTCTACAGCTGACGCGCGCGCTGGCCCTTGAATGGCGGGATCGAGGCGTCCGTGTCAACGCCATCGGACCCACGCTCATGGAATCTCCGATGACCACCAACGCCAGACACTCAACCACGGTGACTTCTGATTTCATCGAACAACGCATGATTCGACCACGATTGGGATTACCGCGTGAGCTGATTGGTGCTGCGGTGTTTCTCGCAAGCGATGCGTCACAACTCGTCACTGGACATATGTTGATGTGTGACGATGGCTACCTCAGCGCATGACCATGACCGCCGCTCAACCCACACGTTGTGAATGGTGTGGCGAGGATCCAGCGTATCGCGCTTACCATGACGATGAATGGGGAGTGCCGCTGCACGATGAACGCGCTCTATTCGAGCAGTTGTGCCTGGAGGGGCAACAAGCAGGCCTCAGCTGGATCACTGTACTTAAAAAACGCGACCATTACCGAAAACGGTTCCACCAGTTCAATATCGAGTGCGTTGCACGAATGCCCGATCGCTCAATCGAGGCAAGACTGCGCGACGGCGGCCTCATTCGAAACCGACTCAAACTGTATGCAATACGCAAGAATGCACAGGCAGTGCTAAACCTCTATGACAGTGGTTATACATTGAATTCATTCCTGTGGAACTTTGTCGACGGCACGCCCATCGATAACCACTTCAGGGTTCAATCCGAGGTGCCTGCGAATTCTACAGACAGCGACGCGATGAGCCGCGCGCTCAAGCGCAACGGATTTTGTTTTGTCGGCCCAACCATCTGTTACGCCCTAATGCAGGCCACAGGCTTGGTCAATGACCATCTGGTCAGTTGCTACCGGCATGACCAATAAACTATCCACTAGTGACTTTCACTCGAGCCAATCGACAATCAATTTATCGCTAACTACTGATCAATAACAAAAACAGGGCTGTCCCTCGAGTGGGCGGCCCGAACCCTGACTGACGAGGAGAATGGAGGATGCAATTATCTAACAAGGTGGTCGTGGTAACTGGCGGTGGGCGTGGTCTCGGCCGAGCCTACTGTGAAGCCATAGCGAAAGAAGGGGCGAGCGTAGTCGCCGCTGATATCCGGGACACGAATGCCACGGTTGATACGGTGACATCCGCTGGAGGGCAGGCTATTGGTCTTGACCTTGACGTCACCGATATGGAGAGTTGTCAGGCGATGGCTGACGCGGCCGTGGCAACGTTTGGAAGGATTGACTGCCTGGTCAACAACGCAGCGCTTTACGGCGACATCGATGGAGGACGCTTTAATCAGATACCTGAAACACAGTGGGACCAGGTAATGAATGTCAATATCAAAGGTATATGGCAATGCTGTAAGGCCTGCGTACCCGCAATACAGGATGCCGAAGGCGGGAGCATCATTAACATCTCCTCACTTGCCGCCACTTATGGTATGCCCTACGCGCTTGACTATGTGATGTCTAAGGCAGCGGTCATTGGAATGACTCGGAGCCTGGCCCGTGAACTCGGACGCAACTGGATTCGTGTCAACGCCGTCGCACCAAGCGCTGTTCTCACGGAAGGCACCAGCGAATATATGGGCGAGAAACGCGACAAAGCACTGGAGATAATAGCGAAAAACCAGTCGCTGCAAGCCAATCTGGAGACACATGACCTGGTTGGCACCATCATATTTCTGGCGTCCGATGCGTCGAAATTTATCACCGGTCAGACGATCATGGTTGACGGCGGCACCACCTTCTTGTAGCCGCGTCAGGCTGAAGCCTTACCAACCTACCGCAGTGGCATTGCTAAAAGTGGGAGACACAGCCTCCATCAACGGTTAACACTTGGCCGGTAATGTAGGAGGCCTCGTCGAATGCTAGGAATACGGCAGCCCCAGCCATAACCAAGGCCTGGGCTATTTCGAAACCGAGCCCTCAACCACTTCCGGTCACCAGAGCCACTTTGCGGGTTAAATCAAACATCGATTTTCAATGGACACTTACTTAATGGATGCAATGATCCGACGCACATAATTGCTGACCCCGCACGCAACAACACGCGACACTCAGGGATTTCCCGGTACGCCATAGGCAGGCGCCGCATCAGGGTCGTTGGCTCGAGTCAGGTAGTCCTCCAGTTGCAGCGCATAGACCTGCCAATGGGCGCGCAGTGCTTTGACCGGCTGTTCTGACCAATCTACTCGCAAGTCAACATGCGGCCAAGTCACCCGCCCTGCCACTAGCAAGCCGGCCGACCGTACACGCCCCATTTCACCTCCCGCATCGAGTGCTGCTTCCAATGCGGTCAACAATTTTTCCGCCAGCGGTCCCGACGTCTGTTCAAAACCAGACACCATCGCGCCTGGTACGCTCTCGTTCGACAATAAATTGCCCGCAGCAACGCAATCTTTGCCATAAGCCTGCGCATGGATGCCAAGCATCTTTTCCCCGGAAAAAATAGCTCCAGCGCCTGTACGGCCAATCGCCAGAAGTTGTCGCCATCGGCTCTGGTGGGCTGTACTGATTACTTTGGCGAGCGCATTGACCGCACCATTCCCTTGTTCCATCGCATCGAGTATTGTCGGACCGAGGCAAGGATCAGTGACGTTCTGAGTGAGCGCCGCTCCCACACCGGTGCGTACAAATGCACAGCGACTGGCAACACAGATACTCGACGAAGCAATAACCACCCCTAGCTCTTCGGATTCTGTACAGCGAGCCGCGATAGAAAAAGTCATAAAGTCAGTTGCGTCCCGCTAACAAATGTCTCGCCAGATAATTATGAAAATCAATCACTGTGCCCTCGTAGTCCCCACTCGCCAACGGTCCTGCGACGGCATTTCCAGAACGAAGCCCAACTTGCACGCGAGCGAGTATCGAGTGATCTTCACGATTAATCGCCTTCCACTCATCGACAAACTGATCAATCTGTCCGACCGACAAATTCCGATCGTAAACTGACAACCCCCAACGAACACAGACCTCATTCGCATTGAGTGGCTGAAGTGTCAGGTAAACCAGCATATTGGCCCGTTGCGAAACCACTTGGCCTGGAAACACGGAAAACAGCGTGGAGCAGCGCTGCTCCAGGGGCGTGAGGTCCGGATTATCCACGTCAGTGTCAAAATTCTCGGGGTAATGCGCCCGGTAACCTGTCCAATCTCTCCCGCCATCCAGTTTTTCACACAGGCGAGTCGGCGTCATGTGTGCCAACGTCTGAGGATGCACCGTCGATAGATGATAGCTCTCCATGAAATTTTCAATCAGACATTTCCAATTGGTCGCCCACGTCTCCTGTGTTGAAAATACCTGGTGCATGGTATCGGTGTGATAACGCTGCAGCACAAGATCCAATGCCGTCAAGCGCGGCCCTAAAGGACTAGCCTGACCATCAAGATTAACGTAGATGAATCCCTGCCAAATCTCACTGCGAAGACACTCGAGACGACAGTGGTGCAACAGCGCCAATTGATCTGGCGTCGCGTTAGGGGCTCGATCAAGAGTGCCATCCCGATGATAGCTCCATGCATGGTAAGGACAGACAAATCGACGGGCATTGCCGCTGCCGCTGGCCACTATCATGTTTCGATGCCGGCAGACATTCGCAAGAACGCGAATGCCATCATCATCGCCGCGAACCACCAACAAAGGTTCGTCCAGCAGATTCAGTGTGAAAAAATCACCCGGCGCCGGTATCTCGTCGACGCGACCGAGACACAGCCACTGCCGGCGGAATAAAGACTCCACCTCAAGGGCCAAAAACCCTGGGTCGGTATACGCTTTAGGGGGCAGCGACAACGGAGCGCTATCGGTCTTGCGCTGAGTCTCCCAAAGTCGAACGGTTTGCGTTGTTTCGTTCAGCATAATCGTCATTTGGCTAGCCCTTTTTTCGCATACGCGCATGCAAGAACACTAGGACTCATCCGGTATTACCGCGGTGACGTCGACTTCAACCAACCATTCCGGACGCCCCAATGCAGAAACTACCAAACCGGTAGACACTGGATATACGCCCCGCAACCAACGGCCCACTACGGGGTAAACCGCATCACGATAATCAATGTGAGTAACGTAAATCACGATTTTGCACACTTCCTCTAATCGACTGCCTGCCTCTTCAAGAAGTTGTTTCACATTGGCCATTGCCTGCTCTGCCTGGGTCGCCGGATCACCGATACCAATACTCTTTGCACTGTCAAGATGCTGACCGATCTGACCACGCACAAACACCGTTGTGCCTCGGGCCACCACAACCTGACACAAGTCATTGTCCAGACGCTGTTCAGGGTAGGTATCTCGCGTATTAAATCGCCTGATTCGTTGATGCACCGTCACGAACCACCTCCATCGTCCTTCTCTTTAGGTGACGTCGCGCTTTCATATGGCCTGGGTGTCCCGCTGGAAAACAACCCTTTGACACTACTATCAGCGACGGGAGGATCTTTTGCTACAACGTTACTGGACAGGCCAGCTGCCTGGGAAACACAGGCCAACGGGCTAGCCCAGTCAAAATTACGATATACCGCAGCAAGATTCGCAAACGGGGGCGACTGTGCGAATAATTGGAAAGTAAGCCGGTGACCAGCATAGTCCGAATTCAGCAGGTCGCGCGCGAAAGCGAGCAGTTTCCTGCGATCATCTGCCAGCCATTCTTCATTAATGGAATAAAACTTATGCAACCATTTGCCGGTCTCAGGATGACGGAAACTTGCCGCATCAGGCGTTATACAGATCTGGCCGCCGCACAGTTCGCGGGCGATGTGCATCATGGCCGGTAACCCAGTCCCGGCATGCACCCGCCCTGTGTAAAGAAGCGACTGATTGGGCATGAGTAACCCGCCGGGGCTTTGCTCTGCCGTTGCAACCGCCGCAGTGAGATGTGCATTAATACCTTCTCGATAAACCGCCAGTTGGGACAGTTTTTCCTGCACTGCCTGTTGCTTGTCGAGACCGGTCTGGCGAACATTCAACAAAGCGGCACCGATCATGAAATCCGCCATGCGAAGACTTCGCTGAACAAAAGCAAAAGCGCTGTACCGATGAAGCGTGGAGCGAATGTAGACAGCCGCTTTGGTATGACGGTAAAAAAGGACGTTCTCCCACGGGATCAGCACATCGTCAAATACCACCAACGCATCCACTTCATCAAAGCGATTACTCAGCGGATAATCCTCGATCGGCCCACGACCGACGAACCCGGTGCGGCAGATCATTCGAATGCCTGGCGACCCCAGATCGCAAATAAACCCAACGGCATAATCGGACAACGCATCGTTACCCCAGTTGGCAATCGTTGGCTTGGTAAACGCCTGGTTAGCGTAAGGGGCGGCGGTTTCATATTTGGCACCACGCACCACGATACCAGCATCAGTTTCACGAACCACGTGCAGCAACATGTCAGGATCTTGTTCCTGCGGACGTTTGGAGCGATCTCCTTTGGGGTCTGTATTGGCAGACACATGAAATGGGTCGGTATCGATCACGCCGGCAATATGGTTTCGAATATTCTGTGAGTACTGCGGATCGACTTCGTTAAGTAACTCCTGGCCATCGTAGAGCGACCACATTTCACCGACAGTCTCGTCACCCACACGGGTGACCACACCGCCAATCTCATCCAACACCTGGTCGGTGGCAGTTCGCTTGTCGTGCCAGTCCTGTTGCGTGTGTGGGAGTTTCAATCCAACAGCGAAGCTATCTCCATCTTCTTGATATGTCATGACATCACAAAACTGCCGTTCGTGCTGCATGTCATAAATGCGAGCGCGTACGTCAACTAACGGCTTGAACATTGGATGGCAGGTTACGTCATCCACCTTCTCACCGCTAATCCAGACTTCCCGACCATCGCGGATCGAGTCTCTGTATTCGTCCCCTGTGCGAATCATGCGCTATGTTCCTTGTCGTCGTGACCTATCGGTCGATCAACGCCCGAAATCCTCGGGCGATGGATCGATACTACCGGTTCTGTCAGTGCTGGGACAACGAGATAATCTCAGCGGCAGCCCGGCGCCCTGTCAGCGCCGCGCCGTGGCAGGTGGAGAACTGATCAGGTGAGGTGGCCTCCCCGGAAAATAACAAACGCTCGTGAAGCGTCTGAGATAACACAGCACGTTGAAATGATTGGCCAGGGGCTGCTGCCGAATAAGCACCTCTAATTAATGGATCACCGCGCCAGGCCGATTGGCGATCACCCTTAACATGGCGCAACAGATCGCCACCAAAGACATGGCGTAAATGATCTAAAACCACTGCCCTCGACGCTTTTGGACCTGCCTTCTCTAGGTAATCGGCATAGCGTCCACCAACCAGTCCAATCACACAATCACGACCGTAAGGTCGAATGTTGAGTGACATCGGCTGATCATCAACAGGCATTGACACAATCCGTTCTGGTATTTCAGGGTCGAAGAAGGTCGCTGCAATGGATAACCGTATGCGGTTGTAGTTACCCAGCGGCAGACCCGCTATCGCATCTAATGTGCTGGTCGGTAACTGCGGAACAAAACGGATCACATCTTCATTGAGGACCCCGGTCGACACCGTCATCACGACGAAGCGACTCGATAAATCGCCCCGAGTAGAACGTACTCGAACAGGCTGGCGACTCCAGTCAATTTCGGTGACCATCGAGTTCAATTCGACCGGAATCCCTCTTGCCCAATGCGCCACCAAATCACCGTAGCCATCCATCACTGGCCAGTTCTCATTGGTATCTACGTAATTGATCAAGTCGCCAACCGCGACCTGATCGACATCAACAGATGTGTCGAGACTCACCCAGTAATTGAGCAGATCCCGCCATTCCCCTTCCTGATCAGTAGCTTCATAAAGTGAGTTGTCTAGGCCCTGATCGAAGGATCTTCTAATGGCCTGAGTCCATTCATCACTCGCCCGCGACAAACGCGCCTTGGCCGAGTGATCGAGCCATGCACCGTGTTTGTTGACCAATTGCAGGCCATACCCTTCGCGAAGGTCATAACGGAATCCAAGTTGATCAGCAATGGCAACAAATGGGTTGATGCTGGCCGAATGCATCCAGTGGCAACCCAAATCAAACGGACTACCGTCCGGAAGGTGTTCGGTAAATGCACGCCCGCCAATACGGTGAGAGCCTTCTAACACCACCACGCTCAGTCCCGCTTCAATCAGGTCTCTGGCGGCGGCCAACCCGGCCGCCCCGGCGCCAACAACCACCACATCAAAGACCGATTGCATAACGAGTTCTAAGGAATAGCGAGGCAATAACGCCCGATCTGCCGGCGCCGACCACACGATCCAAACCGGCAATGCGAATCCGGCAAGCGACGTGGGGCGACAACGTTATCTAGCAAAGCACTCATGTCAGGCGACACAGGATAGCGCAATCTGTTTTCGATTGCGTAACTAGTTGCCGGTTAAATGTCACACGATTCTTATTGCGCAAACATGACCCGGCATCTACCGACTGACTACCACAACAGACATCAACAACCCGTTGTCAGGGTTAACGCTTGTCACTTTAGATCGATGAAGGACGGATTCATCCGCTACCCCCCCAAAACACATCAGGCTGCCACGGGAAAAGAAACTATTTCAAATCCCCGGACTACCTTCAAAGGAGTCATGACTGAACCCCATTGGCTTTAGTCCGCTGAGGACTCGAACACGCTCAGGCGAAGATCCGCGACAGAAAACGCCGGCAGGAGAGGTCGTGCATCACCCTGGATGGGTCTCGGTAGCACACGCCGGATGCTGAATGCGGCAAAACAGCCTGCGCAACACTGGCCACCTAATTCGGTGTCGGTTGGCTATCTGAGTCTAGGCCTTTGCCAATGCCTGATCCAAATCGTCGAGAATATCCTCCGAATCTTCAATCCCCACAGATAATCGGACCAGTCCATCACTCAGCCCACGTCTTCGCCGATCCTCCACCGGAACCTCGGCATGGGTCATGGTCGCCGGGTGGGTAATCATAGTCTCGACACTACCAAGGCTCTCGGCCAAATCGAAAAGTTTGACGCTATTCATGAGGCGACGCCCCGCCTCGGTACCCCCGGTCAACTCGAAGGAAATCATGCCACTGAAGCCCGACATTTGTGCCTTGGCAAGGTCGTGTTGGGGATGAGAAGCCAGTCCTGGGTAAAGCACCCGCTCGATCTTTGAATGCGCTTCAAGATACTCGGCGACCTTCCCTGCCGTTTCGGCATGTCGCGCCATGCGTAAATGTAAAGTCTTGAGTCCCATCAGATTGAGCCAACAATCGAAAGGACTTGAAACGGCCCCGATCGTTTTCTGGACGTATTTCATCTGCTCAAACAGATCTTGCCGATTGGTCACTAATACACCACCGATCAACTGATTATGTCCTGACAAATACTTAGTCGTACTATGCATCACAATATCGACACCAAACTCGAGCGGACGCAGAAATACCGGTGTAGCAAAAGTCGAGTCGACACCAACGATAAGGTCATGTTCTTTGCCAATCGCCACCATGGCGTCAAGATCAGTGATCTTCAGCAACGGATTGGTTGGAGTCTCAAGCCACAGTAGTTTGGTCTTCGGAGTAATCGCGTCACGGACGGCTTCGGGCTGAGTCGAGTCTACGTAGGTGAAGTCGATGCCATAACGAATCAAGATGTTGTCGAAATGACGGGTCACTCCGCCGTAAACATCATCCCCAGCAACAACATGATCGCCGGCACTGACCAGCTTCAATACCGAATCAACCGCTGACATGCCGCTGGCAAAACTGATTGCGTATTCCCCTCCTTCAATCGCCGCAAGATTCGCCTCCAACACCTGTCGCGTCGGATTCGAAGAGCGCGTGTAATCAAAGCCTCGATCTTTGCCGACCTCTTCGAGGACGTAGGTGGCGGTTTCATAGATTGGGGGCAGAATCGACCCTGTCGTGGGATCAGGGGAAATACCTGCACGTACTACTTTGGTATCAAACTTCAATCTCTTTATCTCCTCAGCAAGAAACCATCCAGTTACGCTACTTTCTGTCGCTGATAGGTTATGAATTCAAGAACATCGATTTTGTTGACAACACCAACCGCTTCACCGTTGCTAACGACAATAGCCACGTTGTTCTCTTCGAACACAGACTGAATATCAGACAAACGGGTGTCTGGTTTAACCTGGCCATAGAGTGGTTTGGCAATATCCCGCACACAATCGTCGAGGGAATGCTCACCACCGGCAACGGCTCTGAGAATATCCAACTCTTCAATCATTCGAAGATCTCCTTTGCCCATCGTCATTGGCATCTGTGAGATTCCGAGCCTTGCCATCTTGTCGACAATATCCTTGATCGCATCAGCAGGATCAGCAAACACAACGGGTTTACCCACAAACTTAAGCAGATCGGCTACCGTGCCAACATCCTCTCGGGGACTGAAATAACCCATGTCCCGCATCCACTCATCGTTAAAACATTTGCTCATATAACGATCACCAGAGTCGCAAACAATGGCAACCACGATGGCATCGGGGCCCAGTTTTCTCGCTTCAGCCAATGCCCCATGGAAGACAGTGCCGGTTGAACCACCCGAGAAAATGCCTTCCTGTCGAGCCAACCGACGGGCCATAAAGAAAGAATCTCGATCTGACACCTGGACAACATCATCAATTACTGAAAAGTCCAAAGTTCCAACCATGAAATCATGGCCAATCCCTTCAACCCGGTAAAAACTGGGATCATCCCATTCGCCCCGGTAAAAAGCATCCCGGTAAATACTGCCTTCTGGATCGGGACACACAATACGAATCTCACGTCCTGACTCAGCAGCCTTTTCTTTCAGATACCGTCCAGTACCCGAGATCGTGCCACCCGTCCCAATGCCCCCCACCAGGCAATCAATCTGTCCATCCGTGTCTTCCCAGATTTCTGGCCCGGTCGTCAGGTAATGCGCCTCGGGGTTATTCATATTGTGGTACTGGTCAGTGTAAAACCCGCCGGGCGTTTCCCGAGCGATACGTTTTGCTACCTCAACGTAACTGTCGGGATGGTCATGGTCGAGATCCGTTCGTGTGACAATTACCTCCGCACCATAACTCTTGAGCATGTCGATTTTCTCTTGGCTCATCTTGTCTGGAATAGTCGCGATGCAACGGTAACCACTGGCCGCCGCCACCATGGCGAGCCCAAGGCCCGTATTACCAGAAGTGCTCTCAACCAGCGTGCTACCCGGTTTTAACAAACCTTCTGCCTCTGCCCGCTTAACCATGTTGACGGCCATTCGGTCCTTGACAGAACCAGTGGGGTTAAGGTTTTCCATCTTGGCGAATACTTGGGCCATACCCGGCTCTACAATATTGTTGAGGCGGACTAAAGGGGTATTCCCAACCACGTCGACAATGCTCTTGTAATATTTCATTTCACGATAATTTCCAGTGCTAGATAAGAAACAGCGGCACAGTTACCGGCTGGCCTGATACTCCGCCAGTTCGGTCACGGCCTCAAGTGCCAGCTCAGTGTCCTCATCATCAGTAAAAAATCCTGGGGCAAAACGAATCGACCCGTTACGCTCTAACGTGCCGTAATCTCGGTGCACCAAGGGTGCGCAGTGTAGCCCAGGACGCACACACAGTCCGTGGTCCGCATCCAGCATCGCACCGGCCTGTTCGGCTGGCATTTCCCCGATATTAATAGTGAACGTGGCAACCCTGGGACTATTGCCTCGCGGCCCGTAGACAACCACACCGGGCAGGTCGGCAAACGCCTCAATGAGCCGACGAGTCACGCCAACTTCTTGCTCATGAATATGAGTCAAGGCCACCTGAGTTGCCTCTTGATGTGATGCACACTCAGCACCGTTCTTATCTAGTAACTGATTACCCAGTTCGGCGAACCACCGCTGGGCTGCATTCAATCCGGCGATGCCCGGTATCGATACGGTTCCGGCTTCGAGTCGATACGGATAGTCATCAGGATGAAAGTCAGACACGGAATTGACCCCCGTACCACCAGTCTTCGTTGGCTGAATATTGACCCCTTCTCCAACAATCATCCCACCCATCCCCGAGGGTCCAAAAAGTCCCTTGTGTCCGGTGAAGACCAGTACGTCAATATGGCAACGATGCATATCGATCGGAACAACCCCGGCAGTCTGGCACGTATCGACCACGAAAATTGCATCGGTTTCTGCCACCACACGGCCGATACTTTCAATATCCTGTAATGTCCCGAGCACGTTGGAAGCGTGATTCACTACCACCATTTTTGTCCTATCAGTGATGGCTTTACGCACATCCTCTGGATCAACATAACCCGCGCCGTCACCGCAAAGCCGAGTGACCGATACCCCGCCGTCTCTTTCCATGTGATTGGCCGGACGCAGTACCGAATTGTGTTCCAGCCGTGTAATGATGACGTGGTCGCCCGATTCCACTAGGCCCCTAAAGCAAAGATTCAAGGAGTCGGTTGCGTTCTGTGTGAACACGACACGTTCGGAATCACCAGTGAACCCAAAAAATCCGCCGATTAATCGGCGAGTCTGTACGATCATGGTTTCGGCTTCGACCGCCAACGCATACCCGGATCGTCCCGGGTTGACACCGTAAGCGCGGAAAAACTGATCCATATACTGGTAAACCGATTCAGGTTTCGGCCAGGAAGTGGCCGCATTATCAAAGTAATAGTGTTCTTTCACCCCGTTATGTCTCCTCAATCAGGTTTGCAGCACCCTCACCCAAGATGATGTGGCCGTAACCCGAAACGACTGGACCATCCAGTAGATGATATTCCTAATTAACGTCGGGTGGAGTGGTTTATTTTTTTATTATTTTCTTTTAATTAGTTAGAAACCTTCTTATTGAAAAATTACGCGGAAAACTTTTTCTTCTCTCTGTCAACCACAACTGTTGGGCCAGCGACTCTTCTCGTGATCCTATTCGCCTTAAATACCAGACTGGCACTGGCGAATTTTGGACGCCTCGGTTCCGTCTAGGCCCATACCCCCTTTGATAGCAGTCGAAACAAAGGTTAAGCGCTGTATGCGCTTCATCGAGGGGCGTAACCACGTTCGAGTCATGAGCATTAGAAGCGATAAGTGAACTGGCTATGTTGTTGTCAACATCCGGTCGTTGACCTCGCTACTCGCCACCGGATACAGGTTACAAAGACACACGCTTGCACTGTGGCGCCAGACCCCGATGACCGCACCGAGCTATTCGCGCACGCCTACATCACAGTGGCAAACCATCGAGTAGACTCTTCGGTTCTATTCCAATCGACAGCATTCCCTCAAATATGGTCGATTCGTTTGACGTATGTATCATCGGTGCTGGTAATGCCGCGCTTTGCGCTGCCATTTCGGCAGCGGAAAATAACGCCCGCACACTGGTATTGGAACGCGCGCCGCAGGAAGAAAGCGGCGGTAACAGTCGATTTACCGCTGGTGCTATTCGCTTCGCTTACAACGGTGCGGACGATTTGCGTGAGATCTGTGATCTTTCCGACGAGGAAATCCGCACAACGGAATTCGGCGCCTACACGGAAGATCAATTCTTCGACGACATGTTTCGAGTAACACAGTTTCGCTGTGACCCTGACCTTGTTGAAGTGCTTGTTCGCCAGAGTCGTTCGACTGTTAAGTGGCTACATACACACGGGGTACGTTTCGTACCAATGTACAAACGTCAAGCATTCAAAATCGATGGCGTATTCCGGTTCTGGGGCGGTTTGACCGTAGAGGCACGGGGGGGTGGTCCTGGACTCGTTGAGGCCGAGACAAATATCGCACACAACCTCGGAGTCGAAATCCGCTACGGAGCCCGTGCGATTAAATTGACCTGCCAACACAGCCGTGTCACCGGGGTCGAAGTGAAGCAAGCGGGAGCAACGTACCAAATCAATGCACGGGCCGTCGTGCTTGCTGCCGGTGGATTTCAGGCTAACCCGGAGATGCGGACCCGCTATCTGGGACCCGGTTGGGAACTGGCCAAAGTCCGCGGCTCACGCTTTAATACCGGGGCTGGGATTCGTATGGCGCTGGACATTGGCGCCGCGCCTTACGGTAACTGGTCTGGCTGCCACGCCGTTGCATGGGAACTGAATGCGCCAGAATTTGGGGATTTGGGCATTGGTGACATGTTCCAGAAACACTCCTACCCATTTTCGTTATGCGTCAATCTGAATGGAGAGCGATTTCTCGATGAGGGAGCAGATTTTCGCAACTACACTTATGCCAAATATGGCCGCGTCATTCTCCAACAACCGCAGCAAACAGCCTGGCAGGTGTTCGACAGCAAAGTCACCCACCTGATGCGGGATGAATACCGGATCAAGCAAGTCACCCGAGTTCAGGCCGACACGATCGAGGCACTGGCACACACACTCGCCACTGAACACGGCATGAATGAGAAAAATTTCCTACACACAGTGACTGACTACAACGCAGCGGTCCGTGAAGATATTGCTTTCGACCCCACTATCAAGGATGGTAAGAAAACCGAAGGACTGCCCCTGAACAAACACAACTGGGCGACCAGGTTAGACTCGCCACCCTATGAGGCGTTTGGCGTTACGTGCGGCATTACCTTTACATTTGGTGGGCTGCGAATTATTCCGACCGGTGAAGTGCTGGACGAAGACCTTGAGCCTATCCCCGGGCTGTTTGCCGCCGGCGAACTGGTGGGTGGCGTTTTCTATCATAACTATCCCGGCGGTACCGGTCTTATGAACGGTGCAGTGTTTGGGAAAGTCGCTGGTGCCAACGCGGCGAAGAGTCATAAGTGATAAGTGATAAGTGATAAGTCTATTTCGAGCGCAGATCTTCCTCATCTTTATCTGTGTGCCCGAGAAACCCCTAAGAGCAAGCGAAGCATTCGAGAGATCAGGCACTTGTTCAAACACGAGTTTTCTCCATCACCCAACACTCCAGAGACTTTTCCCATGAATGCAATCACTAAAACTGCCATCATTACCGGCGGGGGCAGCGGTATTGGTCGCGCTGCTGCCATTGCCCTGTCTGATGCCTATAATCTGGTACTAGTCGGCCGGCGCATTGAAACACTGCAAGCGACGGCCGAGGAAATGTCCTCGACCATCTCCTCTACCCTGTTGGTGCCCGCTGACCTAAGTAACCCCGACGCCATTGGTGAGGTTTTTCGACAGACACAGGATCAATTCGGTCGCCTTGATGTGCTGTTCAATAACGCGGGCACAGGCGCACCACCTGGCGTACTACTGGAAGACCTCACCCTGGATCAATGGCAGACCGTAGTGAATGTCAATCTAACCGCCGCCTTCCTGTGCACTCAAGCAGCCTTTCGAATCATGAAAAGCCAAAACCCGCGTGGGGGGCGCATCATCAACAATGGATCGATCTCTGCCCACACACCGCGTCCAGATTCGGCTCCGTACACCACTACCAAGCACGCAATGACCGGATTGACAAAATCGACTGCTCTCGATGGGCGCAAGTACGATATCGCCTGCGGACAAATTGACATCGGCAACGCCGAGACGCCCATGACCGACCGAATGAAGGCTGGAGTTGCACAACCGAATGGCACAACCGAGATCGAACCCACAATGGACGCCGCCAATGTGGGTGGCGCTGTTCGATATATGGCTGATTTACCATTGAATGCGAATGCCCTCTTCATGACTGTCATGGCCACCAAGATGCCCTACGTCGGGCGTGGCTGACGGAACAACCCGCTAGCCCAATTAAACCGTGCCTGGAGAAACCCCGATGCAACTAACTGCCAACGGAATCTCAATTCACTATCAGATTGAAGGTCCTGAAGACGCACCTGTGGTCCTGCTCAGTCATTCACTAGCTGCCAACACAACAATGTGGGAACTTCAGATGCCCACCCTGACACCACACTACCGAGTAGTCCGTTACGACACCCGCGGTCATGGTGACACAGAGGTACCAGATGGAGAGTACACCTTGGATTTGCTAGCCAATGATCTGTTTGGCCTACTCGATGGACTGGAGCTCAACCAAGTGCACTACATCGGTCTATCAATGGGAGGCATGATCGGTCAAGCCGCGGCATTGCGTGATGCGTCCCGATTTCTTTCACTCAGCCTGTGCGATACCTCCAGTCGCATTCCACTCGAAGCGCGCTCAGCGTGGAACGATCGCATTAATCTGGCCCAGGGTGAAGGCATGGAAGCACTGGTGCCCTCGACTATTGACCGCTGGTTTTCCGCCAATTTCCAAGCACAACGTGCTGACGAAGTTGACAAGGTGCGTGAGATGATTCGAGGCACCGCCGTCAATGGGTTTTGCGGTTGTGCGGCAGCGATCAGGGACCTGGACCTGACTGATCGCTTGTCCACAATCGACTTACCTACCCTATTAATCGTTGGTGAGGACGACCCGGGTACACCCGTCTCCGCTCACGAGGTCATTCGAGATTGCATCGAGAACTCCGAACTGGTGGTGATTCCCGATGCACTGCATTTCTCAAATGTTGAGCAGGCCGACCTCTTCAACACAGCACTCGGTGGTTTTCTTAAGCGCCAGTGCGACTGATCAGACGACGCGTTGAGCCAGAATTCCTCAATCACCCTGCATGAACCAAATGTCGATACTCGGTGCCAGACCGTCAGGGCGCACGCAACAACGACACTCTGCTGGGCGCACCGAACACAGCGGGACTTGGTGCCACGCCGAATGATGCATGGTTGGCTAAACCGGTCGGTATCTACGCGCTGAAGGATATATCACTTGAAAACGAGGCAAGGTGGCATTGGCACTCATTCCTGACACCATGCAGGCCATTGTTCTGACCGGTCACGGGGGTTTGGACCAGCTGGAATTACATGAGGACTGGCCGACCCCAGTCCCCGGAGCCGATGAAGTACTCATTCGCGTGGGGGCATGCGGCCTTAACAACACGGACGTCAACACGCGGACCGGCTGGTATTCAAAGAGCAACACCGAGGCGACCAGCGGAGATGACCTGGCGGGGGCCGATGACCGAGATGGCACCTGGGGCGGCGAATCAATGTGTTTTCCGCGCATCCAAGGTGCCGACGTCGCGGGTGTAGTGGCCGCCACAGGCGAACGTGCTGATCACGCCCTTATCGGCAAGCGGGTACTCGTCGATGTCTGGTTTCGTGACTGGCGAGATTCGAAAAATCTTGAGACAACCGGTTACCTCGGTAGCGAATACGATGGCGGGTTCGCAGAATTCACAAAAGTTGATCGCCGACAGGTACACCCGATCGACTGTGCGCTTTCCACTACAGAGCTGGCAACATTCGCAACGGCTTACCTCACGGCTGAGAACATGCTGGATCGGGCTCATGTCAAGGCAGGCGATACGGTTCTTATCACCGGGGCTTCTGGTGGTGTCGGGTCGGCACTGGTGCAACTCGCGAACCGGCGAGATGCGATTCCCATTGCCATGTGCAGCCTGGAAAAAACCGAGTCGGTGATGGCCATCGGACCGGCTGCCGTTCTCGAACGCAATCCGACCGACCTGCGATCCGTGTTGCGCCAGGCAACGGGTCGGGACACAGTCGACGTGGTCGCAGACATCGTCGGTGGGCGACTCTGGCCGCAATTAATCGACGTAATAGCGCGTGGCGGTCGCTACACCTGCGCCGGTGCCATCGCAGGTCCAATGGTTGAATTTGATCTTCGCACCTTTTACCTAAACGACCTGACGTTCACCGGCACAACGGTCGAGCCACCGGAGGTCATCAAGACCCTGCTGGGGTATATCGAACGGGGCGAGATCAACCCCTTGCTTGCGCGCAGCTACCCACTCTCCCGGTTTCACGAGGCGCAACAGACATTCATAGATAAACACCATGTCGGCAATATCGTCGTCTGTCCCGGGAGCTAAACCGACAAGGTCGAATGCTGCCACGAGATCAAATGGATAGACTATGGACGAGCGCAACAAAATAGAGAAAGTGCGTCAACTCGGCTTAGCGCTGGGTACCGACAAACTTGAACTGGCACAAAACGCCACGCTATCCGCCGACAAACTAAGTGGACCTCCCGCCGATCAGTTCGCGACGCATCTGATTTGGACCGGCAAGGATCCGATGCTGCCGGAACGAACCTACCTAGCGCACCTTTTTGGTGCCAAGGTTACCTTTCAGATTACCGACCTCACGTACCGGGTCGATACCGACACCCTGCAGAAGATGGCCGCCAAGACCTTATCGGCCGGTGAGGTTGGTTATTGCAAGATCGCGCTCCGCGAACCTGTTGGGTTTACCGCTGATAGCTCAAACGAAAAAACCGTCACGTTTGTCATCCTTGATCCCCGCAACGATTCCGTGGTCGGCGCCGGCATCATTGACTTTGTACTACATCGTTCGCTCAATGTCGGTTGGCATCGAATGACTGTCGATAAGACAGCTCGTACTGCAGCGAATCAACAGAAGCCCTGCGTCCTGTGGTTCACTGGGCTCTCGGCGGCAGGAAAATCAACCGTCGCCGATCAGGTTGAGCAAAAATTACACGCGGCTGGAAAGCGGACTTATCTGCTTGATGGAGACAACGTGCGCCACGGGCTCAGCAAGGATCTGGGCTTTACCGACCATGATCGCGTCGAAAATATCCGACGCGTGGCAGAGGTCGCGAAACTCATGGTGGATGCGGGCTTGATCGTCATCACGGCGTTTATCTCACCCTTCAAGGCTGAGCGCCAAATGGCACGAGAACTTCTGGGCGAGGGAGAATTTATCGAGATCTTTGTCAACACACCGCTAGACGTTTGCGAAGCACGGGACCCCAAAGGGCTTTACAGAAAAGCAAGAACAGGCGAACTCAAGAACTTTACCGGTATCGATTCTGCTTACGAGTCACCCACAAACGCCGACATTGTTCTCAACAGCGCCGACAACAACCCTGTCACATTAAGCGAGCAGGTCATGGAATACCTGCAGGCGGGTCACTACGTGTAGGCTTCCTTCCACCTTTCTCCCACGGTTGAGGGAGCGTGCTGAATGCGGTCGACCCCTAGTAAGATATAGTTCGCTGCGAACCTGAAGCAGGAAAAGATCAACGATGAGTCAAGAGCAACTGTTGAAGCGTGCCAGCCAAGTGATGCCTGCGTCTGGTTTCGGAAATTTTGACCCCAGCATCATTATTCGCGAAGGCAAGGGATCGCGGGTGTGGGATGAAGACGGCAACGAATTCATCGACTACCTGACCGGTTCGGGGCCCATGATTCTCGGTCATGGGCATCCTGAAGTACTGGATGCGGTATCCGAGCAGATGGCCAAGGGCATGACCTTTTTCGCACACAATGCCCGAGGCATAGAACTCGCCGAGGAAATCTGCCGCGCGCTGCCCTGTGCCGAACAAGTCCGTTACACCTGCACCGGCAGCGAAGCTGACATGTACGCCATGCGACTGGCTCGTGCGTATACACAGCGCGACACGATTCTCAAATTTGAAGGGGGTTACCATGGCATGAGTGCGGAAGCCCAAATGAGTCTGGCACCTGAACGACAGGTGAACTTCCCGGTTGCCGTCGCGGACTCTGCAGGAATACCGGAGTCAGTACGCAATGACATGCTTGTCGCACCATACAACGATATCGATTTCGCACACTCGATCATGGAAGAAATGTCCGGCAAAATTGCCGCCGTAATCGTCGAGCCATTTCAACGCGTTATTCCACCCGAACCCGGGTTTCTGAAAGCGTTGCGTGAAGCCTGCGATGAGCACGGTAGTGTGCTGATTTTCGATGAAGTGGTTACAGGCTTTCGCTTTTCATACGGCGGGGCACAGAGCGTCTACGGGGTCACGCCGGATGTCTGCACCCTTGGCAAGATCATCGGTGGCGGCTTTCCACTCGCGGCTATAGCAGGTAAAACCGAGTTGATGGCACATTTCGATAAGGAAAAAGTAGGCTCGGAACGTTTCCTGATGCAGTTGGGAACGCTAAGTGGCAATCCGCTTGCCGCGGTTGCCGGCCTCAAAACACTAGAAATTCTGCGCCGCCCGGGCCAGTATGAAAAACTTTACGAGACCGGCAAGACACTCATGAAAGGCATTGACGAGTGTTTGCGGAGCACCGAACATGCGGCCCAGGTGATCGGTCACCCGACGCTGTTTGATGTGGTCTTCCGTAAAGAGGCCGTCCGCAATTACCGTGACGTCCGCAGCGGCGACCGCGACAAGGCAGCACGCTTCAATGCCACCTTGCAGGCCAACGGGATTCTCAAAGTGCCGGGCAAGTTTTATATATCGTTGGCGTTAACCGACACCGATATTGAGCAAACGCTCGCAGCAGTCCAGCTTGCGGCACAGCAACTGACACACTGATCCATCGGTGCTGCAAGCGACGCCGGGGACTTAGCCTGTTGCAATCAGTAGCGGCGCGGTGAGCGAAGCTAGCGTGGTCCGCTGATCGCCATCGCCATCGAAATTTGCAGGGGCGAGCCAGGTCTCATAAGCGACACGCAACGCAGGCCATTCGTGGTCTACACAAGCGTACCAGGCTGTATCGCGATTACGCCCCTTGACCACCATGTGTTGCCGAAACACCCCTTCGTAGGAGAATCCAAAGCGCAGCGCAGCGGCGCGCGAAGCGGCATTGAACGCGTTGCATTTCCACTCGTACCGCCGATAGCCCATCTCAAAGGCATATCGCATCATGACGTACATTGCGTCAGTCGCTACCCGCGTTTTGCGCAATGACGGTGACAAGTGGATGTTGCCGACCTCGATCGACCCACCCGCGGGGTTGATATTCATAAAACTCGCCATACCGAGCGCAGTATCTGAACTCTGCTCAAGGATCGAGAAAAACATCGGATCAGCACCCAGACAGCTCCCCACCAACCACTCATCGAACTGGGCTTTATCAGCAAACGGGCCGTAACCCATGTAAGTCCAGCCTTGTTCGGTACCGTCCTCAGCAAAGGCCGCGAACAAAGAATCGCTGTGTGTGGCAACGTCCAGCGGCTCGACCCGCGCATAGTCGCCTTGCAGCGGCACTGCCAAAGGGATCGGCGGCGCCTTCCAATCCATCACGGCAACGCCAATCGGAAGATCAGGCACTCTGTCCTTGCTCACCAAGCGCCCTTCAAGATGCTGTCTTTGTTTGCCGTGCTACGACTCGGCACTGAACGGTCCCGAGATAGGTCCGGCGCCAGCCACTGTCGTGCGACGCAGTACACGCCGATGCGCTGCCATGTCGTAGTCAATGGCTCGGTGCAGCAAGCAACGGTTGTCCCACATCACCAGATCACCCCTCTGCCACCGGTGGCGATGACAGAATTGTGGCTGCGCCACATGCTCGGCCAACTCGGCGTGCAGCGCCTGCCCCTCTTCAAGAGTCATGCCACCAATCTCATTGCCCGCGTTGGTCGTAATGAACAGCGAACGACGATTGTTTCGATCAGGATGCACGCGTATCACTGGATGTGTCACCGGTGGCACCATGCGTCGCTCTTCGATCGATACCGGTGGTAACTCCGGATACAGCCGGCGGCCAAACTCGTAGTAATGCACCATGTGCAGCGGCTCAAGGCGTGCCTTGATCTGTTCAGAGAGTGCATCATAGGCCAGGAACATGTTGGAGAATTCTGTTTCCCCGCCTTCTGCGTTGTCCGGTAATACTTCGATCCCGTACATGATCGAGGCCAACGAAGGAATCGTGCGATACGAACTGTCCGTGTGAAAACGCGCGTTGACTTTCTGATAAATAGCACGGTGATCGTTGATATCAAACTGCTCACCTTTCGGTGACACATTGGCCACGTTATAAATCTCGATCGCGCTTTTGGTCTTGTCAGCTTCCGGGAAGGCTTCCAGTTGCCCGAACTGCTTCGAAAAAGCGACCTGCGCCTCATCGGATAGTGACTGATCCCGGAAAACCAACAGATGATGATCGATAAAGGCCTGCCCGATCACGGCCAGTGTCCCAACATTCAGCGGCTCCGACACATCCAGGCCGATGACCTCCGCTCCGAGCACATTAGAAACCGGTTGAACGACATAATCGTTTGATCGCACAACTTCAGTTGAACTCACGTTGCCATCCTTGGGACTGAAAAATCCGGTCGCCGGTCATTTCATTATGACACCAGCGTGCCGATCAAGAAAACCGATTTACTACTGATGCAACGGAGATATTCGAGCACTTGCTCTCACGCGCACTCACAGCCCTGCCTGATCAAGTGCCTTTTGCAACGCTTTCATCTCGTCGATATCCAGTTTCCCCAAGGGCGGTCGTACTCGATCTGACTCTAAAACCCCGATCAGTTTGAGACAGGTCTTGAGTCGTGCGGTCGCGTGACTGGCGGGGTCACGACCATAAATCGCTCGAGCGAGCGGATAAACGATGGCGTGCGCAGCTTGCGCCGCCTTAAGCTCTTTGCGCTGAACTGCTTCGTAGAGAGCCACCACGACCTCTGGAATCAACGCAGCCAAACTCACAATACTGCCTTCGGTTCCGAGCACGAAACTTGTCAGCAGGTGTTCATCGCCAGATGCCATCACGGCAACGTGCGGTGCCGACTGTTGAATGAGGCGACGATGCGCCTCATATCGAGCCACCTCCCAACTGCCTTCCTTAATGCCCACCACCTGTGGCAATTCAACCAGCGCCAGGATAACCGCCTCGGAATAGGCCATTCCACCAGCCCCAACGGGTGCTTGGTAGAGGAAAACGGGCAGCGCGGTAGCTTCTAGTATTAACTTATGATGAGCGAGGATCGTCTCCGGCGCCACCGAAAGCGCCCATGAATTTGGCGGAAATACCATTAATGCATCGGCACCTCTCGCGGCGGCATCTTTTGCCTGTAACGCAGCCTCAAGACTCGACTCATGGTTAATCCCCACAATCAGGGCTTGCTCAGAATTAACCGTTCGCCGCACTACCTCCAACACTTTATTCTGCTCTTCTCGATCGAGGGAAAAATTCTCACCCGCGTGGCCATTGACCAGCAAACCCCTGATGCCCCTGACTTCAGACACCGCTCGGCAATGCGCTGCTAGTGCCGCTTCGTCAGGAGAGAAATCGTCCCGCAACGGGCAAACAGTGGCAGCATAAACCCCGCCAAAGATACGCTGTTCAGTTGACATCATTTTTTGGATGGCTCTGATTATCGATTAAGCGGCTTGGATCAAACAACGGGAGTTCAGGCTCATGGCCGAGGATATATTCAGCCAGTAACTTTGCCATGAATGGGCCGCTGGTGTATCCCGAATGAATGCTACCGATCAAGAACGCGTTGTTAATGCCAGGCACCTCACCGATAACCGGCATGGCATCAGCCGTTTCCGCTTCGAATCCACACCATGCCCGAACCAAACGAGTGTGCACCAGATTGGGAATCGCATGCACCGCCAGACGGACATTGCCAATCAGATTTTCCGGTATTACCTGGGTTGACCCAGTTGCTCGACTTCCTTTGCCCTGCCATCCACCGCCGATGACCACGGTACCGTTATCAAACTGCTTCAACGACAGCAACCCCGACGCAATGCCAATCACCGTTCGCATCACCGGTTCGATTCGTTCGGTCACAGCAAGTTGGTTAACCAGGGTCTTGATGGGAATCCGGACAGCCAACCAGTTCAACATGTCTTCTAACCACACTCCGCCTGCGAGCACCAAACGCCGGGCCCGAACAGCTTCGCCTTGGCCGATGACCGCATAGCCACGATCCTCAGGCTCTACTCGCTCCACCCAATAGGAACCACGGATGTCTACCCGTGCTGTCTTCAGCGCCTGATACAGCGCGAAACCGGTCTCATTAGCCTTGGCAAAACCATCCATCGGGCAATAGGAGGCCGCCATCACCTCTGTTGACAACCCCGGCTCAATCGAACGGGCTTTTGATGCACTCAAAAGTTCGATTTGCGCGCCACGCTCCCGTCGCGCCGCCGCCCGGTGTTCCAAAGTAGCGACCTCTTCCTCAGTAAACGCCAACGACAAACCCGGCGCCGCTACCACACTCGGGTTAATACCCAGCCACTCTTGACTGTTCGTCCACATCTCCCAACCCTTGATTGCATAGGGAATCAAATCAGCCCGAGTCATCTGCATGGTCAATGTTCCGGCATTGACTCCCGATGCCTCACTGCATACGCCCCTTCGATCGAGAAGAACGCAGCGCATACCGCTGCGGGCAAGAAACAATGCGGTGCCGGCCCCCATAAGGCCTGCACCAATCACAGCCGTATCGTATTCAATCTGGCTCATAGGTGCTTGCCCGCTTAAGGGTCCGGGCGTAACAGCATCACAACGGCGCGGCCTTTGGAATTGCGATGTCGTGGTAAGCAAATGCACCGACGAGATCGCCCATTGGCAAAGGCACTAACGGCACTCGTGACGACCATGCCCCAACTGCGGTTCGACCACCCAGGTGTCGTGACGCAATTGCAGCGACGGTATCACCACACACGCGTCCCTGACATGGGCCCATCCCACACCGTGTCCAGGACTTGATCTGATTCAGTCCCATGGCCCCCGCAGCCAGAGCGGCTTGTACCTCAGCACAGGTGACATCCTCACACCGACAAACAACCGTGTCGCCAGGGATGTCATCAATAAGACTCTCAGCCGGCATCATCAATGCCGCCATGCTCGCGCCGGCTCGGCTCACACGCAGGGTGTGACGTCTCAAAGACTGCGCTTTCATTCGGTATAACTTGTCTGTTATTCGTCCGGTCTCGTGGGCCACTGTCAGTCCGGCCAATCGGCCCTCAAGCTGAGCAGCCTCGGCGCCCGTGATGCCCGTGCAATCCCCCGCCGCAAACAGACCGGGGATGCTCGTCCGCTGTTGATCGTCGATAACCGGCTTCCAGCCACCGGCCTGCGCATCAAATACGTGATCCGCACCGAGTAGCCGTGTCACCTCAGTAGCGGGCAACAACCCGTGACCAATGCACAATGCATCCGCCGACAGGCGCCTTTCCTGACCATCTC
>Ga0208879_1000895_pt1 | contig 29476 bp, 30 predicted proteins | sample Knorr_S15_td_Bot_FD_185605 | JGI IMG/M metagenome (GOLD analysis project Ga0208879, IMG submission 185605) | Marine microbial communities from Southern Atlantic Ocean transect - Knorr_S15_td_Bottom_ad_5009_LV_A (SPAdes) (version 2) | ecosystem: Environmental > Aquatic > Marine > Oceanic | place...
AATGCGGGCTATACTGATGAAGAACGGGCCAGTTTTGATAATATATTAAATGCGGGATTCATCGATACCTTCCGGGGATACCATGAGGGGAATGGCCATTATTCTTGGTGGAGTTATATGGGTGGCGCCCGTGCCCGAAATGTGGGTTGGAGAATCGACTACTTCTGTATTTCTCCCGATTTAAAAACTCGAATGACAAATGCATATATTTTACCTGAAGTGATGGGTTCGGATCATTGTCCCGTGGTTTTGGAGATGGATTGATGATATTACAAACCCCTCGCCCCAGCCCTTTCCCACAAGAGAAGGAGTTGATCGGAGCACCCTACAAAAATTTGGATAATAATATTCTCTCCTTAAAGGAGCTGTTAGGTGAGGGGTCCAAAAAACAATACACAAACTAATGCTCTCACGTTCACAAATCAAATACCTTCGGTCGCTCCACACCAAAAAATTTCGGGTAGCTGAAAAACAATTTATCATTGAAGGCCATCGCCTCATTGAAGAGGCCATTCGCGCAAAAACTAAATTTAATGGAATCTGGTGCAGTGAAGAATATGCCAAAAAAAATGCTAAATTTTTAATTGCTTTAAAACGAGCTGGAAATATATGGGAAACTGCCTCGGTAAAAAGTTTATCACAAGTTTGTGATAGTCGAAATAATCAAGGCATAATAGCCATACTCCCTTTACCAGAACAGAAAGAATTTAAATCTAATAACTCCCCCATTTTAATATTAGATAATATTTCAGATCCGGGGAATATGGGTACCCTCCTTCGAACCGCCGAATGGTTTGGTGTGAAAAATTTGATTCTTTCTCAAAAATGTGTAGACCCCTATAATTCTAAAGTTGTTCGATCAGCTATGGGTGCTCATTTCCATTTGAACCAATTTGTTCACGAGAATGTACTCCAGATTATTCCCAAATTAAAAAAAGAGGGCTTTACCATCATCGGTGCTGATATGTATGGAACATCAGTAAAAGAATTTTTACCCCCACAAAAATGGGCGTTGGTATTGGGTAATGAAGCACATGGACTTTCACCACAGATTAAATCATTACTGGATAACCGCATTACTATTTCCAAATCTGGTCATATTGAAAGCCTAAATGTGTCCGTTGCAGGGGGCGTGATACTAAACTCATTGGTTTAGTTTACTTCTTATTTAGAAACCTTTATAAATCTCCCTAAATTTCACCACTTTATAATTCAAAAAAGAGACCATTTCATGATAATTGAAAATATTTTAAAAGCAGTGGGGAATACCCCCATTGTTAAGCTCAATCGCATTGGCAGTGACCTAGATTGTGATCTCTATGCAAAATGTGAATTCCTTAATGCTGGTGGCTCGGTAAAAGACCGTATTGGGGTAAACATGATTGAAAAGGCAGAGGTGGCAGGTCGCATAAAACCAGGTGACACCCTTATTGAACCTACCTCTGGGAATACGGGAATTGGCATGGCCCTCACTGCTGCTGTGAAAGGCTATAAAATGATTATTACCATGCCAAAAAAAATGAGTCAAGAAAAAGCAGTGGTCTTAGAGGCACTTGGGGCAGAAATTGTACGGACTCCAACAGAGGCGGCATGGGATGACCCTGAAAGTCATATTGGTATCGCCAAAAAGCTTAATGCTGAAATTCCTAATTCACATATCTTGGATCAATACAAGAATCGTGCAAATCCTGATGCTCATTACGAAAATACCGCCAAAGAAATTATTAATGACTTGCCCGATGTGAATATGATTGTGGCTGGCGTTGGTACTGGTGGAACCATTTCAGGGATCGCTAAACGGATGAAAGAGCATAATCCTAGTATCCAAATTATTGGGGTAGATCCTCATGGTTCTATTTTGGGTGGAGGCGATGAGATTTACCCCTATCAAGTCGAAGGGATTGGCTATGACTTTTTCCCAGATGTGTTAGATAATAACCTTATTGATCAATATATCAAAAGTGGCGATAAAGATTCATTCCTAATGGCAAGACGTCTCATAAAAGAAGAGGGGTTGCTCTGTGGCGGTTCCTCTGGTGCGGCCGTATGGGCGGCAACCCAAGTAGCAAAAAATTTATGTGCTGGGAAGAAATGCTTGATTATTTTACCAGACTCAATCCGTAATTATCTCACAAAATTTGTAGATGATGACTGGATGAAAACTGAAGGATTCATGGACTAAATGCCCCTTGATTCTCAACAAGTACGGGCGAGTATTACCTTATCTGCCATTCGTCGATTGTATCGTCGTAATGCCCGCATTACCCTATATAAACTAATTGAGAAAACGCATCCTGCCAAAATGGCCTGGGTTTTTCGATATCTGTCCCGCCATGAGCGGCGAGATATTTTTAAATATATTCAACGGATGGATGGGATTGGTGACTTTTTGGATGAACTGGATCATGCACTTATTCCAGAAATTTTTGAAGATATGGATGCCTCTGAAATTTCAGATATCCTTTCTAGTCTTCCTGCTGAAACAGCCGTTGAATTATTAGAATCATTTACAGATAATATTGCAGATGATATTCGCAATAAAATGGATGCTAAAGATCGTGATGAAGTAGATGAAGTGCTCAAATATGAAGATGATTCTGCTGGACGACTTATGTCCCACGAATTCATGGCATTCAATGAGAGTCTTTCCGTTAAGGAGGCCATTTCACAATTCCAAGATATGGGTAATGCGGCAGAAATGCCATTTTATATTTATACCATTGATTCAAAACAACGGATGGTAGGCGTACTATCTCTTCGACAATTACTCCTTCACCCCCCGGAAACCTTACTCAAAGACATCATGGAACGTGATTTTGTCTTTGTTTCTCCTGAAACGGATCAAGAAGAAGTGGCTCAATTAGTTACAGAATACAATTATTTAGCATTACCTGTTTTAAACAGTGGTAATGTAATTGAAGGTATCATTACTGTAGATGATGTAATTGATGTTATCCGTGAAGAGGCCACTGAAGATATGCTAAAAATGGCAGGGGCGGGTGAAGATGAGGATATCCTTTTAAAATCTACATTAGAAAGTGTAAAGACAAGATTCCCTTGGCTTCTGGCCAGTTGGTTAGGGGGCGTTTGTGCATTATGGATAATTGGATCGTATGAAACCATGTTACAACAAACGGTATTATTGGCAGCATTTATTCCCGTAATCATGGGCATGGGTGGGAATGTAGGTACCCAAACAAGTACCATTATAGTACGTGGTATTGCCACTGGTCACGTGAATATTGTTGAAATCTCCTCAGTCATTATGAAAGAAGTGAGTATCGGTGTCATAATGGGTGTAATATATGGATTACTATTGGGACTCCTCACTTATGTTCAATATTCTCAAATTGGTGCCCCACTAATGCTGGCTTTAACGGTGGGATTATCTGTTTTATTCTCTATGTTTATTGCATGTCTTGTGGCATCATTTATTCCAATTTTCCTCTATAAACTGGATTTTGATCCTGCAATCTCGACGGGTCCATTCGTTACCACTGCTATTGATATTATCGGTGTACTTGGTTATTTTATTATTGCTCAAAATCTATTTTCAACCTCTTGAACATATTTGAAACCATTCTTTTATCTTCTGCAATTTACTATACTGGCAGTTTAATCTATTTCATGTTTGGACTCTCTAAAACAGAAGATAAATCTAAAAATGTATATTTTCCAGCTGTTTCAGTCATAATTGCTGTTCGAAATGGTGAAAATAATCTAACTCGTTTACTCACTGCATTACAGAATCAAGCCTATAATGGTGAAATGGAATTTATTATTGTAGATGATTTATCAATAGATAAAACTTTTAAAATAATTCATGAATTTGTGAAAACGGATGTTAGATTTAAATATTTCTCCTCTAAAAATGGAGATCCAAAATTGGCGTTTAAAAAACGTGCATTAGATGTTGGAATTAAAAATTCACAATTTGAACGGCTGCTTTTTACGGATGTTGATTGTATTATACAGCCTTTGTGGGTAGAATCAATGATCTCACATTTTACTGATGACACAGACTATCTAATTGGATATTCTGAGGTGGTTGAAACCTCCGCAATAGCCACAAAATTTCAAAAAATGGACTTTTTTATGCTCCTATCTGCGGCACGTGGAATGGTTAATAATAAATCCGCATGGGCATGTACAGGTCAAAATCAAGGCTATCGTAAAAGCCTCTATAATTCTGTAGGGGGGTTTAGGAAAATCGCGAACCAGCTACAGGGCGATGATTCTCTTTTTCTCTTATTGTGCCGAAATGCTAAAAATATAAATGTATCTTTTGCCACCTCACCAGGATCGTTTGTAATTTCACGATCAGAGTTCACATGGAAGGCATTGCTAAGACAGCGCATTCGCTGGGCTGGCGATTCAAAAGTTTTCTGGAAGTTTAATCTCCCCTTTTATTTCACATCTGTCGCAACGTTTATATTAAATATAGGAATTATTACAACACCCTTTATATATGGCACAAACACCTTTCTAAATACATGGTTTATAAATATACTACTTATAAAATTTATTGCTGAATTTATTTTAATTCGCCAAGGAGAAAAGGTCTTTCACCGACAGTTTTCAATTATTGAATTTTTACAATGGTTTGTTATCCAACCTCTATATGTAATGGCGGTATCCTTTGGTTCAATTTTTAATCTAAATCGTACATGGCAAGGACGACAAGTGTGATTTATTTTTTATTTATACTTATTAGTCTAAGTTATGCAGGATTTATTCTTTGGCTTACTGATGGAATTCGGTGCCTTACTACTCAATCGACTGTAAATCCTATTTTCCCCGAAGTTTCTGTTATTATTTCTGCCCGAAATGAGGAGGACAATCTGGATGCATTACTTGCATCATTGACATTCCAAAATTATCCAAAGGAATTATTAAAAATTATTATTATTGATGATCGATCTACAGATAGAACTCCTGAAATATTAGCTAATTATGAAATCGAAATTAATAATTTAGAAATCATCTCCATTAATGAAACCCCAATAGGATGGGCACCTAAAAAATGGGCACTCAATACAGCAATCAATACAATCAATACTGATATTATTTTACAAACAGACGCGGATTGTATACCCCACCCCAATTGGGTAAGGTCAATGGTTCAACCATTTTCAAATCCAGCAGTTGGCTTTGTTTCTGGCCCGGCACCCCTTACAAACGATAAGACACTCATGGATTCACTTTATGAATTAGATAGTTTAGCTCAAGATGCCTTTTCAGCGGGTGGATTTAGTCGTGGGATTGTTTTCTCATGCACCGGAAGAAATATGGGATTTTCTAAACAAGCATTTGATGATATTTCAGGATATGAAAATGTATCTCATTTTATTTCAGGTGATGATGATCTTTTGCTGCATAAAATTACGGGGCATCCATCATACAAGGCTCAATTTGTATTATCTGAAAAAGCGGTTGTAGCTTCACCACCACCTTCTTCTATGGAACAATTTATAAACCAGCGCCTACGATTTGCATCAAAGGGGTTCTCATATTATAATATTAAAACATCCACCTCATTGAAGGTAGTGCTCCCCTTTTTATTTGTAACAAATTTAATCGCCCTGATCTCTCTTTTTAATTTTACCGAAACAACTCATTTCTACTGGATGCTACCATGGCTCATCAAATCTATCGTTGATGGAACCATTACTTACACCTTTTTTCATGCCATTGGACGAAAATGGTCCGTGGGAACAATGGCACTTTTAAGTTTAATACATCCTTTTTATATTGTTGTATTTGGAATTTTAGGGCCATTCTCGGCCTTTGAATGGAAGTCTGATGATTAAAGTATTAATTCCCATAATATTTCTCTCTATTTTCCACACCAAAACCCACCACTATCAAGTTGAATTTATGGGTATTAATGTGGCCAAAGTTACCATGGCCCACCGTGATACTACTTTTGAAAACCATGCAGCCACTGTGGTAAAATTCACTGCAAACACAGAATCAGTTTCTAATTTTTTCTATCCAGTAAATAATTATTATGAAATAATTCATTCAATTGATACGCATCAAATTCTATCTTTTAAAAAAACAACGATTCAACCTAGCCTCAAAAATAAATTATTTACTGAACTTAAGGGGGGCCTGCCTTTTTATTATGACTCTCAAATTTCAATCCCTAACGACGCGATTACCCTCTTTACCTTATTTCACTTTCTAGCCTATGATTTATTAGAAGTAAAAAAATTTATTATTGAACGTGAGGGGCTACAATATGATGCAAGCCTAATTGAGTTAGAAAAAATTGATAGTCACTATAAATTCAAACTTGATTTAATAGAGCAATCATCGAAAAAGGGGGGGTTAAGTATTTTAGAGCATACCGATATTTTTACGTGGGCAGTATATAAAGAAAATGCAACTCGCTTGATTTGGGTAAACACTAAGGATCAGCGAATTGAAAAATGTAAATTTAATGTTGGATTGTTTAGCTTAACCGCTGAATATTTGTTTACTGATGAGTAGTTTTTTTCAAACCATTATAAAACACCCAAAAACAATTTCAACCATAATTGTAATTGCACTTGGGGCATATTCAATGTGGATATTGAATTGGGATGTTCGGGCCATTGCCCTTATCACATTGGTGATTGGTTATATCACTAATATTTTTGCGGGTCTATCAATACTAACTGCATCAATACCCATTGTTGGACCCATTATCGTAAAATTATTTGCCATACCCTTTTTCTGGATGCTTAATCTTACTGGTTATTTTTCATCTTTGGTGGCTATCAAAAAAGGATATGGGAAAACTGTCATATCTCACCGAATTACAACCATTGCCCTCCTTGTCGGAATCGTTATTGGATATATACTGGGGAATTTAATTCCCGTACATTAGGAGTAAGAAAAAACCCCGCTATACGGGGTTTCCTCTCATAATATAATCTGACTTTGTTTAAACTATTACTTCTTGTACCAAAGCACAACAAGCATTAACGCAACTAAGCCAGCAAGTCCTGAATCACCGAGTTGGCTCATCAGTTTGCCAATTCCGGCAATTACCCCAAATGGGTCATCAAACAGAATTCCAACAACCACTCCAAACACTACGAGTGTTTGAAGTAAGCCTGTAAATTCATTGATCCAGTCGGTTACATTCGCAATTGCTTTTTTCATCTTCTTCTCCTAGGTTAATGATGAATAAGAGACGTGGCGAATCTATGATCCACCACATCTCAATCGATTATCAGAGGATTACTTAGAAAATGAAGCAAACACCATAAGCCCTAGTAATCCAGCTAGTCCGCCACCAAGAAATGCATTCACCAAGTCAACGATTCCACCTACAGGGTCGAATGTGGTTGTGAACAAGATGTTTGCAAAGATAGCAGCAACCACAAGGCCTTTGATTAATGTTACAAAAGCACTTGCGGCTTCATTGATTAGTCCAGCTACGTTCTTCATGTTGTGTTTCTCCTTTTTGTTTTCGATCAGTTGTCCTGCCAACAAACGGCAGAACGTTTTAAGCCCAAGATTGTAATAAAAAATTTAACACGAACGTCAAAAAACAAAAAATCCGGGAAACAAAAATATAATTAACTTTAAATATTAATCCGCTTTGCCTTCCGGGACTTAAATTATTACAAATTTAGAATTAAAGTCAAGTTTTAATTAAAGTAGTACTTTAATACTATATAATGGCCAAAATTGCCTTCAGGCACCATATATAGTATAATTTTCATAATATTGCTAATTCAGTTGTGAATTAAATTTTGCAAGGAATCTTAAAATCTCTAAATATAGCCAAATTAAGGTAACCATGAGCCCAAAAGCACCATACCACTCCATATATTTAGGTACACCCATATCTCCACGCCCTGTTCAATAAAATCGAAATCCAGTACTAAATTAAATGCCGCAATGATGATTACCCCCATGCTAAATTAAATGCCAAATGTGGAGGAAGAATGAATTAACGGAATGCTACTTCCCCAGAAACTCATAATCCAGCTTATTAAATATATAAATGCAATACCACCCGTGGCAGCTGCAACGTCCAATTTAAAATTCTCAGTTGGTTTAATTAATCCTGTTTTATATGCAATTAACAATGAAGTCAATATTCCAAATGTAAGAAAGATTGCCTAACTCACAATCCCAAGGTACAATTGCTCAAACATCATGGATATTCCCCCTAGCATTAATTCCTCTAATGCTGCATAAATTGGCCCCGTGATGTCAGACAAATGTCGTTTAAAGATAGTTATCAAGGCCACAATAAATCCACCAATTCCTCCTAATGCCATTAATCCAGGCGATGATGAATTCCACGTATATGTGGCCGTACACAGTGATATCATTAATGAAATTCCCGTTTTATTTACGGTTCCATCTAAGGTCATCTGATTTTCTGATGACACTGTAAATGCTTTAAATGTATTTTTATTGAGAGAGGGATTCCCACTTCTAAATGCTATATGTCCATTCATTTAATTTTCCTCAGAAATTGTAGTGATTAAGTGATTTATATAGTTATTAAAGTGTTCTTTAAATTTCTCTGCATTAGAAAGGACATCTTCATGAGAAAGAACGTCATTTTCTATTCCCGACGCCATATTGGTAAAGCATGTAAATCCCCACATATTTAGTTTTTGTTGCCCGGCCTCAATTATTTCAGGAAGTGTTGACATTCCTACCGCATCACCACCTAATTCTCTAATCATATTTATTTCTGCGGGGGTTTCATACGTTGGGCCTAATACCCAAGTATAAATGCCTTCTCTTAATCCTATACCTAATTGAATTGCAGCCTTTCGCGCAAATTGAATATTTTCTTCTTTATAAATGCTTTTATCATCATCAATTTTAGGATTACCTGATTTGAACGTAAAATCTAAATGCCCCTTTATTAACATTATATCACCCAAATTCCACTGCAGGTTCACACATCCAGCTGAATTTGTAATAATCAAATTGGGAATGTTGAGAGCCGAAAATAGTTTGATGGGAATAGTCACTTCAGAAAGGGAGAGCCCCTCATAAAAATGAAATCGCCCTCTTGCACATAAGATTGGGATCCCATTCAGATAACCAAAAATAAACTCACCTTTATGACCTGAAACTGAAATTTGGGGGTAATCTGGAATGTCTGAAAAAGGAATTGATTCTGTTTTCGTTAAATCATCGGTGAGGGAGCTCAGGCCTGAACCCAGCACAATGGCAAACTGTGGTCTTTCTGGTAATTTACCCCACATATATTCAAGCATGTTATTCAAGTGATTCTTGCTTAACTGCTAATTGACCACACCCCGCATCAATATCTTGCCCCTTACTCCATCTCACCATTACTCGATATCCCTTTTGATGTGCAGAAAGAATTTCTAAAAATGACTCAATCACTTCATTTTCTGGCCGTCTATACTTACCATCTGTCTCATTATATGGAATCACATTTATTTTGCAATCTACACCACGCAAAAGCGTGGCAAGTTCTCTTGCATTATCAATAGAATCGTTTATTCCAGCCAAAAGCACATATTCGAACATAACTTTACGATTTCGATGGGCATGGGTTCGCCCAATTGATACCAATTCAGAAAGGGGCCATTTATTATTAATGGGCATAATTTTGCTTCGCGTCTTATCATTTGAGGCATTTAATGAAATTGCTAACTTATATTTTCTGCCTTCTACATAGAATTTTTTAATTTTAGGCAAAATGCCTGCTGTAGATATAGTAATACGATGTGCCCCAAGCCCAAATCCACGTTGACTATGAAATATATCAGCCGCCCTCAAAACGCGTTCATAATTCAAAAAAGGCTCCCCCATCCCCATAAACACAACATTGGTAATTGGAGATTCAACTTTTTCTCGAATTATTTTTAGTTGATCCACAATTTCACCTGTATTGAGATTTCGAATGATGCCCATGGTTGCAGTGGCACAAAAATCACAATCCACATTACAGCCAATCTGAGATGAAACACAGACAGTATGGCGATTCTCTTCAACCATACTCACTGTCTCAATAAATCGACCCTCCAATGTACGGAATAAAAACTTATTGGTGGCTTCAGATCTTGAAGATGAAACTTTTTCAATTTCTAATGTTTGAAGGATGCAATTAGAGGTAAGGTCATTTATCAATTCTTTTGATAGATTACTCATCTGGTGAGGATCAATTTCTCCATGAAAATACATCCATTCAAAAAGTTGTTGTGCTCTAAATTTTGGATGTCCCTTTTTTTCACACCATTCTTGGAGTTCAAAAAGGTCTTTTCCTTTCATAATAAATTTGTCTGAACTATGTAACATTTTTGGAGCAATCTTCTGATAAAATTGTGCTAAATTTACGGCGTTTTCTTTGGCGTACTTAATGAATTTATGCGCCTTTTCATGTTCAAATAAGGCAACAAATGAATAATATTGAATTAGTAAAAGAATTACAGATTAAAAAAGAATCTCTCTTTGATGAAATTGGTAAAATAATTATTGGTCAACAGGATATCATCGAGCATCTCTTTATTTCCTTATTATGTCGGGGACATGTGCTCTTAGAGGGTGTTCCTGGATTAGCCAAAACACTATTGATAAAAACATTATCTGATGCTCTTGAGCTGAAATTCAATCGCATCCAGTTTACGCCAGATTTGATGCCATCAGATATTACGGGAACTGAGATCATCGAAGAAGATCAATCTACGGGGAAGCGGGTATTCCGATTTTTTGAAGGCCCCATATTTGCAAATATAGTCTTAGCAGATGAAATTAACCGAACTCCACCCAAAACACAGGCGGCGTTATTAGAGGCCATGCAGGAGCATAACGTAACAACTGGTGGAAAAACTTACACTCTAGATGAACCCTTCTTTGTATTGGCAACACAAAACCCAATTGAACAAGAGGGAACATATCCACTACCCGAAGCACAATTAGACCGCTTTATGTTTAATTTGCTTATAAAATACCCTTCCGCTGCCGAAGAGGCTGAGATTGTTAAATCTACCACGGGCGGAATTATAAACGAGCTGACCACTGCAATTTCTCATAAAGAACTGGCCTCATTTCAAAGTTTGATTAGAGAAGTGCCCGTTGCTGATAATGTTATTGAGTTTGCTGTAAAAACAGTTGGTGATACACGGCCTGGTGATGATGCCCCTGCACTGACAAATGAATTATTAGACTGGGGTGCAGGTCCCCGAGCCAGTGCCTATCTAATTCTTGGTGCAAAAGCTAAAGCCCTCTTGGATAGCAGAACTACTCCAGATATTGACGATGTGAAGTCAATGATAAAACCGGTTCTAAGACACCGAATAATTCCCAATTTCAATGCGGAAGCTGATGGTATTTCACGGGATATGATTCTACAACAATTAATGGATTTATCATAATAATTAACCGTGTCTCAGACTCAATATTTATCACCCAACCTTTTATCAAAACTTGATAATCTTTCCCTAAAGGCAAGGATGGTTGTGGAGGGTTTCATTGTTGGACTCCACAAAAGTCCATATCATGGATTCTCTGTAGAATTTTCCGAACATCGATCTTATGGTGCAGGAGATGAAATTCGGCATATTGATTGGAAGCTCTATGGAAAAACGGATCGATTTTATATAAAACAATTCGAAGAAGAAACAAATCTTTTAACCCATCTATTGGTGGATCAAAGTAGATCCATGGATTATTCTTCCCATGTCCTTTCTAAACTTGAATATGCAAAAATAATGGCAGCTTCATTGGCATATCTCATGTTAAAACAACAGGATGCTGTGGGACTCACGCTCTTTGATTCAGATATTCGTGATTTTGTACCTCCCCGGTCTAAGTCGAGCCATTTAAATGTGCTGTTTTCAAGAATGGACAAAATTAAGTCTGGACCGGAAACTGCCATTGCACCCATGCTGCATAAAAGTGCCGAGACCATAAAAAAAAGGGGGTTAATTATTTTAATTTCAGATTTATTTGATGACCCTGAAGCTGTCATCTCTGGTTTAAAACACTTTCGATATAAGGGTCATGAAGTATTGGTAATTCATGTATTAGATCCACAAGAATTAGAGTTAAAGTTTAATGAACGAACTCGTTTTAGAGATATGGAAACGGGAGAAGAAATAATTACCGAACCCTGGCATATTCAAAAAGATTATAAAGAGAGTATGGCTAAATTCAGCAATTATTATAAATCCACATGTAGAAAAAATAAAATGGATTATATATTAGCCCAAACAGACATGTCACTAGATACTATTTTATCAGAATATCTTATAAAGAGAAAACGAATCGGATAATAAAAAGGGCTCAATGAGCCCTTTTTAAATTTAGTTTAATTCAGTTATATCAATTTTTTCAGACCGGGCAATTTCTCGAATAGAGGGAATAAAAATTTCATCTATTTGCTTCATGAGTTTTCGCATTTCCTTCGCTGCTCTTCCACTGCCCCCATCTCCTTCAATCTCCAAATCACTAGCTTGAAAAAAATAATCACGGGCATTATATGCATATTTCCGAGAGTTGCTAAATTTACTAAATACTTGATTTAAATCATCAATTGATGGAGAATCAGGTAATGCTAAATATAACTCTCTCGCTGGATCAAATGCTTCAAGTGCAAGGCGTTGGAACAGTACTCCAATGTTAAAATATAAATCTGGATCATTGGGATATTTATTTAGGAGTATATCTGAATAATCAATGGCTTTTTGATTTTCACCTTTATCAATATACAAAAAAATGAGCTGCCGCATGATTGGGCCAGGATTATCTGTATTTTCGATAGCGATTTCATAATACTGTTCAGCGGAATCTAAATCACCTTCTTTGACAGATATGTCCGCTAAAACCTGATAATTTAATGAATACTTAGGGGCATTTTTACTTCCAACAAGAGCCGTTTCTTTTGCCTGTTGAATATTTTCAGTTTGAAGATATATAGCCGCCAATGTACCATAGCTTTCTCCGCGGGAGGGATTCATGAATATTGCAATTTCTAATTTTTGGATGGCTAATTCATATTTACTCTTTTGAAAATATTCAACAGAAATATTATAGAGTTTACTCCATTCTTCATCTCGATATGTTTCAACACCCTCTTCAATGGTCAATAGAACCTTTTCTCTTGTAATATTCTCTTTATCAATAATAATGGGTCTTTCAAGTTTTTGGGTTGGATTTCGTCTTACCGCTTCATCAAGCATTTCTGCCATCTTTATCCACTCTTTACGTGGTTTATATACTTCAATTGCCAAAAAATAAGGGATATGAGCATTACTGCTATCTGCCGCTATAGCTAATGCTTTCAATCCCCATTCTTCTGCCTTTTTTAAATTCTTTTCAGACCGTGCAGCTGTGGTGGCGGAGCGATATTCCATGCTGGATGAAACACAACTAGTTACAATAAATGTAACAAGTATGAATAGTAAAAGTATCTTATTATTGTAATTTTTGGCCATTTAAAAAATCCTTTAATTAAAAACTGAGCATGAAAAAAGGCGCCTTTTCAGACGCCTTCAATACTAACTATTATGTATTACTGGCTATTGTCCTCTGCCTTTTCTTGGCTTACGTACAACTCGACGTCTTTTATGTGAACGCTTTCTTTCAATCACGCTATCATCCGCCGTAAACTCACCGTAGCCATGAGTAAATTTCATCGTACCCATTTTTACTACAGAATCACTTTTCAATGATTTTTTTGGGTTGCCATCAACCCCCTTAGAAAATAGAAAAGTCGAACAACAACCAACAACCAAGAATATACCAAATACGATTTTCATAAATATAACTCCTCATCCTGCGGGAAATATACTTACAAATTGATGTCAATATAAAGCTTTAATGTTACAAGATGTAACCTTGGCTAAAAGGGTAAATCGTCTTCCTCAATTGGTTCTGCCACCATGTCTGACTTTTTATCTTCAGTTTTTTCTGTATTTTTAGCAGACTTCCACTCAAGTGGTGTAATTGAGGTACATACTATTTCAGTGGTCTTTCTGGGATTCCCTTCTTTGTCTTTCCAGCTACGGGTTTGCAATCTGCCTTCTACATAAACAAGCTGACCCTTTTGAATATACTCAGTGGCAAAGTCCGCTAATTTACTCCATGCAACAATATTGTGCCATTCCGTTCTTTCCTGCTTCCCCTTTTCAGAATCAATCCATGATTCATTCGTAGCTAATGAAAACGAGGCCGTAGATGTTCCTGAAGGGGTATATCGCCCCTCTGGTTTATTTCCAATGTGGCCAACTAAGATTACTTTATTTATACTATTTCTCTGCATATCTGTATCTCCGATATGGGACTATGGTTAATATTCTCCATGTAAATTATGAAATAATATAATTCAGGTACAAGAATTAATTCAATGGTAATTGTAATGAAAAAACGGAACCCTTACCCACTTCACTGGAAATTGACAATGTGCCATGATGGGCATTAATAATTTTTTTGCAGATAGTTAATCCTAACCCAAAACCTGGTCGTTTATACTCACCCTCAATTGAGATTCGATAAAATGGAGTGGTTAATTTCTCAATATTTCTCAAATTAATCCCTGGGCCAAAATCACGAATATTAATTTTTAATTCTTGGTCTATAACTTCAGTTGATAGTTGAATGCATTTTGCTGAGGTTGCATATTTTTGGGCATTGTCTATAAGATTTCTAATTGCCAGGGTGATTTTAAGCTCATCAACATGAAGCGTCAGTGAGGGAATTTCTCCCACTATTTCAACTATTTCATGATGATTGGGGAACATGGCTAATACTTTGTCAATTACTCGTGATAATTTAATTGGCGAGATATCCAGATCTTGATATGGTGTAGATAGTCTGTCTGATAGCAACATGTTAGAAATCATTCCTTCCAATAGTGTAACTTCTCCCTTTAATTTACCAATATTTTTATGCTCTGGAAGCATTTCTAATAATAGCTGCATTCTCGCCAATGGTGTGCGTAATTCATGGCTTACATCTAGTAAGAGTTGCTGCTTTTGATTTATCAAATATCGTATATCCTTAATCATTTTGTTCAATGCGCGCGATAGGCTGGCAAGTTCATCCTCCCCTAAAATAGGAATTTCCGAATCCAAATCTCCTTCCTCCAAAGCAAAAACGCGTTGCTTCATTAAGTGTACTGGATACAAATATTTCTGAATGAAAAAGTTAAGTCCTATCATTGAAATGATTGTTAATACAGATGCAAGAATAAAATTAGGTAAATCACTGGGTTCTTTATAATTAATTTGGAGGTAGAACACATAGTCATCAGTAGCTACAGCAGTGGATGGTCGTTTTCCCATTGTACCCATATCTACTTGTAATGGAATAAACACCCCGTGTTTTTCAAAATCTTCAAGAATAGACCATGCATAAAATACCGCTGGCTCTAGATTGATTGGATGGGACCAATATGGAACCCCATATCCATTTTCCTCCGTATAATCATCTTCCAAACGAAATATAATGCAATTTAGGTGAAGGTTTTCAATATCTTCTCGTATAAGATTTGTATCAGGAGGAGTTCCCCAACTCTCTACCATCTTAGAATAATAATAGGCCTCATGCGAATCTAATATGCTATCTTGTGTGGTAAAAGAATAATTGAACTGATAATACAATACCAGAATTAGAATCGATGTGAAACCGAGGAGTAATGTTCCTAATCGGAAGTATAGGCTTTTGCGTAACTTCCTGTAGAAAAAACCCCTACTTCTTCGCTTTGCCAATAAACTTGTAGCCAATGCCGTGGACTGTTTTTATGAATTGAGTGTTTGCTGGAGTTTCACCTAATTTATTTCGCAATCGGCTGACCAGAACATCTACAGATCTGTCATAAGACTGCCAGGTTATTCCACGTAATTTTTCAACAAGTTGCTCTCTATCCAACACTTGACCCGGATTTTCAGCAAATAAAAGCAATGCTTCATATTCTGTAGTTGATAAATGAATCATTTCACCTTCTAGCAATACTTCCTGTTTGAGTTTATCAATGGTGAGAAAATCAAATTCAATTATATCTACCATTGATCCAGGGGACTGACTTCTCCGTAGTATAGATTGAATTCGGGCCAACAATTCTCTGGGTTCGAAGGGTTTCGGTAAATAGTCATCCGCCCCCAATTCAAGTCCCACAATTCTATCGGTAACTTCTCCACGCGCAGTAAGCATTATAACGGGAATGGTTGAATTTTCCCGAATTTTACGCAATACCTGAAATCCATCCATTCCCGGAAGCATAATATCTAAAATTACAATGTCTGCGCCTATCTCATTTAAAAATTCTAGACCATCTTCCGGTGTATGTTTTGCATATATATCATAATTAAATGATTCTAAAAACTCTACAATGAGTTCAGATAATTTAACATCATCATCTATAATCAGTACTTTTTCCATATATTCCCTTTTTAATGGACTCCTGAAATATCACTTTTTAGATTATCTACACGTGATCGAAATTCTTTATCTTCGGCCATTTTATTTTCTACTTTTCGACATGCATGAATTACCGTTGAATGATCTCGCCGACCAATATGACGACCAATATTTATCAATGAAGAACCTGTCAATTCCCGTGATAAATACATGGATATTTGACGTGCTATAGCCACTTCCATTGTCCGTCCCTTCCCTGATATTTGTCGTTCACTCACTTTCATTTCGCGACTCACAGACTTCAAGACATGATCAATTGTCACATTGGCAAATGCAGCCTTTCCAAGCATATCTTCCAAAACTTTCTTAGCCAAATCCATGGTAATATCCACACTTTTTAGGGATGATAATGCCAATAATCTTACCAATGCACCCTCCATTGTGCGGATGTCAGATTTAATGCTGCATGCTATAAATTCAACCACCTCATAGGGTATTTCTAGACCATCATCCTCTGCTTTTTTCATCAAAATAGCAATTCTTGTTTCTAAATCAGGGGATTGAATATCCACAATCAATCCTGACTGAAATCTTGATACTAACCGATCCTTCAGTCCTTTTAATTCACTGGGGGGACGATCTGTTGTTAAAACAATCTGTTTCCCTTCTTGATACAATCCATTAAAAATATGAAAAAACTGCTCTTGTGTACCTTCTTTGGATTCAAAAAACTGAGCATCATCTAATAGAAGCATGTCAACATTTCTATAATTATTTGCAAATTCTGCAGATTTATTCTGTTGAATCGCAGTGATGAACTCTAATGTAAATTTATCACTAGTTATATAAACTACTCGCATAGAAGGGCGATTTTTTAACACATAATTACCAATAGCCTGTAAAAGATGTGTTTTCCCCATTCCTGGAGCACTATAAATCAATAAGGGATTAAAGGGTGTCTGCCCAGGTGTTTCTGAAACAGAAAAGGACGCTGCCTTTGCAAACTGGTTTCCTTTACCTTCTATAAAATTATCGAATATATATCGACTGTTTAATTGTGATTGGCGATGAAATCCCTTTGGTAATGGTTTATCTTTGGATATGAGTTTGGGAATTTCTTCTGTAGACTTTTTGCTTATTACTACAGAATAGTTCACTACCAACGGAAAGCTCCCAGATTCTTTTATTGCAGCATCAATCAAATGACGATATTTTGATTCTAACCATTCATAGTGAAATTGATTGGGAACTAATAATGTAATATCTTCTCCATTAATAGCAGACACCTTTACATCTTCAAACCAAGTTTGAAATGCTTGATCAGAAATTCGTGTTTGGATGTAATCTAGGCATTTCCCCCAAAACTCATCTTTATTTTTATCCATATACCGTCAATTAATTGAAAGGTTTATTCACAACTTATACACAATTGTGAGAAAAGTACGTTGTGAAATTCGGAATGGTAACAAAACTAAAACAACATGAATAATTGAATTTTATGAATTAAATAAATCAATAGAGTGATAATTTTAATAATGGTTTATATAAGCATTATTACAGGAATTGTCATTTTCACCTACTTACTTAGGCAATTAATTAAATGGAAACCCATTATTCCATCTTTATTGAATAGACAGGAACTCTTTATTTATGGACATCGAGGGGTTCCATCATTAATTCCAGAAAATACTATATCATCATTTCAAAAAGCATTTGAACTTAACGTTGATGGGATTGAATTAGACATTCAAATCACAAAAGACCGAGAGCTTGTAGTACATCATGATCCCCATCTTGAACAACTTACTGGAAAACAAATGTTGATTTCGGATTTAAAATATGATGAGATTTCAAAAATTGATGCTCGTGGTGAAAATTTTACATATCTAGATTTTCAATCCATTCCATTGCTTGAAGATATATTGAAGATTCTCCCAAAGGACATGGTGGTAAATGTAGAGATCAAATCTCAGCAACTTTGCAGCGAAGGAATGGAAAAACATGTTGTTGATTTGATTTTGAAATTTGATTTATTGGAAAGAGTCATTGTTTCAAGTTTTAATCCATTGTGTCTTCGGAAGATGAAAAAACTAAATTCCCAAATTACCACAGCTCAATTATGGGATGAAGAAGAGGAATTTTCATCTCCATATTGGATTTATATTTCTCGGCCGGATTTATTTCATGGAAACATTGATCAATTTACCGAAAGGAAGGTGAATCACTTAAGGGAATTAGGACTTAAAGTATATGCCTATACCGTAAATACTTCGACACAATTAGAAAAAGTAAAATGTCTCAAACTTGACGGGATATTTACAGATGACCCCACAATTTGTAATAAAAAATATTAATTTTCTAATATTTACTTTTCTGGGTAACCAATCCGTTCAAATGGATTTACAATACTTGAAATCAGATTTCTAGAATGGGCCGCAATTCGTTTTAAATATCGGGCATACATGGCAACCGCTGTCCCTTTACCCACATCTATATCTATTAATTTACCCGAAATAATATCTTTTGTTATACTCTCAGATTGCGCTGATATGGTTTCCTTGTACAAGGCCATTAACCCGCGTGCTTTATCAATATCTTGATTTTTAAATGCATCTATAGACGATTCAAAAAGATTTAACGAAGCCGATTCTACCTGGCTTAAACGATCTTCTAATGCATTTCCGTCTAATATTTTGGGGTGATTGACAGCAAGATCAAAAATATTTTTTGTATAATCTCCAATTCGTTCAATGTCAATAACCACAGACACCAATACTAGGCCCGAACCGATATCTTCCTTACCACCTACGGCTAAATGGGTCATAATTTTCCGACGGACATCCCGCTCAAATTCATTTATTTTTTTATCCATTGCATAGATGTCAATATCAATATCCGCAGAATCGGATTTTCTTAATGATTGAATGGATGCCTTAAACATTGTCAAATCAATATCCAACATTTCGTGGCATTCTGTTAATGCCTGTTCATATAAACTATCTGATTTAAAAATTTCAAATATCTGTTTAAACATTATGATCCCCCAATGAGTATGATTAAAAATGGTAATAGAAAGAAAAAGCAAATTAAGTAAATCAGCGGAATAAATTTATTTTTGGCTGCCACTTCAGAAATCCATACAGACAATTTAATCGGGATGTCTCTGAATAATGGATTCATATATATAAATAATATGCCATATAAATTGAAAAATAAATGAGCGAATGCCGCAACAAGAGCCGTTACATTTAGGGTAAGGGCCGCAAAAATAGCAGTAATAGTGGTTCCAATATTTGCACCTAATGTAAACGGATATACTTGCCTAAGGGTGAGTACGCCCGCACCAGCCAATGGTACAATTGTGGATGTGGTAATGGATGAACTTTGAACCATAATGGTCAATAGCATTCCAAATATGATGCCTCTAATTGCTGTCTTGAAAATATACTGATCGAAAAATTGCTGAACATTATCAAGGACTAAGGTTCTGAGTAGCTTTACAATTGAATACAGCATGGCAAATGTGAGTAACACACTCAAAACAATGAAAAGGGTATTGTTACCAAAACTCATGGTTTCTATATGATGTACACCCCATTTAATTCCAGCTTTAATGGGGCTATTAAATTCATTATTAATGCTCACGGTACCAAAAAGCAATTCACCCAATCCAGATGCTGTTTTTTCAAGTAAGCCAAAGGCCATTTCAATGGGGAATAAAATTAAAACTGCAAATACATTAAAGAAATCATGCACCGTGGCTGCTGCAAATGCACGCTTAAACTCATTTCCTCTATTAATATGCCCAATAGATACAATTATATTGGTAACGGTTGTGCCAATATTTGCTCCCATTATCATGGGAATGGCACCTGCCAAATTCAACGCACCACTACTCACCATTCCCACAATCAATGATGTCGTGGTAGAAGAACTCTGAAAAATAGTGGTGGAAAGTATGCCAATGAATAATGCAATCAGCGGATTGCTTGTAGTAGATAGCATATTTTCAGCGAATCCTCCCCCTAAATGTTTAATGGCAGTAGATAACCCATTTATACCTACAAGGAATAGGTATAGAGAAAGCACCACGCCAGCAACTTTGCTCAGTGTGATAAACAATTGTTTATTCATTATGAATTTAAACCCTTAATCGAAATCTGATAATTTTGATGAATATATATAGGTATAAAAATATTATTATGTTTGATTAACAAAAGGTAAATTTAAATAATTAGGATAATATAAACCTCATGAATTAAGTCAATAAAACTGCTATAATTGCGTTTGGAGAATCTAAAACCAAAACGCCTGTTTCTTCTAATCTATCCCTTGAATTATGACCACTGGCTATGAGAATGCAATCCGTTCCCATGGCTTGGGCTACTTCATAATCATGAACCGTATCGCCTACCATTATTACTTCATCAGGATTATAATCCAAAGTACTAATCCAAGTTTGCCCAATATTAACTTTACTATGTGCAAAATGGTTATCTAACCCATTTACACCGATAAATTTATCTCTAATTTGATAGTATGCAACTGTTTCATCTAATATATTTTGATTTTGGGCAGACAATATGGAATGAGAAATTTCCATTTCTAAACATTTATTTAGTACAGACCCAATCTGCGAATACAGACTTGCTTCAAACTTTCGCATTTTAAACGCATTGATGAAATCCATTCCACACACCTCAAAGGGTTCATAATCAAAATTAAATCCCAACTTCACATAATAATCACGGACGGGGAAAGTAAAATGCTCTCGGTAATCATCTACGGTTATTAAATCAAGATTTCGTTTTTTCAGGATCTTATTCATGATATCCACGCATAGCCATGCATCATCTATAAGAGTGCCATTCCAATCCCAAATAATATGTTTATATTTCATTTGGTGGATAAATCTAATTTTCGCAAGAAATCATGGGTGAAAATACCATCACTATGACCATCACCCCACGTAATGCGAATGGCATAATGCCCCACCTTAATTACATTTTTTATTTCGTATGCCGTCCCTAATTTCTTCACATGGACACCCTTATATACATTCCCAAATATATCTGACTCTCCAGAGCAATTCGCACATGGACAGTTGTCACGTAAAACTAAATAGTCTATAAAGGTTTCGGTATCATCACTCCAACTAATGGCCAGTCCATTGGGAAAATTAATCAGCTCTATTATCTTTATTGTCATAACATCTTTCTGCATTTATTTGTTTAAATTTTAGAATGGAACACAAATAGTGTATTTTATGCCGTTGTTCCACTTGTATAAACTACTGAATTCTCATAAATTTATTCACAATTTGGAATCAAACAATAGATTGAAACTTCTTAAGACTGTCATCGCCGCCACATTGGCAGCCACCATAATTTTTGCAAACTCATTTTCTCTTGAGTTGCCTCTTAACCCCATCCAAAATACATTGGATATTAATGGGAATGGCTTCCCTGACTTCTTTGCATTTGGAAATTCTGGCCAACACCGCTCACTCCATATATTTGATATTACCCCTGAAGGATTATCTGAAATTTGGTCTTTTTCACTGAATGAAAATAAAAATGGCTATATTGCAGATGCAATTTTATCTGATTTTGATGGGGATGGGAATAATGAGATATTAGCCGCCATAGAATTAGAAAATGAGCCTGGAAAATTCTATTTATTCCAAACTGATGGTATAAACTTTAGTCCAAAACCATCACACCAATTCCCATATCCCGATAGGCAAACCAAATCACGACTCGCTCAATTAGAAACCATTGATTGGGATAATGATGGCGATAGAGACATTGCCGTAGCAATGGGGAGTCCAAATCGTAGTGTTATAATTTGCGATATATCAGATGGGAAATTAAAGGTAATGGAAAAAATTGCTGATGACTTTGTAAAAAATACCTTTGGTGTGCTCTTATTTTCTTCTGGAGATTTTGATGGAGATAATATTGATGATTTGATTATCATAAATAATGGCTTAGAACCATCTAGTTATCAATATTTATCTAATTCATCACCCAAAGAAATTGGTTTTGGTGAAAATGGCCCCATTCTCCATGTGGCATCTCCACATGATCTTAATAATGATGGGCATAATGATCTTCTTTTCTTAACAGCGAAGGGAACATTGTATTCTCCCGTTTTAAAGAAACCATTAATATTAGATTCTCAATCCTATTCAAAAATTAATGCTCACCAAAATAGTTTGGGAAAGACTATTTTTTTTGCATTAAGTGATATTGGGGCAATTCAAAAATTTAAACTCAATGATAATCTGTCCCTTTCCCCCATAAATATTTATTCACCCCCCTTTTATGCTGAGAATATTCAGATTCCAAATATCTTATTTGCTGATGATAATTCAAAAGCCATCATTTTCCATAATGGTGAAAATCCTGAAATCGCCTTGATTGAACTGGAAGCCTCTCTTGATTTTAACAAACAAAAAAGGATTGATGATCGGGAAGCCGATATTATTCTGGGAGTAGAAAAAATATTCAAACATCCCATAGAGATTATAGATAATTATTCATTCTCCAAGTTTCAGGCTGACTCCCTTATGGAAGGACTCAACTTTAATCTGGATAGCCTACGCTTAGATTGGACACCCACCCTGAATGACCTTGGATTTCATGAATTAAATTATACATTTGATATGACTCAAATCGGAAATCTCATTTTAAATGAGGCGGAAGGAACCGTTGTTACTCTGGAGACAGTTGACACCACGCTCAGCCGTTCTTATCTTCTTTATGTGAATGATTCCCCTCAATTTGACCCTGAAAGAACTGAATTTATTATTGTAAATCAAGATACACTGAACGCAACTTTTGCTATCAAAGACCGAAATGTAGATGCACTGCTTCATGTGGATGTTTCCACCGATCAAGTTAATGCTAAACATACTTATTCAATTCCCTCACCAAATACTCCCTTCGAAAATGATAGTGATGTTGGCGATAGTACTGCCATCAAGAGTTCAACTGATTTTAGTGATATCAAAAAACGGGAAAGTAAATTCCAATGGATACCTGATGTTGAACCGGGAGAATATTCGTTTACACTCATTGTAAATGATCTCCATAATTTAGATTCATTGGATATAAAAGTACGGGTTCACCCTCAAATATTATTGAATGATAATCAACAAGACTTTGTGTTGACCGTAGGCAGGGCCTTCGAATATACGATGAATGTAATGCAAAAAAATGAGGCTGAAACTGATTATGATTTTGAAATTCTACATGTTCCTGAAAATATGCATATTGATGCTCATGGTACTATTTTTTGGGTGCCTGTGGTTACGCAAGTTGATAATCATGTCATTACAGTTCAAGTGAGTGATGGGATTGCCCTCTCTTCAATCTCCCTCTCTTTTTTTGTAAATGATCTGCCAGTGGTTTCCATGCAACCAGCTAAAAAAATCAATCTTGAAAAAGGGGAAGTTTGGGAATTTACCCTAGGTAGTTTTGATGCTAACTTAACAGCAGATATTTCATGGAGACTACTCAATGCCCCTCATACAATGATTTTAGATTCTTTGGGTAATCTTCGATGGATGGTGAATGAACTTGACCATCAAACGTACACAGTCCAAATCTCAGATGGCACAGATTCTACCCAATTCACAAATTTTCTTTATTCAAATTTTATTCCCAAAATTACCAGCCACGCCATCACTTCTGTCATTTGGGGAAATGAATATATATACCAGATGTCTGCCCAAGATGAAAATCAATTCAGTATGGATGGTACCAGTATTCCTAATCAGTTAAATTACAATTTAGAATCATCTCCTAATGAAATGACAATTGATGACAATGGCCGCATACAATGGACCCCAAATGAATATGATGAGGGGGCTCATTCCATAATTGTATGTGTAAATGATGGGCTAGTGGATACCAAACAAAAATTCACCCTATTGGTTGAAGGACCCCCTGCAATTTCATCTATTGATTCTCTTGCAGTGAATCCGGGAGACAATATTGATTTTACCATTTCCATCAATAATTTTAATAATGTTGATATTCTAAAATATACTGGTGAAAACCTCCCCAGCGGATTATCAATCAATGGGGAAACGGGCCACGTATTCTGGAATACATCAAATAAAAATATTGGACTCCATACATTTAGCCTGAGTGTAGAAAACCAGCAGCAAGAATCTGCCAGCATGGAAATGGAAATTTTTGTTTTTACACCACCCAGTATAAATTCAGTTGCACCTACTGAGGCATATGTAGGGCTCACCTACACCTATGAATGTGATATTAAAGATATGTTTGGGGACAACTTAAATGAAATTGGGGGAAGCATAAATATTAGCAGTGAAACCATGGATAACATTAAATTTGATGACAACAGTGGAAATATTGTGTGGTCACCCAAAGAGGCTGATTTAGGTGATCATTTTTTTAAGGTGGTGGCTATGGATAAATTTGGTCTTTCTTCAATTTCAACCCATGCGGTGAGTGTATTTATGAGCCCCTGTGGGCTCTGTAAAGATGAAAATATAATGGGGACGGATGCAAAATAACGGATTCTTTAATCACTCCCATTGCTCCCGATTCTACTACCATCGATACCACCACAGAATAATTAGTTATTTATCATTCCCCACAACCATCTATAAAATAAATAAAATATTCTCTTAATGTTCGTAGCTGAATCACCAATTCATCATGTCCCGAGATTGAATCATAGGCCTCAAAAGTAACCCGTTTTGTAATACCGTCATGGGTAATTTCAATCCATTCTGAGCCACCATCTGCACAATCAGGACAACCATACACTTCTTCAAGCTGTATATATTCATCAAAATCAAAACTATCTAAAATTCTATTCCATTCATCTATTGAAATGGATGAATCAATAGAAAGGGTTGGAAAATCAGGGTCATCATTCCACCATCCATAGATTTGAAAATTGGCTTCTGTACCTTGTAAATCTAACTCAGACATACAATAACCCCAACATTCACCATAGGAGGTCCCAGAATTAATTAAATATGATATGTCTGGGGGATTCAAAATAATATCGATGATGAGTATAATGTCTATAATATTTATAGCGCCATCTTCATTCAGATCTAAAATGCATAATTCCTCTTCAGTAGGGGAGATACCCGATAAAATTATATTTACTGACATCACAATATCTAAAACATTCACCTCACCATCTTGTGTCAAATCACCAGAATTTTGAGATTCTTGGGAGCAAGCCTCAGGCTCACCACATCCATCATTTACCAACTCACCATTTTGATAAAAATTTGCATTACAGCCACCACAATAATCCGCTTCACACGTGGCATAAGGGATGGTGGGGCAATCTGTAACTTCACATGGGTCCACAAAACATTCTACATAACCCTCTAAACAGGGGCATGTTGTCATGCATGATGCATAACTCCAAAAGAGATAATCTGAATAATCATTACCTTCAAAATCGGTAGACCCACATCCACCCAATTGTACACAGTCATCGCCATTCCACCCCCAGCCAATAATCATAAAACAGGGGCCAAAATTAATATCAGAAAGGTTGGGGCATTCAGTGGCTGTACTCACTGAAAATGAAACAATAAATATAAAAAAATAATCAATTAGTTTGTTTATTCGCATGATTGCCTCCATTTTTATAAAGAAAATTTACTTAACAATTAGATAATTATCAAATGGAGGCAATGTTAGGAGGATGGCAGTGTAAAATTGGTTTGTCATATGTCAACTTTTGGCAAACGAGCTATAAAGCGTTCAGCAAATAAATAGGCGTCTCCTGGCCATCGCGCCGACACATAGTTCCCATCTTCAACGACAAAGGTCGCATTATGGTTTTCCGCAGTTCCACGTTTACCCAGATTTACTGGTCCACGGTGAAAATCTTCGGCCGAGGCAAGGGCCACTCGAACCTCGTCTTCAACATATGCGGGATAGGTGCGGTAATAGCGACCGAGCTTCCAAAATGTCAGGTAGAATGCAAACCGCTCCATATATTTTGGCAGACAGGTTGTTTTCACGCCATGGAGAACGGAGAACCCATCAGAGGTCTTTGCGCGCGCGAGAGCAATCACCCCGTGGCAGATGGCTCCAACGGGGCGGCCAGTGGTCCAAAAGTCCGCTATGAACTGATGTAAAGTAGTGCTACCAAGATACTGTCGCATGCCCGACGCATGTCCTCCCGGCAACAACAAGGCATCGAAATCTTCAGCTCGTAATTCGGTCCATGAAATTGGTGCTATAAATTCTTTATCTTCGCACATCTGTCCGTAAAAGGTTTTTGCTTCATCAGCCGCACCCAGAACGCCGAAGATCACCCCCGTCAAAAGCAAAGGGTCGGTAGCAGGTTTCATGCCCTTTATTTCCGTGGCAAAAACAACCCTATGACCTTCATCAGTAAGTTTTCGCCACGGCACTGACACCTCGGTCACATCAAAATCCTTATCTGGAAGAGGTATGAGAACTCTAGCCATTCGATCTCCTATTCAATCTATCTCATTAGTCACAAACCGCAGTTGTGATGTGGTTTAGTCCTGAAATCACTGTTTTTTGTTATAGTTATACATAACAAATAAATTCACCAGATGGGTTCTTCGTTATAGATTTATAACTTTACTTGAATTTTCAACCCCTCAAACACTTTATCTACAAAAGCTAAATCTACTTCCATTTTCATGACCAATACATGAATATTGTATGCATTAATAAATGAATCAGGGAGTTTCACTAAATCTTTTTCAGTGGTTATAACTGTTTTTGTCTTTGATGCATTAATTTTTGATGTAAGCATAGACATGGTTGAACCATCATATTCTACATGATCTTTAAACGATATCGAATCGGAAATTTTTATTTTCATTTCTTTTAATGTCCTAAAAAAAGAATCTCCATGAGCAATACCGCAGAATGCAAAAAGGGGAGACAACGTACATTCGCAAGATTCATCAATACAGTGTTCTACCTTTTTATAACCATTAGAGGTATATTTTTTAGCTTGAAATGTTTGGGTGGACTGAATTGTCTTCCCCATAAAATTTTGCATTGATTTTGGAATATCATTCATATCACCTTTGGTTACTACCACATAATTAGCACGTTTTAGTCCCCACGGCATTTCACGTAATTGTCCTACAGGAAGCATATGATATGCACTAGATTTTTCAGAGGCATTCATGAGGACAATATCCACATCTCGGTGAATTTTTCGATGCTGAAAGGCATCATCTAAAATGATTAAATCTACACCGTAGTTTTGAATTAATTTTTCTGCACCCTCCACCCGATTTTCAGATACGATAACGGGCACAACTTTCAGTAAACTGGCCATCAAAAAGGGTTCATCTCCAGAATTTTCTACTGTTGTTCTTATCTCCTTTCCATCATGAACAATATGTAAACCTTGCGAATTCCGGCCATAACCTCGGCTCACTATCCCTGGTTTAAATTCCCGTTCTTTTGCTGCCTCGACCAAGGTAATAGTCATGGGAGTTTTCCCCGTACCACCTACAGTTATATTTCCCACTGAAATTATTGGTATTGACATTTTTGTAATTTTAAAAAGCCCCACATCATAGAAAATATTTCGTAATGTGGTGATAAGGCCATACACAACGGCCAAGGGTTGAAACAAAAAACGCATTTAATTATTTCCAGCCAACACATCCACCTCAACTTGATATTTATTAATATAGTCAGATAGATATTTAACTTTTTCTTCGGAGGTTAATTTTTCAGATGGCATTATTAATAATGGTGCAATTTTTAAATGAACTGTACTAAACAGTTTGGGGATACGAAATTTATCCCATGAATTGAATTCAATGTATCGTGTTGCTGAACCCGTGATGGTAATAATTTGTACATCTTTTTTCAGGGCAATAGCCAACGAACCTTGTTTTGCAATCCGGGGCGGACCTTTAGGACCATCATTGGTTACTGCGATTATACTGGAGCCGGGTGTATCAAAAATTCGATTCATTTCACGAATTACATCACGGCCACCTTTGTTTTTACTGCCACGACTACTGGATCCCCGAATAAGACCAAAACCCCACCGCTTGAAAATTCGGGCAATAATGGCAGCGTCACCATGACGACTTGTGATAGCATGTGCATGGAAATGGTTCTTAGCCAACCAAAAGGCAGGAAAGGAAAATCGACCATGCCACACACAGAGCATAATGGGTTTCCCTGATGCTATAGCCGCATTAAAATGTTCCTCACCAGACACTTTCCAACGACTGGTTCGATATACAGCCGCAAACATAATTTGGCCCAAATATGACCACACATAGCTCATGAAAGTTGAATGCCTCATGTGGACCTTCCTAATATAAGCGTAGCAGCTTTTGACGATGCATTTCCATTATCCAAAGCTTCTCGTACATTATGTAAATTTTGCAATGTATTATCTCGCGCAAGCCCTGGATTTATCATGCGAATAATCTGTGTTGATATTGCTTTGGGCGTTGCATCAGATTGTAAAAATTCTGGCACAATAATTCTATTGGCTATTAAATTAGGCATACCAGCAAATCTAGTTTTTACTAACCGCTTTGAAATCCACCATGAAATTGGATTCATTTTATAAATAATCACCATAGGTGTACCATAAATGGTGGCTTCAAGGGTGGATGTTCCTGAAGCAATAATGGCTGCATCTGCTGCTTCCAATGCTCGCCGAGGATGTGCCCGCTCTACATGAATATTTTCAGGAATTTGCATGGATTCAATATCCACATTGGGGGCTAATCCCAACACTATTTGTAATTCAGAAATATCCGCTTGAATTTTTTTTGCAGCGTCAAAACAAACTGTTAAATGCCTATCCAGCTCCTGCTTGCGGCTCCCCGGAAATAATGTAAGCAATAGTCTATCTGGATCTAACCCTAATTGGGTTTTTAATTCTGATTTTGGAGTTGCATTCCACTCTTCTAAATATGGATGCCCCACCCATTCAACCTCAATACCACGCTCAGCATACCATGACTTTTCAAAAGGAAAAATCACCAACATTTGATCCACACATCGTTTAATAATATCGATTCGTTTTTCTTTCCATGCCCAAATCTGTGGGCTTATATAATATGTGATGGGGATGTTGAATTTCT
>Ga0208879_1000898_pt1 | contig 29420 bp, 20 predicted proteins | sample Knorr_S15_td_Bot_FD_185605 | JGI IMG/M metagenome (GOLD analysis project Ga0208879, IMG submission 185605) | Marine microbial communities from Southern Atlantic Ocean transect - Knorr_S15_td_Bottom_ad_5009_LV_A (SPAdes) (version 2) | ecosystem: Environmental > Aquatic > Marine > Oceanic | place...
CGTTCTAGAGTTCCAAATAGATTGGAGACAACTGGAAACTGACAATCTTTTACGTTGGTAAACAGGATTGCCGGCCCGTTGTTGGCAAACACGCGCCGCTGAATTTCAGCTATCTCTAGATAGGGGTCGGCTTCATGCTCATACCGTAACAAGAAGCCTTGCGACTCCAATTCACGGACACATTTTTCAAGGCTATTCACTGCCATCGGATCTCTTATCACACATTGCTAGTCATCAATCGGTCGCTACTGCATTCATAGTATCCTACCAGCGCCAAGGGAATTAACGACGAAATATGACGAGGTGCCCGAACCTCTGATTCTACCCAGAGGGTACTCGCATGCGAAATGCTTCACGCTAAAATAAAGCCTGCTAACTGCCTTTCAATAAATAATCACATACACATTACGCTATCAATACGAGGATTTTGACACCATGGCAACTGCAATCACGCAAGAACCACTACATTTAATCGACGTCGACGCCATTGTTGTTGCCCTTGGCGGCAGCGAACTATCCGGACCTGCCCAAGAGTTAAATACACAAACTGACGGTGCTCTACAGCGCATGATTGACGGCAACGAGGCTAGCTTAAAAGTTGGAGTTACAACATCTTGGCTAGCGCCTAACGGAATCAAAGCTCCGGTAGTAATGCTCGTCGGTCTCGGTAGTTGTGACTCACCTGAAAATATCTCGTATTTCAAAGCCGCCGGTGCTGCTGCCAAGACACTGGCAGCTAAACAACGCAACACCGTTGCCTATTATTTCCCCGAATGTGATGCCGCGGCGCTAGAAACAGGCGTCAGCGGTAGTCTTATTGGTTGTCATGGTCAGGATATCTGCCGTAGCAAACGCGATCTCTTCACACCTGATAATATTCTCTGGGCGACTAGCGACGCAGCGACCGTTGAAAATGGCGTGATTATCGCACAGGGCATTAACTTAACCCGTGACCTAGTCAACGGTCCCCCTAACATGGTGTACCCAGAAACTTTCGCCGAACAAATCGAAAGTCTCGGAGAAACCACCTCGCTAGAAATTGAGGTCTGGGATGCAGCCAAGTTAGCTGAAGAAAAGTGCGGGTCACTGCTGGCCGTAGCTCAAGGATCTGCTCGAGAAGCTCGACTCGTAATTATGCGGTATCGTGGATCTGATGTTGCCGATCCCCAACTCGCATTGGTGGGTAAAGGAGTTACCTATGACAGCGGTGGCTTATCGCTAAAACCATCAGATGGTCAAAAAACCATGAAGTGTGATATGGGAGGTGCGGCAACTGTCGTTGGCACGATGCAAGCTATCTCCCAACTGAAACTACCTTGCCATGTCATCGGACTTGTCGGACTCGTTGAGAATATGGTGAGTTCAAATGCCTATCGACTCGGCGATGTCATTACAGCTCGCAATGGCAAGACAATCGAAGTGCTCAATACTGATGCCGAAGGTCGACTTGTGTTAGCCGACGTATTGGATGTCGCAGTTGGGCAAAAACCAGCGCATATGATCGATCTTGCCACTCTAACCGGCGCTTGCTGCATTGCCCTGGGATTAAATGTCACAGGCTTCATGACAAATGATCAAGCTTGGTGTGATGATTTAACTCGTGCGGCAGCTACTACCGGCGAGCAAGTCTGGCAACTTCCGATGTTCAAAGAGTTTGGCAGCGAACTACAAAGCAAAGTTGCTGACCTGCGCAATATCGGTGCCGGACGTTGGGGTGGCGCGATTACCGCCGGAAAATTTCTCGAAGAATTCGTCTCCGAAGTCTCTTGGACACACATGGACATTGCTGGTCCCGCCTTCGCGGACTCGCCCAAAAAATGGGTCGACGGTGGAGCGAGCGGTGTCATGGTTCGGACGCTGATAGAAGTTATTCGCCAGTTAGAAAAATAACATGTTATTGAACGTGTGAACTACCTATAATGTCATCCGTAGTACAATTAATACAATTGAATATCGGTTGAGATCAACAATTAAGAAAGTAATTCACTTATGGCTATCCTCAATACAACATCACTGTGCCGACGCCAAACTGCGCTGTTGTTACTAGCTTCCGTTTTCATCATTGGTTGCTCTGGCGACGAGGAAACAGCACAGTCACCGGAGTCTAAATTCCAAGTCGTTGATCACGATGACCATAATCACGATCATGACGTCGAACCATTAACGGTTCCAACAAATCCCAACGCCAACGCTACAAACCAAGGAACTGGCAATGTCCCGACCGCACAAGCGCCTAATCTTCTACAAGCTGTCGCAACGCAAGCCAATCTCCCAGTACCAACCAAAGATTCGTCAGTCGATGCCATCCAACAGTTTATTTCCTTCCTGATGCAAATTCCTCCCCAAGGTCAAAACCAACAGCAGCAAATGCAATTTGGCATGTTGATCACCAACGAATTGCAGAACTTGTCTTCGATGCTACTCAGCAAAGAAGGGCTCAATGAAACCGAACGTCGCTATGGATACAACATCAAGCAAACCGCCATCTCGCGTTTACACCAATTTGGTAACCCCAAAGCACTTTCTATGCAATTGGCATTAGCCAATGAGATGGCCAGTGACGACCACGAAACAATCGCCACAGAAGGAAAATTGCTGGCATTTATGACAATCTCGCAAAAGCGGCTATCTGAAGCACAGGGTAAAGGCGATGTTGTCACAACCGTCGCAGCAATCAGTAAAGAAGCAGTCACTTGGATCGATGGTAATGAGGGCGACGCGGGGGTGTTTACCTCGCTACAACAAATTGGATTATATCTGTCACAGATGGATCCGGAAAGTGGCAACGTACTACTGAACACCATCGGGAAACGATTCAGCGCTAGCTCTGATATCAATATCGCGCGTAATGCTCGAGCTATCCTTGAACAACCCCTCATCGACCAATCAGGCCTACTCGAAACCGCTCGCGATTACTCAGACGGCAGTGACGCCACTAGAGATCCAGCTGCGATGCTTACAAGTCTTACGACGGTACTCGAAAATCCCGCTCGTGGACTTGGTACTTTTCAAGTGTTAGGTCAAATCATCCAATCAATCGGCCAACAAGAGACTGACCTTGGTTTCCAGATGCTTGACCAAACCATCGAATCATACAAACAGATTGAAGACAAAGAACTCTCAATCGAACTGGTTGCCAGCTTGCAGGAATTGAGCGATGACATCCTATTCGCAAAATTCAAGATTGAGGATACGTTTCGGTTTTACATGCAGGTTCAAACAAAGCAGGGCAAGCAAGATGTCATCTCGGCCGTCACATCCCTACTTGAACATGAACGGACAAGTCCCGCAGCGTTTGAAGTCATGGGACACGAAACCGCTCAAATCGCAGAAAGCTATCCCGCATTGGTAAAAGACTTGCTGCAAGTCATTCTTAAAACTTCACAGGAAAAGTTATCCCCCGAGCAACAGGCAGAACTACAAACGCAACTTGCTCGCACTGTTAATCGGCTTAATCTCGTGGGTTCAACCATTTCGATACCGGCAAAGACTATGGACGGGAAACCATTTGATTGGGCTGCGCTCAAAGGCAAGGTTGTTGTCATTGACTTTTGGGCAACCTGGTGTGGACCATGCTTAGCTGCTATACCTCATTTAGAAGAGTTACAGAAGAAATACAGTGATCAAAATGTCTCGTTTATTGGTTTTAGCATCGACGCTGATCGCCAAGCGCTCACTGAGTTTCTGGAAAACCGCAAGCTTGCTTGGCCTGTGATTATTGATGACATCGAAGTCGACGCTGCGAAGATCGCGGACGGCGTTGTCGCTGCGTCATGGGAAATGCCATCCACAGCTGCCTGTGGAATCGCTGGTATACCAGCGTTGGTTGTGATCGGCCGCGATGGCAAGGTAGCCGCCATGGTGCATAGCCCTCAAGAATTAGAGACCGAACTGACTCGGGCTACTAGTGCAACTCCCGCCTCCAAAGATTCTAGTTCCCTCAACCAGAAGACGAGGACTCTAACGGCCGCCGGTGGACAACTGCACTTCATCACTACCACGACCTTGCCCCCAGATGCGGATGACGCAACGGATGAAGTTGCACAAAATAATCCTTATTTAGCAGCAGCAAATGCAGACAAACTAGAATTACTCGACTATCTGCTCGACATGCAGGACAAAGTTAAGTCCATCCGCTATCGCGATGGGTTTGCGGTCGCCGTGCACGAAGCAGCGACTCGTTTGCTCGCGCTGGAGGCATCGGATCGATTTCATGTGTTAGCCGTAGAGACCGCGGTTACCATACTGCACGAACAAGCCTCACTCGGTAATGACAAACTTGACCAGCAGCTTAACGATTTCATGAAATCGCTCGCCGCTGACGAGCGACCAGCCATCGCCGCACACGTTGCTTTTCACCAACTCGAGCAACGGGTCATTGCCTCCGACGATTTACCCACAGACAAACTGGAACCGCTATTGAATGAAACCTTCGATTACCTCAGCGAACATGACTTAAGCGACATCCATTTACGTCTCGCTTCTACGGTTGTGCATGCGATCAATCGTTACGATGACGAAGAGACTCGCAAGGAGCAGTTCAAACGTTTTGGTAAAGTGTTTAGCCAAAGCGAAAGTCGCACGTTAGCGGCTTATGGCAAGAAGATCACCAAGTCGGCAACAGCGGCGGCGAATGTTTCTCAACTTGTTGGCAAGCCATTGGAATTGTCCGGCGTGACTGATTTAGGCGGCGAATTGGATTGGGCGTCATACCGCGGAAAAGTTGTACTCATTGATTTCTGGGCATCATGGTGTGCCCCTTGCCGTGCTCAAATGCCAAAGATCAAAGCGATCTACGAAGAATTGGACCGCAAGAAGTTTGATGTTGTGGCTGTCAACCTCGACCGCAGCGCTGAAGCATTCGAGGAATACTCCAAAGAGCATCAATCTCCTTGGCCAAATATCATCGGAGACGATGGTCGGGCGTTGGCGGAACAATACGGCGTGACTGCCTTGCCAACGATGATGGTGGTTGATGGCGAAGGCAAGGTGTTGGCGGTGGGGCACAGCGTGCAGGCATTACGCGCTGCAATCGACAACGCCCTCAAACCGAACGAAAAATAGAAGTGCCGGACGGGGTTTCTCCGTTCGTGGCTATTCGTGGCCGGAGGCGGATTAATGGCACATAGATAAACTTAGTGTTAACTCGCCACAGAATTACGTTAAGGCAAGTGATGCCCCATCTTCTCACGCTTGGTCTCCAAATACCGTTCATTGTGCTCGTTCACCGCTGCAACAATCGGCACCTGATCAACAACGGTCACGTCATATCCACGCAAGTTAAATGCCTCAAGTTTCTTAGGATTGTTTGTCAGCAATCGTAGCTGGCTTAGTCCCAGATCTTTAAGAATCTGTAGGCCAACACCATAGTCACGCATATCTGCTTTGAAGCCCAGCGCATGATTGGCTTCAACCGTATCCATTCCCTGCTCCTGCAATGCATACGCACGGATTTTTTCCGCTAAGCCAATTCCTCGACCTTCCTGCGGCAAATAAACCAATACTCCACAACCTTCTTTGCTAATCATATCCAATGCCATATGCAACTGGTCACCACAATCACAACGTAAACTGGAAATCAGATCACCCGTAAAGCAACTTGAATGCATTCTTACTAGTGGAGGGTTTTCATGATTGGACGGGTCGCCCAAAACCAAAGCGACCGGTTCGTTTCCTTCAAAGTCCACCGCATACACAATTATATCCAACTCACCATATTTCGTTGGCAACTTCGCTTCGGCATTGCGGTGCACTAGCTTCTCGTTCACCCGCCGATGGGCAATCAACTGCTCAATCGAAATGATCTCGAGATTATTCTCTTGTGCCACAGCGAACAGGAACTCATGAGAACCGCGATTCCCCGTTTCGTCAAGAATCTCACACAGCACGCCTGCTGAAGCTAGCCCTGCCATTCTTGCCAAATCCATACTTGCTTCCGTATGCCCGGCTCGACGTAAGACTCCACCTTCCTTGGCAACGAGTAAATGCACGTGTCCAGGTCGGACAAAATCAGCGGGACCACTAAGCGGATCTGCAATAGCGCGCACAGTCATCATCCGTTCATCGGCCGTAATGCCAGTCCGGCAATCGCGGTGATCCAGTGGAGTCATAAAGGCCGTGCCCAGCGGTGTGTTATTTGTGTCCGCGAGCGGCGCTAATTCTAACCTAGCCGCCGTATCCGGAAGGATCGACAAGCAGAAGTCCCCACGACCACTGAGCAACAGATTTATATTCTCTGTCGTGGCCTTTTCTGCTGCGCAAATAAAATCGCCTTCGTTCTCTCGATCTTCCGCGTCGACAACAATAATCACTTCGCCGCGACCTATCGCGTCAACAGCTGCTTGGACCGTGGAAAATTCTTCTAACATGTGCGAAACACTCCGACCACAGGCACGCTACATTTAAGCAACGATCCTGTTATTTACCAATGATTAATGTACCGTCGATTATAGACCCATCTATTCACCTTGCTTAGTGGCAACCTGCTAGAATAAATCAGCGGACACACCTCTTACAACAAGAGATGTGCTAGTTATTCCAGTTAAACCGCCAATTCACCTCGTTTTTTGGCATATTCGCCTATCATCCACAATGCCGCCCGGACAAGACAGCATGCCACCGACAACAACAATGCTGCAACGTGATGAGTATATTGAACAGGCCTATTTTTTTCAGATTCTAGGCGAGCGTTTACCCCAGGATATCCCGATCCAGGATATTTTGGAGCAAGTTCGAGATGAGACGCTAGCAACGACAAAACTACCAATTGCCCTCGACTATATGCTCGCCGAACTTTGTTCCACAGGCGTATTATCTCCCGCAATGGAACAGCTGTCACATTATTTCACGCCATTTCAAACTCATTTAATGAGCGAAGCCGAACGCGATGATGGTAAATTCGATTTAAGGGCGGCGGTCAAGATTCTGCAACGCGAAGCGGAATATAGAGCCGATGAACCCAGCCGAGCTGGTCTGTTTTTATATCAGTTAGAGAGCATCTGCCACAACAACCTTCCCTATGATTCGGGATTGTTCGCAATATCTGAAGATGCGTTTTATGATGATCACTGGCAGCAATGGATATTAATCGTCCGTCGCCAAATCGGCATCATTGAAATCGCAGACCTCATTTTCTCACGCAGTTGGCACTACATTAATCTTCGCAACCGTCATCAAACCCAACCGCCTAATCCAGAACAAACCGTTCTATTCGGTGAGAAAGAGGGGCGCATTGCGTTAGCTAATTCTGGGAAGGATCCGTTGTTTTTATTTGCTTCGCTGCAACGACATCTAGGTTATCCCAAGGTACCGCGGCCTAAACCCATTGACGAAACGAAAAACGTAATTGCGGTACTGCAACAAAAGCTAGATCAGCTTTCCATTCGCACCAAACTCCTAGAAGACGAGAACCGCGGGGGAATTGATCTAACACAATACTATAAAAAGCCTTGATTCTGAGTCCCTCGAATTTGTAGTGGTCCCCCGTGGCCACCCGCTGCTATACTCGCCACTGCCTCGAAATAAGGTAAAATGATGATTAACAAGACAATTACTTTTTCAATATTACGCAAATAACAAGGCTACTTAGTGTTATGCAGTTACAGGGACAAATCGCCGTCATCACTGGTGGCGGGACAGGAATCGGACTCGGCATTGCTCATGCGTTTGCGGAAGCGGGCTGCACCGTAGTCATTGCGGGTCGCCGCGAGGAGCCACTCGCATTGGCTACCGCTACTTGGCAAGGCAATGGTTCACTCGTACACCATTGTGTAGATGTCTCTAACAGAGAAAGCGTACAAGCATTGTTTGATTGGGTTCAATCTGAGGTGGGTGAAGTTGATATCCTCGTCAATTCCGCTGGTACCAACATACCCAATCGAACATTAGCGGATATGGAGCCAGACCAGTGGGACAGCGTGATGGCAATCAACGCTAGTGGCGCGTACTACTGTATGCTAGCCGCCGTGCCTAGTATGAGATCACGCGGTGCGGGTTTGGTCATCAATATATCTTCCATCTCCGGAGTCCGAGCGACGGCGTTAGGTGGAGTGGCTTATTCCGCCTCTAAATTCGCAATGGCAGCTTTAGGAATGGCAGCTTCGAATGAAGTCAATGTTGACGGAGTCCGCGTAACCAACATCTATCCGGGTGAAGTTAACACACCGATCCTCGAGAAGCGTCCACAAGCCGTAACCGATGAACATAAAGCTCGCATGCTCAAACCAGCAGACCTTGGCCATCTCGCACTATCAATCGCAACCCTACCAGCAACTGCACATGTGCCGGAAGTCACCATCAAACCGCTAAGCCAGGAATTCAGTTAGGGACCGTAGCGGCTCGGCTAATTGAAACACCGGTTGATTTAAAAATTCGAAAGTGCGACTATTCAACGTCCCAGCAGGTGCCTGAGTTAAAGAGTTCATCCAGAGTTGCCTCTGGGTTAGCTTCCTGCGCTTGATCAACTTGTTGATTGACGCCTTCATCATAAACGGGCATAGCAATGTCGCGAAAGACACCTATGGCTTCGGGAAATTCTGGTTGCCGCAAACGAGAAAGCAAGAAAGCTAGCGATGGTTCGGGAGATTTTTCATCATGGAATAGTAAATCATCTTCCGAGATGCCTTTTCCTAACTCCACCACTTCAGGTGTCATGCTATTAAGACGAATTCCCTTATCGCGATCTTTCCCAAAAATCAGGGGCTTACCATGTTCCAGTTCGATTAGATTATCGGTTTTCGATTCCCGATCCGTCGCATATTTCCAAACGCCATCATTAAAAATATTACAGTTCTGATACACTTCGACAAACGACGTTCCCTTGTGAGCTGCTGCCCGTAGTAGCGTCTGTCCTAAGTGCTTGATATTCACGTCAATACTGCGAGCGACGAATGACGCTCCACAACCCATCGCCAATGATAGCGGTGTTATCGGATTATCAATTGAGCCAACAGGACTACTCTTAGTAATCTTCCCTGTTTCCGATGTTGGTGAATATTGACCTTTGGTTAGTCCGTATATGCGGTTATTGAAAAGAATAATATTGATATCCACATTCCGGCGAATCACATGCATCAAGTGATTACCACCGATACTTAGTGCATCCCCATCGCCCGTAATCACCCACACTTTCAAATCTGGACGACATACTTTCAAGCCAGTCGCAAATGCTGGAGCACGGCCGTGAATTGAATGCAAACCATATGTATTCATATAATAGGGAAAACGACTTGAACACCCGATACCCGAAATGAAAACGGTATTCTCTCGAGGATCACCAATCTTAGCGAGGGTTTTTTTCATTTGGGCGAGAATAGAATAATCACCACAACCTGGACACCAACGCACATCTTGGTCGCTACCAAAATCAGCTGGTTTCAACACAGGTAAATCAATACTCATAAGTGGATTCCTAGTTGTCTGTTCGTGTAATGCAATACAAATTAACGGGTTAGTTCTGCAATGCGTTGTTCAATTTCAACGATTGCAAATGGACGACCTTTTACCTTATTCAATCCGATACACTCAACAAGATACTTTGCTTGGATCAGTGCTTTAAGTTGGCCTAAATTCAATTCCGGAATAAGCACTTTATCGTAGTTATTGAGGACTTCTTCAAGATTGCTTGGGAACGGATTAAGAAAACGTAGCTGAGCGTGAGCTACACTTGTACCGGCTGACTGAGCACGCGTCACTGCTGTGCGGCAAGCACCGTAGGTACCACCCCAACTCAATACAAGCAAATCGCCCTTTTCAGGTCCGCACACTTCTAGTGGTGGGATAAAATCAGCAATGCGATCTACTTTTTCCTGCCGTAATTCACACATCGCTTGGTGGTTGTCTGGGTCGTAACTGACATCACCAGTCTCGGCAGCTTTTTCCAAACCGCCGATTCTATGTTCAAGACCCTTGGTACCCGGCAAGGCCCACGGTCGGGCAAGATTCTCATCACGCGAGTAGGGCAAGAATTCCGGATCGTCGTCTCCCCGAGGGGCAGGGTGTGTAATTTCTATTTTTTCGAGCGAATCAAAGGTGGGAATCTTCCATGGCTCAGCACCGTTCGCGATGTATCCATCAGACAAGATAATCACTGGGCACATAAAGGTCACCGCAATACGCCAAGCATCAATTGCCGTAGCAAAGCAGTCTGATGGACTCTGTGGGGCAACTACCGGCAACGGTGATTCACCGTTACGACCATACATTGCTTGATACAAGTCGGACTGTTCTGTTTTGGTCGGCAACCCAGTACTTGGACCACCTCGTTGGACGTTGATGATAAGCATGGGCAACTCGAGAATCATCCCCAGTCCCATCGCTTCTCCCTTAAGCGCAATACCAGGACCGCTCGATGCCGTAATTCCCATGTGGCCTGCAAATGCAGCACCAATTACTGAACAAATAGCTGCAATCTCATCTTCCGCTTGAAACGTCCGCACACCATGTTCTTTATGTTTACTTAACTCGTGCAAAATATCGGAGGCTGGCGTAATTGGATAAGAGCCCAAAAACAAGTCTCGATCACTGAGCTTCGCTGCAGCAATACAACCAATTGCCAACGCTTGGTTCCCCATGATGTTACGGTATCTACCCTTGGGCAACGTCGCTTGGCCTACTTGGTAGGTACTAATTGCCGCTTCGGTTGTCTCGCCATAATTAAACCCAGCCTTGAGCGACTTCTCGTTAGCCGCGGCAATGTCTGGCATACCACCAAACTTTGATTGGATAAAATCTAAGGTAGGCTGCAAGTCGCGATTGTAGAGCCAGTAGACAAACCCCATTGCAAAAAAGTTCTTACAACGATCGGCTATCTTTGCGCTCAGTCCTAATTCTTCGACAGCGGTTCGAGTGAGCAGTGTCATTTTAATTTTGATGACTCGATATTCATCTAGGCCTACGCCATCTAGAGGATTCTCATCGAGCTTAGCTAACCGTAAATCTTTGGCTTGGAAGCTATCTTCATTGACAATCAGTGTACCACCCGTTTTGAGGTCTGCGATGTTCGTGACCAAAGCCGCTGGATTCATCACGACAAGCGTATCAAGTTGGTCGCCAGGTGTGAAAATATCTTCAGCTGCAATCTGCACTTGAAACCCAGAGACACCAGCCCGAGTTCCTCGAGGAGCGCGAATCTCTGCAGGGAAGTCTGGAAACGTCGCGACGTCGTTTCCCGCTAGAGCCGACGTGTTGGTGAGTTGAGTCCCAGACAGTTGCATACCGTCGCCTGAGTCACCAGCAAATCTAATTGTTGCACCTGTTATTTTTTCCGGCGTAGTCGTTGTAGACATTTTTACTGAGCTCTTAGATTATTATTGAACGTGAGATGTTAATACGAACAGAATACGCAATTCAAAATTAGAGATAATAGAGGTGGGAAATAGAATTAGTAGTGCTTTCAATCATCGCAATCTCAAGTCAGTAATCTATAAATTCTATTTTTAGTTTTGCAGTTAGCATCCATTAAAAAATATAAACTAAGCAGACGCAAAGTTTACACAGGAATACCTGAAATCTACCACCTCAACTCGACTCGTTGAACCGCATATTCACCATAAAACCCAACTTTTCTCTACGACATTTTTCCGACAATAATATCGGCTTTCATTGGTCATCACCGCTCTAAAATAAGGCACTCTAATAATGTCCCACAGAAGCCAATTTAACTACATTTTATACATCGTGATCTCTGCGGTAGCGTGACCAGCAAGGGCCTCTCCGAGATGTATAAATATTATGTGCTATCATAAGAAGATAACCAACCATTGCGATTTTTTGGGTAGAATTTAATGGAAGCTAGACAGTTATCAATAACTGGCCCTTTATCAAATCGTTTCCTCGATAGTACATAATCGCTAGGCATCCATGACGCAAGATATCCGAGGTATCCGAGACGCCATTGATCCGATTGATGGCACCATCTCGATCGTCACGCCCGAAAACATCACCTTTGACTATCACGTCGCAGGACCATTTCAACGAGCTTTTGCTTTTCTAATTGATATTGGTATACGTACTGCTATTCTCTTTGGCTTATATATATTCTCGCTCATCATCGATTACCAATTGGGTGGAATTGGCCAGGCGATATTCCAAGTTATCCAGCTCATTGTCATCTGGATGTATGGAATACTATTCGAAATTTACATGAACGGCCAAACTCCTGGTAAACGCATGCTCGGCTTACGATCAGTCACTGTAGACGGCAAACCGATGAATGCAATGCAAGCCGTTCTACGTAATATGCTACGAATGGCTGACACGTTTCCTTTAGTTGCTCCCGCTGCCTTTGGTATCAATTGGGGGAACTTGCCGGTTTTCCAATTGTCGTTCATCCCAACATTTATGGTTGGATTGCTCGTCATGAGTTTGAACAAACGTTTCCAACGACTCGGGGATCTCGTTGCCGGCACGATGGTTATTGTCGATCAAAAACAACCGACGCAAGGGTTGCATGATGTGCGGCACCCCAACGTACTGCATATTGCTTCACTGTTACCCGCAAATTTCAAACCGGACCAAGGCATGTCTCAAGCGCTGGCCCACTTTATTGACCAACGCAATCGTTTAGCTCAACCACGGCGCGATGAAATTGCCAACCATCTTGCTGAGCCATTGTGTAAACAACTCAAGCTTGACCCAAACATTAACCCCGATCTGCTACTGCAGGCATTATATTATCGGGCCTTCGTATCAGACGCCCAAGACGAAGTTCCACTAACATCTCCATTAGCTGCCATCGTACCTACCAGTCCCAGCGGATACGCTCAGTCGCCGTATCCGCAGAACGTGGCTCAACCTATCACTCAACCTATCACTCAACCTCTGGCTCCCCAAATTCCACCCAGACAAACACCTCCGTCTCGGCCACCAACGCGAGGTAACATCCTATGAAAGTAGCTGACCTATTAGCCCAGCGGCAACATCAATGGCAAGAACTTGACGAGCTCTGCGATACAGTCAATTGGAGATCTGCAAAAAGGATGGGAGCCGAGCGGCTATCAAACTTTGCCTCTCTGTATCGCAGCGCGTGTGCAGATTTGGCTTTAGCTGATTCCTATAATTTGCCGCCCGACACAGTCGAGTATTTGCACCGGCTCGTTGGTCGGGCTCATAGCCGACTTTACCGCACTCGTCGTTTTCAATTCGCCGCTTGGATCATGGTATTAACATTTGATGCTCCGCGGCAGATTTTGCTGGACCGCTATTTTTGGTTTATGTTCATATTTTTCTACGGCACATTTTTGTTGTCCGCATTTCTCGCTTTTGAATCTACCTATTTTCCAGATTACCACACGCAAATCGTAGGCGAAGAAGCTTTGCTTAGTTTGGAAGCAATGTATACCAATCCGATTGGGTCAACCGAATCCGGAATCGGGATGAAATCCAATATGGCGGGATTCTACATCAACCACAATACAGGTATTGGATTAGTCTGTTTTGTCACGGGTATCCTGATAATACCTGGCATCGTGACTACGTTATTTAACGCCGCGTTTCTCGGTGCTGTCTTCGGCTATATGGCTCGGCCGGATGTTCTCATGACTGATAACTTCTTTGAATTCGTAACCGCACACGGACCTTTTGAATTGACGGCCATCGTACTCGCAGCAGCCGGTGGGTTGCGGCTAGGATTGTCTTGGGTCAACACCAACGGGTTAACTCGTAAGGCCTCACTTCAAAAAGCTGGCCGCCGCTGTATCCCAGTCATTGGATTATCGATTCTGTTCTTTTTCTTTGCAGCGATTATTGAAGGTTTCATTTCACCGTCGAATCTTCCATATTCCTTCAAAGCAACAGTCGCGATCAGTTCGGCACTGTTCATTGCATTTTATATTCTTGTCTTGGGTCTCCTATCTGCTTTGGGGATCGTCAAAGGAGAACAATATGCAATTAGATAAAACCCATATTCAAATTCGCAACCGCAATGAAAATGAGTTGCTAGATATCGCACTACACGTCATTTGCAGATTTCCCGTCCAAATTTTCTTGTCTTTTGCGCTGCTAGCCATACCACTGCTGCTGCTTAATAATTTGCTCATCGGACATATCCTCACATTGGACTACAACCTAGCTTTCCAAATGCGGACTTCAATCGTCCAAGAAACCTATACATCGTCAGACATTAGCTACAAAACATTTCTCGTCTTACAAGTAATATTGATCATTAGTGAAGCCCCCATAGCCTCAATTTTGTCCACCGTCATGTTAAGCAAATTAATTTTTAACGAAGCGCCAACGCTCTCGAGTATCATTAAAATCGGCCTGAAAAATACCGGGAAAATTTTTGCGAGCCTCGGTCTGAAACGTGGTGTTCTATTTATCGTCCTGCTCGCAGCACTAATGAGAACACCTGACAGCATAACCCGCGTATTTATTTTGGCGACCATTATTATCGCATTCTTCGTATTCATCTGGGTCCGCGGTGTCCGACCGTTCATTTTAGAAATCATTCTGCTCGAACAATCCGATGCCGAGTCGTCTAATAAGATGTCCTTACAACAGCGCAGTCGCATGCTACATACAACCGTTGGCGGTAATGTATTGGGGCGATCAATGTACGGATTAGTCGTTGGCTGTTGTCTGGCAATTTGCATGCACGGCTGTCTAACCTTTCTTTCTGTTAACCTGTTTACCGAAACAGGAACTATGGAGCATCTCGATTTAACCGCTCGCTGGATCTTTCCAATTGCTTGCTGGCTGGCGGTACTCTACACATCGGTCGTACGATTTCTCAACTACCTCGACACCCGTATATTATTAGAAGGTTGGGAAGCGGAATTAAAAATTCGTAGCGAAGCTATGCGGATCAAACAACGACAACCACTGGGCACAAATTGGTAGGGGACAGGAGGGTAATTATGAAACGACATTCAATGCTGTCACTTCTCTGTATCCTATCAGTCTACGTATTCATTGCCTTAGGACACTCTCACGACTCCCTAGCTCAACGCGATACACCCGTCGAATCTGGCAAGCGTGCTTTACAGCGTGATACACCTTTTCCTTGGTATGACGAACAACGTGACGTATTAAAGCGAATCCCGCTTGATACCGAGTGGATGCAGCGACTACGCGAACGCTTAGAACAAAATGAACAGAACATCGAGGAAATGCTGAAGGGCCTCGAAGACATGGATTTCGGTGATATGGATTTCGGTGATATGCCAACACCGGATATGGAAGAATTCGGTGCGGACTTTGACGCCGAATCGTTTTTAGATAAATGGGAAGAGTACATTAATAGATTAGGTGAGGAGGCTGAGGCAAATTCTGGAGGCAATGGCCGAGCTAATCCAAATAGCCCTCAGGGTAACGGTTCTGCCTCCGATGGTGGACTGGACCCCTCCAGCGGTAATTCATCGGCAGCGCCACCGGCACAACGCAGTAGCGAATGGACTCCCGATCTCGACTTCTTTGCAGGTGCTGGCGGACTTGTTGAAGTTATTTTTTGGGGAATCCTTGCCGTACTCGTGATTGGTGTTATTGGCTTGATCGTATGGGCTATTATCAACCGCGAACAAACAAATAAAGACCCTGGTTTAACGCCGAGACCCAGCGCTTTATCCGAGGAAGAACGCTTAGAAGAACTACCGGTCCAACTTGACCCAGCATTTAAAAACTTACTCGATCGTGTGCGAGAATGCTATGACAATGGCGACTACAATCAAGCGATCATCTATTTGTTCAGCTACAAACTAATTCAACTCGACAAAAAACAACTTATACGTCTAACGCGGGGCAAAACAAATCATCAATATCTGCGCGAAGTAACCGGCCATCACCAACTGCAGGATACTCTGCGACTTACAGTCCGCGCTTTTGAGGATGTCTTTTTCGGGAACCACTATCTAACCAAGTCTCGATTCCAACAATGCTGGGACAATGTCGATATTTTCCGCGCTCTCAGTCAACCCACTCCGACCACAGGAGTGCAAGCATGAATCAATATCCCCGCATTAGAGATATTAATCGCATCGATATTAAGAATCGACTCCTAAAATTATGGGCCATTTTGACAATCAGCATCTTCACCAGCATCACTTTCGCTCAGGATGAAGACGACATCGACCGCACCTATGGCGAAGGCAATCAATCCGAAGGTGCCTACAGTATAAATGGCACTGGTGTATTGGCGGATATGTTTAGGAATACGGGGTCGGAAATCTTCTATTCTCGCATCCTCGGCACACCTACTCGCCGAGCCGACGTAATTGTATGGGCACCGGATAGTTACCGCTTGCCCAGCGAAGAAGAAGTCGCCGCGATCGAGCAATGGCTAAATGCTAAACCAGATCGCACCTTTATTTTTATTGGCCGCGATTACGATGCGACGATGGACTATTGGGTCGAAGTTACCAAGGATGCCACTGACGATGAAAAAATATTGCTCGCTCTAAAAATGCTCGATGTGTGGGGAGCTTTTCAAGTAAAACGAATGCAACTCGAAGATGGGGAAGATTGTGGCTGGTTCACAATGAACGCCGAATCAACGGTCAAGACAATTAAAAGCCTCGAGGGCGATCCTGCGTGGCTGGCTGGAACGGAAAATGGGAAATTCCATCTGCGTGTCCAAGGGTTTTTAGACTTCACAGGAAAAATCGACCAGCCCTCATTTTCTTCAACCTACGACTACGATATTAAACTTCACAGCAACGGCATCCCGATCGTGACAGAAATAACGAGTCAAAATTTCTATCGCAGTAAAATTTATGCTGTCGTTAATGGTTCGTTCTTACTAAACGTGCCACTAGTAAATCATGAACACCGCATACTCGCGGTCACCATGATACAACAATGTACCCAAAAACGAGTCGTCTGTTTTCTTGAAAGCGATTATGACGATGCGGAAAACGTTCCCGTGATAACCAATGATCCAGCTCCACCTTTGCCACCAAGCATCCTCACTATCTTGCAGTCATGGCCATTTGGCTTCATCCTCATGCACCTCATTGTCGTCGGAATCGTGTATTGCTTTTTTCGGTATCCAATTTTTGGGAAAGCCAAAACAACTTTTGTTTTAACAACAACGATTGATGACAAAACTAAAACACAATCCGTCGCAAATTTTGGGCGTCATATTCAGGCATTAGGCAATCTGATGCGACGCAGCGGCAATGAAACATACGCGCGCAATTGTGTGTCTCAATACCAACAAAGAGCACATCAAAGCGAAACGTACCAACCTCAACGACAGAAAAAGAAACCGAACTAACTTCGGCAACCATAGAGAAAGACGAATATGAATTCCACGACCTTCAACTGCCCAACTTGTTCTCAACCGTTGAGCTTACCTCCAACATTTGCGGGACCTCAAATACAATGTCCCAATTGCCAAACGGTAATCCCCCTGCCTAACACACCGCAAGCCATGGCACTTACACCGCTGACTACCCAACCGTTAGCACCAGTAGTCGCGGCGCCCGTTGTCTCGATGGCGCCGCCCGCAGTTGTGATGGACGAGGAAATCGAAAAGTCCATCGGCAAGATGTCTATTGAAACAACCGAACATACCGGTGAAATGACGCCCACACGAGAGTTGTTTCTCAAATTGACCGAGCAAGTAAGCAAGATATTTATTGGGCAAGATGAGTTGGTACTAGGGACACTAGTTTCACTTTTCTCCAGTGGCCATGTACTGATTGAAAGTGTGCCGGGACTTGGGAAGACGTTGTTCGTGCGAGTGCTTGGTCACGCCTTGGGTTGTGACTTTGGCCGAATTCAATTTACCGCTGACTTGATGCCATCGGACGTCACTGGAGCACCTGTTTTTAATATGAAAACACAGGAATTCAAGTTCCATCCCGGCCCCGTTTTCACTCAATTACTGCTCGCCGATGAAATCAACCGCTCGCCTGCTAAAACGCACGCCGCACTACTAGAAATCATGCAAGAACATCATGTCACGGTCGATGGGACTAGCTATCCCATCGCGCCCCCATTTATCGTCATCGCCACACAAAACCCTGTTGAGCAAGAGGGAACTTATAACCTGCCAGAAGCTCAGCTCGACCGGTTTATGATGAAACTAATCGTCAATTATCCTAGTGCTGGTCAAGAAGCAGACATTCTGAAAATGCATAGTCGGCAAGAAAGCATTTCCGATCGATTGCAAACCGAAATCGAAACGGTAACAACACCCGAGGAAATCAACGCCGCAATTAAACAAAATGCTGAAGTAACGATTGACGATGCATTGGTGGATTACATCAATCGAATTGTTCGAATAACGAGGAATTGGCCGCAAATCTATATGGGTGCTTCGCCGCGAGCGGGGCTCGCACTGATGCAAGGTGCAAGGACGTTAGCCGCCTTCCAAGGCAGAGACTACGCCATTCCCGATGATGTTGTACAAATCACGTTACCTGTTTTAAGACACCGAGTCATCTTAACAGCCGAAGCCGAAGTCGAAGGCCAAGAAGTTGATCAAATACTTATAGATATGATTCGTACTGTCGAAGTGCCTCGCATATAGATCGAACCCGACGTCGCCAGTATTAAATGTACCGATAACCACACCCAATTTGGAATAAACAAGTGGAACCTACTCAGCAACAAGCCGAACAACTGCAGCAACAACTGGAGCTCATCCAGATGTTTCCTTGGCTAGTGCTTGTTGCGCTCACGATACCTTTAATTATTGTTGCTCGGCGCAAAGTATACCCACACATTGTCTATCCGCTGGCACTGCTAATTCCAACCGTCCTAACTGCGGGCATCATATTTGATGCTACTTGGCTTGTACCCGCTTTGGCGGCCGACGCTTTAATTCTTAGTGTCTCGCTATTAGACTTATTCACCTTGCCGTCCACTTCTTCCTTGCGAGCCGAGCGGCACCACAACAAGGTAGCTTCCATCGTCAAGAACTCTAACGTCACCTTTCGTATGATTAATGAATCATCTCGTCGTTTACGATTAACACTTTTGGATGATTTACCCGAGACATTCGAAGTCGAAGAATCTATTTTTCGTACTTCCATTGGTAAACGTGAAACAAAAGAATTTCAATATTCGTTCAAACCAACGAAACGCGGACAATTCAATTTGCAGTGCATTCATGTCCGTAGTCGCAGTCTATTGGGCTTTTGGGTGCGACATTTAACCGTCCCCGTGGAAACTCAAATCCACGTCTACCCAGACTTACAGCAGCTTTCACATTACGCACTGCTGGCTCGGACAAATCGTTTAAATCTATTGGGCGTCCGCCGCACTCGAAAAGTTGGGCAAGACAACGAATTTGAACGACTCCGCGAATATACCCGCGATGACCATTATCGAAATATCAATTGGCGTAGTACCGCGCGACACAACAAGTTGATCGTCCAAGATTATCAAAACACTCAAAGTCAGCGAATCATATTTCTAATTGACTGTGGTCGGATGATGACCAATGAATCTGCCGACATGACTTTCGTCGACCATGCGTTGAACTCAATGTTGATGCTCAGTCACGTCGCATTATCCAAAGGGGATTCCGTCGGACTGATTTGCTTCTCTGATAAAATTCACTGCTTTGTGCCACCGCGGTCCGGCATGAGTCAAATGAATCAACTGTTACACGCCTCGTTTAATCAATTTCCCCGCATGGTGGAATCTCGCTACGATGAAGCGTTCCTTTATTTGGCTAACCGTTGTAACAAACGAGCACTCGTTATCTTAATTACAAACGTCGTCGACGAAGTCAATTCTCAGCAAGTTGTTCAATATATGCAAACGGTTTCACGACGCCATTTGCCCATTAGCGTGATGCTACGAGACCACAATATTTTTGATGAGGCCGAGCAGACAAAGAGTCTCTACAATGCTGCGGCAGCCGCACAGATTTTAAATTGGCGGCATGATGTTTTAAATACGCTGACCCACCGCGGTGCGTTTGCGATGGATGTCTTTCCCGAAGATATGACTACACCAATCATTAATCAATATCTTGAAATAAAAGCGCGCCATCTGCTATAGCGGTTTCCAATGCCTGGTGGATCAATCTCCAAGCGGTTGTCGATTCGTCTTTTTTGCATTAGGGTAAATATACGATTTTCCTTTTGCCACTTTTGTTTGTTCCTTTGAAACTAAATCATGAGCGACGCCTACTTTCAACAATTATTTGCCGACCGCATTGGTGGTGTTCACTATGGCAAAGATACCGAAATCTATAAATTTGAAAAAATAAAACGGGCTAAGCGACAAGCACTGGCCGATCAACCTGACCGTAAGTTGCTCGATTTTGGCATTGGGGAAAACGATAGTATTGCCGCACAATCCGTCCGGCAAGTCATGGGCGAAGAAATCCACCTACTCGAAAATCGAGGGTACGCGGACAACGGTGTGCCAGAATTCAAAGCGGCAGTCGCACGGTTCATGCAACGTGAATTTGATGTGCAGCTAGATCCTGTTTCAGAAATAAACCACTGTATCGGTTCTAAAACTGCACTTTCGATAATCCCAGCATGCTTTATTAACCCAGGCGATGTCACGTTAATGACCGTACCTGGCTATCCTGTTGCTGGTACCCACACAAAATACTACGGCGGCGAAGTTCATGAATTACCACTACTTGCGGAAAACGAGTTTTTGCCCGATCTGCAATCAGTCCCCGTTGATGTTTTGCAGCGGGCCAAATTACTCGTCATAAACTATCCCAATAGTCCTACCGGTAAACTCGCGACCGCAGCGTTTTATGCCGAAGTGGTTGAATTTGCAAAACAACATCAAATCGTCGTTATCCAAGACGCCGCTCACATAATGTTAACGTTTACCGGTAAACCAACGAGCTTCCTAGAAACACCTGGAGCGCGCGACGTCGGTGTCGAGATTCATTCGATGTCCAAGGGGTTTGATATGATCGGCTGGAGAATCGGCTGGGTCTGCGGGAATCCTTTGTTAGTCCGGGCGTTTGCCGACGTGAAAGACAACTGTGATAGCGGTCAGTTCATTGCCATCCAAAAAGCGGCCGCGGCCGCCCTCGACGATGAAACCATCGCTCCGCGCGTCCGCGAGAAATATCGGCGACGGATGACCAATCTAGTCACCGCACTGAGCACTTGCGGATTTCAATGCTCGATGCCCGGCGGTTCCTATTTCCTTTATACCCCCGCTCCTACCGGCGTTGAAAATGGGCCCTCTTTTGCCAATGCCGAAGAAGCGTGTCAATATTTAATTACCGAACATGGGATTGTCACCGTGCCTTGGGATAATGCTGGTAGCTATTTGCGATTCTCCGTCACCTATGTTGCCGATGGAGAAGAAGCAGAGCAGGCACTATTGCAAGAAACCCTCGAGCGATTGGGGAACATCCCGTTCACGTTTTAAACGACCGGTGGACGGGAAGCTGCGGCCTACGCTATATTTTTTAGAACCACTGGTCCGTCTACGCTGTCTGTCAATACGATGTACCGAGGTAGTCCCATCAGTATCAAGATAGGCTAATCACTCCGACAAACATTACGCGATTTTGCGTTTTCCCATGTTGCCCAAATATTTGCGGCGAACATCTTCGTTGTTCCAAATCGCTGTAGGCGATCCGTCGAACATCACTTCACCGGCGGCAATCACATACCCGCGATCAACAATATCAAGCATTTCACGAACGGCGTGATCGGTAATCAGAATAGAGATGCCCGTGTCGCGTAATGATTTAATCGTGACCTGTATGCTCTGCACTGTAATCGGATCAACGCCCGAAAATGGCTCGTCTAACATCACGATCTCTGGTTCGGAAACCAAGCATCTCGCAATCTCTAAACGCCGCCGCTCGCCGCCCGATATCTTACCCGCTTTGGTTTTGCGGATTGTAGCGATGTTAAATCGGTCGAGCAGCTTGTTGCAAATCTCTTTTTTCTTTTTTCCTTTGATCTCTTGCATTTCGATCATCATGATCAAGTTCTGCTCAACCGACAGATTTTGAAAGACACTTGATTCTTGGGCTAAATAACCCATGCTACATTCACGAGACCGTTTGTGCATCGGCCAATTAGTAACGTCCTGCCCGTTGAGGAAGACTTGGCCAGAGTCTGGCGGCAACATACCACATATCATCTTGAAACTCGTCGTCTTACCCGCACCATTCACACCGAGTAAACCTATGATCTCCCCCTTGTCGACATGCAAGCTGATCCCGTTGACCACTCGCCGACGACGAAATGATTTGACTAATTTCTTAGCTTCCAAAATAGGCATGTGTGTATCCGAATTGATGGTGACAGGTTAAACAACAAGTTGTCCCACTGGCATATCTTACTGTATTACCTTGATTTCCGGAAAGTTCGGAATTGCCGGAATCGCACGACCGCCTAAATCGACGTACCACGCATGGGGCCAATATATCATTAGCGCTTCCCCAATTAATAGGCTGCGATGGAAACTGTTTTTGCCGAGAATCGGATACCAACCACGACCATCGCTGCTCGCTGGACTGTTATCGCCCATCGGCAAAAATTCGTCCCGGGCTATTTTAAATTCAACGGTCGCCCGGTCTGTGAAAAATTCCGTTCGATTCCATGATTGAAAAAAGTCCAAGTGCAGTTGCAGTTTAGCGATCTTATAAATATTACTCGAATCCCAATCATCCACTGTCATCCAAAATGGTTCGATACCGACTACCAGATGTCGCATGGATTCCAATTCGCTCATGTACCAATGGTTGTATTCCGTGCCCATTGGAAATCCCGCTTGATTGGTAGCAATATAATAACCATCACGAAAAACTCGCGCATTTTCGACCGACATGGCAACGCCTTTGGAACTAATTCCCGCAGGCATTAAGTCACCTGGATCGCGCTCGGACCATTTAGGGCCAAGCATTTGAGCTGTCACATAAGTCGCCTTTTGCGATAACTCTATGAGTTCACCGTCAAGCCAAACTCGCAGTTCATTATCAAAATTTGAAAACCGGATTTTATATTCACCAGCCCCTTTTAAATTGGTCGCACCATTGATCGTTGCAACTTCAGAGCCTGCACCGACAAACAATTCCTCTCCATCATCAATCGACAACGTTAGTTCGCCCGTTGCGATGTCAATGCTGCCTTGGTAATAAACACCAGATTCCACAATGTCAAAACTAATCGTTCCAGTATCGTTTGCTACACTGATTTCAAATTCAACTGCTAAATCACCAACCCAATAGTTGCCGCGCTCGCTTCCGCTGGGCCATTTGATTTTCAAATTTTGTGTTAGCAAATCGCGAGATTGCCCTTCGATGATTTGATCACCTTCTAAGTGCTCACGAAAATTAGCGATAAAGGCTGCTAGTTTGGCGTCATCTGAGTTGTCGACTGGCTGTACCGCTTTGTCCCACGACGAAAAAACAACTTCGCCAAAATAGGACACATCATCCTTAATTACTCGATTGTACGCATACGCGTCCGTAATGAGGTTAGGAAGAGGCCACCAGCGAACTTTCATCTCATCACGAATTTCTTGAGCTCGAGTAACGTCTCCTGATTTTTCTGCTAGATTTGCACTAACCCGATGCTGGTTGTAATCAACCCAAAATGTTGAATCTGGGATGGTGTGATGGTATCGCAATCCAACTGCTTCTGCTTTACGACTGCCATCAATCGTAGCTTTAAATCCCTGAGTGGACATGGACCAGTACCCCGTAGCGCCTTCCTGCGCACTAGGATGATATCGTGATCGGTATTCACCGACCATCCGCCACGGTTGCGGCCACATAACTTCATCCAACGCGTTTGCACGATATTGCGTGTCATGCACAAGCTGCATCATCGAGAGCTGCTTGTTTACCGGTTTACGGGCAATTTCAAAGACCGCGTTTAGATTATCCGCTGGGCGCGTATAAACATCGCCGTTGGATAATCGCAGAACCTCACCTGGTAGCCCGATCAATCGCTTGATGTAGTTAGTTGTCGCTTCGTAGGGATACTTAAAGACAATCACATCCCATCGCTCGGGATCGCTAAATGAATAGGCAAACTTATTAACCAAAATTCGATCACCCGAGAAGGACCTCTCGTTTACTTCGTTTACTTTGTCTAATACATCTATGAAACCACACTGGGGGCACGTCGTTGCAATCACTTCGCCATCGCCATCGTTTTCTTCGCTGGCACCGGACCGGTATGGAAAATCACACTTGGAGCATTGGTGATCCATATGGCGACCTTGTAAACCATGAGCCATCGAGCCCGTCGGAATAACATATGCTTCGGCAACAAATCCACGGAAAATAAACGCCAAGATTACCGCGGCAGCAAAACCTTCCAATAAATCACGATACTGCATCAACGGCAGCGTGCGGTATCGCTCAATTTGGCTCTTGTCCTTCATTTATCAAAATCTCTCAGTCGGAAATGAAATTGCATTGGGTTGTATAGAGGATTCTACGGTGACCCGAGGGAAAAGGTTCCGTTGGTTGCAAATATACTCTATCCATCTATTTATAACGAGGGCAGAGTACCGGGGTTCAAGTTTCACAGGCGTGTTAATTTGCGCAAATTCGTGGTTCAATTTATTCGAAGCTACAAAAACGGGCAGTCATCCGGCGGATCAACCCCCTGTCCTATTTACGGCACGACGCCTTGAATCAGCGAACGATGGATGCCTTGATTCCAATGACGAGAATCTCGCGAGACGGGCTGATTGTCTCCTACTAGAAAAAAACTATCCGGCGGCAACTCTGACGAAAACTGCCATGAATTATCCATCCCGTTGGGTGCTAACCAATAAATGTCTCGAGCAATTAAAATCCGCTTGATATCCAGTATGCCCTCTGATGCTGCGACGGCAAACGGCCGTTGTCGCAGCAAGCGGTCATCGATGTAGTTGCCCGTCGGTAGGGTTGGTTCAAAGTCGAAGGCCCATTGCTGTGAATTGATCTGCACCACGACTCGGCCATCTAAGCGGCCCACCCGAATTTTCCAAGGTTGCTTCAATGGTACTGTCGTTTCGTCAATCGATTGCTGCCCGCAATATCGAGCACCTTGAGAAACGCTGACCGTGTGCCCGCCGCAGTCGACAGTCACGTTAACATCCAATAATCGAAATTGAAATGCCGGTACAGTATGCGTCGTCACCCAAAGGTCCACAACATAATCATCAACGAAATGCAACTGTGGCCGCGAGATATATTGGTTATAGGGATGGTAATCTAAAATAGCGTCGGGCGAGCCTCGTCGCACTTGAGGCACAAATCCCGCAATAACATTCCAGTGAATATATTCAAGCCATTGTTGAGATTTGTCCTCCGTAGCATCAAATGCAAATTCACCAGCCGTGGTGATCAACCATGCCTGTTCATTCATTCCAACCGCAAATCGATCCAAAAATGAATGCTGCGAATCCCGCGGGCGGTGTTGGCTGTCAAAAACAGGAACCTGCAATAAATCAAACTCTGATAAGGACTTTTGATAGCGAGCCCCATTGATCCACAAGTCACCATCCACGAATCCCAGTTGCTCACCAGGTAAAGCCACAATGCGTTTTAGCAACATTCCTTGATCGCCGACTGCCTCTGGAGCGGTAAAGACAACCTTCGACCACCGCCGGATGGGGCCTGCTGCATACGCAACTTGACCGGTGTGACCGCGGCGGCCCTCAATAGAGTTTATCGCACCACAGTTGTAGCAAACCGGCAAATGGTCTTCGCCGACAGTCGTTACATCACAACGATAAGCAATGCCGCAATCGTGACATTGGATTTGCAGATGGGGTCCAGGGGCGGCGTTGGCCATACTCCCCGACGCAATGGGGCGAACCGTATACACTTCCGCTATTTCAGAAGAGCGTGATAACAACCAGCCGATAACTCCACCGGTAGCAACAATCACGAGGCACAGCATGGTGACCCCTTTGATATGATGCGGTTGTTTATCCACGTTTATTTCTGGTCCTGTCCGGTTTCCAATACTGCCATGAAGGCCTTTTGAGGAATATCAACACTCCCCACACTTTTCATCCGCTTCTTGCCTTCTTTTTGTTTTGCCCAGAGTTTCTTTTTACGTGAAATGTCACCACCATAACACTTAGCGGTAACATTCTTTCGTAATGCCCGCACGGTCTCGCGGGCAATCACCTTGGCACCAATAGCTGCCTGTACCGCCACTTCGAACATGTGCCGATTGATCTCGATTTTTAATTTTTTGCAGACCGCTCGGCCCCGCCGTTGAGAATCAATGCGATCACAAATAATGCTCAATGCATCCACACGGTTCCCATTAACCAAGATATCCATCCGCACTAAATCTGCTGGGTAATACCCTAATAGCTCGTAGTCCATCGTTCCATAACCGCGAGTTGCGCTTTTCAGTTTATCGTGCAAGTCATAAATAACTTCGGCCAAGGGCAAGTCGTAAGTCAGCATCATCCGTGTCGTCGATAGATACTCTTGTGATTGCTGAACTCCGCGGCGATCGTTACACAATTTCATGATCGCACCAATATACTCAGCCGGCGCAATGAAATTCACACGCACAATTGGTTGCCGAAATTCTTCGATTTCACCACTATCTGGTACTTCTTGGGGACGATGAATAACCAGCTCTTCACCTTTTTTCGTAGTCAATTCATAAGTCACATTCGGCGCCGTTTGGATAAGATCCACATCTGACTCTTGCTCCAACCGCTGTTGCACAATTTCCATATGCAGCAGTCCCAAAAAACCACACCGAAAGCCAAAGCCTAATGCTTTACTAGTCTCTGGCTCAAATATGAAACTTGGATCATTTATTTTTAACCGACCCAGAGCGTCTCGTAGCTCTTTAAAATCCTGTCCGTCGGACGGATATAATCCACAGTACACCATGCGTTTAGGCTCTTGATAACCTTGCAGCGGCTCAACATCGGAATTATGCCCGCACAACGTGTCGCCAACATGAATCATGTCTAACGACTTGATATTGCATATCACATATCCCACTTGGCCTGCACCTAAACCTTCACAAGCCTGCGGCTGTGGCACAAACTGACCTATTTCAATGACCTCGTGAGATGACGATGCTCGCATGAACGTAATCTTGTCACCCTTACAAATCGTGCCATTCATGATACGGATATAGGTAACAGCTCCGCGGAATTCATCGTAATGAGAATCAAAGACCATTGCCTGCAACTCCGCTTCCTGGGTACCATTCGGCGGAGGAATCGTCTTGATTATGGACTCTAGCAATCCTGCAATGCCAATGCCTTCTTTGGCGCTTACACATTGAATTTCATCCGCACCGAACCCAAATTGCTGTTCGATTTCTTCCGTCACTTCATCGATTCGAGCGTAATCCAAATCGATTTTGTTAATGACCGGGATGATAGTCAAATCGTGTTCAATTGCACTATAGGCATTGGCTACCGTTTGCGCTTCGACACCCTGAAAAGCATCCACCAATAACAATGCACCTTCGCAACAAGTTAGCGCGCGCGATACCTCGTACTGAAAATCAACATGCCCTGGAGTGTCGATTAAGTTGAGCTGATAGTCTGTTCCGTCATGGCGATATTCTAGACTTACACTGCGAGCCTTAATCGTAATCCCTCGCGACCGCTCAAGCTCCATATCATCAAGCATCTGGTCTTTGAGCTCCCGCTGATCAACGGCCCCAGTATATTCCAAGATGCGATCAGCAAGCGTACTCTTACCATGATCGATATGAGCGATGATGCTAAAGTTTCTAATGTTGCGACAATCCATAATGTCCGTCTTAAATGTGTGCTAGTTTTTTTTCAATTCGCGCGCGTCAATTCGTGGTCCCGAATTGCGCCCGCGCTATACCCGCTGCGCCAATGAAGCCACAGTGGTTCCCTAAACTTGCAAAATCAATCATCGTCTGTTCAGCTAACACGGGAAAAGTAGCCACAGCAACCTTATCGCGAATCGTCTTCATAAACATTCGTCCCGATTCCGTGTCGTGAGCTCCAAAATTCATGGCACCACCTAGAATCACCATGTCTGGGTCAAGGATATGCATGATGGAAGTAATCCCAATAGACAAGTAAACCGCCGTTTCCTCAATGACACGTATCGCAAATGCATCTTTTGATTGAGCATGCTCGAACACCGAAAACGCGGATAGCTCCGCTTCGTTTTCTAGGAACTCTGTTAACGATGAGTCGGCGCCGTCGCGTAATCCCTCTAACGTTCGTTGAGCAACACTCGTCGCGCTGACGTATGCTTCGAGATGTCCCAGTTGGCCGCATGGGCAGCGCCGAGCGTGTGGACTGCCATCAATAATAATATGACCACATTCACTGCCATGACTATGCTCCCCGTCAAGGGAACGACCCGAGATTATAATCCCACCGCCAACGCCAGTGCCAAGCGTCAGCATGACAATACTACTGCATTCCTTGCCACGACCAGCCCAAAATTCGCCATATGCAGCCGCCGTGCCGTCGTTCATAAAAGCAACCGGCTTCCCAGCTTGCTCTTCTAAATAGGATCGTATTGGAAACTCATCCCAACCACTCATGTTGGGCATGTGCAACAGCTGACCTGCACGGATATCCATCGTTCCAGGTGTGCCAATACCTAAGGCATCAATATCATCCCAACTTAAATTCAATTCATCAACGATACCCTGCGCGGCGCCCAAGATTCGACTTACGCCATCAGCAGCACCCCGCTCGTGCTCTGTGTCAATTTGTGCATGTCCCAGCGCAGCACCTGAATCGTCGACAACACCCAATTTGATACCGGTTCCCCCTACGTCGATACCCAAGTAGAGTCGACGAGTTGTTGATGTTTCAGAGGCTGTTGCCATCGTTTGCACAATTCCAATCAATTTATTTGTAACTTCTTAGTAAACAGTCTAATCGACATGTCTCCTTGATGTCATTGCCGTTTATCGCTGAAGACAGTGGTTTATTTGCGTTTCATGATCACCAAACCGGCAACTGTCAGCAGGATACCGGCAATCATCCATGGCGATGCCGGTTCAGCGAAAATTAAAACGCCAGCAATCGCACCAAATGCTGCTTGGGAAGCGTTGAACAAATTGACATTGGTCACCGGCAACAACTGCAATGCGGCCACCAAGGCAACAAAGGCAATCGTATTGAACAATCCAGCTAACAACATCCGTCCAATGTTCCAAACACCCAAGTTTTCTGGAACATGAAACACCCCCTTTTGGTAACTAAGGGCAAACAAGAAAAGAATTCCGGCGGTGGATATAATCAACATCATCATCGGTTGAGATATGCCTCGACGGCCAGCAGTTTTAATCACTGCACCAAATGACCCGTAGACAACCCCAGCAACAACAACCGATCCGATTCCCAGTCCCAATAAAGACCGAGAGACGTCGACTGCCGTGATTTCACTTTTCAACGCTGCAAATGCTGTTTCGCCACCTAGCGACAAAACGATAACCGCCACAATTAAAAAACACATGGACACAATCGTACGTCCGCTTGGTTTAGCGTCCATAAACAAGCCATCAATAACTGCACCACTAATAATTGCCATGCCTAAACAGAGC
>Ga0208879_1000899_pt1 | contig 29414 bp, 34 predicted proteins | sample Knorr_S15_td_Bot_FD_185605 | JGI IMG/M metagenome (GOLD analysis project Ga0208879, IMG submission 185605) | Marine microbial communities from Southern Atlantic Ocean transect - Knorr_S15_td_Bottom_ad_5009_LV_A (SPAdes) (version 2) | ecosystem: Environmental > Aquatic > Marine > Oceanic | place...
TCGTATTGCAGTGATGAACCACGGTATCATTGAACAGATTGACACAACTGACAACGTATACGATAAACCAACTACACCTTTTGTTGCATCGTTTGTGGGTCAGTCAAATGTTTTTAAAGGTGTCATTAAGTCAATAGCAGATGGCTTGGCTGTGATTGAAACAGTTCACGGCACTTTTCAAGGAAAAGCTTCAGGTAAATTAACAAATGCTAGTAATGCTATGATGTTTGTTCGACCAGAGAAAATTCAAATAGGTGGAGAACAACAACAAAATTTCATCAAAGCAACACTCACTCGTCGTGATTTAGAAGGAGCCTATGTTAATTTGTTTTTAGAAGCCAGTGGCGAAGAAATCGTTTTACATTTAACAAAAGGCGCAGACTTAAGTGCATTGAATATTATGGATGATCAATCAGAAAATATTATAAGTTTTAGCCCTAGAGATGCTTTGATTCTGCAAGAAGGTGAACTTGCGGCTACGGGCAAAGAGCTTGTTAATGATTAGTATTTTCAAAGTTTATGGTCGTTTTATCACCTCTGTTTTTTTACTGTGTGTAGCGGCATGGGTATTGATACTGATTATACTTCCACAAATATTTATGATTGACCGTAGTTTCAAATACGATTACCGCGGTGATCGTTTAGGAATAATCAACAACGACTTAGAGCGCCTTTACGCAAGCAAGCTTGTAAAAAAATATGATCTTGATTTTGGACCAACGTGTAATGAACAGGGAATGGTCAGTGTATCTATGGGGCGATCTATTACTGAGGGAAAAAAAGTAGGCGAAGCCCAGAGAGAATGCGAAGTATTATCATCCGAGAATAAAATTAAACTTGAGCAAGAAGTAGTGGAAATAAATTCACAGATTGCAATTCTTTTTCAAGAAGAAGAGGTAGCAAAAACAGCCAAAGAGGCCGAATTCCCTTATTCTTTTAGAAACTATGTAATGATGTCAGGTCTGCATATCAAAACATTAACCAAAACCATTTTTTATTCAATCTTTGTTTCAGTGTTGGCATTAATACTATGTTATCCCGTTGCTTATGTGGTAGCTTTGAAATCCGCCCCGCGTAAAGCAGCAATACTTTTTTTAGCTTTAATAATCCCCTATGCTGTTAATGAGTTAATGAGAATTTATGCTTGGCTGACAATCTTTGATGTTAAAGGTCTACTTAACACAATTCTTGATTTTTTGGGTGTTCTTGCGTTAGATGAGGACAAGGTTATCGTGTGGTATAAATACCCTGGAACAGTATTTACAGTACTGATTTACACGTACATACTTTTTATGGTTTTTCCTATTTATAATACCATGTCTACTCTAAATAGAGACCAGATAGAAGCAGCACAAGATTTGGGAGCTAAAGCTTGGAGAATTCATTGGCGTATTATTATTCCCCACTCTAAGCCAGGCATTGCTATAGGCACAATAATGACTTTTATGCTAGCGGTAGGCGCCTTCTCTGTCCCATACATAATAACTAGAGGATTACAACCTAAGTGGTTTACTCATATAATTTACGATAAATTTTTTGAATCTTCCAATTGGAATCTCGGCTCTGCTTATTCTTTTACCCTTCTTTTAATAAGCTTAATTTTTGTATTTGTTGTCATGTCTCTTTTCCGGGTTTCAATAAATGAATTAGCTAAGAGATGATAACAAGTAGCAACAAGAAAAGTGAATTTATCCTAAATATTTATATTGGGATATTCTTATTGTTTATGTTTATACCATTGTTATTAATGATGGCAGCTGGTTTCAATGCGACAGACCCTCCATCGGTCACTGACTGGCAAGGGCTTACCTTGAAGTGGTTCTATCAATTAAAAACAGAAGATCGATTAATAAGATGCTTGGGAAATTCGTTTAAGATTGTAGGTGTTGTTGTGCCTTTGTCAGTAATGTTAGGTCTATCCGCTGCTTTAATTCTTACACGAATAAGAGCTAAAGCAACTAATTACCTGTATGCCGTTTTAGTTTCACCAATGTTAACTCCGGGTATCATATTAGGTATTACAACCATTGTTTTTTGGCAAAAAATTGGAGTAAATGCCAATCTGTTTACCGTGATGCTGGCTCAAACATCCTTCATTGCCACATACCCTATGCTAATTATTATGTCTCGACTACAACGTCAGGACCGTTTTCAGGAAGAAGCAGCTATGGATTTGGGTGCTTCACCTCTTTTGTTGTTCTGGCGTATTACCATTCCTTTTTTGAGGCCTGCAATTATTACCAGCGCAGCACTTGCCTTTTTGATGTCTTTTGAAAATTATAATACAACCGTTTTTTCAATTGGTAGCAACTGTACAGTTACAACTGAAATTGCTCAACAGGCAAGAAAAGCACATACTCCTGTAATTAATGCTTTAGGTTTTATTTTTGTTAGCCTTACAATTTTTGGAGCCCTTATCTACACATTTTTCCACCGTCGTCGATTTAGCCGCAATTAATGTAAATATTTTCTATAAATTTTTCTTATGTCTAAATACAATATTCTTTTTATAACTGCTGACCAATGGAGGGGCGACTGCTTGTCTGGTTTAGGACACCCAACTCTAAAAACGCCAAATTTGGATCAACTATCTCAGGAAGGGGTATTATTCAAAAATCATTTCTGCCAAATTGTTCCATGTGGACCAAGCCGTGCTTCTCTGTTTACCGGATTGTATGCACACAACCATCGATCTGTCATTAACGGTATACCACTAGATAATCGATTAACCAATATTGCTAAAGAATTATTGAAGGCTGGTTATGAGCCTGCCTTGTTTGGCTACACAGACACAAGTCTTGACCCAAGGGATGTGCCAAAGGGTGATAAGCGATTAAAAACTTATGAAAATGTACTACCAGGATTTAAGAGAATAGCTTTTACAGGATCTGATAATGAAAAAAGTGACTGGCACCACTATCTTGAGAAAAAAGGTTATGACAAAATACCTACAACAGCGTATGAAATTGATCAACAGGATTTAAATTCTTCTACCTATTTTCAGCAAGAGTTTCTCCCCCCATCACTATACAAAGAAGAAGACAGCGATACAGCATTTCTGACTCAAGAAGCAATTCAATATATAAAAAAAAATAAGAAGCAACCATGGTCTGTATTTTTAAATTACTTATCACCGCACCCCCCCTTTGTTGTTTCAGATCCTTTTCATACAATGTATAATTATAAATCAGTCCCAAATCCCATTCGATCAGAAAGTATAGATCAAGAAGCAAAGCAACATCCTTTTCTAAAATATTGTTTAACAAATAAGAGAGATGGTGAAAATTGGTATTTCAATGATGGAAGTGATGCGGCCAATATGGAAGACAGGCAACTAAAAAAAATTAACGCAACCTATTTTGGCATGATGTCATTGGTTGATAAATATATTGGTAAATTAATTAATATATTAAAAGATGAAAAATTGTTTGATCAAACTCTTATCGTATTCAGCTCAGATCATGGAGAACAGATGGGCGATCATTGGTTAATTGGAAAGTTAGGATATTGTGATGAAAGTTATCATGTTCCTTTAATTATTAAATCTCCATCTGACTTAACATCAGTTAAAGGGCTGCAGATAAAATACTTTACAGAAAGTATAGACTTAATGCCCACCTTGCTAGATGTAATAGGAGCAACTGTTCCACAATCTTGTGATGGTCAATCACTGAGACCTTTTTTAATAGGAACAGATCCTGATCATTGGCGGTCAGAAGTGCATTGGGAATTTGATTTTAGAGGAGATTATGAAAATAGTATCAATCGCTTTAAAAAATTAGGACTTTCCATAGATCAGTGTTCTCTTGCGGTCATAAGAGATCAAAAATATAAATATGTACACTTTAATAGTTTTCAACCTCTATTATTTGATTTATCTAAAGATCCACACCAGTTTATGAATATATCCAACGATCCAAGTTATCAGCATATAGTTAGTAAATATTCTCAGAAACTTTTAAGTTGGCATATGGACTATCCCAACAGGTCTTTGAGTTATTTTCAAGCTACTGCAGAAGGTACCATAGAAAGAAGGGACTAGGTTTTTTTTAGATTTTTATGAATTTTCTTAAAATCTTTTTTCTAATCTCTGCAATCTACTTACCATTTCTTTTTCTGATATACGCCATTTCAATCCTTACTCCGGTTATATTCCGGTTTTAGTTTTTTTAAGTTGGAAATAAGCTAAGATATTATAGCCATCTTTCATTTCCTTCCTTTGGTGATGTGATCTCATTTAACCATGAGGGATGTTGAGAATGAATTATTATATAATTATTAAAAAATATTTACTAATCAAGAGAATTAGGCAAGAGTTTCCTCTTGTTTAGCTCTAGGTTTTTTTGCAATCAACAAAGATGGTTGTTTGTTTTTAAATTAGCGACTACTTACATCCTGGGCAAAGTCTATTGCCAATTCCCCAACTATCAAATATTTTACTACAGCATAAACACTTTCTTTTAGTCCAGTTTTCATTTTGAAGAGGTTTTTTATTTGTAGAAGATTTATTTAGATTTTCATTCTTACTAATTACTATTGGGGTTATTGCCTCAATCTCTTTCATGCTACTGTGAGAAGGAAATAATTTATCAGTTGGCTGCCCACCTAAAGCAAAAGAAGATTGTACTACTTTTGCTTTCTTCGGCCTACCTCTTGGTTTTTTACTCTTATTAATGGAAGCATTTATGAGCATATTAAAAACATATACACTGAATAAGGATAAGATGGGGAAATTTATATAATAATTATATTTTTGTAATATTAATCGCGTTTTCTCTGCCTCTGTTATCACCGATTTCAAATGAAACTGCTTCTCCCTCTTCAAGAGTATCAATTCCTGCCTGTTCTAAGGCGGACACATGAAGGAAAACATCTTTTCCTCCTGCATCATTTTCAATAAATCCGTATCCCTTGGCAGGATTAAACCACTTAATTTTTCCGTTAGACATTTATAGTCCTTTCTTGTCGTTTATTAAAATGTAGTGAAAAATATGTATAAAGCTAATTCTTAATAATTCTAATCAGTACAAATGTGTTGGATTGCATATAGGGATTTATTTTATTAAATCAACTACAAGATAAAATTTCTTATTACCACCAACCACGAGGAATGTTGAGTAGAAAGGACCTCTCTTTTGCAAAGCTGCAAAAGGGAAGTGCGACAAATGTTCAAAAAATGTACCATTTAAAAAAAAGAAAACAAATGAGCCTTATCTTGAGTGTCACCATGTTAAATTGCTTGCTAGAGGTAGGGAAGATATAATTGATAATGCAGTAGCATTATGTCCTAATTGCCATAGAAAAATGCACTCTTTAAGTTTGAAGAGTGATATTAAAAAATTATTTACCAAAATAGAAAAAAGAAACTAACCCCCAACAAAACCATGTATTAACCTAAAAATAAACTTCTTAATCTTTGAGGTAATGGTGGTATAGTGTAGTGTGAGAATAATAATATGAGTGTTTGGGGAAAGGTAATAGGTGGTGCCGCAGGTTTTGCCCTAGGAGGCCCTTTGGGTGCAATGATGGGGGTAATGGCAGGTAGTGTTTATGATAAAACACGAAAAAAATCCTCTGCTCGTCAAGGAATACCCAATCAGCAAAAACAATACCAAGAAATATCCAGTCAGGAAAAACAACATATATTTGCACTTAGTGTCATTACGCTTACAGCTAAATTAGCAAAAGCTGATGGGGTAGTAACTCAAGATGAAATAGAAGTTTTTAAAGAAAAATTCAAAATTCCACCTAATGAGGAGGATCAAGTTCGTAAAATATTTAATGAAGCACAAAAAACTGTTTATGGTTTTGAAAGTATAGCTCAACAAGTAGGAGAATTGTTTCAAGATAGTCATGAAGTTTTAGAAGAAATTTTAAATAACTTGTTTTACGTTGCTGAAGCGGATGGGAAGATTAGTGAAAGCGAATTAAACTTCTTAAAAACAGTATCAAGCATATTTAAGTTTGATGAAAATACATTCCAGCGGATTTACCAAGCTCGATTAAGCGATAAAGAGTCGGACCCATATAAAGTTTTGGGAGTAAAGAGAACGGACGATGAAGAAACAATCAAAAAAGCCTGGATAAAATTAACCAAAGAACACCATCCAGATAATCTAGTTGCCAAGGGCATGCCTCCTGAGTTCATTGAACAAGCCACAAGGGAAACTTCATCAATTAATACAGCCTACGACAAGATTAATAAAGAAAGAGATGTGAATTGATACAAAATGCTAAAAAGTTATTACATGTGTTAACCTAAAAATTCCACTCTTAATCTTTGGGGTATTGGCTCTGTCATCATAGCATTGACCCTTTTTAACAAATCATTTTTTTCTTTTGATTTTTTTGCAGCTTTTTTCTTTGCTTTTTTCTTATCACCAACTAACCACTTATTTAATGCTTTAAGGTCTTTTTCAATTTTGGTTATTTTCTTCCTCATCATAATCCTCGTGCATTGGACATGACATAGGAATAGGCTCTAGCTCATCCAGCATTTCTTCGGAAGGTATTTTTTCAGGCTGATAAATAAATTTTGCAGAGCAGTATTCACATACCGCTTCATTATTTTCATCTACTGTATAATAAACAATAGGGTGGTCATCTGCACAAGAAAATGCTTTTGTATGAATTATTTTAGGTTTCATTGTGTCTTCTGCTAAGGTGTCTTTATTTTATCAAGCTTCAACAACAAGCCCTTTTTAACTACAACTGCCATACCAACAATATCCATACCTTTTATCCCACCATTTTTCTGATATATCTTAGTGGCTTCATTATTATGCTTTTTGTTCCGCATACTGCCACTCCCATTGAATACTAGAGAGTCTCCATTTTTTAACGTTATTACTTGAATGTTACTACCAACCATCTTCTGAAGTTTCTCTAGGCTTGGTGGATAATCATCAATAACTTTCAACACTATATATTTCTATGTGTTCCATCACAAAACGGCTGTTTATTGCTCCGACCGCACCGGCACCAGTAATAATCTTTCCCCTTCTCTACTTCAATTGGATAGGGCATTTTTTGGGCAATAATAGGTTTATCATTCATTGTAATTCTTGTACTCCATGTAATTGGAAATAACCTTTACTTCTATGATTATGAATATTGTCGCATAAAAATGAGTCAATTGGATGTCAGTTATTTCTTTTTTTGATAAAATATTTTTTTAAACTCCACCTAATAAGAAAAAAAAGAATTGCGATTAATAAGATTATGGACAGAGCTATTGCCCCTCCAGAACTACCAGTACCCGATGTTTGTAAATCCATTGCTAATACTTGTGAAATCATAATAGAGTAACTCTACCACCAATAAAACCATGTGTTAAGTTTATGTTAAAATCTTACACCTTTTTTGATTAAATAACAGTGCCCATGGATAGTTTCTTTGTATTCTATTTGTTTCTTTGTATCTGGACAGTCTCCATGAATAGCTTCTTTATAATACATTTCTGAAGCTTTCAAATTAACAGGCATATCGGGTGCATTAAGTTTTATATCTTCACAAGCCACTATAATATCTCCATTAGGCATGATAAATTCTTCAAGCTTTGTTGTACAATGTAATTTACTTAACATTTCTGATTCAGTTGGTAAGTCTTCCTGCTTATCAATCACAATAAATTTATTTATTCTCATAATTTTCTAAATCATTAATAAGCTTTTGAGATTGTTAAAAATCATCATTGGATACTACAACTTTCCTCTGTATGGCACAGATACTTCCCTCAATATTACTTCAAGGTTAGTGGAGGTCAATAGCATATTGTTTAAGTATCTTGAGTGGTATTAACTCTAAGGTTTTTTCATTCGTTTTTCTTAAGTATATTGAACATGCTAGACCTGCTTCAATTGCCTGGGCATAAGAAGCTGCACACACACACCAGGAATCATTATCTTTTAAGCCTGGAAAACCAAAATCATGAGTAGGTGTAATTAAATCGTTGCCTGTTTCTTTAAGAAACTCTAAAAATTTCATGTTAACTTTAGCACATACCGTATGCAATCCGGCATCTGCTGCATCAGTATTGCAACAACCATCCCTAAACCAACCTGTTAAGGGTTGGTGAGAACAATCTTCAAGTTTCTCACCTAAAACGTTTTTTTGAAAATCATCACTCATAATTTTTCACTTATTTTCTCTTTGATTATCCAATAAACTTAAAAAATTTTCAAAAATTGGATTTGGTAAAATTCTTAAATATGATAAAACATATGTTGGCAAAGTAACAAAATATTGTGTTTTTGGTTTTTTTGATTTTAGAGCTATATGAACTTTTTTAGCTACAGATAGGGCAGGGAGGGTAAAAAAACTCCTTCCATTCGCTAAAAATTTCATCATTTTATAATATTTATTTTTATAAACACTATTATTAATTTTTACACGTTTTAAATTTTTTAAAGCATTAATATTAAAATTTGCTTCAATAGGGCCTGGTTCTATTAACGAAACTTTAATATTTGTTTTTTTTAATTCTAATCGCAAACTTCTAGCAAATGCTTCCATTGCAAATTTAGTAGCATTATAAGCTGAACTAAAAGGAAAAGATACTAAACCTAACACAGAACTGTTGAATATAATTCTTCCCTCATTTTGTTTTCTCATAAAAGGGATAAATAAATTTATCAGTTCAATATGTCCGAATAGATTTGTTTCAAATTGTTCACGAATTAATGCTCTGGTTAAATCTTCAACTGCACCAAATTGTCCATAACCGGCATTACAAAATATCCCGTAAACTAAATCATTTTTCACTATTTTTTGTATTAAAATAAATGCTTTTTTAATACTGCTGGAGGAAGATGTATCTAGCTGAATTGAATAATCAAATTCTTTTGATAATCTTTTAACATCTTTATTCTTGCGACAACTAACTATAACTTTAAAATTTTTTTCTTTCAAATATTTTGCAGTTTCATAGCCTATACCAGTAGAACAGCCTGTGATAATGACATATTTTATTTTTTTCATACCTCCTTAACTATACCCCCAATGAAACCATGTGTTAACCTAAAAATAACCCCCTTAACTTTTTGGGGAATGATGGTATAGTTATGAAGGAGGTAAAGTATGACAGAAAAAGTAGGCAAGATTTTGAATCAAATTAAAAAAGAGCTTGAGGGAATTAAGAATGAGCTAAAAAAATCCAATGCATCAAGAGATAAAAGATACAAAGAATGGACTAAAATGAAAAAGAAATGGAAAAAAACTCATAGTAAATAACTTAATTATGAGACATCATGTTTTTTCACATATTATCTTTCAAGATTTTTCATTAATATAATATAATAACACAATATATTTTCACAATTAGTTGTCAAACCACCTCTAATTTATATTATAGATTTTACTCTCAACATTCCTCGTGATTGGTGGTAAAAAAAAATTAATTATAAATTAGTTAACTAAAATTAACATCCATAATATTATCATAATTCCATCCCGAACCTGTCTGATTTGATATGTAACAATTAATTTTCAGTCAGAGTGAAAAGAATCGACACGACAAATGCTATAAATGATTAGCATTAATACTTATGCGCCAGTAGATATGACAGCTTACGCAATCGTACAAATAAACATCACCAACCCAGAAGACTACAAGGAATACTTAACTCAAGTAACATCTATTGTGGAAAAATATGGAGGAGAATACATTGTAAGGGGAGGCAAGTTTGAAGTTATGCTTGGGTCATGGGATTATGAAAGAACTGTTGTGGTCAAGTTTCCAAGTTATGATGTTGCCATGAACTGGTATCATTCAGAGGAATACGCACCAGTCAGGAAAATTAGAGAGGATAACTCTGAAGGAAACTTGATAATAGTTGAAGGCAAATAACCGAATGAACAGAAAGTTATTATTTATCAATATCTTTAGTTTAGGTTTACAGTGGAAACCACTTAGTTAACTAAAATAACTCTCTTAATCTTTTAGGAAATGGTGGTATGATAAATTATGCGATGTTTTATTGGTATTGATTTACCTATTGTGGCAGTTAAAGAAATTCAAAAAATACAAAAAAAACTTGAGCCTAATTTTACTGGAAGATTAACCTCAAGTGAAAATTTGCATCTAACTCTAAAGTTTTTAGGCGAAATAGAAAATGAATCAATAAACGATGCAAAAAAAAGATTGTCCTCCATCACGCATCCGCCATTTGAATTGACCTTAAAGGACGTTGGGGTTTTTTCTCAAAAGTTTATCAAAATCATATGGGTGAAGGTTTCTGATGTACCCTTGCAATCATTGGTTGATAATTGTTTGAATGATATATTTGAATCAGAAAATAGATTTATGGGACATATTACAATTGCTCGTGTTAAAAATCTTGCTGATAAAAAATCATTTCTTCAATTAATTAATGTTACTACAGTAAATGAGGTATCATTTATGGTTAAAGATTTTTATTTGAAAGAATCTATTCTAGCCTCAGATGGGCCGATTTATAAAGACATTGTTAGATATAAGTTATCATCATAAAATAACTTAATATTTTCATTTTACCAAATACTTCATTGTTTCATCTTTATTATTCTTTTAATTTTTTAGAAAATAATTGACCATTTAACTGTAAAGTGGTGAAATACCGGAAATGTACTATGGTTTAGGCGCAAATTTAACATTTGCAATGCACTTTGCTTTTATAGTTTTTGTTATTTTTGGAGCGTTGATTCTCTTTGTATCAAAAAAAATTGCTTTTATTCATATTCCTTCTGTTATTTATGGAGCATATACTGAATTATCTCATTCTATCTGTCCATTAACATATTTAGAAAATTGGTTTTTAAGAAAGGCCGGTATGAAAAGTTATCCAAGCAGTTTTATTGAACAATATTTAATACCCATTGTCTACCCAAATAATCTCACAGTTGAATTACAATTTTATTTAGGGTTTTTACTTATCTTCACTAACATTGTTATTTACATACTTGCTATAAAATTTTTGAAGGGAAGTTAATGCTGCATATTCCTCTATTCATTCTTGAAACAATGGTGCTATAAAACTAGTTCAGTTTTTATAAATATTATGGAATGACAAAAATGTTATTAATTCTAACTTATGCTATTGGTATTTATACACTACTTGTTTTGTTCCTTTTCTTTTTTCAAAGGTCTTACCTCTATTTCCCTTCAAGGGAGAAAATTGATATTTCGTATTTTATTGATAGTGGTTTAAAAGAAATTGAGCTTACTACATCGGATGGATTAGTTCTAAAATCTTGGTTTAAAAAACCGAGCAAGCAAGATGGATATACAATTCTCATCTTTCATGGCAATGCAGGACATGTCGGACATAGGGTTGAGAAATTTAAACGTTTCATTACTGCTGGCTATGGTTTTTTATTTCTTGAATACAGAGGTTATGGTGGCAATCAAGGAAAGCCTACGGAGAAGGGTCTATACAATGATGCTCTTTCGGCATTAGAGTTTTTATCAAAACAACAAATATTCTCTGATAAAACTATTCTTTATGGTGAATCCCTAGGATGCGGAATAGCAGTAAAATTGTCCTCTGAGACTGCCTTTGCTGCCACGGTTTTAGAGACTCCCTTTACGTCCATTGCTGACGTTGCTCAGCGTCATTATTGGTATCTACCTGCTAAATGGTTGGTGTTAGACCGTTATGACATTTTGAAGATAATAGGAAACATTAAATCACCTCTATTGGTGATACATGGAAAAAAAGACAACATTATTAATATATCATTAGGAAAAAAGGTATTTGATGCTGCCCCTCAACCAAAAGAGGCTTTATTTGTTCCCAATGCTGGACACAACAATCTCTTTGAATTTAATGTTGAAGAAAAGTTATTGATTTTTTTAGAAAAAAATAAAAATTATTAATTACACTTGAATCTCCAGTAAATTAAAAAATATTAAGTGCTTTATTTGTAGCAATTAATTATAACTAGCTATTTTATATTTATAAAATGAAAGCTCTGATAATAGTTGATGTTCAAAATGATTTTTTAATCAAAGGATCTCTTGAAGTACCTTGTGGCAATGATGTGATTGAACCCATCAACCATATCATCAAAAATTACTCATTAGTTGTTGCTACAAAAGATTGGCATCCATCAGATCATGTAAGCTTTGCCTCCAATCATCCGGGTAAAAAAGTTGGTGATGTTGTAAAGGTAGACAACCTTGACCAGATTCTTTGGCCTGACCATTGTGTTCAAAAATCTAAAGGCTCTGATTTTCCAGCGACTTTAAATGCCAAAACAATTAAAAAGATTATTTTTAAGGGTACTAATTCTCAGATTGATAGCTACAGTGGTTTTCATGATAATGGTAAAATACACTCAACAGGTCTTTCGGATTATTTAAAAGTAAAAAATATCACATCTGTCGATTATGTAGGACTAGTGACTGAGTATTGCATTAAGTTTACTGTTCTTGATTCAATAGAGGAAGGTTTTAAAACTAGAGTAATTCTAAATGGCATTAAAGGTATTAATTTACCAGAAAGTAATAAAGCTTTAAATGATATGCAATCAAAGGGTGTAGAATTATTATAAATGAAGTTATTGATAATGTAGAGCCTTCGATTAAGAATTTCTTAATCTAAATCTATCAACACTTCTTAATATTGGAGCTATTATACTATAGATGAAAAATGATGGATTAACAGCTAATCAACTTAAAGAATATAATGAAAAGGGTTATTTGGCTCCCATCGATATTTTATCTTCAGAGGAAGTTAAAAAAATTAGAGTAGAAATCGAGAGTATTGAAAAAAAATGGCCAGATCAAATTAATGGATTAAATAGGAATAATATCCATTATTACTCTCCAATTTTTGATCAAATTGTTCCCAATTCTAAAATTGTCGATGTTGTAGAAAATTTCATTGGTCACAATATCCTATCTGCGAGAACTGTATTATTTCTTAAAGAACCTGAAAATAAAGGTTTTATTAGTTGGCATCAAGATGGAATTTATCAAGGATGGAAACCTTATAACTCTGTCACAGCATGGTTAGCTATTACAGATGTTAATGAAGAAAACGGTTGCATGAAGATGTGGCCAGGATCTCACAAAGATAATTTTAAAAAACATAAAGATACATTTGATGAAGATAATTTGTTAACCCGTGGTCAAACTATTGAGAATGTTCCAGCAAAAGATATAATACCAATAATTCTTAAGCCTGGGCAATTATCTATTCATCATCCTATGACTGTTCATGGATCTGGACCAAATTTAAGTAAGAGTAGAAGAATTGGTTTTGCAATTCAAAGTTACATAGGGACTAATGTTGAACAAATACTTGGCAAAACTTATGTTCAGCAAGTAAGAGGAAAGGATGATTTTAAATATCATGAGCACACACCTTGACCAAATAAATTGATGGATAGAAAAGATCTAATACTTCATGATAATGCAAATAATGAACTGCAAAAAATTCTATATAAGGATGCTAAGAAAATAGGAAAATATTAATTTATTTATAGATGACAAAGTCTTTTAATCTCCAAGAGGCGCCTCTCTCTTCTTTGAATACCATTAAGTTTTGTAATCATTTTTTAAACCACTATATAAATTAAGAATTTATGATTGATTTACTATCAACATTTCTCGTAGTTGATGGTAGGATGATTATGATGAAAAAGAAAATAACCTCAAAAATAGCTAATTGTCTTTGTGGAGGTGTTAAGATAAGAATAAAAGGAAAGCTTCGCCATGTAATTAATTGTCATTGTTCACAGTGCTTGAAAACACATGGAAATTACGCAGCCTACACTGAATGTCCAGATGACAAAATTAACTTTATTAATAAAACAACTTTGAAATGGTACCATTCATCTAAAATTGCCAAAAGAGGTTTTTGTTCTATTTGCGGGGCAAGCATATTTTATAAATTACTCAAAAGTGAAAATATAAGTATTGCTGCTGGGATGTTCTCTAATCCTACTAAACTGAAGACTCACTCAAATATATATACAAAAGGTAAATTAGATTATTATAAATTAGATTCAAGGATACCCAAATTTAATAGAAATAGTAGATAAACAATGAGATTTTTATTTTTATTTTTATTTTTATTTTTTTCATTTCAGCAAAATACTTGGGGTGAAAACATTCTTACTGATTTTTTGATTGCTAAACCAAGTATGCCCGATCCTAGATTCAAAGAAACTGTGATTATTATGTTGTATCACAATCAAGAAACAGGGGCAGCTGGCTTCGTTGTTAACAAACCTATTGAAACAATGCTCATTAGTGAATTATTTAAGAGTGGTAACATAACTCCACCTGAAAAAATGATAGAAAAGGAAATCACATTATATTGGGGAGGGCCTGTAGAGCCCGAACACATCTTTTTTATCCATTCCTCTGATTACAAGAGTAATAATTTTATATTATCAAACAGAGATTTCACTGTGACACAAGAACCTGAAATTCTTTTTGATATTGTAAAAAATAAAGGCCCTAAAGAATATATTATTCTTTCAGGTATTGCAGCATGGGAACCTGGACAGCTAGATTCTGAAATGATGCAAAATAACTGGGATAGAAAATTGAATAATTATACATCGCTGTTTGATAATGGAAAAGAAATGTGGAGTCACTTAATTAACTCCCGGGATATTTAGCTATTATATTTTTTGCTGCTGGTTGTAGGGTTGTTTAAATATGCTTGATCAGGCAAAGTTCCGATTGTTAGTTGATAACAATTATTTCATAACATGAGTAAGTATTAACAAATAAAAGACATGGTAGAAGTTTATTAATTTTTATTTTTTCTTGATTCCTGAATAATTTCTGCAATTATTTCTTCTTTATTGTGACCCATAAGGTGAACACCCATGACTCCATTAATTTCTTTAAAGTGATGGATTAATTCCAAACATATTTTTTTACTTTCTTCTTTTTCATCTTTGGATTGCTCTAATCTTTTTATAATCTTATCAGGAACATTAACTCCAAATAAATTATTATTCATCCATTTTGCGCTTTTAGCTGAAGTAAAAGGTCCCAGACCAATTATAAAAAATGTTTTTTCCAATATGCCTACATCACCCAGTACTTTCATATATTCTTTCAATATTTTTTTATCAAAAACATACTGAGTTTGAAAAAAATTTATACCTGTTTTAATTTTATTTAAGATTTTTTCAGTATTTGGTTTTCCTTCTGTTGGCACTTCTGCACCTCCTATACAAAATTTTGGAGGAGGTTCAATTAATCTGCCTGAGGGAAATTTTCCCTTTCTACGCATCAAGTCAGCTGTAGCTACTAGAGTTAAACTATCAATATCGTTTACAGCAATGGTTTCAGGTTGATCACCAATTTTTGGATCATCTCCTGATAAACAAAGAATATTATGGACGCCAAGTGCTGAAGCTCCTACTAAATCTCCTTGTAAGGCTAATCGATTACGATCACGAACAGTGAGTTGTAAAATGGGTTCAATATCATTTTGAGCAAGAATAATAGCTGCAGTTAATGCTGACATATGTACTTTTGCACCAGGACTATCAGTCAGATTAACTGCATCAGCAATATACTTTAATGGTTTTGTTTTTGTTAATATAACTTCTTGATCAGCAGAATCTGGAGGAGTAGTTTCAGCGGTATATACAAAATTTCCATCTAATAATTTTTTATGAAATAAGCTTTGATATTCCATTATATACTATCTTATTATTTGTATTTTTTTAAATTCATAGATAAAACTTCAGTCAAAATCTTATATTGATTAAAATATTTTTTGTTTTTATATTCAAATTGTTTTATTTCATGCAAACAAAATTTTATTGCCTTTTCTTCTCCTATTACAGAAATGAGAGTACTTTTACCTTGTTTTTTATCTTTTCCAGGGGTTTTACCTAAAAATTTAAAATCTTTTGTTTCATCCAAAATATCATCTATTATCTGGAACATAAGACCAAATATACTTCCAAATTCTTCCGCAAATTTTATCTCTTTATTATTCTTTCCCCCCACAATAAAAGCTGATGAACAACAAAAACTAAAAAGAGCAGATGTTTTTAATTTATACATTTTTAAAATATCCTTTTTTTTAATTTTTGTTTTTTCAAACAACAAATCACAAGATTGACCCCCAGCAAGACCCTGAAAGCCTAGTATTTTTGAGAGTTTTTCTATTAATTGAATTCTTATTTTAGCATCTTGATGAGTTTTTTTATTTGCAATAATTTCAAATGCTAAGTCGTGCAACGCATCACCTGCTAAGATTGCCGTTGCTTCATTAAATTTTTTGTGAGTACTTAATTTACCTCTCCTAAAATCATCATCATCCATACTGGGTAAGTCGTCATGAATTAAGGAGTATGAATGAATACATTCTATCGCAGCAGATAATCGTAAATAATGTTGTTTCTTAACATTAGCTAATTTGGCAAAAATACTAACAATAAAAGGTCGAATCCTCTTTCCCCCGTTCATTGATCCATAAAACATAGCTTTTGAAAGTATTTCTCTAGATAAAGTGGATTTCAATAATTTTACAAAATAATTTTCAAAATTTTTTCTTTCCCCATTTATTAAGGTATTTATTTTCATTATTTGAATTTATGGTTGTTGTATTATCAAAATAATTTAAATAATTATCAACATATTAATAGCTTATAATACATTTTCTATTATGCGAATTGAAGAAGAAATTAAACTAGACTATTCGGATGTTTTATTTAGACCCAAAAGAAGTACATTAAAAAGCAGAAAAGAAGTTGATCTAAGCAGAACTTACAAATTTAAACATTCTAATAGAGAATGGACTGGTATTCCCATTATTGCATCTAATATGGATGGGGTAGGGGAATTGAATGTAGCAAGTAGTTTAGCAAAATATAAAATCATAACCGCCTTAACTAAACAGCATAATTTAGATTTGATTAACAATTTTAGTCCCATCAAAGATATTTTTAATTACATTGCTCTTAGTTCTGGAACAGGCAAAGAGAGTTTTGAGAGATTAAATCAAATTATTAGTGAACATACCTATATTCAGTTTATTTGTATTGATGTGGCTAATGGTTATTCGGAAAACTTTAGTCATTTTGTATCTTCTGTTAGAGAAAAATATCCTTCTAAAACAGTTATCGCTGGAAATGTTGTTACTGCAGATATGACTCAGGAACTAATTTTGAGTGGAGCAGATGTAGTGAAAGTTGGCATAGGGCCAGGAAGTGTTTGTACAACAAGAATTCAAACGGGAGTTGGCTATCCTCAATTAAGTGCAGTAATAGAATGTGCAGATGCAGCACATGGTTTAGGTGCACATATAATTGCTGATGGAGGCTGCACTTGTCCAGGAGATGTAGCAAAAGCATTCGGTGGTGGAGCAGATTTTGTTATGCTTGGCGGTATGTTGGCTGGACATGAAGAAGGTGGAGGTAAAATAATTTCTGAAAATGAAAAGCAATATATAGAATTCTATGGGTCAAGTTCCGAGGAAGCAATTGAAAAACACTACGGAGGTTTGTCAGATTATAGATCTTCCGAAGGAAAAAAAGTTAAAATTCAATTTAGAGGCAAAATAGATCAATCCGTTAAAGCTATTTTAGGAGGGGTTAGAAGTAGCTGTACATACGTGGGAGCTCCATCTTTAAAGCAGCTAAGTAAATGCACAACTTTTATCAGGGTTAATCAGCAATATAATGATACTTTTGGTAGAGTTTAATACCCTATAGCACAACCATCTTTTCTTGGATCAGACCCCCCAATTAATACTCCATTTTTTCTATCAATTAAAATTGCCTGTCCACCACCGTGGGTATGATCCGAGTAGCTAATTTGATGACCTCTAGATTTTAAATCTAGTAAAATATCTTCTGGTATAGATTTTTCGAATTGATAGTCATTTTCCAATATAAACGCTCTTGGAAAATCAATAGCTTCTTGAACAGACATTCCAAAATCAAAAATATTTTGCACTACATGGCTATGGCCCACTGGTTGATATTGCCCTCCCATAACACCATAAGATAGTAATGGATTATTATCCATGTCGGTTACCTGTCCTGGTATAATGGTGTGGAGAGGCCTTTTATGGCCATCAATCATGTTAGGATGATCTCTTTCTAAACGAAAATTCACACAACGGTCTTGAAGTATAACACCTGTTTTATTGCTTGTGATACCACTTCCAAATGGAAAGCATATAGAATTAATAAAGGATACGGCATTTTGATCTTTATCAACAACTGTTAAATAAACTGTTTCTGGGTGAGCCGTAATGGTAGAATTTTTTGGTTTATAGATTTTATCCATTGATATTTTTGAGGCTAGTTCATTGATATATTCAGCTTGAATTAATTGATGAAAATCAATATCGTTGAACTTTGGATCACCTATACTACCTTCTCTTATCTCAAACGCTATTTTGGTTGCTTCTGCTTGTAAATGAAATCTATCAGCACTTAGTGGTTTAATTTTCGTAAAATCAAATTTTTCTAAAATACCCATCATTAATAACACCGTAATACCCGGCCCATTGGGCGGACATTGATGAAGTATAATGTCTCTGTAATTATTTGTTAGGCTGTCTGAAAAAATAGTATCCTGCTCTGCAAAATCATCCATTGAGTGCAATCCGCCTATTTTATTAAGGGAACTAACAATATCTTTTGCAATATACCCTGAATAAAAATCTTTAATTCCATTTTTAGCAATTGATTGAAGTGTGTTGGCTAAATTTATATTTTGATGAACTTCTCCAAAACCATAAGATTTATTATTCCGTAAAAATATTGCTTTAGTGACAGGATGTTGTTGTAATTTATCTATGTTTTCAGACCAAGCTTTGGCGACAACTTCATGAACAGGAAAACCTTCCCTTGCATATTTTTCAGCTGATATAAGTAATTCAGCAAAATCTAAGCTACCGAACTTTTGATGCATTGAATGCCAAGCATGAATTGCCCCCGGAATATTCACTGAATGAGGACTTGTTGTTGAAATTTTATTAATTTTACTACTTTCAAAAAAATCCAAGGTAGCTTTTTTGGGAGCTATGCCCGAACCATTAACCGCTATTGACTTTTTCCCTTTTATAGAAACCAGAGCAAAACAATCGCCTCCAATTCCCGTTGAATTTGGTTCTATGACAGCTTGAACTGCTGAGGCAGCAATCGCAGCATCAACGGCATTACCTCCTTTTTTTAAAATTGAAATTGCCTCGAGTGTACTTAAGGGTTGAGAAGTTGCGGCCATGCCATTCACTCCGATAACATTTGATCTTCCAGGAATATGAAGGTTTCTCATAAAATTAATTAACTAATATATATTTGACAAAAGAATACATAGAATTTATTAGCCTCACTACTATGAAAGTACGCTGTTCACTAAAATCGGCTAAAAACCGTGATAAAGATTGTAAGCTGGTTCGAAGAAAAGGGCGTATATACGTGATTAACAAGAAAAATCCCCGTATGAAAGCAAGACAGGGTTAGTTAACTATTTTCTGCTAAAAATTTTTCCGCCTCTAAAGCAGCTATGCAACCCATTCCCGCAGCTGTTACAGCTTGTCGATAGATTTTGTCTTTTACATCTCCTGCTGCAAAAACCCCTGGAATGCTTGTCGATGTGCTGTCGGGTTTTGTGATGATATAGTTTTCTTTATCCATTTTTATTTTGTTAAGAAATAATGATGTAGCTGGGTCGTGACCTATGGCAATAAATGCGCCACTTACTTTTATTTCTGATTCGGAGTTATCAGTCGTGCTTTTAAGCAGAATTTTTTCAAGAGCAGGAGTGTCAGTATTGCCTTGAAAATTTTTTACTGTTTTATTCCATATAATTTCAACTTTTGGATTTTTAAACAATCTATCTTGCAAAATTTTTTCTGCACGCAATTGATCACGGCGATGAATCAGAGTAACTTTTGAGGCAAAATTTGTAAGAAACAATGCTTCTTCTACAGCACTATTACCACCTCCAATTACGGCTACATCTTGGTCCTTGAAAAAAAAACCATCACATGTAGCACAGGCAGATATTCCATATCCTTTAAATTTTTCTTCACTTTCTATTTCCAACCAACGTGCTTTGGCTCCAGTTGAAATAATAGTAGTTTTACTTCTAAAAATTAACCCTGAGTCCGTTGTAGCTATAAAAGGTGAAGAATTAAAATCAACATTAGTAACAAAATCATTATGTATCTCAGTTCCCACTTTAAGTGCTTGCTCTCTCATTTGTTCCATGAGCCATGGTCCCTGTATAACATCTCCAAATCCAGGATAGTTTTCAACATCTGTCGTGATCGTTAATTGACCTCCGGGCTCAAGACCAGTAACTAAATGTGGTTTTAAATTTGCTCTTGCTGCATAAATGGCAGCAGTATATCCTGCTGCACCCGATCCAATTATTAGAACATTAGTTTTAATTTTTTCTGACATAAATTAAATATAATGTTTCAAAAAAAATAAACAAGTTACTCAAGTTGGATTATTAACAGGCCAATCTGTTTCAAAACTGACATAGTTAATTTGAATACAACGTCTTTCTTTTTTTATTTCTTTCAATTCTAAACCATGCCAAGTATCTTTACCTGAGGAAAAAAAATAACCCGAGTTGTGCTGATATTTTATAGTTTTAACTATTTTAAAATCATCATCATATAAATCAGTGCCTAAATTTTCTGATTCAAGATAGGGGTTTGACCAGATCATCATGGTCATTAATTTTTCAATAATATCTTTGTGGGGTTTTAGCCAAAAACCTTTTTTATCTCCAATGATCTCTAGTCGCACAAATGATGAAGACAGATCTTTATTTAATATTTTAGATATTTTTTGGGAAGTTGCAAATTCTTGAAGTGTATTAATTACTTTTGTCAAATATGGAAAATGTTTACAATTGTCTTTAGTTATAAAAAGACGAAGCTTCCCATCTTTTCCGTCACCACTATGATCAGCTGCTCTTGTGCCATCGTAAGCTCTTTCTCCATCAGGTATTGATGAAAAAGAAATTTCATCAAGGGTATTTTTATCTAGGCAATCAATCATTTCCCAGTGTGGGAAGGGGTAGGTATGTTCAATTATTTGATTGAAATTCATTACTAGTCTTTTATAATTCTTTTTTTAACAATACTAGCGATTCTTTCTGCTTCGTTGAGAGGATTATAGTTCCAATTCTTTAGTTCAGAATTATCTAATAGTTGTTTTGTGATATTTAATTCTGTAAATTCTTGATGAAAATTTTCTATTCTTTTGCTGTTGCGCTTAAAAGGTAGATAAAAAACAAATATTGGTTTGCCGGTAACAGCACACTCTGATATCATTGACGTTGAGTCAGATGTGACAATAAAAAAATCAGAATTTTTTAAAGCAAAAGTATAAGGATTTTTATCATTATTATTCCATATAAAAGCAATATCTTTTAAATTTTTTTCTAACATTCTGTTTATTTCTTTTTTTGTGCGTCGTGAGCTAATAATTAACAATTGATATTCAGGATTTATTTTTTTTATATGTTTAATTTTCTTAATAAGAGAATTCGTTTCATTATCTGAAAATTGATAATGGTGATTATCTCCACCTACTATAACGCTAATTAACTTTTTTGTAGGTAGTTTGAATTTAGAGTCTATTTCATTATGAATAATAGAGTGTGTGAATTTATGGAGCGCTCCAATTGAAGAAATTACATTATCTCCCTTAATTCCATCATGATTAGGAGCAATTATGTAATCAAAACTTCTAAAATTAATTTTTGGATTTTGAATATGAATTGAAATTAAATTTTTGAATTTTTTTTTTAAAAATATTGAAAGATAGACACTTTTTCTTCCACAACTAATAACCATATCAGGTGAGGAAGAAAAATCTAATTTATTAAAAAAAATCCACGAAAAAATTGGCAAAAATCCGGGTTGTAATTTTGACCAAGGAAAAAGTATTTTAGTATTAATTTTCGTAATATTAGAGCTGAATTGTTGCGCCAATCCTAAAACCTGACTGATCATTCCTTGAGATCCATCTGTTAAGACCCAAATATTTTTTTTTGAAAATTCCAATTTCTTATTTAAATTTAACAGACAATATCGTGTAGGATTTAATTCCCTTAGGGCTTTTGATTTCTACAACATCATCTTTTGTTTTGCCAATTAATCCTTTTGCGAGAGGACTACTAATTGAAAGTTTTTTATTTTCAATATCAGATTCATATTCTCCTACAATTTGATATGTTGACACATCACCAGACTCATCATCTTTTATTTCAACAATTGCACCAAAAAGTATTTCTTCGCCTGATAAAGTTGATACATCAATAATCTCTGCCAAAGCTGTTACTGATTCTAATTCTTGTATTTTGCCTTCAATTAAACTTTGCTGTTCTTTAGCATATTGATATTCTGCATTTTCAGATAAATCCCCATGACTTCTTGCTTCTGCAATTGCAGCAATGATATTAAGTCTATCTTCGTTTACAAGCTTCTTTAATTCTTCTTGCAAATGCTCATAACCTGAGGTTGTCATTGGTATTTTATTCATAATATTATGATGATCTATTATATTTTAAAGTCAATAAATTTCAATGAATTGACTGAATGCTTTGTACTGTAAGAGCGTGATTTTTTAAGCTTTCTATTGCATCTACAGCTACCTTTGCTCCTGCGATGGTCGTGTAATATGGAATGTTATTCATTAACGAAGTTCTTCTAATACTATAACTATCTCTGATTGAGCCCTGTGTTTTTGTGGTATTAATAACTAAGTTAATATCGTTAGATAGTAAAGAATCTACAATATGCGGGCTGCCTTCTTTAACTTTTTTTATTATCTCTACATCAATATTATGATTGCTAAGGTAGCTTGCGGTGCCCCGAGTCGCTACTATATTAAATTTAAGATTTTTTAGTTTTTTGGCAATGGCAATAATTTTTTCTTTGCTATCATTATCAATAGACAAAAATACCTTTCCTTTTTTAGGTAAGAAAGTACCAGAGGCAACTTGGCTTTTAATATATGCTGATAAAAAATTATTATCTATACCCATAACTTCCCCTGTTGATTTCATTTCTGGTCCAAGTATTAAATCTACGCCATCAAATTTATTAAATGGAAAAACAGACTCCTTTACATTGAATGTTTTCAAATTTATTCTATCTAGCGAAGGTAATAAATCCAGCAGGCGATCACCAACCATAACTTTTGAAGCTATTTTTGCGATAGGTATGCCTATTGATTTTGCAACAAATGGCACCGTTCTGCTTGCTCTAGGGTTTACTTCTAAAACGTATAATTGATTATCTTTGATTGCTAGTTGGGTATTCATTAAACCTATGACATTAATTTCATTAGCAATGTTAGTTACCCATGTTACAATTTGATTTTCTATATTTTTATCAATTGAAAAAGGAGGAAGAGAACAGGCGCTATCCCCAGAATGGATACCTGCCTCTTCAATATGTTCCATAATACCGGCAATAAAAACAGACCCTCCACTGTCACGAATTAGATCAACGTCAATTTCGATAGCATTTTCTAAATATTGATCAATAAGAATAGTATTATTGGTTGAAACACTCATTGCTTTTGCAGCAAATGATTTTAAAGCTTTATCATCATAGGCAATTTCCATTGCTCTTCCTCCCAGGACATAAGAGGGGCGTATGAGAACTGGGTATTTAATTTGATTAGCTATTTGAAGGGTGTCTTTGATATTGTTACTTGTACCGTTTTTAGGTTGCTTGATGTTAAGTTTATTAAGAACATTACTAAATAAATTTCTATCCTCTGCAAGATCAATAGCTTGGGTTGAAGTTCCTAAAACTTTTATTCCAGCTTCTTCTAATTGTTTAGCAATTTTGAGAGGTGTCTGACCTCCAAACTGCACATAAACTCCCAATACATTGCCATTTTCTGCTTCTTTGTTATGAATTTCAATTACACTCTCTGCAGTTAACGGCTCAAAGTATAATCTATCAGATGTATCATAATCTGTTGACACAGTTTCAGGGTTGCAATTGATCATAATCGTTTCAATATTTTTTTCTTTAAGAGCAAAAACAGCATGTACACAACAATAGTCAAATTCAATCCCTTGGCCTATCCTGTTTGGCCCACTCCCTAAAATAATAATTTTATTCTTGTCAGTAGGGTCAGCTTCGCAGTATTTTTCATTTTCAAAACACCAATCATAAGTTGAATATAAATAGGGCGTTTTAGAATTAAATTCACCAGCACAAGTGTCGACTAGTCGATATACAGGTTTTATTTTGTATTTAGTGCGTAACTCACGAATTTCACTTTCCTGCAATTTTTTTAGTTCCGCTATTTTTTTATCGGAAAAACCATTTTTTTTTGCAACTAATAACACTTTCTCATTTAATTCATTACTTACAATCATTTTCTCTATATTTATGATGGAATCGATTTCATCAATGAACCAAGGATCATAATTAGTAATCTTCTGAATAATGTTTTTATTAACCCCTAAACGTAGCGCCTCTCCAATTATTAATAATCTTTGAGAAGATTGTGGTTTTAGTTTTTGAACAATATTTTCTTTGGTGAAGGAGGAATTTTTCGGAGAATCTAAACCATTTAGCTCATACTCAAGAGATGCAAAACCTTTTTGCAAAGACTCTGTAAAGGATCGTCCAATACTCATTGTTTCCCCTACTGATTTCATAGAAGTTGTTAAATTTGAGTCAGTGCCTATAAACTTTTCGAAAGTAAAACGCGGTATTTTTGTTACTATATAATCGATACTAGGCTCAAAACTCGCAGGTGTAGTGGTGGTGATATCATTTTGTAATTCATCTAGCGTATAACCGACCGCCAGTTTAGCAGCAATTTTGGCAATAGGAAAACCAGTTGCTTTTGATGCTAAGGCTGATGAACGACTTACCCGCGGATTCATTTCAATAACATTAAACTCACCATTCAAAGGATTTATGGCAAATTGTACGTTTGATCCTCCTGTATCCACTCCTATTTTACGAAGTACTTTAAAACTAGCATTACGCAATAGTTGGTATTCTTTATCTGTAAGTGTTAACGATGGCGCAACGGTAATACTGTCTCCAGTGTGAACCCCCATAGGATCAATGTTTTCAATAGAACAAACAATGATACAATTATCTTTGGAGTCTCTTACAACTTCCATTTCAAATTCTTTCCATCCAGCAACTGATTTTTCAATTAAAATCTGGTTTGTTGGGCTAGCATTTAATCCTCTTATACATAAATCTTCAAACGTTTTATTATAGAAGGCAACACCTCCTCCTGTTCCACCTAGAGTAAAACTTGGTCTTATAACCAGAGGTAAAGATAATTCTTTTTTGACATTTAATGCTTGTGCAATATTATCTACAATAATACTTTTTGGACATGACAATCCAATTTCTTTCATGGCTTCCTTAAATTTTTGTCTATCCTCTGCCAAATCAATAGCTTTTGGATTAGCGCCAATCATTTTGATTTTGTATTTTTTCAAAATTTTATTTTGATACAGTTCCATAGACACATTTAAAGCTGTCTGACCACCCATTGTTGGCAATAGAGCGTCTGGTTTTTCTATTTTGATGATTTCTTCAACAAATTCTTTTGTAATTGGTTCAATATAAGTTTTATTAGCTAATTCGGGATCTGTCATAATAGTAGCTGGATTAGAATTAATTAAAACAACTTCATAACCTTCATCTCTAAGCGATTTGCATGCTTGTGCTCCTGAATAATCAAATTCACAAGCTTGACCAATTACAATTGGCCCAGCACCAATTATTAAAATTTTTTGAATATCTTTTCTCTTAGGCATTTTTTTGAATTAATTGATGAAATTGATCAAACAAGTAATGGCTGTCATGTGGACCAGGGCTGGCCTCAGGATGGTATTGGACACTAAAGATTGGTAAGTTAACATGCTTTATACCTTCATTAGAACCATCAAAAAGCGACACATGAGTTTCTTTGACATTGGAAGGAAGGGAAGATCGATCAACTTCGAACCCATGATTTTGCGCAGTAATTTCCACAATAGAGGTTTCTAAATTTTTTACTGGATGGTTTCCTCCGCGATGACCTTGAAACATTTTTTTTGTTTTAGCTCCTAGTGCCAAACTTAAAATTTGATGACCCAAACAGATACCAAATATTGGAATTTCTTTTTTTATAAGTTTGTTAATTACAGGAATAACTTTTTCTCCCGTAGCAAAAGGATCTCCTGGTCCATTTGATAAAAAAATTCCATCAGGGTTAGTTTTCATTATTGAATCAAAAGAAGCGTGGGAAGGTAAGACTGTAGGTGCAAAGTTGGAATTAATTAAATTTCGTAAAATATTTTGTTTAATTCCAAAATCAAGACAAGTAATATTGAATGATTGATTATTTTTTTTTGTATATTGATTATTTTCTAGTTGCCAAATATTTTCTGACCACTTGTACGCATCCAGAGTTGTGACAACAGAGGCTAAATCAAGATTTTGTAATCCGTTCCATTTATCAATCTCTTGTGATAAGAGGTCTAAGCTAACTTTATCTTCTCCAAAATTAATAATGGCTGCCTTTATTGCTCCTTGTTCGGCAAGTAAACGAGTTAGTTGACGTGTATCTATATTAGTTATGCACGGTGTGTTGTTTTGAACAAAAAAAAAATCAAGATTAGAGTCACTTCTCCAACTTGATTCATGGTGGACTGTTTGATTTAATACACACCCACTGGCATGAATTTTATTTGATTCAACGTCTAGATTATTTGTCCCCACAATACCTATGTGAGGGAAAGTAAAGGTGATTATTTGTTTTGCATAAGATGGATCTGTTAATATTTCTTGGTACCCTGTCTGGGAGGTATTAAAGCATAGTTCTCCAATATTGCTAGTTTTAGCGCCCATTCCCTGACCCCAATAAACCTTGCCATTTTCTAAAATAAGAGCAGCTGAAGGAGGTTTAAGCAAGGGATGATCATTAGTGTCTTTCATCATATCAGATTGAGGCAAACGAGCGTTTACTAGGCATTTTAAAATGTATAGTCAAGGATTAGTTGTATTTCATGATAAGAGTTATAATAATAATTTTTCTTAAAAAAACGATTCTGCAGAATGGATAATAAAAATGAGTTTACGAATAATTATTGAGGACAAATACAAAAATGCCATTAAGGCAAAAAATACTATTGAGATTAATACTTTTCGTTTAATAAAAAGTGCGATTAAGGATAGGGATATATCCAATCGTTCTGGAGACAATAATAAAGGTATTGTAGATTTAGAAATTTTGTCTTTATTACAAAACCTCATTAAGCAACGTAAAGATTCAATTGATTCCTTTAAAGTTGCCTCTAGGAACGATTTAATTGCTGTAGAGCAAGGTGAAATTGATGTTATTAGGCAATTTTTGCCACAACAACTCAATGAAGAAGATACGGAAAAAATAATTGAAAAAATAATTTCTGAAAATAATTTTTACACTCTAAAAGATATGGGTGGTTTAATGAAGAATCTTAAAAGTAGTCATGCAGGAAGCATTGATATGGCATTAGCAGGAAAGATAGCTAAATCTAAACTTTCATAGGAATGTCTTTTTTAAAAACTGATCTTGATAAAATAAAATCTAAAATTTCAATTAGCAGTGAATTAGAAAAAAAAGCAAAATTAGTTCAAAAGGGAAGAGATTACTGGTGTTGCTGCCCTTTTCATGAGGAGAAAACACCATCATGTAAAATTAATGATGATCAAGGATCTTTTTATTGCTTTGGATGCGGTGCTAAGGGAGACATTTTTACTCTTTATACAGATCTTTATAACTATAATTTTGTTGATGCAGTTAAGGAGCTTAGCCAACGTGCAGGAGTTAATATTAAATTTCAGGATGCGCAACAAACCAAACAAGAAAACCAAGTTGAAGCTATTTTAAAACTAACAAGTGAGTGGTATCAAAATAATCTTGAAGTTTCAGAGGCTCAAAAATGTAAATTATATTTGGAAGGTCGAAATTTATCCGATGAAACTATTAGTCAATTTAAATTAGGCTATTCTTATAATGCCTCATCCACACTCTATAAATTTTTAAAAAGTAAATCTTTTAATGATGAGGATTTACTCAAAAGTAATGTTGTTAAGTTAGATAAGAACAACAAAATTCGAGATTATTTTTATAAGCGGCTAATTTTTCCTATCTTGAACTTACAAGGACATATTGTTGGATTTGGGGGAAGGGCTTTAGATGACTCCAATCCGAAATATATCAATTCTCCTGAGAGTAACATATTTCAAAAAAGGCATCTTTTATATAATTTGAATTTAGCTAAAAATACCGCACGAAAAAAAAACAACATTCTAATTTGTGAGGGATATATGGATGTCATTTCACTTTATCAAAATGGTTTACAGAGTGTCGTAGCACCTTTAGGTACAGCTTTAACAGAGGATCAACTCCAACTTTCTTGGAAATATTCTACTAAGCCTACGATTATGTTTGATGGAGACAATGCGGGTATAAGGGCTTCTTATAAATCTGCAGTTATGGCCCTGCCTTTAATTTCAGCAAAAAAATTTCTTCAGTTTGTTTTGTTACCAGAGGGGTTTGATCCTGACAGTTTTATAAATAATGTTTCATTTGATAAATTTGTTGAATTATTAAAAAAACCTCAATCTCTTGCCCATTTTATTTTTTCTCAATCAAGTAAATCTATTAAATTGAATAGTGCAGATGAAAAAATATCATACGATAAATATCTAGATGATTTGGTGCAAACAATTAAAGATAAAAAAACTCAATATTTTTATAAAAATGAACTTAAGTCACTTTTTTTTGATAAAATACGGCAATCGCGGCCCTCATTTAAGGGAAAAAACATTACCGTAAAAAAAATTAATACTTCCTTATATAATCAGCAGATATTATCTTTTATAGCTAGTGCAATTAATCATGTTCCAATTCGTCAAAAGATTTTAGAAGATTTACAGGCAACAGATTTATTGAACAATGCACACCGAAATCTGATTAGAGATATAAAATCTGATGATAATTTAGATTTACAAACTGATAAATTGCTTAATAAATTGAAAAAATCTGATCATAAAGAGCTTATAATATCCTGCCTAAATTCTAAAATTTATCAATTATTTCCTTATTCCCATTCAAAATTTGATCCCCAATTAGCCTATCAAGAAGTGCTAAAATCATTAAAGAATCTCAATACAAGGCTTTTAAATTTGAAAAAAATAAATAAAAGCCTAGATGACTTTATAAATGACTCAAATGTCCTTAATTGGAGTGAATTACAAAATATTAATTTGGAAATCTTAGACGAGGATTGATTAATAATGGTTATGAAAAAAATAAATAAAAAAACTTCAGTAAAGAAAAAAGCATTGAAAAAAAAAGTATCAGTTAAATCTAAATTATTAAAAAAATCTTCAAAAACTAAAGTAGTTAAGAAAAAGAATTTAAGAAGTAAAAAAAAAAAAAATAAGAAAAAAAAA